>Ga0193752_1003515_pt1 | contig 10774 bp, 9 predicted proteins | sample H1c1metaG_FD_144924 | JGI IMG/M metagenome (GOLD analysis project Ga0193752, IMG submission 144924) | Soil microbial communities from a riparian zone of the East river system, Colorado, United States - H1c1 | ecosystem: Environmental > Terrestrial > Soil > Riparian zone | place: USA: East River...
ATGCTTTCTTAGAACACAATTCCAATATTGATTATGTTTTTATAGAAGATGGAACGCAGCTGATACAAAGCCTGGCTGAAGCTGAACCGGAAAATTATCCTTCGGTGATCTTGCTCGACCTCAACATGCCCGGCATGCTTGGATTACACGCATTAAAAATTATAAGAGAGAATAAGAACTATTCGCATATTCCCATCATTGTACTTACCACATCCACTTTCGGGCAGGATAAAAACTCGGCCTATAAACTGGGTGCAAACTGTTTCTTTCACAAACCGCATTCGTATAAAGAATTACTGGAGATAGCTGGTGCAATTATCAGGCTATGGTTTGAACCGGTAGTTAGTACTGCATCCGTTTAAAAATAATTTTTTACAAAAATTAGTATAGCCACGAAGACACAAAGGCACCAAGGAAAATGCTACGCATTTTTTATACTTTGTGCCTTTGTGTCTTTTCCACAGGACCCTGCGGGGTGGTAAATCTCCTTTCTCAGCGAAGCTGGGAATTTGTTTAGCTGCTTATTTTAAATATCCTGGCTTATACCAGCTTGTATTCTTAAACAATTTTATTCGCAGAATCCTGTGGATTGTCAGTCTGTACTGAGCCTGACGAAGTATTGTCAAAGACGGAATGGTTTAGTATAGCCCCGGTTTCGACAAGCTGCCAATGACAAGTATTTTAAAGTATTGAAAAACAATTTTTTACAAAAATTGAATTTAGCCACAAAGACTCGAAGACACAAAGGAAAATGCTACGCATTTTTCTACTTTGTGCCTTTGTGTCTTCGTGGTATATCTCCTTTCTCAGCGAAGCTGAGAATTTGTTTAGCTGCTTATTTTAAATATCCTCATCAACAATCAACAATCAACATTTAACAATTTAACCATTAACCATTATCCCTTAACCCTTAACCTTTAACCATGCTGAAACTGCTTTTGCGATAAAGGAAGTATCACAATAAATGTGGCCCCCTTCCCCGGGCTGCTCTCGGCACTGATCACCCCATGATGTTTCCCGGTTATCTTCTGGCAAATGGCCAGGCCAATACCCGTGCCTTCATAAGCATGCCTGGAATTCAGGCGCTGGAAAGCGCTGAAGATCCGCTCCCGGTAAATTTCATCAAAGCCAATACCATTGTCCCTGATGAATATCCTGCAGTATTTTTCAGACCCGATCTTTTCTTTTTTCGAACCGGGGAACCTGTCCTGCATAGCAAACCGGTAATCATCCGGTAGCATGCTCCTGCTGATCACTTCTGCAGAGATATGTATCACCGGGTCGGTCTTTGAGAATTTAAGTGCATTGCTGATAAGGTTCTGGAACAACTGCTCCATCTCCGTTATATTGGCTTCCACTGAAGGTATGTTGCCAACGATCAGTTTTGCATTGGCTTTACTGATGGTCACTTCCATTTCAGATAATATGCCTGCTATGATCTTATTCATATCAACCCTTACAAGTTCCATAGCCGATCCCACACTGGCAAATTTCAATACATCACCGATCAGGCGCTGCATCCTGGTCACCGACTCCGTTATCTTATTTATATGCTCCTTACCCTTATCACTTATATCGGCTGCAGCTTCATGCTCCAGCAGGCCCGCAAACATTACGATCTTCCGCAGCGGTTCCTGCAGGTCGTGGGATGCTATATGTGCAAACTGTTCCAGCTCTTCATTGGAAACGATCAGTTGTTCCGTCATCCTGTTAACCGAATCTGCCACCTGCCCTATCTCATCATTTGCAAAGACCCGTACACGCTCACTCAGGTGTCCCTTGGTTATTTTATCGGTCACCCGGTTTATCTCGTTCAGCCCACGGGTTATATTCCTGGTCACCAGTACGGTCAATACCAGCCCGGTTATCTCCACGGTGAGAGCTACGATGAAAAGTATCTTCAGCAACAGGTTCTCCAGCCAGCGGGAGCCCTCTTCCAGTGTAAAGGAAAAATTATCTTCCAGGAGCGTAAGCTGTTCATTAATGTCATCTATCTTAAGTGCCAGTTCATCCAGTTTTTCCGGCGATGGTGAGCCTGTAATGATCTGCCGGTGCATTTCATCAGCCAGGGGTATCAGCACAGCTATCAGCGAATCGCCCTGGCCCCAGTACCCCAGCGCTTTATTAATGTAGTGTACATTATGGAACCGCTGTACCAGTTTTATCATCCCGTCAATATCATCCGGGTGTATCCTTCCTTCCAGAAAGCCCTGACGCACGATATCCAGGTTGGGATTTGGTTTATAAAGTTCTATCCTTGCCTTATGATCGCCCAGCGGTACTTCCATGCTCTTAGTAAAAGCTATATAATCTGCTTCGTTATGTGTACGATGGTATTTGCTCAGGTGATACACGCCATTCTTTTGCGCCTTGCTCCAAAGGCCCTCAGCAGCAATGAACGACCTTACAGATGATAATGTATGAATGGCAAACCAAAGCGTAAGCAGCTCAATGATGATGAGTACGGCCATGGTGCCCACGATAAAGTAGAGTTTTTTGGCAATAGATACATTCCTCAGCCATGTCCATCGGACAGCTTTTTTCATAGATTGCTGGTTGGTTTAGTAAGTAGAACGGGATTTTGAGGGGTTTCGTGCCTGAATTGGAGAAAATGTGTGGTTTATAAAGAAACTTCATTTCAAGTACTTTTAAATATTACAATTTTTGCTAACTTACGTTGGTATCTTTTTATTTATACCGTTTTCAATTGATTGTTAAACACGCATTGCACCAATACAAATGTCATCGGCACCTATAGCTATGCTAATTTGAATCTGACTACAAGAAACAATAAAGCAAAAACTAAATTCTAAATATGTATGTGACGAGATGAAATGAACAAATTACTTTCAACTATAAAATAAATAAGATAATGAACTCAGAAGAACTATTAACACATTGGACAATGATACTTGCAGTTGCTACAATTTTTTTAGCTTTTGCAACTGCGTTTCTTGTATTCGTAGCTTACCGAGAATTGAGGAAAAACGAACGGAATTCAAGATTCAATGTATATAGGGACATATTTGTTATGCTTGCAGATACGCAGAAAGCGAGAGTGATGATTAATAAATCAGTCAGAGATGATAACAAGTCGCAATTTAATTATAATGATATGACTAAAAACCCAAAGGAAATAAATGAGTTACACAAGGAAATAATTAGCGATTGGGATAAAATTGCCCTAATGCTTGAGGACAAAGTCGTTCCAGAAAGTTTTATCATGGAGTATTATTCAAGAGGTATTATTTTTTCCTGGTTATATTTTCTCCCTTATATTCATCATGAAAGGGCTATTCGTAATCACGAAGGTTACAAAAGGAAATTTGAAGAGTTATATGAAAAAGCCTATAAATTCCGCAAAAAAAATAAACAAGATGGCGAATTGGTTAATCATACTGACAGATAAAAACTAGAATATTGATACTAAACACAACGATACCAAAAACTTCTCTTGAGTGGGATTCTGTTGAAAATGCTGTTGAAGGTCAGGAAGCTCTTAAAGGATTCAACAAACATAACTATGTTGTTCAAATAGAAAATAGCTTTTTCAAAATCAGGGTTCCAATTCCGAATTCTGACAAAATGGATATAAGGTTATTACCTGAATATATTGTTCAGGATTACTTACACAAGCATGGGTTTAAAGTTCCATCGGTTATTTATGTTTCTAATTCACCAGCATATCAAGTTCATGAGTTTTTGCAAGCAACACTTGTAGATGAAATTGCTCCGAGAGGCAAAAGATTGCCAAGTCATTTTATTTCCGATGTTGTAAATCTTATTTCTAATTTACAAGAACAATCTTCTGACTGGCTTCTTCCCTATTTAGAAAATTGGGTTGCAATTGGGGATTGCAATAGTTTCTTTGACAGAGTAGCAAATTTTAATTATTCACTCTATGCTAAATATTCCCTTGAATACAATGATCTTTTTTTTCAATTAGGAATACCAAGCAATACAAGACAAATCCTTGAGGGAAAAAGAAAAAAATTATCCAGACGTTCATTTGCTCTCTGCCATTGCGATATTCACAGAAAAAATTGTTTGATTAGAAACGATACTACTTATTTTATTGATTGGGAACTTGCATTATTCGGCGACCCGGCTTATGACATTGGAGTTCATTTAAGTAAAATTGAATATCAGTCAGACGAAGAAGAAGAATTTTTAGAATTGCTTTCTAAAAGAACCACAAAGACATTTTTAAACGGAATTATTGAGGATATTCAAATGTATAGAGACCATGAAGATGTAAAGGCAATTCTGATTAGTGCAATTCGGTATCACAAAGTAATCGCTATGCAAAAGAATAATTATAAATTAGTTGAGATGCTTTTAACAAAATATCGAAAAAAATTATTCAAAGCAGAACCAATACTTGGAAATAAGGTTTTGGGATTTAACGAACTAAAAAAAATATTCACTAATTATAACTGCAAAGCAGGATAGCAAAAAATTTTAAATGGCAAAAATTTTTCTTGATAGTGCATCACTTGTAGAAATAGACGAAATCTTGAAAATAGGTATTATATCTGGAGTAACTACCAATCCAAGTTTTCTTAAACCCGAGGCAGGTACTGATGCACTCTTTCACTTGCAAAAAATTGTTTCACTTTTAAATCAATGTGAAACGAAGTTGCCCTTTTGCGTTCAAGTAATGACAAAAGATCCTCAACTGATGATTAACCAAGCTGAATTTCTTTATTCAGAACTAAACTACAAAGAACTTATTATAAAAATTCCATGTGGCTGGAACGAATTGAAAGTTATCAAAAGATTAGTATCAAAGGGATTAAAAATAAATTGTACTGCCTGTATTACACCAGCACAAGTAGCAGTTGCGTCAAGTGTTGGCTCACAATACATTTCTCTATTTCTTGGGAAAGCTCGAGACGCAGGGGAAGATTCAAACACACTTGTTCAACGGTGCATGAATAGTATAGTCGAGTCACAAAATAAAGCGAAATTAATCGTTGGTAGTTTACGAACAGTTACAGATGTTGAAACAGCGATCTTAGGAGGTACGAACATAGTCACTGTTCGGTCAGTTATTTTAAAAGAGATGATTAACCATCCAAAAACAAATGAGGCAATAGATGCTTTTGCAAAAGATTTTATTCCTCTTCAAAAATAATTTTATTAGACAAATTTTTTAATGGCAAAAAAGATGGCTATACAATTCAGTTGTTGAAAGGTAAATAAGAGAATTTCTCCATCCATGTTGGTGTTCCACAAATCACCTGCAAGCCAACCGTTGCACTCGTGAGCGCCGCCGCCTTGTCTCCGACAAGCGGCATTACAGCCATATGATAACTGTAATAATTTTCATAAATTAGTATAATGAATACTCCGTATGCTGAACACTGGCCACAGTTTTCGTGCCTGTTTTGGCAAAAACCGGGGCTTTCAATATAGCCAATAGCAGTTTGCAGCTTTTTATTGTACTTTTAAACATCATTCATTGCTGCCAATATTCATCTTTTAAATGAAAAAATGGTTTCTTGCTTTTTTTCTTGTAACGCTGCTTTCAAAGCTGCATGCGCAGCAGGTTAATTTTGAATGGGCCATGCATGCAGGCGCTTCACTTACAGATGGGGCCTATTCTGTAACCACCGATGCGGCAGGCAATGTATACAGTACGGGTGAATTTAAAGGCACGGTGGATTTTGATCCCGGCCCCGGCATTTATAACATGACGGCTGTAGGAAATGGTTCCAATGCGTTCATTTTAAAACTATCTCCGGCCGGTAATTTCATCTGGGTAAAACAGGTACAGCAGATCACTAACGGGGATAACATTGGCGGCAATATCGTCATTGATGCAACAGGCGCCATCTATTATTCAGTACAACTTTTTGGGATGGTGGATGCTGACCCGGGTCCATTGGTCTCTCCGCTCGGCACCAGCACTTCTTTCGGGGAATCATTCATTACCAAACTGGATGCCTCCGGTAATTTTTTATGGGCAGGCATATTTGGAGGTGCCAATTCCGGTATCACAGATATGCAGGTAGACCAGGCCGGAAATGTGTATGCAACAGGCTTCTTCCAGTTTACGGTTGATTTCGATCCCGGCGCAGGTACCTATCCGCTCACATCAAATGGTTTCACAGATATATTTGTTCTTAAACTAAATACAAACGGAAACCTGTTGTGGGCAGGGGCAATGGGTGCGGCAGATGGTGATTATGCTTATTCGATAGCGGTGAGTAATGCAGGAGAGGTATATTTTACGGGTTTTTTTATAGGTACGGTTGACTTTGACCCCGGGTCAGGAGTTTATAATTTATCTGCACCGGGCGTGACCAATTCATTTATCGCAAAATTGAATTCCAACGGAAATTTTGTGTGGGCGGAATACATTAGCGGCAACAGTTCCAACCTGGGCTTTTCGATAACGGTTGATAACAACAATAATATCCTGGTGGCAGGTGGTGTAGCAGGTACGGCTGATTTTGATCCCGGCCCGGGAACCAGTAATTATACTTCCGCAGGCAGCCTCGATATCTATGTGCTGAAACTGGATGCCGGGGGTAATTTTATTTGGGTAAAGCAGGTAGGTGGCACTTCTATTGATGGAACCAACGCCATTGTTACCGACCAGCAGGGTAATGCATACCTCACCGGTTATTTTAGTTCAACGGTTGATTTTGATCCCGGCCCGGGAACCGCCTCTTTAACGCCCGTGGGAGGAAATGATGTGTATGTCCTCAAATTAAGCACTGCAGGAAATTTTGACTGGGTTAAACATATAGCAGGAACCGGTTCATCTGATTATGGCATCAGCCTTTTTGTAGACGCAGCGTACAGTGTATATGTATCAGGATATTATGGGGGCACAGCCGATTTTGATCCGGGTGCTGCTGTATACGATCTCAGTTCCAATGGCGGGCAGGATGCTTACCTGCTTAAACTGTCTAAGTGTACGCAGGTATTTAATACAACACTTAATATTACCGAATGCAATAGTTATACACTCAACGGGCAAACTTATAACTCAAGCGGCACTTACACACAAACACTTATAACCAGCCTCGGATGCGACAGTATCATCACACTTAACCTTACCATTGGCCGCAAATTCACAGCAGTGAATGCAGCCATCTGTGATGGGCAAACTTATTTTGCAGGAGGCGCCAACCAAACAACAGCAGGTATTTATAAAGACACGTTGTTTACAACGACCGGGTGCGATTCCATCATCACCACAACTTTAACCGTGAACCCCAAACCAAAGCCTGACCTGGGTCCTGATCGTAAACTTTGTGTAAGCAGTTCAACATTCATCACCCCCGGAATATTTGCAGGCTATCTCTGGCAGGACAACAGCACAGCGCCTGTTTTTAATATAAGCAGCACAGGCGACTATTGGGTAACAGTAACAGATGCCAATAATTGCCAGGCTGCCGATACAATGAAAGTCCTTGCCATTGATACGGTACCACGCAATTTTCTGCCACCCAATCAATCCTTGTGTTACGGAAATGAATTGAAGATATCTGTACCGGGTTATAAAGATTATTCATGGAGTACCGGATCAACATCGCCGGATATAACCATAAATAATTTTGGTTCTTTCTATCTTAACATAACAGATTTTAATGATTGTAAAGGTTCAGATACAATAACGCTCCGGCGTTCCGATTGCATCTTTATTGGTATTCCCAATGCATTCACGCCGGACAACAACGGGTTGAACGATGTATTGCGCCCAACCATCAACCAGGCCATCAGGGCATACAGTTTCATGGTCTTTAACCGGTACGGTGAAAAGATATTTGCCACAACCGATTACAGCAAAGGATGGGATGGAACTTATAAAGGCAAACAACAGGTTGCCGGTTCTTATGTTTACCGCATTACGTACACGAATATTTTTGGGTATACTTCGGAGGAGAAGGGATCGGTGTTGTTGATACGTTAGGGAATAGACACATTTATCAGCCATGTCCAGTTTCTGCCGCCGTTCGTGTTCCGCAACCCCGTGAGCGCCGCTGCCTTGTCTCCAACAAGCGGCATTACAGCCATATCACAACTGTAATAATTTCCATAAATTAGTATAATGAATACTCCGTATGCTGAACACTGGCCACAGTTTTATACAGCAACCATTTATAAATGGCAACACCTGCCTGAAGAGAATAAGCACAAAGAGATCATCACGGAAAGCCTGAAATTCCTTGTAACAGAAAAAAGGATTGAACTGAATGCCTTCGTCATTATGAGTAACCATATTCATCTTATCTGGCAGCCGTTATTTGGGTTTACACCAAAAGATATCCAGGCTTCTTTTATGAAATACCCAGCACAACAACTTAAACGATCACTAACTAAAAATAATGAGGATGCAGTTAGATCCTTTAAAGTAAATACAGGAGGCCGTGAATACCGGATATGGAAACGGTCTCCACTTGGGATAGAGTTGATCACACCAGCAGTATTTGAGCAAAAACTTAATTACATTCATGATAACCCGGTACAGGCAGGTTTATGCATCAATCCGGAAGATTATTTTTATTCATCTGCGGGGTTTTATTATGATGGAGAAGATAAGTTTGGAATGTTGACACATTATTCGGGTAATTAGCAGTGGCTTACTGGTTCCCGCTTGTCGGAGACAAGGCGGCGGCGTTAGCTTCAATTAAAAACCATGAGCAAGAAGCTTGTCTTTATAAATCCCACGTTCAATTTTCCATACTACTTCATAAGCCCCTGCCCCATCGCTGTTATTGGAGTGTATGTAAATGATATCATTCTTCTTATCGTAGTTTACCTGTGTATTATCTAACGAAGGCTGGTAGAGGCTTTCAAGAGCAGTTGCAGGTAAAAGTATTTTTCTTTTACCAATACTCAGTTCAATTGATTTGTATTCCCTTGTTGGTATGCCGCCGTCTTCTCCCCAGATCTTTTTATTATCTATCAGTTCTATTTGGTCGCTGGCTTCCTTATAAGCAGTGAATGTATGTTTACTTTTATCGAATGGCTGTTGGGTGACAATAACTGTGATACTATCCTTTTTAAAACTGATCCGGGAATTTTCCTTTTTCAAAAGAGGAATTTTAGAATAACCTGACACAAATATTACCCTGTCTTTATAAACCCGCCCGGATATTTCTTCCCTGCCTTTTGTATAGTCAATACTCATCCAGTTGGTATTACCCGGGTAGCAATAAACCAGGTGGCCATTGTTAAGCTTGTCAATAACATTGTCGCCTTTAGCGGCAGCGCTCCTCACATTGCAGCTGCCGTCCTTGTCATAAATAACAGCAAATTGTGCCGCTGCAAAAACCGGCACTGCTGCAAGGAAAAGTATAAATACAAATTTCATAAAACTGTTTATTAAGTTGAAACTGCTGTTAAATGTATAAACAAAATTTCAGCGGTGCAATACCCTTAATGTTGGCTTGTCCACAGGACTCTGAGAGCTGGACTCGCCGTATATCTACCAGTTTCCATCTTAATACGGCGAGTCCAGGGCTTACCCACATGGCCGTACAGAGAATCGCCGTAACCGTATTGCCCGGGCAGAAACTCAACCGGGAACTAAATGCTAAATCAATATCTTTATCCTTATGTATCTATCAACCGGAAATCTTTTGTTTCACATCATCATAGCCATACCGGTTTTTTTTATCGTTCTATGGCTCACACGTAAATTCCAGAAAAACAAAGAATACAACTACATTACAGCCAGTATTATAACAACTCTTCTAACGCCGGTTTTATATATTGGGGCAGTAACAATTTTCTTTTCCATACTTTTTCATGAACCTGCCAGGAACTTTGACAAGGAAACCTGGTTATCAAACAAAGCAAAGCGTTTTCAAATGTCGGACAATATTATAAAAAGCAAACTGCTCATTGAAAAAGACACCGCTCAGATAAAGCAAATACTTGGTGATCCAACATGGAGGCATGACTCCTTAAATAAGTGGGGCTACGATATGGGGATGGGTGGCGGCGGGCTTGGTTTTTTATTTCATAACCTGACCGTGTCATTAGAAAACGGGAAAGCGGTCAAAGTTGAGCACTTTGAAATTAAAGACTAAATGAATTTGGGGATTTTTAATGTGCATTTAAATCCCCCATTTCCCCGGAATTTGCTTACATGTTTGCGTAACTGAACCTGCATACACATTGGCATAATCCTTTCATTGCTTAGTAATGGTTACTAAAAATATACTACAATGAACAGGCTACACCATGCACCAAGATTCCATCACAGGCTCCACCTGCTCATACTAAGGAGGCTCGTTATGCTGGCCAACATCATTTGCCTTTCTACCTGGGTATTTCTACGGATCATTTTTTATGATCTGCCGTTTGTAATGCAGGAGGAATTACTCATTGCATTGAAGATAATTGGCTGGTCAACAGGAATAGCTATTGGTTTCAGTTTCATCATATTTGCTGTGGACGGCCTGGTGTATTTGATCCGCAACAGGAAGCTATTTGGATTTCCTAAGATCGTGCATGTTACAGAGCCAGCGGCCAACAAAAACACGACTGCCTGATCCTTCAGTAGTTTACCCATTCATCCCCTTTATTGCCCATAGATCCCCCGTTTCTTCGCCAGGGGTTTTCTTCGTATTTGCTTCGTACCATGTTCACTATTACTTGCCCGGCATGCGAACAGGAAGCGAAGGAGATATGAAGGAAAGCAGGAAACCTTTCCTCTTTTATAGGATATTTATAAAAATACTTGCTTAGCTTGTATGATATTGTACACTTAAATCTTTTAATGATGAAGCTGTTACTAACCTTTTTACTT
>Ga0193752_1003516_pt1 | contig 10773 bp, 10 predicted proteins | sample H1c1metaG_FD_144924 | JGI IMG/M metagenome (GOLD analysis project Ga0193752, IMG submission 144924) | Soil microbial communities from a riparian zone of the East river system, Colorado, United States - H1c1 | ecosystem: Environmental > Terrestrial > Soil > Riparian zone | place: USA: East River...
AGACCGAGACATTGGGGGACTGCGTTTCGTTCGTGACTGCTTCAACGCTACGCGTCGGGGATCGTGGGTGCGTACTTGGAAGGGCTGGCGTAGGAAGGGGTGTAGAGACTTGGAAGTTTTTTTAAATCCATTACACACAGAGAAGTCACGGAGCTATTGAGCTTCTGGCCGCACGTTGATTTTTACCGTGATGTTCCTTGTAGATAATCAATGGAAGTGCTGATCTTCGTAGGTTGGTTAAAGACTGAGTCATGGGAGCACTGCGTTTCGTTCATGAATGCTTCAACGCTACGCGTCGATATACAGTGAGTGCTTAAATTAAATTTCCCGGGGAGTAATTTCGATTTGAACTGACAGTTTCGGTGATGAGATGACGCACTCAAGCGGCCTTGACGCGTAGCGTCGAAGCATCATCCGTCGCGCCGCAGTGCTCCCATGACTCAGTCTTTAACCAACCTACGAAGATCAGCACTTCCATTGACTATCTACAAGGAACGCCACGGTAAAATCAACGTGCGGCCAGAAGCTCAATAGCTCCGTGACTTCTCTGTGTGTAATGGATTTTAAAAAACTTTCAAGTCTCTACACCCCTTCCTACGCCAGCCCTTCCAAATACGCACCCACGATCCCCGACGTGTAGCGTCGAAGCATCATCCGTCGCGCCGCAGTGCTCCGATGTCTCGGCCTTTAATCATCCTACAAAGCGCATCCCTTCCATCGCTAGAATCAAGGTACATCACAGAAAATCAACGTGCGGCCAGTAGCTCCAAAACTCCGTGATTTCTCTGTGTGTAATGGATTTTAAAAACTTTCAAATCTCTACACCCCTTCCTACACCAGCCCTTCCAAGTACGCACTCACGATTCCCGACGCGTAGTGTCGAAGCATTCACGAACAAAACGCAGTGCTCCGATGCCTCGGCCTTTAATCATCCTACAAAGCGCAACCTTCCATCGCAACATTCCAGGTACATCACAGAAAATCAACGTGCGGCCAGAAGCTCAAAAGCTCCGTGATTTCTCTGTGTGTGATGGATTTTAAAAACTTTCAAGTCTCTACACCCCTTCCTACGCCAGTCCTTCCAAGTACGCACCCACGATCCCCGACGCGTAGCGTCGAAGCATCATCCGTCGCGCCGCAGTGCTTCGATGCCTCGGCCTTTAATCATCCTATAAAGCGCAACCTTCCATCGCTACATTCCAGGTACATCACAGAAAATCAACGTGCGGCCAGAAGCTCAAAAGCTCCGTGATTTCTCTGTGTGTAATGGATTTTAAAAACTTCCAAGTCTCTACACCCCTTCCTACGCCAGCCCTTCCAAGTACGCACGCATCATCCCCGGCGCGTAGCGTCGAAGCATTCACGAACGAAACGCAGTACTCCCATGTCTCGGCCTTTAATCATCCTACAAAGCGCAACCCTTCCATCGCTACATTCCAGGCACATCACAGAAAATCAACGTGCCGTCAGCGGACTCAATTTTCACCTCCATGTTATAGTCATTATGACTATAACTACAAGCCTTACCCATCCTGGGTACATTGAAAAACAGGTCTTATTTCTCAGGCGTCAGAATTCTGGAAATGAGATTCGTTTTGGAAATGAGTCTCTTGTTGGGAAAATGAACCGTCCCAAACACTGGAATTTTCACCGTTTTGAGGGTTTCAGCCCGTGGCCTGGCAATTGAAATATACCAGGAAACAACAAGACCCCATGATACTCCAATTCTTCTTCCGCCAAATGACCCTCGGTCAAAAAGTAAGCTACCTCCATGCAAAGGGCGTGTCACTCGGCAGCCGTATTAAGAATGGCCGCAAGATGCACATGTACATGATTCGTAATCTGTTCGTGGAGGTCATTTACATTGATGACGATGTAAACGGTTCGGCAGAGAAAGTTCATATCCTGCGCGGCCTGAAGAACCTGAACAACTACCTCGAACAGGAATTCAGAACAACCTTCTAGCATACGTCACGGCAAAAATGATTGCCGTTGACAGATTTAAATTTCGAACTCCAAATTGTCAATCGTTCGAATGGTCGTTGCGCAAGAGCATTAAACTAACCGGTTTTGATTTCCAGCTCTGCAGCAGATCTTCCGGTATACCCTTGTTGAAATCCAGGGCCGTCAACAAAATATCCTTGTCACCGTCGCCATCCACATCGTCGGCGTTGATGCGCAACCAGCGTCCTTCTCTGGCAAGCGGCGTAGTGTGAGGCTCGAAGGCGTTTCCTTTGTTCTCGAAATAGATGAATCCTAATTCAGGGTGTTGATCAAAAGGAGGGAAGAATGAAACCGCAGCGATATCTACGTCGCCGTCTCCGTCAAAGTCTTCGGCAACCGCCTCCGATGCACCGTGCATATTGTAGAACCACGACTCGCTAAACTCGTTCTTGCCGTTGTTTAGAAATATCCGAACGCCGTGATAGGGCTTTAGGATCATGCTGTAGTCAGCATTATCTCCGTTGGTGTACAAAATGTCAACCTTGCCGTCCCCGTTAAAGTCCGCGAGATCGAAATGACTCGATCCATACACCGGCGGAAAAGTTATCAGTATTCTCTCCCGAAACTCGAATTTTCCGTGATTCATCAGGAGTATCAATCGCTCATCACCCTGCGACATCAGCGCGATGATATCAGGCAAGCCGTTGTTGTCGAAATCACGAACGATAACTCTTCGCGCACCGGGCAGGCTGACGAGACTCCGGCGCTCAAACGTACCGTTGGCCCGGTTTCTGAATGCCAACAGGTTGCCAGTGTAGTTTCCAAAAGCACAAATGATGTAATCTTCGAGACCGTCGCCGTCCAGGTCAGTACGAGTAAAGTCTACCGGGCGCTTCAGGGAATCGATGAGGGTGGCCGTTTCCCCACTTTCCATGTTAAACTGCACCAGTTTGCCCACGGCCTGGTCATTTGGATCCATGATCCCCATGAGCAGCATCGTGAGTGTCTTATCGGCATTCCGTAAAATCATAGCCGGCGGACTGGAAAGTGCAAACGAATCTGTGGGTATGAATTGCGCATTCAATTGATACAATTTGCTAAGCCGGCTTCCCACGAGAAAAGAACGGGTTGCTGAATCAAACGATGTAAAAGTGTTGAGGGGAAAAACGCCGAACCGATAGCGCTCTGCGCTAAACCCTGTCAACGTTTGGTCTACACGTCCACTATCCGCAAGCTGCAGCAACCGGGCCGGTGCATGCGTTTGATAGTAGCGTTGGATCGCCGCCCACTGTTCGTCCGTTACCATCGCCTGACCAGGAAGGATGGTAAGCACTTCGGACTGATCCGCCCGCGACATCGTCGAGAGCAGCGACAGATCGCGTCCCATCCTGAAAGCCATCTGCGGCATGATAGAATTATTCCACACCTCCTTCGGCAGTAACGCAGCATCCGGAAACGAATGACAACTGCCGCAATACTGATGTGCCGTCTGCTCATCTTGTTGTTCCTGCGTGCGGCAGCCAGCCAGCATTGCCAACAGCACGACTACCAGGGCGATGCGCGCGCATCCGGGAAATTCGATGGACTTGAAACGATTCAGGATAAAAGTGGTTGAGGCGTGTAAGACTCGAAAAAAATTAGCCGTCAGAACGAATTGGTGAAACAATAGGAAAGAATGTTCGCACCCATGCGCAGCGCTTCCTGACGCTTTTCCTCGGGATCATTGTGGATCCGCGGATCTTCCCAGCCATTGCCGAGGTCACACTCATAGGAATAGAATACGACCAGTCGTCCCTGATAGATCAGGCCAAGACCCTGTGAGGGTTTTCCGTCGTGCTCGTGGATCTTCGGTAAGCCCTTAGGGAAATCAAACTTTTGATGATATATGGGATGATCGAATGGCAGGTCGACGAATTCCAGCTCCGGAAATACCTTTTTCATTTCCAGCCGGACAAATTTGTCGAGCCCGTAATTATCATCGATGTGCAGGAAGCCGCCCGCGACCAGATACTTTCTAAGGTTTGCCGCCTCCGCATCTGTAAACACGACGTTGCCGTGCCCGGTCATGTAGATGTAAGGATAGAGGAATAAATCGCGACTTCCGACTTCTACCACGTCCTCTTCAGTATCCAGATTTGTCCCATTCTCCGCATTTGAGAATTTTATCAGATTCGGCAGTGCCGTTTTGTTGGCATACCAATCGCCACCCCCGCCATACTTCAATTTCGCAATCCTCGGAAGGATTTGGGCCTGGCCGGCGTGCACCAGGCACAAACATGTCAAGATTGTAGCGAACCTTACACGCATTATTACATCCCCCTGTTTACCAAACCCCTAAAGTGGAAAAAATTTTCCTTTGTATTAAACCATTTGCAGAATCCCTGATCAAATAAAGTCGCCCCCTTTTCAATCCAAATCCCAGAGCCATGAGTAAGCATATCCTGAAACGCACCAGCACCGGCTTGATCTTGGCGGTATTTATCATGTTCTCCTGTAAAGAAGAAGATCGCCTGACTGTTGCCGATACACAGGAAATCAGCGAGGAGTCGTTAACAGATACCTATTTCCTTGACCTTGACGATCTGGCTACCGTAAGCATCGCAGCGCCGGAAGATGATCAGTACAGCGGGGGACGTCAGGCAGCTACCATTACGATGGCCGATTCGCGTTTTTGTGCCGGCACGACAGTCACGATTACGCCAGGCTCCAATTCCACGCTCAGTTCGCCCAATGGGGTGATGACCGTCGACTTTGGTGCGGGTTGCACGGACCAGCACGGAAATATCCGGACTGGCAAGCTGGCCTTTACTTACAACAAGTGGCGCTTCCAGCCGGGCTCAACTATCGTGACTACGACGGATAACTATACCATCAACGGTGTGAAGCTTGAAGGCACCCGTACCCTTACGAACATCAATGCCGATAACGACGCCGAATCGGCACCCAGAAAGTTCAACGCTCTTCTCGAAAACGGTAAGGCTACATTTCTTGCTGACGGCACAACCGCCGAGCGCGAATCAGACATCACCTGGGAATGGAATCGGGCGAACGTCGGTCAGGACTTCCTGTCAATACTCAACTCCAGCTCGGCAAACGGCACGACGCGCGATGGAAGGCTTTATGAAGTGAGCGTGTACGAATCGCTTATCTATAAAAGAAACTGCGGTATCGCGGTGAGTGGAATCAAAAAGTATTTCCTGGAGAGCAAAGAGATCACGATTGACTACGGTGACGGCAACTGCGATATGTCAGTGGTTGTGACCGTCAATGGAACGTCGCGCAGCTTTACAATCAACTAATCCGGCCTGCCAAATGCGGATGTCTTCGTGACATCAGGCGAAGAAATTAATAACCCCCCGACGAAGAAATTAATAACCCCCCGAACAAAAACCAAAATGGCGACAAGCTGTCTTGGTTTTTTATTTTTTAGCTAATTTTCCGCATGAAGCAATACCTCGGCTTGATGCAGGACATCGTCCAGTCCGGCGCCCATAAAAGCGATCGCACCGGAACGGGCACGTTATCGGTGTTCGGTCGCCAGCTCAGATTCGACCTCAACGAAGGATTTCCATTGGTAACGACCAAGAAACTGCATTTGCGCTCCATAATATATGAGCTGCTGTGGTTCCTGAATGGCGACACCAACATCAAGTATCTCAAGGAAAACGGCGTGAAGATCTGGGACGAATGGGCCGACGAAAATGGCGAACTGGGCCCCGTCTACGGGCAACAGTGGCGCAGCTGGCCGGCACCGGATGGCCGCCATATCGACCAGATTTCCCAGGTTATTGCCCAAATCAAGGCTAAGCCTGATTCCCGACGTCACATCGTCAGCGCCTGGAACCCTGCCGAGGTTGACAAAATGGCCCTTCCGCCTTGTCACGCGCTGTTTCAGTTCTACGTGGCCGACGGCAAGCTCTCCTGCCAGCTTTATCAGCGGAGCGCCGACTATTTCCTGGGAGTTCCCTTCAACATTGCCTCTTACGCGCTGCTGACGCACATGTTTGCCCAGCAGTGTGACCTGGAGCCTGGCGAGTTTGTGTGGACTGGGGGCGACGTGCACATTTACAGCAACCACCTCGAGCAGGCCAACTTGCAATTATCGCGTACGCCTCATGGGCTTCCGTTGCTGGTAATAAAACGCAAACCCGCCGACATCTTCAGTTATCAGTTCGAAGATTTCGAAATTGTTAATTATCAGCCGCATCCTTCAATAAAGGCGCCGATAGCTGTATAACCTCTGTTGGATAATTATAATAGGTTCCCCGGGGCTCAATTTTTTTGGCCGTTGAGGTGAGTAGCTTGTAACAATTATATCCTTTCATCGACTGATTCCGTATTCTAAAGCGATATGCCGGAGAAAAGCAGTGTTTTCGATATGATTGGCCCCATCATGATCGGACCATCCAGTTCCCACACGGCTGGTGTGGTGCGCATCGGACGCGCTGCTCTGAAGATTCTCGGCGATCTTCCGGACGAAGTCGAAATAACCTTTTATAATTCATTTGCGCGCACATATGAGGGCCACGGAAGCGATCGCGCTATTGTGGCTGGCCTGTTGGATTTCAAGACCGATGACCCCCGCATCAAGGAAGCTTTCGATCACGCCGCGAAGGCCGGATTGAAATATCGGTTCAAATCGGTCGGAAATGCCTCCACCCTCCACCCAAATACCATCAAGCTGCATCTCAGAAAAGGCGACCGTGAAGTGGAAGTGCTGGGCGAGAGCCGGGGTGGTGGAATGATCAACATTGCCGAAGTAGATGGATTCAAGGCCGATTTTACGGCCAACCTGCACACCCTGATCATCTCGGCAAGCGACGTAGCGGGCAGCGTGGGGTTCATTGCCACGGTGCTGGCCCACGACGCGTGCAACATTGCCACCATGTCGGTTTCCCGAAAGGGGAAGCACGACCTGGCGTGCCTGGTTATTGAAATGGATTCCGGATTGAAACCTGTAACATTAACCTACCTGCAGAGTCTTAGCTGGGTTAAGCAAATTGTCTATATACCCGATATCGATCGTTGACTTATGAAGAAAACAGCCCTATACATTGTCGTCTTATTAGCGCTCTCCTGGAATGTGGCGCAGGCGCAGCAGAATGACAGCACCGCCATACCCACCGCCAGCGATGCCTGGACCTTGAAACAATGCGTCGATTATGCTCTTGCGAATAGCCTTACCGTGCAGCGCAGTACGTACAACGTGGAGTCAAGCGAAGTCGATTACAAACAGTCACGCGCCAATCTGCTGCCGAGTTTGAACGGCAACATATCGACGGGTTACAATTGGGGGCGTTCAGTAAACCCTGTTACCAACCAATTCACCACGCAGGAAATCAACTTCATAAGTCCTGGGGCGCAGGCATCCTGGGTGTTGTTCAATGGCATGCGCGTTCAGAATACGATCAAGCAGAATGATCGCGCACTGCAGGCCTCGAAGTTCGACCTGGAAAAGACGAAGAATGATCTCATCCTGAACGTTGCGTCTCTTTTTGTGAATGTACAGTTCAATAAGGAACGATTGCAGAATGCCCGGTACCAACTGGCCTCGAGCCAGCAGCAATACGAGCGCACCAAGAAACAAGTGGCAGCGGGAGCATTGCCTAAGGCAAATGAACTGAATCTCGATGCACAGGTAGCTACGAACGAAGTTAACCTGGTAACGGCCGAGAATGCGCTGGCGTTGTGCTGCTACAACTTAAGCAGGCGTTGCAATTGCCGGCCTCTACACCACTCGACATTGTCATGCCTGACCTGGATGTCGAAGACCTTGTACTGGATCAGGACAGGCACGCGATCTACCAGATCGCACGCGAAACGCTGCCGGAGATGAAGAGCGCAGCGCTCAAAACTCAAAGTGCCAGCTTTAACGTAAAGGCTCAGAAGGGTTCGTTTTATCCCAGGCTCAGCCTCAATGGTTCGCTCAACTCGAACTATTCGAGCGCCTCCGACCGGCAACGATTCGTCACCGACGGCGGGGATCCCACCATCACCTATCCGCAGATCGGAGTCGTGGGTGGCCCTGGGGGAACGCCCGTTTACACGACCGATCCAGTGACAGCACCTTCAGGATACTTTATTGATGGCTATGGGCGAAGAGACCAGTTAACAGATAACATTTTCAGACAGGTGAGCCTCGGATTGACCATTCCGATATTTAACAACCTTTCCACGCGATCAGCCTATCAGCGATCAGTCATTAGTCGTCAGCTGGCGGAAGTGTCGGCCAAAGAGGTAGACAACACCCTACGGCAGAATGTTGAAACGTCGTATAACGACGCCGTTGCGGCCTATAAGACATACAATTCATCATTGCGTCAGGTGAGTGCGCGTGAGGAGGCATTTCGCATGACCAAGCAGCGGTTCGACATTGGAGCGACACCATACGTTGAATATCAGGTTGCTGAAAATGACTTATTTCAGTCGCGAACCGATCTGGCACGCGCCAAATACGATTTTATTTTGAAGAAGAAAGTGCTCGATTTCTATCAGGGTAAACCAGTGGAATACTAACCTACACAACACAATGTCCAAGCAGAAGAAAAAATCAAACAAAGTCATTTATTACCTGATCGGCTTCATTGTCGTGTTGCTCGCTTTTTTTGGGCTTGCTTCGACGATGGGATGGATTGGCAAGCCGAAGGAAATCGAGGTGGAACTGGCGAAGGCAAAGCGCGTGACGATTGTGGAGAAGGTAAGTGCTTCGGGTACTGTCCAGCCGGTTACTGAAGTGAAGATCGCTCCTGAAGTTTCGGGAGAAATCATCGACCTGTTAATTGAAGAGGGTGATTCAGTGAAGAAGGGGAGTCCCCTTGTCAAGATCAGGCCGGACACCTGGCAAAGTGAGCTTGAACGGGCCGACGCGAGCGTGAGTCAGCAGCGCGCAAGCCTGGAGCAATCGAAATCAAACTTACTGCGCGCACACGCGACATTGTCGCGGTCTGAAGCGGAGTACAAGAGAAATCAGAAGTTATTCGACGAGAAAGTGATTTCGGATGCAGACTGGCAGCTGGCCAAGCAGAATTATGAAGTGGCCAGGAATGATGTCTCATCTGCCGAGCAGCAGGTAGAGGCTTCGAAATATATCATTCGAAGCTCACAGGCTTCGCTCAGCGTGGCCCGCGAAAATTTCCGAAAGACATCAGTTTTGGCGCCTATGGATGGCGTTGTATCGAAGCTGATTGTAAAGAACGGGGAACGCGTGGTGGGAACGGCAACGATGACGGGTACAGAAATGCTGCGGATTGCAGATCTCCACAAGATGGAGGTACGTGTGGATGTGAATGAGAATGACATTGTTCGCGTGCATGTCGGCGACACGGCGATTATCGACGTGGATGCCTATTCAACCCAGAGCAAGGAATTCAGGGGTGTGGTGACGCTGATCGCCAACACGGCGAAAGACAAGACATCGACAGATGCCATCACGGAATTCGAAGTACGCATTCTGATCCTGTCATCTTCGTATGAAGACCTGGTGAAAGCGGGCAACAAATTTCCCTTTCGCCCGGGCATGACCGCCAGCGTGGATATCATGACGCAGCGTAAAGCCAATGCCCTGTCAGTGCCACTGGCCGCGGTTACCACACGCGACCCCAATGCGCCGGTGGAAGGAGACGAGGGACCGCCCCAAAACAACAACAATAACAACAACCAGCAAAAGAACGACAAGAAGCCCGTTAACGCGAAAGCCGATAAAACGGTGATTTTCGTGAACGACAAGGGTACCGCAAAAATGGTTGAAGTAAAGACGGGCATCAGCGATTACGACAATATCGAAATCGTGTCCGGAATCAGCGACAGCTCCGAAGTTGTGACGGGGCCGTTTTTGGCAGTGTCCAAACGTTTGAAGGAAGGAGACAAGATCAAACAGCTGGAAAAGAAGGAAGAAGTGAAGAAGTAAAGTGTGACATCAATCTCGACGAAGGATGATATCAATCTTTAACTCGAGAGGCCCCGGCGTTCACACGTCGGGGCTTTTTGTTAATTTTGTGTCAAATTAAAAGTTATGATACTGCATCCTTGGCACGAAGTCTCAATTGGTGAAAACGTACCCGAATATGTGAATGGAATAATCGAGATTCCCAAAGGTTCGCGTGCAAAATATGAAATTGACAAGGCCAGCGGCCTGGTCAAGCTCGACCGCGTTTTGAATGCGTCGATGTATTATCCGCTTAACTACGGGTTCATTCCCCAAACCTTGGGCGATGACCACGACCCGCTCGATATCGTAGTGTTGACGTCTGTTACGGTTTTCCCCGGCTGTCTCATTCCTTCCCGCGTGATCGGCGTTATGCGTATGATTGATCGGGGAGAGGCCGACGACAAGATTATTGCCGTGGCGGAACAAGACGTTACGGTTAGCCACATTGAGGATGTAGATCATCTTCCCAATTACCTTCGCGAAGAACTGAAGCATTTTTTCGAGAACTACAAGACGCTCGAGAATAAGATCGTCGTTGTTGATGAGTTTCAATCGAAACAACAGGCGATGGAAATCATTGAGCAAAGTATAACTTTGTATAAAAAGACATATTCGGGTGAAGATCGGGTTCGACGCAAAGCGCTTGTTTAACAACTTCACCGGCTTAGGTAACTACAGCCGGTTTGTTGTACAAGCTTTGCTTGAATTCGAAACGAATGAATCCATGGTTCTCTATTCGCCATCGACGGCAAAGAAGGACCATCCCGACATCAAACCAATTGCCACTGCGCCTCAGGTGGAAGTTGTTACGCCGCCCGACATTTATCGGTGGACGAAAACAACCTCACTGTGGCGCAGTTTTGGTATTGGGCGCGAACGCAGCGCGCAACATCTCGATGTTT
>Ga0193752_1003517_pt1 | contig 10773 bp, 8 predicted proteins | sample H1c1metaG_FD_144924 | JGI IMG/M metagenome (GOLD analysis project Ga0193752, IMG submission 144924) | Soil microbial communities from a riparian zone of the East river system, Colorado, United States - H1c1 | ecosystem: Environmental > Terrestrial > Soil > Riparian zone | place: USA: East River...
CAGCGGTTTCTCGATGAGAAACGCGGCATCCGATGCTCCGCCTGTGGCCACCGAATGGTCCGGCGACATCGAAGAAGCCGAGAGCGGTGCCGCGATGGTCGGCTGCGTTCCGGTCGCGGATCTGAGCTGCGTGTACCAGCCGATCGTCGACCTCGCCGACGGCAGGCCGTTCGCCTACGAAGTGCTCGCGCGCTGCAGCTCGCCGGGCCTCACCAATCCAGAGATCTTGTTCAAGCGCGCCGCCGCTGAGCGGTTCTGCGGCCTGCTCGGCCGCACGCTGCGGATGATCGGCTCGCAGGGCTGCCGCGGCATTCCGCTGTTCTTGAACGTGCACCCGGCCGAGCTCGGTGATCGCTTCGTGATCCAGCTCGACGACCCGATGTACTCGCACGACGACGACGTCTACGTGGAGATCACCGAGTCGGTGCCGTTCTCGCACTACGATCTGTGCGCTTCGATGTTGCGCGAGATGCGCGCGCGCGGCGCGGTGCACGTGGTGGTGGATGACCTGGGCGCCGGTTACTCGAACCTGAAGCGCATCGCGGATCTCGAGCCTTCGGTCGTGAAGCTCGATCGACATCTTGTGACCAACCTCGACAAGAGCCGGCGCCACCGGATCTTGGTGCAGGCGGTTGTCCGGATGTGCGTCGATCTTGGCGCGCGCGTCGTGGCGGAAGGCCTCGAGACTTGGGATGAGATTCGCGCCGTGCGCGACTGCGGTTGTCACTTCGGCCAGGGTTACGCCATCGGGCGGCCCGCGAAGACGCCGACCGATCCGATCTGGAAGCTGTGATACGAACTGGGCGTGACCAGCACGCCAGCACGCAGTCAGCCCACCGGTCGTGTCCTGCTGATGCTTGCCACTCGCCACGCTGACGCCAGCGTGTTCGAGTGGCTCCAGCGCGCGCTGCCGGCCGAGGGCGCACCGCTCGACCGCCCGGCGTTTCTCGGCCGCTATGCCGGCGTCACGCGCCGTCTCGGCGCTGCCAAAGGCTCGTGGGGCGAAGCCGAGCGGAAGGAGCTGCACGCGCTGGACGTGCTCGACCCGAGCGTTTGGTCGGTCGCCGACGTCGCGCGCTGTGGGTTGATATTGATCGCGCTGGACGCGTTGCCCAGCGACGAGCACGTGGCATTCGCGACCGAGATCTTCCGGCGCGGTGAGACCGCAGAGCGCGTCGGCTTGTTGCGTAGCCTCGCGCTCTTGCCCGACCCGCCGCGCTTCGTGGAGCTCGCGGCTGAGGCGTGCCGGAGCCACGTGCAGGACGTGCTCGAGGCGCTGTTCTGCGAGAACCGGTACGTCGAGGACTACATGCCCGAGCTGGCGTTCAACCAGCTGATCATGAAGGCGATGTTCGTCGGCATCCCGCTCGCGCGCGTGCACGGCTGGCAGAGCCGCGTGAACGCGGAGCTGATCCGCATGGCGCGCGACTTCAAAGCCGAGCGCCAGGCCGCCGGCCGACCCGTACCTCCAGAAGTCGCGTTGATCGAAGACATCGCAACACGCGGCCAAGTTTCATAACGTTCTCGGAGAACAACCATGAAGATGTTCGACCCACACATCCACATGACGTCGCGAACGACCGACGACTACGAGGCCATGGCCAAGGCCGGTATCGTCGCGATCATCGAGCCGGCGTTCTGGCTTGGGCAGCCGCGCACGCACGTCGGCTCGTTCGAGGACTACTTCCTGTCGCTCACCGGCTGGGAGCGTTTTCGAGCATCGCAGTTCGGCATCCGCCACTACTGCACGATCGCGTGCAACCCCAAAGAGGCGAACATCCCCGAGCTCGCCAAGGGCGTGCTCGAGATGATGCCGCGCTACCTCGAGAAGGACGGCGTGCTCGCGGTCGGCGAGATCGGCTACGACGACATGACCAAGGCCGAGGAAGAGATGTTCTCGGCGCAGATCGAGATGGCGCGCGAGGCCGGCCTACCGATCCTCGTGCACACGCCGCACCGCGACAAGAAGCGCGGCACGGAGCGTACGATTGCGCTGGTCCGCGAATGCAAGTTCCCCGAGGAGCTGGTGCTGATCGATCACAACAACGAGGAGACGTTGCCGCTCACGCTGGCGACGGGCTGCTGGGCCGGCCACTCGATCTACCCGAACACGAAGATGGACGAAGCGCGCATGGTGTCGCTGGTCCAGAAGTACGGCGCCGAGCGCATGATCATCAACAGCGCGGCCGACTGGGGCGTCTCCGATCCGCTCAAGGTACCCAAGACGGTCGACCTGATGCGCAAGAGCGGCATCAGCGAGGCGACGATCGAGCAGATCGTGTGGCGCAACCCGATCACGTTCTTCGCGCAGAGCGGCCGGCTCGATATCACCGCCGACTCGGACCTGCTCGCCGTCGATCAACGCGAGCTGTTCGAGGGCAACTCCGTGCTGCGCGGCCAAACCCCGATCGTGCAGCGGTAGCGTTTTTCATGCATCGCACCGTCGTTCTCAACGTTGTCGGGCTGACGCCCGAGCTGCTCGGCCCGCACACGCCGGCGCTGTCGGCGCTTGCCAAGCAAGGCGTGCTCAAGCCGCTCGCGACGATCACGCCTGCCGTCACGTGCAGCGCGCAGTCGACGCTGGTCACGGGCCTCATGCCGAGCGAGCACGGCATCGTCGGCAACGGCTGGTACTTCCGCGACTTGAGTGAGATTTGGCTGTGGCGCCAATCGAATCACTTGGTCGCGGGCGAGAAGATCTGGGACGCGGCGAAGAAGCGCGACGCGAGCTTCACCTGCGCCAAGATGTTCTGGTGGTACAACATGTACTCGACCGCCGATTACTCGGTGACGCCGCGGCCGCAGTACCTGGCCGACGGCCGTAAGGCGCCCGATATCTATGCCGAGCCGCCGGAGCTGCGCGATGCGCTGCAGCGCGAGCTCGGGCAGTTCCCGTTGTATCAGTTCTGGGGGCCGGCGTCGAACATCGTCTCGAGCGCGTGGATCGCGCGCTCGGCGCGCTACGCGTACGACAAGCACAAGCCGACGCTGACGCTCGTGTACTTGCCGCACCTCGACTACTGCTTGCAGAAGCTCGGGCCGTCGCATCCGGACATCCCGAAGGAGCTGCGCGAGATCGACGCGATCGCGGGTGAGCTGATCGAGCACGTACGCAAGGATGGCGCGCGCGTGATCGTGTGCTCCGAGTACGGCATCACCAACGTTTCGGGCCCCGTGCACATCAACCGTGCGCTGCGCGAGGCGGGCCTCATCCGCGTGCGTGAGGAGCGCGGGCTCGAGCTGCTCGATCCCGGCGCGAGTGAAGCATTCGCGCTGGCCGATCATCAGATCGCGCACGTGTACGTGAAGCGTCCGGAGCGCGTCGCCGAGGTGGCCGCGCTCTTGAGGAAGCTCGACGGCGTCGAGCACGTGCTCGACGAAGCCGGTAAGCGCGCCCACGGCCTCGACCATGCGCGCTCGGGCGAGCTGGTGGTGCTCAGCCGCGCGGATCGCTGGTTTACGTACTACTACTGGCTCGACGACGCGCGCGCGCCCGACTTCGCGCGTATGGTCGAGATCCATCGCAAGCCCGGCTACGACCCGGTCGAGCTGTTCGTCGACCCGGCGATCGCGATCCCGCAGCTCGCGATCGGTTATCGCTTGGCGAAGAAGGCGCTCGGCTTTCGCACGCTGATGGACGTGATCCCGCTCGATGCGACGCTAGTGAAGGGCAGCCACGGGCGGCTCACGGACAAGCCGGAGCAGGGCCCGCTGTTCATCACCACGCACCCCGAGCTACTGCGCGAAAGCGGCAGCTCGGTGGCGGCGGTCGACTTCAAGCAGATCGTGCTCGACCATCTGTTCTTATAGAAAGAACGAGGCGCCGATCAAGATCGACGGTGTGCCTAGGCGCACCGTCAGCGCGAACTCGCGCGCGAGGTGGAAGCGCACGCCGAGCCACAGCACCAACTCGACGTCCACGTCACCGTCGTCGTCATCGTCGCAGTCGAAGCCCGGGCCGCCGACGCGCCGGCAGTCATCGTAATAGCCGCCGTCCCAGGTCTCGTATTCGAGGCCGATGCCGATCTCGGGGAACGCGCTGATCAAGTCGCTGAAGTAGAAGTTCCACTGCACGACCAGCGGGACCCAAAAGTCGTTGCCGTCGCAATCGAACGGGCCGCAGTCGTCTTCCCAGTGCGACCAGTCGAGGCCCACGCCCAGCGCCAGCGTGTTGTTGATGGTCGTCACCGGACCGTTGTCGATGATCGGGAACGAGGCGCGAAGGCCCACGCCGATGCCGTCGTTGTCGGTGTGCTGCAGCACGAGGTGCGGCTCGACCTCGGCGGTGTAGCGCTCGTGCGCGCCGGGACGGCCGATCTGCGCTTGCGCGGTCGTCGTGAGCGTCAGCGCGGCGGCGGTGAGAAAGAGAATGGATGAAAGCTTCATGGCGATAGGTCCAGCGATTTGGGGGCGGAGCATAGGTCAGCGTTTCCGCGAGAGCTATCTGCTCGTTCTTGGGGGAGTAGCGCGAGCCCCCGCTTTGGTTGAAACCAAATGCCTACGTACCTGGAACGACGCGCTGGAAGACGCGCGTCGTTCCAGGTACCGCGATCGCCAGCAGGGACAGCTCGGGCAGGCCGGTCGCGGCGATCGCGATCGCATCGACCAGGGAGATGCCGGCGATCAGCTGACTCACCGCCTTGGGCACGTTGCGGTGCGCGGGCGAGAGCACCAGTCGCAGCGTGAGCGCGGTGTGCACGAGCACGAGCAGCGCGAGCGCCTTCGGCGCGAGGCCGTCGGCCGCGAAGCCGTACAGCGCGGGGAACACCAACGGCACGAGCGGCCAGAAGCGCACGATCGATCCGCCGGTCTCGTGCTTGGCGATGAACGTGAGGCCGATCAAGTAGCCGAGCAGCGCGACCGAAGCGAGCGCGAGCGCCGGGCTGTACGCGGCGTGCGTCGCGAGCGCGGCGGTCACGTACACGAGCACGCGGCACAGACCCATCAGCACCGGGCTGAGCGGGTTGCCTTTGTGGTGCAGGTCGTAGAGCACGATCAGCGCGGCGAGCGCCGCGGCCGCGAGCGCGGCTGCGAACGTGCCGGTCCGCGCGAAGCCGCAGTAGCCGCTCAGTGCGATGCCCGCGGCGAGCATGCCGAAGCCGAGGCTGAGCACGGCGCGCGCGCTGACGGCGCCGGATGGGATCGGCCGCTCGGGCCGATGCACGGCATCGAACGCGCGATCGAACGCGTCGTTCAGATACATGCCGCCGACGTAGAGCAACGATAGCGCGACCGCCAAGGCCAGCACGTGCGCGTTCGATGGCGCGGGCAGCGCGATGCCGGCGGCGGCCTGAGCCGCGCTCGCGAGGGCGATGCCGACGAGCGCGTTGCTCCACACGGTCGGCAAGTTCGAGATCCGGCCGAGCAAGAGCCACGGCGAAACACGCGGACGCGCAAGCTGCTGTGAACGAGGCGTGCTCATGGGGCAGAGGGCTGCGAAGCGCCTTGTAGCGTATCCATGCAGAAACGCAGCTCGCGCGCGATCGCCTGCGGCAGCGAGCCGGCGCGCAGGGCTTCCGGCAACACGCCCCAGGTGTACGTCTCGACCTCGAGGTGATCGGACAACGGCTCGCGCGCGTGCTCGCGCAGGAGCTCGACCAGAAACGGTTGCGTGCTCTCGAACACGCCGAGCCGCTCCGCGAACACCGGTACGTGGAAGTGGATGCGCCACTCCTCGCCGGGTACCGGCTGCGCGGCCAGCGCGTCGGGCAGATCGGTGAAGCGCGTCAGCGTATCGCCGCGCTTGGCGACGACCTGGTGCAGGTACACGTCCTCGGCGTAGTCGGCGAGGGCCGCGCGCGCCGCGGCGTCGACGTTCGGGACGCGCAGGCCGGTGCTCAGCTGCACCTTGGCGATCGGGATCTCCGCGCGACGCAGCGCGGCGACCAGCTCGCGCGCGCTTTCGAACTCCACGGCGGCGTGGCAAGCGTCCAGGCAGATGCCGAGATGGCGGCGGATAAGGCGCTCGGCTTGGCTGCGAGTTGTGCCAGTGATCTGTGCCACCGAAGCCACCGCACGCTCATCTTGAAGATGCGTTGAAAAGAACGCGACCGTCTCTTCGATGGTCTCCAGCATGCAGCACGGCTCGGGCTCGAGGCCGAGCATGATGTGCTTTCCGGTGTCTCGTTCGACCGCGTGCAGATCGCCGACGTGCGCCAGCAGCGCGCCGGCGATGCGCTCCTCATCGACCAGCCCGCGCAGCGCAGGCTTGTAGCCGCCGGGTAAGGTGCTGATCGAGCCGCGCACGCCTTCCGGCAAGAGCTGCGCGAGGATGCGCGCGAGCCGCACGCTGTGCTCGCGGCGCCGCGGGTCGCGCCAGTCCGGCTCGTACACCCGCTCCTTCACGCGCGTGCCGTGGAACGCCCCAAACGGGAAGCCGTTGAGCGTCGGCACGTAGAGATCATGCTCGCGCAGCGCGCCCTGCAGCTCGGCAAGCGCGCCGTTCTCGAGCGCCACGGCCGCATCGTGGGCGAGCCATAAGCCCACCGCGAACGGCGCGCGCGGGCTCGCCAGCGCCTTCACTTCGGCGACGTAGCGCCCGAGATTGCCGAGCACCTCGGGCAAGTGCTCGCCGGGATGCACGTTCGTGCAATACGTCAGGTGCGTGTCGCCGATGCGCATTTCGGCTGGAGCGTAGCCCGCTACGGCTCGGCGGCGGGGCGCATCGTGAGCGCGGCATGCCGAGGCTGACCGCGCAGGAAGTCGATCGCTCGAGCGATCAGCTTGGAATCCATCTCGTGTGCTTCCAGGCGCGAGCCGACGCCGGTCAGCAGGGTCACGCTCAGCTCGCCGCCCAGGTGCTCCTGGAAGTCGCGCAGACCGCCCAGCACGGCCCGTTCGCCGTCGGCGCCGAGCTCATCGAGCGCTTCGCTCCATAGCGTGAAGCCAAGGCCGGTGAGCAGGGCCAGGACGCGGTCGCAATCGGGTTTGGACAGCAGCCCCTTTTCCAGGCTGTAGCGGCAGTCGAGCGCCATGCCGATCGCGACGGCCTCGCCGTGACGCAGCGCGTGATGGGTGAGCGCCTCGAGCTTGTGCGCGGCCCAGTGGCCGAAGTCGAGCGGCCGTGCGCTGCCGCTCTCGAACGGATCGCCGGCCGACGCGATGTGCTGCAAGTGGATCTCGGCGGCCCAGCGGATCTGCGCCGCCATCGCCTCCGGCTCGAATGCCGCGAGCGCGCCCATGTTCTTCTCGAGCCAATCGAAGAAGCTCGCGTCGCGGATCAGCGCGACCTTGATCGCCTCGGCCATGCCCGCGCGCTGGTCGCGCGCTTCGAGCGTGCGCAGGAAAGCGCTGTCGTTGATCACCGCGAACGGCGGCGCGAACGTGCCCAAGAAATTCTTGGCGCCGAACGCGTTGATGCCGTTCTTCACGCCTACGCCCGAGTCGTTTTGCGCGAGCACCGTGGTCGGCACGCGGATGATGCGCACGCCGCGATGGGTGGTGGCGGCCGCGTAGCCGACCGCGTCGAGCACCGCACCGCCGCCGATCGCGAGCACGAACGATTGGCGATCGACGCCGAGGCGGTGCAGATCGCCCTGCAGGCGCTCGACGTGCTCCGGAGTGTTTTTCACGCGCTCGCCGCCGGCGATTAACTGCACGCCCAAGAGCTCGATGCGATCGGCGTGCGCCCGCGCGTACTGCTCGAGCTCGCGCCGCAGATCGGGCCACGCCGCCGCGACGCCGTCATCGATGACGCACAGCACGCGATGGCGCCGCTTTTCGAGGCGGCACAGCGCGTCGAGCAGCGTGGTGCTCTCCGGCGCTAGAAAACCGCGCGTGAAGTAGACCGGATATTCGAAGCGCACCGCTACGCGCTGCACGTAGACCGCGCTGTTGCTTGCCGTTCCGTCCAAACGAGCAACCCCGTGCTGCTAAAGGGCCCTGCCATCCGCTGGAGCACCCACGCCCAGCGTTCGGGCACCCTAGCACGCCAATTGGTCGCTCTGTAGGCGGTCACTTACCCAGCCCGTGGCACAACTCGTGCTCTATCGGAACGGGGGGCATAGAGACGGCACAACGTGGCACAGGCTCATCGCAAAGGGAGCTGCACGAGGTCGCGGGCGGGGGTGCTCCTCGCCGGGCTGCTGTGCTGCGCGCTGAGTGGGTGCGTTGCCGGCGTGGACGGCGGCCCTCACCCCGAGCCACCTGACCGACTTGGGCCCCCGGCGGGTGGGCTCGATAGCGGCGTCTATCCCAACGACCCGGACAGCGAGGGCCAAGCCGCTCGCGGCGGCTCGGGCGGCGCATCGGGTACGGCCGCCGGAGGCGCGGGTGGCGCAGCTGGCCCTAGCGGCAGCGACGGAGGCGAATTCACGCCGCCCGAATGCATGGACGCCGGGATCGATGCCTGTTGGGACGACGAGGACGCAGGGGCGTTGCGCTAGCGATCGCGCTAGCGCAACCTCATCGACTCGCGCCGTGTGGCAAAACGGCGCCGCTTATTGGGGCTTGGGCTGCCGCTGTGCTTCGTGCTTTCAGCTGCCAGCTCGCATGAGATGTGATAACGCCTCCGCCCGGTAGTCGCCGGCGCTCACGGATAGACCGGCCGTTGCGACTGCGAACCCTCGACCGCCCGCTCCGAGGCTGTCTCTTTCGACGATGCGAGACGACCGAAGCTCCACGTTGCGCAATGCGCCGGCTGTCACTCCGGGGCAGCTCGACCACGGCCTCATTGTCATCGTCAGCGGTGTCGTGTCGACGCATTCGCTGCCCAAGCAGGGCGCCGTCGACCTCGGTCGCGCGAAGGAATGCGACGTTCAGGTGATCGACCCGTCGGTGTCGCGCGCGCACGCGCGCCTGCACATCGGCTTGCCGATGCGGATCGAGGACCTGGGCAGTGCCAACGGCACCCGGGTACGCGGCGAGCTGATCGCGCCGGGCTCGCGCATCGACTTGGCGCCCGGGGAGTCGATCGAGCTGGGCAGCGCGCTCGTCATGCTGCAGCGCCGGCCGATGCCGACGCGCGAATGGCGCATCTGGGCGCACGGCTATTTCGAGGGCCGCCTCGAGGACGAGTGCACGCGCGCCGCGCGCTCGGTGACCACGTTCGGCCTGCTGCGCCTGCGCTCGCCTGCGCACACCCGCACCGAGCTGGTGCAGCAAGTGCTCGCCAACAATATACGCGCCGACGACGTCGTCGGCATCTATGGGCCAGGCGACTACGAAGTGCTGCTCGTCGATCGCAACGACGACGAATCAACTCAGCTCGTCACCGCGCTCGAGACCGCGTTCTCCGATTTGGGTCACGCGGTGAAGATTGCGCTGTCGATGTTCCCGCGCGACGGCCGCACGTCCGACCGCTTGATGGGCAAGACTGCTCGCAGCTTGCGCGGCGAGACGATCGAGAGCCGCGAGGGGCGTCTGGTCGTGCGCTCGCCGATGATGCGCAAGCTGTACGAGCTCGCGGAGCGCGTCGCGCCCGGCGACATCAGCGTGCTCGTGCTGGGCGACACCGGCGTCGGCAAAGAGGTGCTCGCCGAAGAGGTGCACCGGCTTTCACCGCGCCGCGACCGGCCGTTCTTGCGCCTGAACTGCGCGGCGCTCTCGGAGTCGCTGCTCGAGAGCGAGCTGTTCGGCCATGAGCGCGGCTCGTTTACCGGCGCGCACCAAGCCAAGGCCGGCTTGCTCGAGACCGCGCAAGGCGGCTCGGTGTTCCTGGACGAGATCGGCGAGCTGCCGATGTCGATGCAGGTGAAGCTGCTGCGCGTGCTCGAGGATCGCCAAGTTTGGCGCGTCGGTGGCATCAAGCCGCGGCCAATCGACGTGCGCTTCATCGCCGCGACCAACCGCGACCTCGAAGATCAAATCCAGAAAGAGCGCTTTCGCCAAGATCTGTATTTCCGCTTGAACGGCATCACGCTCTCGATCCCGCCGCTGCGCGAGCGCCGCGAGGAGATCGAGGACTTGGCGCGCGAGTTCATCACCCACGTCGCCAAGCAGCTCGGCCGCAATACGTCGCCCGATCTCTCGCCCGATGTCCGCGAGCTGATGCTGCGCTACGCATGGCCGGGCAACATCCGCGAGCTGCGCAACGCGATCGAGCGCGCGGTGCTGCTGTCCGGTGACGGGCCGATCCTGCGCGAGCACTTCCCGCTCGAAAAGATGACCGCGACGGTCAGCACACCGCTGTCGTCCTCGCACGCTGCGACGGCCGCCGGAAACATCGATGGTCTGACCGCGCCGCACGGCGTGGTGTCGACGCTCAAGCCACCTACGCCGATTACACCCGCGCCGGATTCGGGCTCGCTCGCCGACCGACTGCGCCACCAGGTGCGCGATCTCGAGCGCCAGCACATCCTCGACGCGCTGACGCGCTGCGGCGGCAACCAAACCCGCGCGGCAAAAGAGCTGGGTATTTCACGCCGGACGTTGATCAGTCGCCTCGAGGAGTACAACATCCCGCGCCCGCTCAAGGACAAGCGACTCACGGACTAGAGCTTTCGTTTTGGCTCACCATCCGGCGTCAGCTTCCGCTGAGCTAACTTAAGGCCCGGGTTGTACTGTGGAAATCGTCCTCGTTAACGCATCGGTTTACGGTCTCCCCACGTCACGGCGCGCGGGCGCCATCGTGTACGACGGTCCTACGGACCTCGACTTGTGGCGGCCGCCGGGCCCGGACCGCGACCTGTTGCACGTGTACGGCGAAAGCCTGGTCAACTCGCTGGACCGCGAGCGCAAGGAGCTGCCGGGGCGCACGCTGACCGTCGGCCAAGCGCTGCGCGTGCACGCCGGCAAGCTGCACTGCGACTACATGATCTGGGTCGCGAGCCGACC
>Ga0193752_1003518_pt1 | contig 10771 bp, 9 predicted proteins | sample H1c1metaG_FD_144924 | JGI IMG/M metagenome (GOLD analysis project Ga0193752, IMG submission 144924) | Soil microbial communities from a riparian zone of the East river system, Colorado, United States - H1c1 | ecosystem: Environmental > Terrestrial > Soil > Riparian zone | place: USA: East River...
GATGCCTGGCTTGAGCCGCTCAAGCCAGGCATCGTGTACACCGCGCCGCCGGACTATCACTTGCTCGTGGAGAAGCAGCGGGTGTTGTCGCTCTCGGTCGACGAGCCGGTGCTGTTTTCGCGGCCCGCGATCGAGGTGCTGTTCGAATCCGCGGCCGACGCCTTTGGCAACCGCTTGGCGGGCGTATTGCTCGCAGGCGGTAGCGAAGACGGTGCCCGCGGCCTGGCGCAGATCAAACGGGCGGGCGGCCTGGCGCTCGTCCAAGCACCGGCCACCGCAGCGGTACGCACGATGCCGCAAGCCGCGCTCGACCTGGGCGTCGTCGATCACGCGCTCGCGCCCGAGGCCCTCGGAACCTTCCTCGCCAAGCTCGGCGAGCAACCAATCTCACTATTGGAGTCGGGTCATGGAACCGTTCAAAATTCTGATCGTCGATGACACGGACGAGAACTTAGTTGCGCTCGAGGCGCTCTTGCGTCGCGACGGGCTCGAGGTTCTCAAGGCTATGTCGGGTGCAGAAGCGCTCGAGCTGTTGCTCGTGCACGACGTGGCGCTGGCGCTGCTCGACGTGCAGATGCCCGAGATGGATGGCTTCGAGCTGGCCGAGCTGATGCGCGGCAGCGAGCGCACCAAGCATGTGCCGATCATCTTCGTCACCGCCGGCTCGCGCGATCCACAGCGCGTTTTCAAGGGCTACGAGAGCGGAGCCGTCGACTTCCTGTTCAAACCGATCGATCCGCACGTGCTGCGCAGCAAGGTCGACGTGTTCCTCGAGCTGTACGGGCATCGCCAACAGCTCGCCAACGCGCTGCGTCTGAGCGAGATGTTCGTGGGCATCCTCGGCCACGATCTGCGCAACCCGCTCGGCACGCTCGTGACCGGCGCGCAAATCCTGCATTCGCAAGGGCTCGACGACGGCAAGATGCGGATCTTGCGGCGGATGATCAGCGCCGGCGATCGCATGACCAACATGATCGCGCAGCTGCTCGACCTCACCCGCGCGCGATTGGCCGGCGGAGTCGGCTTCATCGGCGCGCGCGAGCCGATCAACGTCGCGAGCTTGATGCAGCGCGTCGCCGACGAGCTTCGGGTCGCGCACCCCAACAGCACGCTCGTGATCGACGCCAGCGGCGATTGCACCACGACCGGCGACGCCGACCGCTTGCTGCAGGTGTTCTCGAACCTGGTCTCGAACGCGCTGCAGCACGGCACCAAAGGGTCGACCGTCACGACGAGCGTGAGCGGAGACGAGCGCGAGGTCGTGGTGTCCGTGCGCAACCGCGGCGCGATCCCGCACGACCTGCTGCCGACGATTTTCGACCCCTTTCGAGGCCGCAAGGGCGCGGTCGCCGACGCGCGCGGGCTGGGGCTCGGGCTTTACATCTCCGAGCAAATTGCACAGGCCCATGGCGGAAGCATTGAGGTGACATCGAGCGAAGACGCTGATGAAACGGCGTTCACCGTGCGTATTCCGCGCGCGAGCAGCGCGATTGCGGGCCACCCGTCGCGCTTACCGATTGACGAGACGCTCCCGAGTCATCTACGCCGAGGCCACATCTAGTAGCTTCGGAGGGTCACCATGCTCAAAGAGTTCAAGGAGTTCGCGCTACGCGGCAATGTCGTCGACATGGCCGTGGGTGTGATCATCGGTGCGGCGTTCGGCAAGATCGTCTCGTCGATGGTCAGCGACGTGCTCATGCCGCCGATCGGACTGCTGCTCGGTAAGGTCGACTTCACGAGCTTGTTCTTCAGCTTGTCGGGCGAGCCATACCCCTCGCTTGCGGCCGCTAAGGCAGCGGGCGCGCCGACGCTCAACTACGGCGTCTTCCTGCAGCACTCGTTCGACTTCGTGATCCTGGCGTTCGTGGTGTTCTTGCTCGTGCGCCAAGTGAACCGCTTGAAGCCCAAGGCGCCGACGGAAGAGCCCAAGGAGCGCGACTGCCCGTTGTGCTTCTCGAGCATCCCGAAGAAGGCGACGCGTTGCGCGCACTGCACGTCCGAAGTGCCCGCGGTTGCGTGATCGGCGCTTGCTAGAACTTCGCCCGGATTTCGCCACCGAAGGGTGAGATCCGGACGCTGACGCCCGACTCGCCGTCATCGCTGCCGCCGAGCGCGAACCAGAGGATACCGGCCCCGAGCGCCACCGCGCCCGCCGCGCCGATCCCGACCGCGATCGGCACATTGACCTCGGAGGGCAACGTGCACGAGCCGTTGTCAGTGCGCTCGCAGCCGGTGGAGGCGATCCGCACGATGTCGTAGGTGATGAGCCCGACGCCGATCACGCCGAGGATCAACGGCCCAGCGATCGGCCGTGACGTACGCTTGGGCGCCGCGACGGTCGCCGCATCGATATCGGCCTCGATCTCCTCGTTGGTCGCGGCCGGCGCGCGCGCTTCGAGCACCAGGCTGAGGCGTGTGGGCTGCTGAGCGCCGCGCGGGACGTCGATCATCTGCGCCTGCGTTTTGTAGCCCTCGAGTCGGATCTCGATCGTGTGCTTGCCGGGTGCGATCACCGCGCGATACGGCGTCTCGCCGGCCAGCTCGTCGTCGATCGCGACGTCGGCGCCGGGCGGCGTGCTCTCGACGCGCACGTGCGGGCCCGGACCGAGCAGCTGATAAGCGCGAGCGTCGAGCAGCGCTTCACGGGCCGCTGCACTGAAATCGCCTTGCAGCACGGCGGCTCGGCCGAAGTAGCGCGCATCGGTCGGCTCGACCAGCGTGACCTGCACCTCGCGCGGCGTGGTCTTGCCCTCGCCTTGCAGCTTGCGTACGGCGACCAGCATCACCAGCTCGGCGCCTGCCTTTTTACAGAGCGCGGCGCTGCACGTGAGCTCGCGGCACTCCGCCAGCTCGCCACCGCCCGCGCGCTCGCGCGCCGCGGCGTAGCTCAGCAGCTCGACGCCTTGCGCCTCGAGCGCGCGCGCCACGGCGGCGTGCGCGGTGATCGCATGCGCGCCGAGCCCTTCGTCGCCGTCAGCCGGCATGAGCAGCACGAGCTCGGCCTTCGCTTGCCCGGCCGATAGCACCAGCAAGACGAGCATCAGCAGCGCGCCAAGTCCCCTCGAAAGCACGAGCGATTCGGTACCACGCACGGCGCGCAAACTTACACTGTTCAACCGCTCAGGCCGACTTTTTAGAAGGCGCTTTGCTAGAAGCCTCTCAGCTCCAGGCCCGCCCATACGCCGAGCGGGGCGCCAGGTCCCTGGAAGCGGGGATCCGAGGCGTCGTCGAGCGCTTCACTGGGGTCTGCCAGCAGGCCGAAGGTCTCGTACTCGCTGTCGAACAGGTTCTCGGCCTTCACGAACAGCTTGAGCGGCTCGAGCACCTGGTAGCTGGTGAAGGCGGAGGCGATCGCATAGCCGTTGACGCCATCGATCCGGTTGGCCTCGTCGCCTCGGTATGGCCGATCACTCTGCGCGATCACCGTCACACCGATCGCCCAGGCGCGCCACGGATGGACCGTCACGCCCGCCTTTAAGCTGTGCGTCGGGACGCCGGGCATACGATTGCCGCGCTCGACGAGGACTTCGTTGCCCTCTGCGTCATCGTCGGTGTTCGGCGCTGCAGGCAAGAGCAGCTGGGTCTCATACGAGGCCCGCAGCAGCGTGTAGCTGGCGAACGCCTCGACGCTGCCGAGGTTGGTCCCCGCTGCGAGCTCGAGACCGACGCGCTGGGTCTGGCCGGCGTTGCGAAAGTAACCGGTGCCGATCCGCGAGCCGGCGACGAAGATGATGTCGTCGAAGTTGCGTGAGCCAAAGCCAGCCGCCGACCAGGTGTAGCGCGCGCGTGCATTGCCGCCGACTCGCGTCCGCCCGTGCTCGCCGCGCACGCCCAGCTCGATGGCACGCGTCACCACCTGATCGAGCGGCGGATCGGCTAGGAATGCGTTCGGCAGCCGGCACGGCTCGTCCGGATCGGCGCACGCCAGCTCGATCGCCGACGGCGCGCGGCTGCCCTCGGCGTAGCTCGCGAACAGCGCGATCGGCTCGACCGGATGGTACGTGACGCCCGCCGCGGGGTTGACGCGCAGGAAATCGTGCTCGCCGTTCAGCGCAGTGCCCTCGCGATCGATCAGCTCCAGCTTCGAATACGCGATCCGCCCCGAGACCTGCACCGTCAGCGGATCGATCACGGTCAACGAATCGACCGCGTACAGACCCATGTAGTGGCTCTCGGTATCGAGATGCGTGCGAAAGTCTTCGCCGCCGGCGTACACGCCCTGCCCTGCCACGCCGCGATCGTCCGTGAGGTGACCGAGCTCGACGCGCTGCAAAAATGCGACCGATGCCTTATCGAAGGTCGTGCCGATCGCGAGCTGATTGGGACGCTTCGCGAGATCGCGCTCGATGCTCAGCTGTGCGGAGCCGCCGAAGTTGAGGCTGGACGTGTCGGACGTGTTGAAGGCCGCGTCGAACACGCCGAGCTCGGCGGGCCTGGGAATTTGCGCGCCGGTTTCGGTCAGGATCGATTCGCCATCGTCATCGCACAACACGGTGGTGAAGCCGTCGAGGCATTCGCTGAATTCGGCTTCATCGCCGTTCAGGGTGCGGCGCGAGAGCTTGCGCAAGTACGCGCTGCCGGAGAGCCACACGTCGTCCAAGATCAGCTTCTTCGCGTCGGCGGCCAGCATCAGCAGCTGGTTTTGCGTGTTGTCCGGATAGGTGAACACCGCGGAGCGATCGGCGCGCAGCAGCTCGACCGGCGCGGGACCATTGCCGTTCAAATCGGTGTCCGCGAGCGTCACGCTCATGCCGACCTCGTGCTCCGCAGTCCGCTGGCGAACGTCTGCGAACAGGTGCTGCGCCGACGAGCGCGAGTGATCGCGAAACCCTTCCTCGCCGAACGTCGCTGCGCTCGCGTACGCGGCCCAGTCGTCCCAGGCGTAGCCGTACTCGGCGCTGCCGCGAAAGCGCCCGAACGAGCCGGCCGAGCCGACGATGCGGAAGCCCGGCGCGCTGAAGCCGTCCTTCATGCGCAGCGCCAGGCCGCCGCCTAGCGCGTTTTGGCCATACAGCGGGTTGGCGCCGGGCACCAGCTCGATCGACTGGATCGCGTGCTCCGGCACGAGGTCCCACTGCACGACGTCGCCCAGCGGATCGTGGATGCGCACGCCGTTCTGGTACACGGCGATGCCTTGCGGCGAGCCGAGCAGCGGCGATGCCGTGAACCCGCGGTACTGCAAGTCCACCTGCAACGGGTTGCTCTGCACGTCATTGATGACGACGCTGCCCAGGCGGGCGTTGAGCGCGTCGTGCATGCCGAGCGAGTACTGCTCGTCGAGCGCGGCGCGGTCGACGCGCTGCACGTTGCGCGGCATGCGCTCTGCGGAGAGGCCGCGACCCGGGTGCGGCACGACGGCGACCGCGCCGAGCGCTTCGGGCTCGGCCGGAGCTTCGGGAGCGACCGGAGGCACGGGCACGGGCACGGGCACGGGTTCCGCTGTCGGCTCCACACGCGCTTGCACCTCCGGTTCCACTACGCCAGCGTCGGGATCGAGGGGAAGTGGGGCGACTTCCTGCGCTTCGACACGCTGCGCCAGCGCTACGACGAGACCCAAGACTGCCAGCCAGCGCATGCCAGGAGCTTGAGCCAACCGAGCTTGACGATCTGTCGTGCTTTGCATGACGGCGGACATTCAGAGCTTGAGAGCAAACCGAACGGACTCAGATTAGCCTGCACGACCGAATGTCGCCGATTCGAATATTGATCGCGGACGACCACGCGGTGGTACGCGATGGGCTCGCACTAGTCATCGGCGGCGAGCCCGATATGCACGTGGTTGCGCTGGCCAGCGATGGCGAGGCAGCGCTGGCTCAAGCCAGCGAGCATGCGCCGGACGTCGCGGTCCTCGACATGCGGATGCCGCGGCTCGGCGGTGTGGCTGCGATCCGAGCGCTGCGCGAGCGCTGCCCCGAAACCAAGATCCTCGTGCTCTCGATGTACGACGACGAGCGGTTGGCGAGCGCGGCGCTGGCGGCCGGCGCGCACGGCTACATCGGCAAGAGCGCGCGCTCGAGCGCGCTGCTGCGCGCGATCCGCTCGGTACACCGCGGCGTCAAGCTGGACGCGGAGCGCAGCGTGGAAGGCGAAGGCACCCTGCTCAGCCTGCGCGAGCGCGAGGTGATGGAGCTGATCGTCGCCGGGCATACCGGCCGCGCGATCGCGGACATGCTCGGCATCACCAAGAGCTCGGTCGACACCTACCGCGCGCGCGTCTTTCAGAAGCTCGGGGTGAACGACCGCGCCGAGCTGCTCGCGCGCGTCGTGCCTCCGCGAGATGAAGAGCAATGAGCAATCCGACCCGGGCAGCGGATTCGCACGCGACCAGAGACCTCGCCATCGCGATCGGCGTGGTCGCGCTCGGCGGCGCTTTGTTCGCGGCGTTCGACATCGTGGAGAAGATCGAAGCGCTGACGTCGGCATTCGAGCAAGTCGAGCTCGACGAAGTGCTGCTCGCGGTCGCGCTGGCGTTCGTGATGGCGACCTGGTTCGCCGCGCGGCGCTGGCGTGAATCGCGCGCGAGCTTGCGCGCGCTGCAAGCGAGCGAGCACGTTCAGCGCAGTTACGTGGCGCGGCTCGAGGAGCTATCGAGCGAGCTGCTCGCTACCGAAGAGCGCGAGCGCCATCGCCTCGCAGACTTGGTGCACGACGACATCAGCCAGTCGCTGTATGCCGCGCGGCTGCGCTTGTCGGTGATGACGCGGCAGCTTCCGGAGGGCGAGCTGCGCGAGCTCTCGAGCGAGCTCGAAGAGCTGACCGGCGAAGCGCTGACGCGCGCGCGCGACATCTCGATGCAGCTGAGCCCGCCGACGCTAAGCGATCTGGGCGTCGCCGAGGCGCTAGAGACGCTGCTACCCACGCTGGCCCGTCGCTACGCGGTGACGATCGCGCTCACGCCCTCGCCGGCGTTCGCGCGCATCCCCGAGCCGGCGCGCGCGCCGGTCTTTCACTCGGTCAAGGAGCTGCTGATGAACGCGATCAAGCACGCCGGCGCGTCGCGCGTGACCATCTCGGCCGAGCAACACGGTGATGCCATCGAGGTGCGCGTCAGCGACGATGGTCATGGCTTCGACCCCGAGCGCCGCACCGAGCGCTCCGGCTTCGGACTGTTCAGCATCGAGCGGCGCATGGCGTGCCTCAACGCTCAGCTCGAGCTCCAGTCCGCGAAGCAGCACGGCACCAGCGCGGTGCTCCGCGTCCCGCTCAAAGGCTAGCGCGTACCTAGGCCGGCGCGGTGCACGCGGCCGGGCAGCTGCCGTTGCACCAGCGACTCCGCGATCCGGCCGGCGTGCAAGAGCTTGGGCAGATCGATACCGGTCGAGATGCCCATGTGCTCGAGCATGTACACGAGGTCTTCGGTCGCGAGGTTGCCGGAAGCGCCCGGCGCATACGGGCAACCGCCGAGGCCACCGATCGCGCTGTCGAAGTTGCGCACGCCGAGCTCCAGGCCGACTAGCACGTTGGCCAGCGCCTGGCCGCGCGTGTCGTGCATGTGCATCGCGAGCAGCTCGGGCTTCACCTCCGAGCACACCAGCTGCAACAGCTCCTTGGTCTGCTTGGGGGTTCCGGCGCCGATCGTGTCGCCGAGCGATACCTGGTAACAGCCCAGCTGCGAGAGCGCGTGCACGAGCGCGAGCGCTTTTCGTGGATCGACCGCTCCTTCATATGGGCAGCCCCAGCTCATCGAGACGTAGCCGCGCACCGTCATCCCGGTCGCCAGCGCGTCCGGCACGAACGAACGAAACAGCTCGAGCGTGTCCTCGACCGAGCGATTCACGTTCTTGCGGTTGTGGGTCTCGCTCGCGCTGATGAACAACGCGATCTCGGCGATGCCGGACGCCCGCGCGCGCTGCAGGCCTTTCGCGTTGGGGCACAGCGCGCCGTAGGTCACGCCCGGCACGCGCGGTAGGAGGCGCGCGAGGTCATCGGCGTCGGCGAGCTGCGGGATCCAGCGCGGCGCGACGAAGCTCGTCACCTCGATGCGCGACACGCCGGCGCGCACGAGGCCGTCGATCAAGCGCAGCTTGTGCAGCGTCGCGACCGCGGACGGCTCGTTTTGCAGGCCATCGCGCGGGCCGACTTCGTAGATGGATGCTCGATCGGGGAGGTTGTCGAACAAGCTCACCGAGCAAGCATCCGCTGCGCAAAGAGCTGCGGCAACTTGCCGTATTAAAAAGAGGCGAAGCGCACCCTGCCCTACTTCGTGCGTTCGACCACGTGGTAGCCGAAGGGGGTTTCGACGACCTCGCTGGTCTCGCCGACCTTGAGGGCGAAGGCGGCTTTTTCGAAGGCGGGGACCATTTGGCCGCGGCCGAACACGCCGAGGCTGCCGCCCTGCTGGCCGCCGGGCTCGTTGCTGTACTGCTTCCACAGCTCGTCCCAGCTCTTGCCGCCGCGGACGTCGGCCAGGATCTGTTTGGCGAGCGCGAACGCTTCTTCCTTGGTGCGGGTCACGTCCTCGGCGGCGCGCTGCGCGCCCTTGTATGCGATCAGGATGTGGCGCGCGCTGATCTGATCGGGACCGCCGTCGGGCGTCACGGTGCGCTGCACGATCACGTAGCCCTGCTCGGTCTCGACCGGACCGCTGGTCTGGCCCACGCCGAGCACGAACGCCGCGTCCTCCGCCTTCGCGGGCAGGATGCCGTTGCCGCGTTCGAGCAGCGCGCCGGGCCCGCCGCCGTCCTTGATCGGTGGGCGGTCGCTGTACTTGAGCACCAGCTCCGTAAAGTGCTCGCCGGACATGCCGGCCACGTTCGCGACCATATCGGCGCGCTTACGGGCTTGGTCCTTGGTGCGCACGACGTCCGAGCTGGCGCTCGGGGCGCCCTTCCATGCGACGAAAATTGCGCGCACGCCCACGCCGCCCTCGACCTCGGCGCCCTCGCTGGGCAGCGGCGGCACGGGGATCACCGACGGTCGCTCCTCGGCGTGAGAGGTCGGTGAGCACGCGCTGAGCGCGAGGGAGAGCACTAGAAGCTTGATTATCGGGGAAACGTGCGCCGTTTCCCCGCCCGCTGGGCAAAGCCCAGCGGGACCCACCCCTTCACGAGGTTCGCTTCGCTCACATGAGCATCGAACCATCGTCGGACTTCCGAGTTGATGTACTAGAACCAAGCGGGGATACGTTCGCACGCGCGGCATCATACTCAGGCGCGCTCGATCCGAAAGGGCGCTCGGTTTGGAGCGGTTTGCCCCAATTATGTGGATGGTTGCGCCGAGCTAACGCGGTGTTAGCGTCAGACGGCTGCATGCAGGGCGCCTTTGCCATCACGCCACGCCGTCTCGCTCTCGTGGTCCTCTCGAGAGCGAGACGGCGTGGCGTGATGGCAAAGGAGACCCATGCGGTCCCGCCCGCGGCTGCCGCCGCAGTGGGCGTGCTAGGCGAGCGTTGGATCGAGCATCGCGTCGCGCCCGGCGAGCGCATCGCCGAGATCGGCGACTACTACGGCGTCGGCTCCGACGACATCATCAGCTGGAACAAGCTCGACAAAGATCGCCCGATGATCCGTACCGGGCAGCAGCTGCGCATCCTGACCGGCGCGCCGTCGCAGAGCCGCGAGCGCGCGAGCTACTTGGTGCGGCGCGGCGATAGCTGGGCGACGCTCGCGAAGCGCTTCGAGGTCACGATTGGTCGGCTGCGCGATCAGTGGAACGAGGGCGAAGAATCGCTGCGCTTGGGCGAGCGGATCGTGGTGTTTCGGATCCCGGAGCCGCAGCCGATCATCGAGCCGGTCGCGCTCTCGACCACGACGCCGAGCCCAACCGCGACCGCAGCACCGGCCGCCGCGATCAAAGTGCCGGTCAGCGTCGCACCGGTGATTCCGTCGGCCGCGGGCGGGCAGAGTGTCGGGCGGCCGGACCGAGGTCGCATCGCCAACGCGGCGCAGCTCCCGATCAACGGCGGGCTGTACACGGTCCGCAACCCGGACCACAGCTACGGCTCGAGCCATGCGATCGAGTTGCTCACGCGCTCGATCCAAGACTTTCGGACGACTGGCTTCACCGGCGAGGTGGTCATCCAGGACATGAGCCGCAAGAACGGCGGGCGCTTCCGGCCGCATCGCTCGCACCAGAGCGGTCGCGACGTGGACATCCGCCTGCCGCTGCGCAGCGGCCTCGCCATGGGCACCATTCCGACCGAGGCCCATCAAGTCGACTGGGATGCAGCGTGGTTGCTCATGCACGCGATGCTCAAGACCAACCGCGTGCGCTTCATCTTCTTGTCGCGCCCGCGCCAAAAGCAGCTGTACGAGGCGGCATTGCGCGCCGGAATGAGCCAAGAGGAGCTGGCAACGCTGCTCCAGTACCCACGCCACTCGAAGACTGCGGTCATTCGCCACTCCCGCGGTCACACCAAGCACTTCCACGTGCGATTCAGCTGCGGGCCCGACGAGCCTTCGTGCATCGACCCCGGCTTCGAGACCGAGCCCGAGCCTCAGCCCTAGTCGCACAGGCGAAGGTGATCGCGCACATCGGGCGACCTGCCTTGCAGATGCGAGCCGATCAGTACGCCGCGATCGGCTGAATGCCCGCTTATAATCGCCGAGGCGTGTTCGGTACCCGCGCGCGCAGCAGCCGATGACGAAGCCTCCCGTAGCCAACCCGATCCGTGATGCGAGCACGATCGATCGGAGCGTGATCAGCGGCGCGCTGGATGGAGTGCTCGCTTCGTCGCTGCGACCGGTCTGTGTCGGCCTCGGCCTGTTCTACGCGCTGCTAACGGTTTGGTACGGCTTCGAGCTCGAAGGCGAGCCGCGCAACAGCATGAGCC
>Ga0193752_1003519_pt1 | contig 10764 bp, 4 predicted proteins | sample H1c1metaG_FD_144924 | JGI IMG/M metagenome (GOLD analysis project Ga0193752, IMG submission 144924) | Soil microbial communities from a riparian zone of the East river system, Colorado, United States - H1c1 | ecosystem: Environmental > Terrestrial > Soil > Riparian zone | place: USA: East River...
GGCCACAAATTTCGCGCGCGGAATTTGTGGCCGGCGCGCTCGCGCGCGATCTCGATGCTGTCGTAGAAGCTCGGCACGACGAGCAGCGTGAGCATCGTCGACACCACCGTGCCCCCGATGATCGCCACCGCCATCGGTGAGTAGAACTCACCGCCTTCGCCGACGCCGATGGCCACCGGCATCATGCCGGCCATCAGCGCGAACGTCGTCATGAGGATCGGCCGCAGGCGCACCCGCCCGGCATGCATGAGCGCTTCCTCGCGATCGATGCCCTGCCTTTCCTCCTCGCGCGCGCAGTCGAGCAGCAAGATGGCGTTTTTCGCCACCAGTCCCATGAGCATGATCACTCCGATGAGGCTCATGAGGTTCAGCGAGCCGCCGGTGAGATTGAGCGCCAGCACCACGCCGATCAGCGAGAACAGCAGTGACAACATGATGGCGAGCGGCGCGGTGAACGAGCCGAACTGCATCACCAACACCAGGTACATCACGAAGATGCCCATGAGCAGCGCGATGCCCATCTCGGCGAACAGTTCATTCTGGTCGCGGGACGCGCCACCGAGACCGACGCCGAACCCGGCCGGGAACTCCATGGCGTCCGCGATCTTCTTGGCCGTCGAGCTCACCGTACCGGCATCGACGCCCTGCACGTTGCAGGACACCGTCACGGTGCGCTTGCCGTTGTAGTGCTGGATGCGCGCCGGGCCCTTGTCGATGGTGATGGTCGCGATCTGTTCGAGCGGCACCATCATGTTGGTGCCGGCGACGGCGATCGGCAGGTGTTCGATATTGGACGCGTCGAGACGATCTTCGGGTGACAGCCGCACCGCGACGTCGCGCGATTCGCCGGTCGGATCCACCCAGTCGCCCACTTCGACTCCCGCGAACGCCACGCGCAGTGTCTGCGCAGCGTCGTTCACGGAAATGCCGAGTTGGTTCGCGAGGCCGCGATCGAGCTCGATGCGCAGCTCGTCCTTGGGATCCTGTTCCGACAGGCCCACGTCGACGGCGCCCGGAATCTGCCGCATCTTGTCCATGAACTGGTTCGTGAGCTCCATGAGCTTGCGCGAGTCCGTGCCGTAGAACTGGATCTGCACCGGCTTGCGCGCGCCATTGTTGAGGTCGTCGAGCACCACGTACTCCGCGCCGACGAGCGCCTTGAGCCTGCCGCGCAGGTCGCCGGCGAGGTCCTGCAGTCCGCGCTTGCGATCGGTCTTGTCGCCCACGTCTACCCAGACGCGGCCACCGGTCGAATTGACGCGGCTGTCGGTGGCCTTCACTTCAGGAATGCCACGCGCGAGCTCGGCGGCCTTCTCCACCTTGTTGCGCGCGTATTCGAGGCTGGTCGATGACGGCGTGCGCACCTCGATGGCCAGCGTGCCGTAGTCGGACTTGGGCAGGAATTCGCTGCGGCCGAACGCGCCCTGGTATCCGAGCGATACGATCAGCAGCGTGAACGCGCCCACCGCCATCCAGATGCGGTGATGCAAGGCCCACTCGATGACCTTGCCGTAGCCGTTTGCCTGGGTATCGAACCACTTGTTGAAGCGCGCGAAAACCTTGCCGAGGCCGCGCCGCTCGGCAGTCGAATGCCCCGGCGGGTCGCCCCAATATGCCGAGAGCATCGGGTCGAGCGTGAACGAGATGAAGAGACTGACCATCACCGACGACACGACGGTGACGGCGAAGGGCCGGAACCATTCGCCGGCGCCGCCACCCATGAACGCCACCGGTACGAATACCGCGACGATCGAGAACGTGGTGGCCGTCACCGCGAGCCCGATCTCCGCCGTGCCGTTGCGCGCAGCGGTGATGCGATCTTCGCCGCGCTCCATGTGCCTGACTATGTTTTCGCGCACCACGATGGCGTCGTCGATGAGCACACCGATGGCCAGCGACAGGCCTAACAGCGTCATGAAGTTCAGCGTGAAGCCGCACAGCCAGATGGCGATGAACGCCGCCACGGCCGAGGTCGGCAGCGACAGGCCGGTGATGAGCGTCGAGCGCCAGGAGTTGAGGAAGGCGTAGACGACGAAAATGGTGAGGCCGGCGCCAAAGATCAGCGCATGGATCACGTTGTTGAGGTTCTGCGACGCCTCTTCACCGCCATCGCGCGTGACTTCGAGCTTCGTGCCTTCGGGCAGCGTCTTGTTGATCTCTTCGACCTGCTTGCGCACGCGCTCCGCGACCGTCACGGTGCTCGCCTCGCGCGAGCGGATGATCGACAGGCCGACATTGGGCTGGCCGCTGCGCAATGAGTAACTGGCCGGCTCTGCGAACCCGTCTTCGACCGTGGCCACCTGACCGAGCCGCACGATCTCGCCGCCCTGCCGCTTCACGACGATGTCATTGAACTCGGCCGGGCGCTCGATGCGACCCACGAGCCGGATGTTCTGCTCGTCCATCGCGCCCTTGACGCGGCCCACGGGGGCGTTGGTGTTCTGCGCGCGCAGCGCGTTCACGACTTCGCTGGCCGACACGTTGTACTCGCGCATTTTCTGCGCGTGCAGCAGCACGGAAAGCTCGCGGTGCAGCGCGCCATCGACATTGACCACCGACACGCCGTCGATGCCGCGCAGCTGGTCCGCCAATACGTCTTCCGCGTAGCGCGAGATCTCGGCATGCGATTGTTTGGTCGATGACAGGCCGAGGTTGACGATCGGGTCCGCGGCCGGATCACGCCGCCACAACACCGGCTCGCGCATCTCGATGGGCAGCTTGTAGCGCACCGAGGCGATGGCATTGCGGATCTCATCGCCGGCTTCGGTCATCTCCTTGTCGAAGTCGAAGATGATGGTGAAGTTGGCGTTGCCGTCCGACGCGTTCGACCAGATCTCGTAGACCTGCGGAATGCTCTGCAGCGGCTTTTCGACGCGATTGATGATCTCGCGCTCCACCGTCTCGGGCGATGCGCCCGGATACGGGAAGCTGATCGACATCACCGGGTTCTCGACGTCGGGAATCTGGTTGACGCGAAGGTTCTTCAGCGCCAGCAACCCGAGACACATGAGCACGATCACGATCGCGACGGTGGTGACCGGCTGCTTGATGCTGAAGTTGGAGAGGAACATGGGGGAGACTCCCTGACGCTTGTTTTTCGACGATCCTTATTTCTCGACGACCAGGGCGGCTTTCGCCGCGGCGCCGGTCTGCACTTCCTGGCCATCCTTCAGCGTGGCGTTCGGAAACCTGAGCACCTTGTCGCCCTCGGAAAGTCCGCCGCGCAACGCAAACGCCCCGGTGCGCGCGTCGCGCTCCCCGAGTACCAGCGTCACTTTCTGCAGCTTCGCATCCTTCACGCGCCAGGCAAACGAGCTGTCGCCTTCACTCACGATGGATGCGCTGGGCAGACTCAACGCCGCGCTGCTGCGAGTCTCCACGTGTCCCTCGGCATAGAGGCCGGCGACATTCGGCTGCTTCTATGCCGAGGGACGAGCACCTCGACCTGGCGCGTCGTGATGTTCGCGGCGGGATTCACGCGCGTGATCACGCCGGTGAATTCTTCCGCGGAGAAGCCATGGATCTTGAACCACACGTGTTGACCGGACTTCACTTCGCCGATGCTGTCCGCTGACACCAGTCCTTCGAATCGCAGGCTCGACGGGTCGATGACCTTGACCAATTCCTTGCCGATGGCGGCAGTGTCGCCCGCCGAGACCTTGCGGTCGCTGACGATGCCGTCGAACGGCGCACGCACTTCGGTACGCGCGAGCTGCTGGCGTGCGGTGACCATGCGCGTGCGGGCTTCGGCACGATCGCTCTGCGCGGTATTGCGGCGGATCTCCACATCTTCGACCTGCTGCGTGGACACGACGCCGGTCTGTTTCAACGTGGTCATGCGCTGGAACTGGCGCTCGGCCTGCTCGTAAGCCTGGTCGGCCGCGCGCGCAGAAGCTTCGGCGGCAGTGAGGCTGTCACGGATCGAGGTCTGGTCGAGTCGCACGAGGAGATCGCCACGCTTTACAGGGTCGCCGTTCTCCTTGAGTACCGCGAGCACGATTGCAGACACTTCCGCGCGCAGGTCCGCGCGCCGCTCGGGTTCGATCGACCCCGTGATCGATGGTCCTGCGGCCATGGCGCTGTTGCTCACGGTGAGGAGGTCTTCGGGCGAGAGCAGCATGGCGGCGGTTTTTTCCGCTTCTGGTGCCTTGCCCGCGGCGCCTTTTCCGCAACCGGAAATCAGCAACGAAATGGCGATGGCAGCCGCCAGGCCAGCCTGGCGGAGAATTCGGTTTCTATGGATCACGCGTTATTCCTTCGGGGGCCCTGACATACGACGTTCGAGCACCCCGCGAGGTTGCACGACGCCCCTAACTAAATGAGTTGTTTCTATTGGGAATTTATGCGCCGGCTACCGGATCAGCCTGCGATTCCCGATTCAGAGGGGCGGGATTTTAGTAAGCCGCTGATTCATTTGAAAGTGAGAGTAGTCATCCCGAGGCGCGGTTTGGACTCCACTCGGCGCAACCGGGCGTCCGGAACGGACGGATCAGGGCTTCCCTAGGGAAGTTCGCCCTTCAATCGGGCAATCCAGGCGCTCGCCGCGGGACCCACGACCAGATGCAGGGTGTCCGGAGCCGGCCGGGCCAGCGCGCGGATTTTCTTGCGGAGCGCGTTTTCATCGACGCGCGACGGGTCACGAATCGTCAGGACCAGCCGGCTCGAATTGCCGTGCGCCTCGCGGATGTTGGCCTGGCCGCCCAGGGCCCCAACTACGTCGTCGAACGCTGAATTGTCAGGTTCCGCCACCGGGCCGGCGGGTGTTCGCAGTTGCATGCGGATGTCCGATGCGAGCTGATCGGCGATGGGCCCAACTACGACCTGAACGGCGCCATCGGCGAGGCGCAGCACTCCGCGCGAGCCGAGAGCCGTAAGCGCCGGCTCATCGATGCGATTCACGTCATTCAACACCAGACGCAGGCGCGTGGTGCAGGCTTCCACCGAGCGCAGGTTGCCGGAATCTCCGAGCGCCCGGATCCACGCGAGTATCGGCGAGGCGCCCTTGCCTGATTCCACCACCACGGTCGCCGCAGTCTCGACTTCGCGGCCCAGCGTTTTCAGATTGAAACGCAGAATGCAGAAACGGAACAGGAAGAAGTACAGCGCGAAATAGCCGAGCCCCACGGGAATCAGCAACAGCGGCCGTGTCGCCAGCGAAAAATTCAGCAGGTAGTCGAAGAGTCCCGCGGAAAACCCGAAGCCCAGGTGCACGCCGAGCGCATGCATCAGCACCATGGAAATTCCGGTGAGCACCGCATGGACGGCGTAGAGCACGGGCGCCAGGAACATGAACGCGAACTCGATCGGCTCGGTGACGCCGGTCAGGAAGGATGTGAGCGCCATCGACAGCAGCAGGCCGCCCGATGCGGCGCGCCTGGCAGGCGATGCGGTCTGATACATGGCGAGGCAGGCGCCGGGCAGGCCGAACATCATCACCGGGAAAAACCCCGACATGAAAGCGCCGGCCGTCGGATCGCCGGCGAAGAAGCGCTTCAGATCGCCGGTGACGCCGTTGAAATCACCTAACAGGAACCAGGCGATGTTGTTGATGATGTGGTGCAGGCCGGTGACGATGAGCACCCGGTTGAGCAGTCCGTAGGCAAACAGCCCGATCTCCTCGGAGCCCAGCACCGCCTGGCTGGCGACGTCCATGCCGTGCTCGAGTGTCTGCCAGCCAAAGCCAAACGCCAGTGCGACAAACAATCCGGCGAAACCGCTGACGATGGGCACGAAGCGGCGGCCGCCGAAGAACGCGAGGTAGCTAGGCAGCCGGATGTCGTGATAGCGGTTGTACGCCCAGCCCGCGATCAGGCCCGACAGCAGGCCCACCGGCACGCTGAGCTTGCCGAGCTCTTTGGCGCGGAAAGCCTCGGAAGCCATCCCTTTCAGCGCCTCGGGAATGTTGGCGATGACGTCCGGCGGCACATCGATCAGCACTTTGGCGCCTTGCGTCGCGACGAGATAACCGACGACGGCTGCAAGACCCGCGGCACCATGGTTTTCGCGCGCCAGGCCCACCGCCACGCCAATGGCAAACAACAATCCGAGATTGGAGAAGATGGCATCGCCAGCCGCGGCGATGGCGGCCACATCCAGCAGGTCCGGTTGGCCCAGCCGCAGCAGCAACGCCGCCACTGGCAACACCGCGATCGGCAACATGAGCGCGCGCCCGATGGGCTGCAGCGCGGAGATGATCTTCTTCACGGGCTGACCTCGCGAACCAATGCACGCACCTGCGCTGCTGTTTCGAGTGAAAGCGCGCGCTGCGCCAGTGCTCGGCAATCGTCGAGTGTCAGGCCGCTTACCAATCTCTTGAGTTGCGGAATCAGCGTTGGAACCGCCGACAGCTCGCTCACGCCGAGACCGAGCAGCACGGGGATCGCCCTGGGATCGGAAGCCAGGCCACCGCAAACGGCGACGGGGCAACGATGCACGGCGGCGCCTTTGCAAGTGGCGTCGATGAGTCGCAACACGGCTGGATGCAGGCCGTCGATGCGCAGCGCGAGCTCCGCATGCCCACGATCCATGGCCAGCGTGTATTGCGCGAGATCGTTGGTGCCGATGGACAGAAAATCGACTTCGCGCGCAAGCTCAGCGGCGAGTACGGCCGCCGCAGGAGTTTCCACCATGGCGCCGAGCAATGGCTGCGGAGCGCCAGGCGCGCCACGCACTTCGTCGAGCATGCGTCGCACGGTGCGGATCTCTTCGAGGTCCGTGATCATCGGCAGCAGGATGCGCACCTGCCCGACGGGCTGCACCGCGAGCATCGCGCGCAACTGCACGGCTAACAGGTCGGGCCGCCACAGGCTGGTGCGCACGCCACGCAATCCGAGCGCCGGATTGTCCTCCGGCGGCAGCGGTAGATAGGGAATCGGTTTGTCACCGCCGATATCGAGCGTGCGGATGACCAGTGGCCGGGATCCGAGGATCTGCGCCACCTGCTGGTAGCACCGCCGCTGCTCTTCTTCATCCGGCGCGGTGGTGCGTTCGAGAAACAGGAATTCGGTGCGCAGCAGGCCGCAGCCTTCCGCGCCCTCCGCCACTGCCAGCGTCGCATCCGCGGTGGTACCGGAAAGATTGGCGAACACTTCGATGCGCTCGCCGCTCGCGAGGTGGCAATCGGTCTGTGCCGCGGCGATGTCTCGAACGCGCTGCTCGCGCCGTTGTTCGATCTGTGCGCGATTGGCAGCCAACTCTTGTGAGCCTGGTTTGGCGTGCAGCACCCCCTCGTCGGCGTCGAGGATCACGATGGTGCCGGCAGCGATGTCGAGCAGGCGCGGCCCTGCCGCGACCAGCATGGGAATCCCGAGCGTGCCGGCGAGAATCGCGACGTGCGATGTCGGACCCCCTGAGGCCAGTGCGATGCCGCCCATCCTTCCGGTTTCGATGTCGATGAGTTGCGAGGGCGTCAGATCGCGCGCCAGCAGGATTCCGCCGGGCGGAATTTCAAAGCTCGGCGCCTGCGTGCCGTCGATCGCGGCCAGTACCTGCCGTTCCAGATCGAGAAGGTCGTCGACACGTTCCGCGAGCCGCGCGTCCCCGGTGGCTTTGAGGTCCTCTGCACCGGCGCGCAAGCTCGCGCGCCACGCGTACCCCGCGCTCTTCCCCGACGCCATGGAGCGCCGCGCGGCGTCGACCATCTCGGGGTCATCGAGCAACTCGAGGTGCGCCGTCATGATCTCGCGCACGGTGGGCGCCGCCGTCGCCGACAAACGCGCCAGGCGCGCGCGCACGCTGTCGCGCGCACGGTCGAAGGCGCGATGCTCCGCATCGACACCCTGCCCGGCTTCGATCACGGCCAGGTCGACTGTCTGTAGATAGAACGCCGCGCCTGCCGCGATCCCGCGGCTGGCGATCACGCCGCGCAGTTTCGACGCATCGCCCGGGGTTGCGGGCGTCACCGGCACCGGTGAAGGCGCGTGCGGCGCCGCCGCTTCGAGATTGCGGATCGCCTCGGCGATGGCCGCGATGCCGGCGGCCGCGGCAGGCTCGAATCCCACGATCACGACTTCGTCGCCGCCGCGGATTCCGAGCGACATCAACGCCACGGTGCTGCGCGCACGGGCGCCGCGTCCGCGCGCGCGGATCTCGATTTCGTAGGGCAGATTCTTCGCGATGCGCGCGATCAGGGCCGCGGGCCGCGCGTGGATGCCGTACGCATGCGCGACCACCAGCGCCTCACTGACCACCGGCGCACCGCTCGCGGTCTCGGCCTTGGGGCCCTCTGCAATTTCCTCGAGCTCGAACAATGCATCGCCGCTGGCGAGCGCACGATTGAGACTCGCATTGCGGATCCGGAAGCGCTCGCCGTTGGTGATGATGACCGGCGTCATCAGGCTTGGCGCGTTGCGCGCCAGGCGGTCGAGATCGAACGCCAGCAACAGATCGCCGGCGCGCACGCGGTCGCCTTTGCGCACCTGAACCTGGAATCCGTCGCCGCCCAACGCCACCGTATCGACGCCGACGTGAATCAGGATCTCGGCACCAGCGGGCGAACGCAGCGCCACCGCGTGGCGCGCCGCGGCGACGGAAATGATTTCGCCATCGCAGGGAGCGCGCAGCTCCGCGCCGGTCGGATCGATAGCCACTCCATCACCCAGCATGGCTTTTGCGAAGGCCGCGTCCGGCACTTCATCGAGCGGCGCGCACCAGCCCGCGAATGGCGCAAGGATGGTCGACACGAATTGTTATTCCACCAGCTCGATGCCGCCGATAACCCAGATGGGATCCACCCTGGCGCGCGTGAACCGGAAGCAGATGTCGTGCTGGCCTTCCGTCTTGTCGAGCAGGATCGGCGGCAACACCGTGAGGCCGTGATTGGCCATGGCGGGCGTGAGCGACGCGCTCGCGACCGGCGCGCTGTTGCAGTCGTCCAGCCGGACCTCGAATTCGCCGTCGCGGGTGGAAGGCTTCGGCAGTGGAATTTTTCCCGCGTCCTTGCCGATCTGGAAGTTGAACGGGATCTGGCCCACGGTGGCGCGGATGGATTTGATCTTCGTGAGATCCGCGCCGCGCCAGACCCAGCACGGGTCGGAAATGTTCACCAGGAACGTGGCGCGCTCGCCTTGCAGCGGCGCATCGTCCTCGAGCGAGAGCACATAGCCGCCACCGCATTGTTCGAGGTCGTGGCTCACGCGCCGGCGCGGGCCCGGTTCGACGGGCGTCTCGCGCGCATAGACGATGCCCAGCGCGGTGTAGCGCGGGAGCTGTTTTTCCAGGCGTTGCTGGAAGTTGTCCCAGTCGATGCGACTGGGCGGTGACCAGGCAACTTCCGCCAGCGCCGCGATGCGCGGGAAGACCATGTAAGTCACGCGCGCCTCGGAGCGCATCATCTCCGCCCAGAGATTCGCCTGGAGTCCGAGGATGTGTTTGTGCTGCTCGGGCGCGATCGATGCCGGCTCCGGGTTGAACAGGTACACATCTTTGAGCGACAGCGTATTGCTGCGGCCGGGAGAAATGTCACCGGGACTCTGCCAATGATCGAAGTACAGGTCCGGCGCCGGTGACAACACCGTGTCGTGGCCCGCCTTGGCCGCCGCGATCGCGCCATCGATACCGCGCCAGGACATCACGGTGGCGTTCGGTGCGAGTCCGCCTTCGAGGATCTCGTCCCAGCCAATGAGCTTGCGGCCTTTGGCGCTCAGGAACTTTTCCATGCGCTGGATGAAATAACTCTGCAGCTCGTGTTCGTTTTTCACGCCGAGCTCTTTCATGCGCGCCTGCACTCTCGGCGAGGCTTGCCATTCATCCTTCAGCGCCTCATCGCCGCCGACGTGGATGTAAACGCCCGGAAACAGCGCCACCGTTTCCGTCAGCACGTCTTCGAGGAATGTGAAGGTCGATTCTTCGGCGTTGAAGAGCGTCGGGAAGATGCCCCATTCCTCCGGCACGGCCTTGGGCGGGTTGTTAGTCACCCCGAGCTTGGGGTAGGCCACCACCGCGGCGGTGGCATGTCCGGGCATTTCGATTTCCGGAACCACGGTGACGTGACGGGTGGCGGCGTGCGCCACGATCTCGCGCACCTGGTCCTGCGTGTAGAATCCGCCGTACAGGCGCGGCTTGCCGGTGGCCGGGTCGATGTCCGCTTTCGCTGCGTCGCCCGCCGGCACACGCCATGCACCTACGGAAGTGAGCCGCGGATACTTCTTGATCTCGAGGCGCCACGCCTGGTCGTCGGTGAGGTGCCAGTGGAGCGTGTTCAGCTTGTGCAGCGCCATCCAGTCGATGAATTGTTTGATGTACTCGGGCGATTGATAGTGGCGCGCGGAGTCGAGCATGAGACCGCGCCAGGCGAAGCGCGGTTCGTCGGCGATCGAGATGGCCGGCACGATGATGGACACGCCCTGCAGCGGCTTCGCGGTAATGATCTGCCAGAGTGTGACCGCGCCATAGAACAGCCCCTCGGCCGTGGGCGCGGTGATGGTGATGCCAGAGGGTTTGATGACCAGCGAATAACCTTCGGGGCGGCGCGTGTCCGGGCCGCCGGCCAGCACGAAGCCAATGTCACCGGAGCCGGGCGTGCCCTCCTGCGCCTTCGACAACGCAACGAGTTTCTGTTGAGTTGCGAGCTCGACGAAATACGCCGCGGCAGTGGCAGCACCCTCGCCTCCCGAATACACCACGTCGGTATTGGCCGCGAGCTGGAAATTTCCCGCGGCGCCGACCACGTCGCGCGGTACGGGTATCAGGCCCAGGTTCGGCACGGGAATCGCTTTCGCCGGTGGCGCGGGCTTGCCCGAACCGCAGGCGCCAGCCAGCGAAAGC
>Ga0193752_1003520_pt1 | contig 10763 bp, 9 predicted proteins | sample H1c1metaG_FD_144924 | JGI IMG/M metagenome (GOLD analysis project Ga0193752, IMG submission 144924) | Soil microbial communities from a riparian zone of the East river system, Colorado, United States - H1c1 | ecosystem: Environmental > Terrestrial > Soil > Riparian zone | place: USA: East River...
AGCGCGGGGGGAGCGGGCGCTGTTCGCGGAGGCGTCGCTCCGCGTGCTGGCGTACTCGGTTCGGCGTTAGCCGTGTCTGCCCTACCCCATCCTTTCAACAGAGCAATCCAAGACCTAAGCTCGCCATATGATCGCCCTCGTCCAGCGCGTATCGTCGGCTTCTGTAACGGTCGGCGGTGAGATCACGGGCCAGATCGGGGCGGGGCTCCTCGTGCTGCTGGGGGTTCACCGCAACGACACGGAGGCCGAGGCGGTGTGGCTGGTCGACAAGCTGGCGGCGCTCCGCGTCTTTGAGGACGACGAGGGGAAGATGAACCGGTCGGCCGTGGACACGGGCGGGGAGGCGCTCGTGGTGAGCCAGTTCACGCTCTACGGCGAGGTGCGGAAGGGGACGCGACCGTCGTACACGCACGCCGCCGGGCCCGAGAAGGCCGAGCCGCTCTACGAACGGTTCGTGGCGCTGCTGGCCGAGCGGCTGGGAAAGCCGGTGCCGACAGGGCGCTTCGGGGCGATGATGGATGTGGCCCTCGTCAACGACGGGCCGGTGACGCTGTGGGTGGAGCGGGAGCCCCGGGGGAGCGAAGAGCGATGAGGGATGAGCGATGAGGGGAAAGGCGGGAGGAGGGCAGGCTCTGTAGGACGGGCTCGGTTCCAGCCCCCCTCCTGAACCGGAGGTCTGCGAAGCAGAACAGGAGGGGCGGGGGGGTGGTAGACCCGGTGCGCCACTGCCAATCCGGTCACACCACCCTGCCCCTCGCTAGTCGCTCGGGGCGGTCCCTCCTCGTCTGAGGAGGGACGAGTCGATACAACCCCCTGTGTCTCCTCAGCGCCCGCGAGCGGCGAAGACCAATGAGGAGCCCTCGGCAGTCGTCGAGCGCCACGCCGCTCACAACAAACCAAAAGATGCCCGTAGGTTTCGCCTCTCACGTGCCTGCGTGCCCCGTGCTTACGCGCCTCTCCCTCCTCCTCGCCCTCCTCGCCGTGACGCCTGCCGCTGCGCAGACCCGCTACGTGCTCCACCACGCCCGCATCTACACCGTCGACGCGGCGCGGCCGACGGCGGAGGCGATGGCGGTGGACGGGGCGCGCATCACGGCCGTGGGGACGGAGGCGGAGGTGCTGGCGGCGTACCCCGACTGGCCGCGCGTGGACGCGGGCGCGCAGACCGTCGTGCCGGGCCTCATCGACGCCCACGCTCACCTCATGGGGATCGGGGCGAGCCTCCAGCGCGCCGACCTCGTGGGGACGACCTCGAAGGCCGACGTGATCGCGCGGCTGCGCACCTACGCCGCCACGCTCCCGCCGGGCGCCTGGCTGCTGGGGCGCGGGTGGGACCAGAACGACTGGCCCGTGGCCGAGGACGGCTCGCGCCCCTTCCCGACGCGCCAGGACCTCGACGCCGCGTTCCCCGACCGGCCGGTGTGGATCCGCCGCATCGACGGGCACGCGGGGTGGCTGAACACCCTCGCGCTGCGCGCCGCCGGGCTCGACCCCGCCCTGCCGGCGCCGCCCGACCCCGAGGGGGGCCGCATCCTGCGCGACGGGCAGGGACGCCCGGCGGGCGTGCTCATAGACAACGCCGAGAACCTCGTCGAGCGCGCCCTCACGCGGCCGACCGACGCTGAACTGGGGGCCACGCTGGAGCGGGCGCTCCAGGAGACGGCGCGCTTCGGGCTCACCGGCCTCCACGACGCGGGCGTGACCGAGGACACGCTGCGCGCCTACCGGCGGTTCATCGCCGAGGGGCGGTTTCCGATCCGCGTCTACGCCATGATCGGGGGGCCGGGACCCACGCTCGACGGCATCTGCGACCACGGCCCGCACCGCGACCCGCGCCTGTCGGTCCGCTCGCTGAAGCTCTATGCAGACGGCGCGCTCGGCAGCCGGGGGGCGTCGCTGCTGGAGGATTACTCGGACGACCAGGGCAACCACGGCCTGCTGATCGTCCCGCCCGACCAGCTTCGGGCCGTCGTCACTCGCGCGATGGGGTGCGGGCTCCAGGTGAACACCCACGCCATCGGCGACGGCGCCAACCGGGCCGTGCTGGACGCCTACGAGGCGGCCATTGCCGCCACGGGCGGGGGGCAGGGGCGCCACCGGATCGAGCACGCGCAGGTCGTCGCGATGGAGGACATCCCGCGCTTCGGCGCGCTGGAGGTGATCGCGTCCGTCCAGCCCACCCACGCCACGTCGGACATGCCGTGGGCCGAGGCGCGCGTGGGGAGCGAGCGGATCCGCGGGGCGTACGCGTGGCGGCGCCTGCTCGACGGCGGCGCCCGGATCGCGCTGGGGAGCGACGCGCCGGTCGAGAGCGTGAACCCGCTGCTCGGGTTCTACGCCGCCGTGACGCGGCAGGACGCCGAGGGCGAGCCGCCCGGGGGCTGGTACCCCGACCAGCGGCTCACGCGCGAGGAAGCCCTCCGCGGCTTCACGCTCGACGCTGCCTACGCGGGGTTCATGGAGCGCGAGGTGGGGAGCCTGACGGTCGGTAAGCGGGCCGACTTCGTGATCCTCTCGCGCGACATCATGCAGGTCCCTGTGGCCGAGATCCTCACCACGCACGTCGTGGCGACCTACCTCGACGGCGAAGCCATCTATCGGTCCCGGTAGAGATCTGGGAATCGGGGGATCTGGGAATCTGGGAATCTGGGAATTGAAAGGCAGGCCGACGGACGGCACGCCGTACACCTTGCGCTTCCTCTCTTCCTCTCTTCCTCTCTTCCTCTCTTCCTCTCTTCCTCTCTGTCTCCGCACCTCCGCATGGACCCCGCGCTCGTTCGGGTGAGCAAGTTCCTGAGCCTCGTGCTGCGCCACCGGCCCGAGGCGGCAGGGGTGAGGCCCGATGCGGAGGGGTGGGTGGACGTGGAGGCGCTGATCGAGGGGGCAGGGCGGAAGGGGGTGACGCTGGACCGGGCGCTGCTCGGGCGCGTCGTGGCGGAGAACGACAAGGGGCGGTTCGAGTGGGACGAAGCGGGCGAACGCATCCGGGCGCGGCAGGGGCACTCGATCCAGGTGGAACTGGGGCTGGAGGAGGTCGTGCCGCCCGAGCGGCTGTTCCACGGCACGGTCGACCGGTTTCTGACGCCCATCCGGCGGGAAGGACTTATAAAAGGGAAGCGGCACCACGTCCACCTCTCGGCCGACCGCGAGACAGCGGTGAAGGTGGGGGCGCGGCGCGGGGCGCCCGTCGTGCTCATCGTGGAGGCGGGTCGGATGCACGGGGACGGATTTGCGTTCTTCCGTACGGGGAACGGCGTGTGGCTCGTTGAGCACGTCCCGCCCGCCTACCTTGTCACGGACCCCGACGACCGTCCGTAAGTCTCCCGATGGAAATAAGCCCTACCGCCCCGCTCACCGACCGCTTCGGGCGGCGGCACTCGGTCCTGAGGATCGGGCTGACGGAGCGGTGCAACCTGCGGTGCGTCTACTGCATGCCTGCTGCGGGCGTGCCGCTCATGCCGAAGGGGTCGCACCTCGCCACGGACGAGATCGCGCGCGTGGCGCGCGTGCTCGCCGGGGCGGGCGTGGACCGCATCCGGCTCACGGGCGGCGAGCCGCTGGTGCGGAAGGACGCCGTCGAGGTGGCGCGGCGGCTGGGCGCGCTGGCAGGCGTCAGGTCGCTGGCGATGACGACGAACGCGCTCCTGCTGGAGCGCCACCTCCCGGCGCTCGTGGAGGCCGGGCTGACGCACCTCACGATCTCGCTGGACACCCTCCGACCCGAGCGGTTCGAGGCGCTCACGCGGCGCGACGGGCTGGCGGGGGTGCTCGGCGCCGTGGACGCCGCGCTCGCGGCGGGCTACGGCACCGAGGCGCGCCCGCTGAAGGTGAACACGGTCGTGCTGCGCGGGCAGAACGACGACGAGGCGGCCGACCTCGTGGCGTGGGCCGCCGGGCTGTCCAGCCCGGAGCGGCGGATCGAACTGCGGTTCATCGAGGCCATGCCCTTCGACGGGAACGGGTGGGGACGTGAGGTGCTCGTGCCGTGGGACGAGACGAAGGCGCGGGTGGAGGCGGCGCACGGAGAACTCGTGCCGCTCGTGGACGCCGCCGAGAGCACGTCGCGGACGTTCGCCGTGCCCGGCACGCACGCCGTGGTCGGGTTCGTGGCGTCGATGACGGCGCCGTTCTGCGCGGGGTGTAACCGCCTGCGGGTGACGGCCGACGGGGCGCTGAAGGTGTGCCTGTTCGGCGGGCGCGAGACGAGCCTGCGCGACGCGATGCGCGCGGGGGCGACCGACGCCGACCTCCTCGCGCTCGTGCGGGCGGCGCTGGCGGGCAAGCACGCCGCGCACGCGGGGATGGACGCGCTGGCGCTCACCCCGAACCGCCCGATGGTCGCCATCGGGGGCTGAAAGGCTGTCTGGTTCGTCGGGGGTCGTCCCTCATTCCCTGTCATCCTGAGCGCCAGCGAAGGATCTACCGCTCCCGGGCGTTGAGCACCAGACGGGCGGAGCCTTCGGATGGCCGTTTGCCCGTTCTCCTATGGGGATCAGGTCGGCGGCCACGAGAGGGGTATGCCTGCCCGGTAGTCAACGCAGCGGAGGGGTAGATCCTTCACTCCGCCTCCGGCTCCGTTCAGGATGACAGGGGAGAGGAGACAGGGGAGAGAAGGGCCGGACGGTTCGGAGGGGGGGCCGAACGGGCGTCGCGGATGTGAGAAGGAGGGGGGCTCGCGCGTTAATAGAAAAGCCCGGGGGGAGGGTGCGGGCGCATACCATCACACGCCCGCCCCTCCGCCCGCCGGGCCGTCCCCCCAACCTCCCCCGACGGGAGCCCTGCGCGCCTGTGGAGACAGGCACGCCGAAACCGGCGCGCCCGGCTATCTTCCCCCGTCGTCCCCCGCGATCTCCAATGACTGACTTGGAACTCCCCGCCGCTCCGGCCGCCCTGAGCCACGTCGACGAACGCGGCCGTGCCCGCATGGTCGACGTGAGCGCGAAGTCGCTCTCAGCCCGCACGGCCGTGGCCGCCGGCCGCGTCGTGCTCGGCCGCGAGGCCTTCGATGCGCTCCGCGCCCACCGCATCCGGAAGGGCGACGCGCTCTCCGTGGCGCAGGTGGCGGGCGTGCTCGCCGCGAAGCAGACGAGCCGCCTCATCCCGCTGTGCCACGACGTGCTGCTCCAGACGGTCGAACTGGAGTTCGAGCTTGACGAGGCGACGGCGTCCGTCGAGATCCGCGCCGTCGCCAAGACGGAGGGGATGACGGGCGTCGAGATGGAGGCGCTCACGGCCGTGTCGATCGCGGCGCTGACCGTCTACGACATGTGCAAGTCCGTCTCCAAGGAGATCGTCGTCACCGACATCCGGCTCCTCGCCAAGACGGGCGGGCAGAGCGGGGACTACCGCCGCCCGGGCTGATCCCCGGGCTTCGGCCCCCGCGCAACTCAACGTCGCCCCGTTCGAAATGGACCCCAAGCTTCAGCCCCTCTCCGGCCCCACCTCTGGTCCCATGAACACCGACGCGCTCCTCGGCAGTCTCAGCATCTTCGTGCTCATCGGCGCGGTCATATTTCTGGCCATGCTGTTCTACTTCGTCCCGGTCCGCCTCTGGATCACGGCGATAACGTCGGGCGTGAAGCTCCGGCTGGTCCGGGACCTCGTCGGGATGCGGCTGCGAAACGTGCCCCCGACGCAGATCGTCTACCCCCTCATCACGGCGCACAAGGCGGGGATCCCCGTCGACGCCTCCGCGCTGGAGGCGCACTACCTCGCCGGGGGCAACGTGCAGAAGGTGGTGAAGGCGCTGATCTCGGCCGATAAGGCGAGCATCGACCTCCCGTTCGAGCGCGCGACGGCGATCGACCTCGCCGGGCGCGACGTGTTCGAGGCGGTGCAGCTGTCGGTCAACCCTAAGGTGATCGAGACGCCGCCGATCTCGGCCGTGGCGAAGAACGGCATCCAGGTCCGCGCCGTCGCGCGCGTGACGGTGAGGGCCAACATCGAGCGGCTCGTCGGCGGCGCGGGCGAGGAGACGATCATCGCGCGCGTCGGCGAGGGCATCGTGTCCACCATCGGCTCGTCGCTCACGCACGCGGCCGTGCTGGAGAACCCGGACAGCATCTCCAAGACCGTGCTCGCGAAGGGGCTCGATAGCGGGACCGCCTTCGAGATTCTCTCCATCGACATCGCCGACGTGGACGTGGGCGAGAACATCGGGGCGAAGCTCCAGACGGATCAGGCCGAGGCCGACCTCCGGGTGGCCCGCGCCCGCGCCGAGGAGCGCCGCGCCGCGGCCGTCGCCGCCGAGCAGGAGCAGCGCGCCGCGCTCGTCGCCGCCGAGGCCGAGGTGCCGCGCGCGATGGCCGACGCCTTCCGCAGCGGCCGGCTGGGCGTGATGGACTACTACCAGATGAAGAACCTGGAGGCCGACACGAAGATGCGGGACTCCATCGGCGGCGGGCCGACGCCCCAGACGTGACCGAAGGGACGGGTACCGCCGCCGCGGCGCGTGTCGCCGCCTTCGCGGCGGCGGCGGTGCTCTCTGCCACGCAGGACCTCACGCGTGCCGTGCTTCCGGCGCTGGGCCCGGACGCCGAGCCCGAGCTAGTTGCCGAGGAGACCCTCGTGCTCGTCGCCACGGCGACGGCGCGGGCGGCCGAGGTGGGGCTCCGCGACCGGCCCGGCATCCGGGAGGTGGTGGGCGCCGCGCTGGCCGAGGTGCCGTTCCTGTACCACGACTACCTCCTCGGCGCCGAACTCGTCGCCGCGGGCGCCGAGGGCGAGGTGCCGGGCGATCCGACCGTCTACGACCGCCTCGCACGGAAGGCGTCGTTCTACGCCGTCCACCTCCCGCCGGGCCGCTTCCCGGGCCCGACGGTGCTGGCCGACAAGCTGCCGCTGTGGATGGGCCGCGTGTCGCCGCCGGGGCTCCCCACGCTCCCGCAGGAGCGGCTGGGCACGCTCGGCGTGGCCGGCCTCCTCGGCGTCCACCTCCGCCTCGTGCTCGCCTTCGCCCAGCGCGAGGCGGGCGCGGCGGCCGGCGCCTGATTCCTTTTGCCCTCCTCCGACGCCATGGAGCCCACGCCGACCCCGCCGCCTACCCGCCGGCCGTCCGCCCGGCCGCCGGCCCCCGACGCCCCGCGTGGCTGGCGCCGGATGCTCACCTTCCCGTCGCCCTACACCGTGCTCATGGCGGTGATCGTGCTGGCGGCCATCGCGACGTGGGTGTTCCCCTCGGGGGCGTACAGCACGCTCACGTACGACGGCGACGCCCGCACGTTCGTCGTCGCAAGCCCCGACACGACCCTCACCTACCCCGCCACCCAGGCCACGCTCGACCGGCTGGGTATCCGGGCCGACGCGGCGGACTTCGTGGGGGGCGCGATCTCGAAGCCGGTGGCTGTGCCGGGCACCTACCGGCGCACCCCGCCAACCCCACAGGGGGCGCTGGAGGTGCTGCGCGCGCCCATCGAGGGCATCTACGACGCCGTCGACGTGATCCTGTTCGTCCTCATCATCGGGGGCTTCATTGGGGTGTTCAACCGGAGCGGCGCCTTCGACGCCGGGATCGGTGCGCTGGCGCGGAAGCTGAAGGGGCGGGAGTCGTGGCTCATCGTGATCGTGACGACGCTGATGGCACTGGGCGGGACGACGTTCGGGATGGCCGAGGAGACGATCGCCTTCTACCCCCTGCTGGTGCCCGTCTTCCTCGCGGCGGGGTACGACTCGCTCGTGCCGCTGGCGGTCATCCTCGGCGGCTCCCACATCGGCGGGATGGCCTCCACCACGAACCCCTTCGCCACGGTCATCGCCTCCGAGGCCGCGGGGGTGTCATGGGACCTGGGGCTCGGGGCGCGCGTGGCGGTGTTCGTCGTGGGCACGGGGCTGCTCATCGCCTACATCCTCCGGTACGCCCGGCGCGTGAAGGCCGACCCCTCGGCGTCGCTCACGCGTCGGCGCCCCGTCGTCTCGGCCGACCCCGAGGACTCGACGGTGCCCTCCGCGGCCCCCGCCGCCGACGCGGCCGTCAAGGCGCCGCCGCCCATGACCCTTCGCGTGGCCCTGGCGCTCACGCTGTTCGCGCTCACGTTCGTCGTGATGATCGTGGGGGTGACGAAGCTGGGGTGGTGGTTCCCCGAGATGACGGCGCTCTTCCTCGGCGCCGCCGTCGTCGTCGCGCTCGTGGAGTGGCCCGGCGAGAAGCAGTTCGTGACGAGCTTCATCCACGGGGCGAAGGACCTGCTGGGCGTCGCGTTCGTGATCGGCATCGCGCGCGGCGTGACGCTCGTGATGAACCACGGGGGACTGAGCGGGACGATCATCGAGGCGACCTCGGGCTGGGTGGCGGGGATGCCGCCCGTGCTCTTCGTCATCGCGCTGCTGGCGGTGTTCTTCGCACTGGCCTTCTTCATCCCGTCGTCGAGCGGGATCGCCGTGCTCACGATGCCCATCATCGGCGCCCTCGCGCTTCAGGCGGGCGTGCCGACGGAGGAGGTGGTGAGCGCCTACACCTACGGCATCGGGCTGATGTTCTTCGTCGCCCCCTCGGGCATGGTGCTCCCGTCGCTGGCGATGGTGGACGTGGGCTACGACGTCTGGCTCCGCTTCATCACGCCTTTCCTTTTATTTATCGCCGCGATCTGTGCCGCCGTGCTGGCGGTGGGGGTGCTGGTGTAGAGGCCGCTTCGCGACGCGCTTGCAGCCAACAGGCGATACCACGGAGAACGACACGCAAGGTGATTCCACCCGAGGTCCATAGAGGCGGGGCGTGTGTGGAGCTCTATTGGTTTCCGCAGAGTTCGGTGCAACTCGGCGAGCAGGGGTGTTCGCCGAGGCCACGAGCGTTTCGGCCGAGTGCTTTGCGGCGTACACACTGAACGTCCCGAACCCAGCCGTGTGCCTAATCCCTTCTTCGCTTCGCAGGCGGGTAAGCACGAATCGTACGCCCTACGTACTAATGTAAGTAATGATCATTCTAGATAAATTTACGGGTAATCTATAATCGCTCATGTTGTCTTGGTTCGATCACGTGTCCCCAAAGGCTTATCCTCTCTGTCTATTTCATCATCTTCTAGTCCAAGCAATGGGGAAGTATATCCTGGAGTATGTAGAGTGGATTTAGAAGCAGGCTCTGCTGGTATAACAGGTGCGGCCTCATTAGAAGTGGAACTGGCGCCCATCGCTTGGTTCGACTTCAAGAGATCGATGTCTGTGCGAAGGTGCTTCACACCACGAACTAGTACGTCTTCAACACGCCTGTGGTCGCGAGCGATTGCTTCTAGCTTGGTACCAACCTCCTCTGCTGTAGAATTTGCATTTCCAAGTCCTTGTTTAGTAAACTCTTCGATCTCGTTTACTTTATGTCCTAATTTATATATAGAGTCCATGAGTCGCTTTTCTATCTCACCAATCTCTTCTAGCTCTTCGCTATCGGGATAATCCATATGCTCTGATATATAGTTGTTAATGGAACCTTCTATAAGTTTTACTATTCTCTTTGTATTTTCCCTAAGATATTCCTTGATATCAGGATCTATAGCTGACGTATGTATCAATTCTAGTTCTTTGCGTACAAATTCCATATTTTCCTTTATCTCTTTGAGTTCTAAAACTCTACTCGCCTCATCTCTGGCTCGATGTTCTTCTCTTCTAATATAATGCTCTTGATCGAGCTTAACATTTTCTAAATGAATCTCCTTCATTCTGGCTTCATTTTCTGAAAGAATCACCATTCTTTCTCTTTCTAACTGCTTCGATCTGATCTTGTCATTTTCTTTATTGCTCAGATAATACATAAGAGCCTTTTGCGTGAGCGGAAACGCAGCTGCGAGGATGATGGACAATGCAAAATTGCCTAATGCCAATCCTGTACCTATGCCTAAGAGGGCCAGTAAGCCGGCTGTAGACAGGTTTGAAATGGATTGTGCATGTTTCGTTGCCCATTCCAATGGATCGAGGCCAATCTTGGGCTCTGACACTGATTCGTTCTCAAGGTGTGCCATTAATAGCTTCGGGTTCGCCTAATTATGCTCAAAGATGCTAATATATAGAAAATCCCACCACCCACAAGGACAAGTCCTGTGCCCCCTAGTGTTATCCTTAGTATCCAAACTTGTGGCGATATCATATTGATGGCCCCAATACGAAGCGGTTCTAGTATAAAGCTAAATAAGGTATCCGATATGGCAAGAGCTATGATTATGCCCCCACCTATCGCTAGTATACTGGAGGACAGCAGATTGCGCCATGCGAGATCTCGAGCGGCTGCTAGCCGCTGTTTTTCCGTTAGGCGGGTCGCAGGTACCGGCACTTTATCAGGGAGGGAAGATCGTTGCCATCGATACGACTCACGGGCTGTATGGGCTCAATACCGCGAAGGTACGTGCACCTTGGATCTATGGGGCGCTCCTCCTCAAGAGAAGGTGGCTCTGCGCCGTCGCGGGACGGTTGGGTAGAATCTCGTTGCGTGTAGGGTGTACGCAACCCTCCTTCGTCTGGCACGTGCTAAGCCCGCATTCTCCCGGGCCAGCGCCTGCCCGGAGGTGTAGGAAGGCAGGGCCTCATGTCTTTCCCACTTCACACTTCCTCCTTCCCTCCGCGCGCTACCACGCGCCCGTCACCAGTAGAAAAGACAGATCGGTGGCGGGCTCTTCTCGGGGCTCGTCGTCCAGACCAAAAAGGCGGACGGGGTGGGGGCCGAGGCGTTCGACGGATAGCTCACCGACCTGCAGGGCCGTCCCTTCGGGCATCCCGACCACGGCCATGCCGGAGTTGAGCACGACGAACTCCGCCAGCCGCTGCGCGCGGGTCTCGAAGGGACG
>Ga0193752_1003521_pt1 | contig 10763 bp, 10 predicted proteins | sample H1c1metaG_FD_144924 | JGI IMG/M metagenome (GOLD analysis project Ga0193752, IMG submission 144924) | Soil microbial communities from a riparian zone of the East river system, Colorado, United States - H1c1 | ecosystem: Environmental > Terrestrial > Soil > Riparian zone | place: USA: East River...
GGCTGCCGACCGAGAACGAGTGGGAGCTCGCAGCCCGCGGACGGGACCTGCGCTGGTGGGTGTGGAGCGAGGACGTTGCACCATCGAGCGAGCTCCTCCGGTACAACGACGACGTGCAGGGAACCGCGCCCGTCGGCAGCTACCCGCTCGGGGCGACGCCCGAAGGCGTTCTGGACATGGCGGGCAACGTCTGGGAGTGGATGAGCGATATTTGGTGCGACAGCTACGCGGTTGGCGCCGCCTGCGACAACGCGCGCCACGTCGTTCGCGGCGGATGCTGGTCCACGATCGACAACACTCAGGTGAGGACGCACTATCGCGAGCCGGGCCTGATGGAGCCGCAGGACCGCTACGGCTTTCGCTGTGTGAAATAGCGGTTGCGACGCAACGGCGCTCAGGTGTCGGCGAGGCCGCGCTCGCGCAGCGTGATGCGTAGCCCGCGCTCGGAGACGCGCAGCAGCGCTGCGGTCTGCTCGATCTTGCCGCCGCTGCTGGCGAGCGCTTCGCGCAGCTCGGCGTCGTCGATGTCCTTGGCTTTGCGCAGGCTCGGGCAGCGCCGCATCAAATCGTGCAGGGTGCTGATCGGGATCGCGAGCGCCGCGGCCGTGCGGCGCGGGGAGTAGCCGTTGGCTTCGAGCGCGGCGAGCAGCTCGAGGTCGGTGATCGCCGTGCCGCGCCGCCGCACGCCGGCGCTCTCGGGTGCCGGCCCAGCCACCGAGGCGACGCTGCGCCGCGTGCCGCCGAGCTCGAGCAGCCGCTCGGTCGGCTCGTCGATCGCGAGCTGCGGCGCGTCGAGCCCGGACAGCGCGAGCCTGCGCACCACGTTGCGGAGCTGCCGCACGTTGCCAGGCAGCGGATGGGCGAGCAGCGTGGTGATCACGCTCGTCGCCAAGAGCGGCGTGTCGTCCGACGCCTGCGTGGACATGCGTTCTGCGCGTCCGAGCCGCGCCAGCTCCTCGGCCAGGAACGCGCGCAACAGGCGCGGGATGTCGTCGCGCCGCTCGCGCAGCGGCGGCACGCGGATCTCGTAGCCGGAGATGCGGTGCAGCAGCGCCTCGCGAAACTGTCCGGCGGCGACGTCGTCGTCGAGATCGGCGTCGGTCGCAGCGACCACCCGCACGTCCACCTTGCGCTCGCGGGCATCGCCCAGCGGCGTGAAGCGGCCGGTCTCGAGCACGCGCAAGAGCATCGGCTGCACGTCCTGCGGGGTCTCGCCGATCTCGTCCAAGAACAGCGTCCCGCCGTCGGCCTGCTCGAACAAGCCAGCGTGCCGCGCGATCGCGCCGGTGAACGCGCCGCGCGCGTGCCCAAACAGCACGCTGGCCGCGGTCTGCGTCGCGACGGCGGCCATGTTCACGCTCACCAGCGGGCGCTCGCGACGCGCGCTCAGGCGGTGCAGCGCCAGCGCCGCGCGCTCCTTGCCCGAGCCGCTCTCGCCGCGCACCAGCACCGGCACATCCAGCGGCCCGATCCGCGCGACGTCGCGGCGCACGGCCTCGATCACGTCGCTGTGACCGTCGAGCTCTTCGGAAGCCGCGTAGCTCGCGCCTTCGACCATGTGCAGGAGCAGCACCACACGCTCAGCCAGCTCGAGCACGACGCCCGCGTCCAGCTGCTCGCGATCGAGCTCCGCGCTGCCCTCGACGCGCGCGCCGTCGACCCGCAGGTCCGAGCGCTCGTAGCTCACGCGCACCCCGCGCTCTGGGTCACCGCTCAGGATCACCTTCGCCCGGCTCAAATATGGGTCTTCGAGCGTGCGTGCCCGCTCGCTCCCTGGGTGCGCAAAGGACAGCTCACTGCGCGACAGCGCCACCGGGCTGCGCACGAGCAGCCCCCGCAAGAGCACGCGCTCGCCGATCCGCGAGAGGTCCGCATGGCAGCACAACGTCAGGCACGGCACGCGCGACCGCGCGGCTGAGCCGCCCCCCTTGGGCTTCTTGCGGGTCGGCGCCGCGGGGCCTGCGTCGGACGGTGGGTCGCTCGGCACACCCGGATGATACAAGAGATGTCTCCGACGCCGTGCCCACCCTGCCGCGACCTGGCGACGTGCTCGCCGACAAGTATCGCCTCGAGCAAGAGCTCGGCCGCGGTGCGATGGGAGCCGTGTTCCGCGCCCGGCACCTGGTGACCGGCAAGCAGGTCGCGATCAAGTGCCAGCTCCCGAGCGAGCAAGAGCACCCCGACGACATGGCCCGCTTCCTCGCGGAGGCGCGCGCGGCAGCCGCCATCACTCACCCCAACATCGTCGATGTCTACGACGTGGGCGAGGCCGATGGCGCGCTCTACCTGGTGATGGAGCTGCTCGACGGCGTACCGTTGCGCGCGCTGCTCGGGCGCGGGCCGCTGCCGCTCGGGCCCGCGGTGCGCACGATGGTCGACGTGATGCGCGGGATCGCCGCCGCGCACCGCAGCGGTGTCGTGCACCGCGACCTCAAGCCCGAGAACGTGCTCCTGCAGCGCGCGGTCGACGATGCGGCGCAGGGCCCCAAGGTGCTCGACTTCGGCATCGCCAAGCTGCGCGCCGCAGGCGATGGCGACAGCGGCCACAGCGCGCCTTCGCTTACGACCACGGGCGCGGTGATCGGCACGCCCCACTACATGTCCCCGGAGCAAGCCGAAGCTTCGCAGCACGTCGATGCGCGGGCCGACATCTACGCGCTCGGAGTCATGCTCTACGAGCTGCTCGCCGGTGTCCGCCCGTACCAGGCTAACAGCGCCACCGCGGTGCTGTTGCGTGCGGCTCGCGGTGAGCACACGCCGCTGCGGAGCCTGCGACCCGATGTACCGCCCGCGCTCGCCAACGCGATCGCAACGGCGATGGCGCCGCGCGCGGACGACCGCTTCGATCGGGTCGGTGCGTTCATAGACGCCATTCAACCCTTCGCCGCGGCGCAAGGCCTCGAGCCCGGAACGGCGGCCTCCGAGATCCGCGACGGCATCAGCACGCCGCTCGCGGTGGAGTCGCTGCGATCGACGCGGCGCCGTCGTTTGCTCGGCGTGCCCGTGTCATGGCTGCTGCTCTTGGCAGTAGCCATCGCGCTCGGTCTCTCGTACTTGCGCGCCTCGCGTAGGCCTGACGACGTCGTCAGCACGCCGCCGACCGAGCCGGCCACGGCCGTTACGACACCTTCGAGCTCCGCTTCACAGCGACCGGCCGCAGAGCCAGCGCCGCCGGACCCACCCCCACCCTCGGCAGATGCCGTGGAGACGCCTGCGCCTCGGCCCGCTGTCGGCGGCGCGAAACCGAGGCGCAATGTTCCTTCGCGTGCATCGAGCTCGCCGGCGCCAGAGCCTACGACCGCGCCCGAGCGCCGCGGCCGCCTCGGCGTGGGCTTCGGCCGCGATGAGTTCTAGAGCGCGCGTTCGCGGACGCCGAGCTCGCTCAGCCTGCGGAACAGCGTGCGGATCGGGATACGCAAGAGCTTCGCCGTAGCGGTTCGGTTGCCGCCCATGGAGCGTAGCGCTTCCTCGAGCAGCCTGGCTTCGTACGCTCGCAGGGCCCGTTTGAGCCCGCCGTCGAGTGCGACCGGCGGCTCGGAGCCGATCGCGCTCGACGGGGCGAGCTCGTCGCGCAAATAGGCGGGCAGGTCTTGCTCACGAAGCACGCGCAGCGGCGCGACCAGCGTCGCGCGTTCGATCGCGTTGCGGAGCTGGCGGATATTGCCCGGCCACTCATAGGCGTGCAGGCGTTCCATCGCGTCGTGCTCGATCACCTCGATCTGAACGCCCCAGCGATCTGCGCAGTCAGCGAGAAACCGATGGGCGAGCACTTCGATCTCGTCGCGGCGTTCGCGCAGCGGCGGCAGCTCGAGCGCCGCGGCGTTGATGCGGTACAAGAGGTCCGCACGAAACGTGCCTTTGAGCACGGCACGTTCGAGGTCGCAGTGCGTCGCCGCGACGATGCGCACGTCGGCGCGCAACTGCTGGTTGCCGCCCACTCGGTGATAGGTCTTGCTCTCGAGCACACGCAAGAGCGCGGCCTGGGCGGCCGGGGGCAGCTCGGCCACCTCGTCGAGAAACAGCGTGCCGCGCTCGGCCTCTTCGAACAGGCCGGACGCCCGCTTGTCCGCGCCCGTAAACGCACCACGCTCGTGCCCGAACAGCACGCTCTCGACGAGGCTCGCAGGGATGGCGCCGCAATTGACCGCGCGAAAGGGCCCACAGCTGCGCGCGCTGTCGAGGTGAATCGTGCGCGCCAGGTGTTCCTTACCCGTGCCGGTCTCGCCGGTGATCAACACGGGGATATCGGTACGCGCTGCGCGGCGCGCGAGGGCATAGACGGCGAGCACACGCTCGTTGCGCACGACGACGTCGTTCATGATCGATCGTCGTAGTGCAGGTCGAGTGCCGAGCTCAAAACGGAGCCCGACGCGCCGAGATCGCCGGGTTTCGAAGCGTCTCGAGCCCTCGGACGCGCGTCCGGAGCTCGCTCCGATCATCGGGCGATGATCGGAGCGGCCGCCGAGCGCCCAGATCCGGCAAAAACACCAGGATTCGTATAGTCTTTGCGGCCCGCTGGACTATGCGCCCTGAACGTCTGTCGTCGCTCATCCTCGGCGCCGTGCTCTTGAGCACGCTGCCGTTTGCGCTGTTCTCGTACAACTCGGGCTTCGGGTACGACGCGATTGAGTACTTGATCATCGGCCGCTCGCTGCACGACGGCTTTGCGCTCTACGACTTCGTGCCATCGAAGTCGCCCGGCATCTACCTCGTGGTCGCGGGCCTGATCGGCATGGGCCTCGACTTCGGCCACGCCCAGCTCGCCGCGACGATCGCGGCCATCTATGCCGCGACCGCGCTGGGTACGTTCTGGGCGCTCAAGCCGTTGACCGGCGCCCGCACCGCCGCGCTCGCCAGCGCGTTGGTCGCGCTGTGTGCGTGGTTCATGGAGCTGGCGTTCTTGCAGCCGACCGGCTTCATCTACCTGTTCGGTCTCGCCGGCTACGTCCAGTGCGTGCGAGCGCTCGAAGGCAAGGGCGGCGTTCGGTCATGGCTGTGGTGCGGCTTCTGGATCGCGATCTCGATGCAGTTCAAGACCGTCGCCGCGTTCTACGGAGCGGCCGCGCTGCTTGCGCTGCTGCTGTGGTCGGAACGGAAAAACCGTCTCATCGCCGTGGCGTGCCTCGCGACCGGAGCGCTCGTGCCCACGTTGGCCGTCTGGCTGTACTTCGTCGCGACCGGCCGTGGCGAGGCCTACATCCAGTGGACGTTCTTGTTCCCGTTGCTCGAGTATCCGGCCAACACCGACTACGTCGCTAAGCTCTATACGAAGCTGCTGTTCTTCGTCGTGCTGTTCGCGGCGACGCTGCTGTATTCACTGCGGTCCGATGTCCGCCGCGCGATGTGGCAGTCGAATGCGGTCCGGGTAGCGTTCTTGTTCGGCGCGCTGAGCTGCGCCGCGTTGCTGAAGACGCAGGCCAGCCACTATTTCTACCCGGCCGCGACGTTCCTCTCGTTCATCACCGCGCACCTGCTGGCCTTGGTGCTCGAGCCGATGATGACCAAGCATCCCGGTCGCATGCTGGCCGCGGCTGCGGTCACGGTGGCGCTGCTCGGCGCATCCGTCGCGCTGTACCAGCCGGCTGCGCTGACTCGGCTCGTGAAGCTGCGCGACTACGGCTACGAAGCGAGCTTGCGCGAGTATGCGAGCCGGCACACCGAGCCTTCACAACGCATCATCGCGCTGCGCGCCAGCACCACGGTGTACTGGCTCACCCATCGCTATCCGAACATCCCGCTCATCCACATGGACGTTCAGAGCACGCGCTACCTCGAGCTTCACCGCGACGTGCTCGGCGCAGCGCTCCAGGATCCGCGCCTTGCCTGCGTCGAGGTCGCGCCGGACCAGCTCGTGCTCGAGGACTCGCGCTTGCTCGAATCGCCGCTGGCACGCGCGCAAATCGAAGCGCTCGAGGACGGCGTGGAGCGCGCGTTCGTGAAGATGCCCGAGTCCCCGCCCGGCTTCTCGTTCTGGTGCCGGAAGTAGCGCGTGCTCGACGTACGCTTTACTTGCGTACGTTGTACTTGACGATGCAATAGAGGGCGCGCACGCCGTCGCGCCAGCCGATCTTCTTGCCTTCGGCGTACGTACGGCCGCTGTAGCTGATGCCGGTCTCGTAGATGCGATAGCCGCGCTTGGCGATCTTGGCCGTGATCTCCGGCTCGAATCCGAACCGAGACTCCTCGATCGTGATGTCCTGCAAGACCTCGCGGCGAAACAGCTTGTAGCAAGTCTCCATGTCCGTGAGGTTCAGGTCGGTGAACATGTTCGACATCAACGTGAGCACGTTGTTACCGACGGAGTGCCAGAAATAGAGCACGCGATGCGACTCACCGCCGGAGAAGCGCGAGCCGTACACCACGTCCGCGCGGCCCTCGATGATCGGAACCATCAGCCGCGGGATCTCGGACGGGTCGTACTCGAGGTCCGCGTCCTGCACGATGATCACGTCGCCGCGCGCCTGAGCGAAGCCGGTGCGCAGCGCCGCGCCCTTGCCCTGATTGCGCTCGTGTCGAAAGTACGAGATGCGCTGGTCCTTCTGGAGCCGCTCGGCGACGAGCGCCGTGCCGTCCGTCGAACAGTCGTCGACGACGATGATCTCTTTGTCGACCGGCACGCTCTCGACGCGACGGACGACCTCGTCGAGTGTCCGCTCTTCATTGAATGCGGGAATGACGACCGAAAGCTTCATCGCGCGTAGGCTCCAGTAAGCGCCGCATGATGTCTTTCGACGTCGCTACGCGCAAGATTCATCGCTGCAGTCATCGAGTGGGGCGCGCGAGCACGAGCAAGCTCTGGCCGATCGGGGGACGCGCGACGCGCGTCTCGAGCGCGTGCACGATCGGGAAGATCACCGAGTCGTAGAGCTTCACCGCGTTTGCATCGAATGTGCGCTTCTTGAGCACGCGGAAGCTGAGCCACCACGCGAAGTAACCGACCAGGTTGAAATAATCGATCGCGAGCAGCTCGAAGCCCGCCGTCTTCAGCTTGCGTTCGAGCTCCGGCTTGGCGTAGCGGCGGTGGTGACCGAAGTCGCTGTCGATCGGGGCGTAGATCTCTTGGCGCGCGGGTACGAATAGGCACAGCCGACCGTTGCGCTCGCGCAACAAGTGCGCGTATTTCGCCAGCTCGCTCTCGTCGTCGCGGATGTGCTCGAGCACGTTGATGCTCACGATCGCGTCGAGCTCCTGGTCTCGACCCAGCGTGTCGATCGTGCCTTCGATCAGCTCGATGTCCGGCAGGCGCGCTCGAAAGCGCTTGGCCAGGGCGGCGTCGGGCTCGATCGAGGTGAGCGAGTCGACGCCCGCGACCTTGCGAAGCCGCTCCGAGATGTGACCCTCGCCGGCCCCGACCTCGACGACCCGGCCGCGCAGGTGGGGCGAGAACTCAGCGACCAGCGCAGCGCGGTAGTTCGTCGCGAGCTCGAGGGCTGCGAGCTCGAAGCTCGCGTTCGCGGCTAACTCGTTGGGGCGTTCGATCGTGGTCATCAGAAGGTGGCTTTGAGCGAGAGGCTGAACGGCGTGGGCCCGGCGCCTAGCGAGACGCGCGGCTTGCTCTCGAGATCCTCGAGGTCGGGTGGCAGCGGGCGGCGCAGCTCGACGACGCGCGTCGGCCGAAAGCGCAGCTGGGCGTCGATGATGCCGGTGATCGCCACGACGGCGAACAAGCCGAACGAGATCTGGTTGATGTAGCGCGACGCCGCTTCGGCCAGCCGGGCATCGTCGTAGCGGTCGTCGGCGGGCACTTGGTCGCGTAGGTTCTGGTGGAACGCGTACGCGGTGATGCTACCCGCGAGCAACACGCCTTCGGTCACCGCGAGCAAGAGGCCCAGCCCGTCGTGGCCGTTTTGATATTGGCCGACGCCGAACGGGATCATGCCGATGAGGCGCGAGCGATGCTCGACGGTGCGCTCGGTGCGCGCGAGCTCGACCAAGCGCTCGAGGCGCTCGCGCTCCACGGCTTGAGCGCGCTCGCGGGCGTTGCGCGACGCCGATTCCTCGGCGGACCGCCGCGCGGCGTCCTCGGCGCGGCGTTGATTGAGCTCGGCTTTGACGCGCGCAAAGGCGCGCTGCACCTCAGCCGGGAACTCGAGCGGGTCGAGCACGTAGTCGGGCTCGACGTCGAGCAAAAGGCGCAGCTCGCGATCGGCGTCGACGGTGCGGCCCAGGAACAGGAAGCTGGCCGCCAGGTACTTGCGCGACTCGATGATCAGCGGGCGGCGATCGTTGGCGGACGCCTCGGCCAACAGGCCGGTGAACAGGTCGGCGGCCAGCTCATAGTTGAGACTGTCATAGGCCGCGCGGGCGTTCTGAAACTGGTCCAGGTCACTGGCCTGGGCTGCCGGCGGCCGCACGGCCGTCAGCGACACGAGCACGACCGCGGCCGCGAGGGGCCGGCTCGCGATCATCAGCGCCGTCAGCGCGCTGCAAATTCTTCGGCCCGCGGCCAAAAACACGCCGGCAGGTATACACGAAAAGGGGGTCTAGCTAGCTAGCCGTTCCCGACATCCAGGGCCCCCTTTAGGGCCGTGGCCAAGAAGCGCGGAGCGGTCATTTGCTGGCGATAGAGCGGGTACTTGAGCACGCTGAAGCCACCTATCATTGCGGGCCAGGCGGTCGGGTACATGCGGCGCAGGAGCGCGCCCTTGGTCCGCGCCTCGACCTCGGTCCAGCCGCGGTGGCCGCTGGTCAGGCCCGGGTGATCGCACAGCGGCTCCGGGAAGTAGCCGGCGCTGTGGCCCTGCCGCAGCACGTCTTGGAGCCAGATGTTTTCCTCGCCGCTGGTCAGCGCCGCGCCCAGGCCGAAGCGCTCGTCGAACCGGATGCGCCCGGCCAGCTCGCGACGCAGCGCAATTTCGAACGAGGTGACCCCGGCGGCGCTGAGCCGGCCGTGGCTGAACGCGCGCGGGGCGTAGCGCTTGCTGGGCTTGCCGGTCTCGCGGACCACGAATTGAAAGGTCACGACGGCCGCCGCGGGGTGGGCGGCGAAGCCGCGGCGCAGGGTAGCGAGCGCGCCGGGCAGGTACTCGATGTCGTCGTCGACGATCACGAGCAGCTTGCCGCGGGCGCGCTCGAGCGCGCGGTTGCGGCTGCGGCTGATGCCGCGCTCGCGCATCGAGTACATGCGCACGCCGGGCTGCTCGAGGTCCGGCGGCGGCTCGATCGTGGTGCACTGGTTGATCACGAGCAGCGCGGGCCGCTCGGCACCGGCGGCAAAGCGCGCCAGCACCGGCGGCGGCTCCGTGCGGTTCATGCAGGCGACGAGCAGCTCGATCTCTGGGTTATCGCCCATGGATCGTCTTGTACTCCTCGTACAAGCCTTGCCCGGTGGCGGTGGCGATCAGACCCACGCCATAGGCTGCGTAGCGCGCGTATTGCACGAGCCGCTGGCCGCGTTGTGAAGGACGCAGCGCGCTCAGCGCGCCGAGCGGTGCCAGCGCAGCACCGCCGGCGATGAACGCCGCGCCTTGCGCCAACATCTGCAGCCGCGCGAGCGGTTTGCGCTCGAGATCGATCTCGCAAAACGCGTTGCACGCGCCCTGGCGATACATGCGCGTGATCACCCACGGCAGCGTGACGCGGCTCTTGGGCACGTCTTCGCGCACGATCGCCTCCGCGGCCCAACACAAGCGCATGCCGGCGTCGTGCGCGCGCAGGAAGAAATGGCGATCGGTGCCGCCGGTCAGCGCGAGCCGCTCGTCGAACCAAGGCTCGAGCCGCTCGAACACCGCGCGGCGGACCAGCGTGTTGTTGGTCGCGCAAGTCTCGAGCGGATCGCCGGTGCGATGGCTCTCGTGGCGAAACGCGTTGCCCTTGGCCCAGGCCGGCGCATCGCCCGGTAGTCGCGACAGACAAGGCCCGGCGACCACGTCGGCGTCGTAGACCTTCTGCACGTGCAGCAGCGTTTGCAGCCAATCGCGCTCAGGCACTTCGTCGTCGTCGATGAACGCGATGTGGGTCGCGCCGGCTTCGAGCGCGGCCGCGACCGCGGTGTTGCGCACGAACGGGATGCCGCGCCGCGGGTCCGCGAGGTAGCGGATCGGAAAACGTGTCCCTGCAGCGCGCAGCGACTCGATCACCGCGCGCGCCGATTCCTCGGGATCGTTGTCGACGACGATCAGCTCGACCCCAGGCTCGGGCTGCTCGAACGTCAGCTCTTGCAAACGAGCCAGCAGCGCACCGAGCATGTCGGGGCGCTGCATCGTCGCGATCGCGATCGCGACTTCCATCAGAACGGAATGTCGTCGTCGCCCATGCCGCTGCCGCCGCTGCCACCGCCGCTGTCGGAGGGCGCGTAGTCATCGCTGGGCGGGGGCGGGCCACCGTCGTCGCTGCGGCCGCGACCGGCGCCGGCTGCGCCGCCGAGCAAGATCACGTTGGTGGCCACGATCTCCGTCGTGTAGCGCTTTTGCCCCTGCTTATCTTCCCAGGACCGCGTCTGCAGCCGGCCCTCGATGAAGATGCGGTTGCCCTTGGTCAGGATCTTCTGAAGACCCTCACCGCGCTTGCCCCACAGCACGACGGTGTGCCATTCGGTCCGCTCTTGGCGCTCGTTCTCGCGGTTCAGGAAGCTCTCGGTGGTCGCGATGCGCATGTTCATCACGGCCGTATTGCCTTGCGTGTAGCGCAGCTCGGGGTCTTGCCCGAGGTTACCGATGAGCATCACTTTGTTGAGACCGTCAGCCATTGGAGCCTCCGAAGCAGGGGAACATACGCCGGCAAGCGAGCGCCTGAAAAGCTCGACCTGCCGCAGCTTGGGCATA
>Ga0193752_1003522_pt1 | contig 10760 bp, 12 predicted proteins | sample H1c1metaG_FD_144924 | JGI IMG/M metagenome (GOLD analysis project Ga0193752, IMG submission 144924) | Soil microbial communities from a riparian zone of the East river system, Colorado, United States - H1c1 | ecosystem: Environmental > Terrestrial > Soil > Riparian zone | place: USA: East River...
ATGCATTGCGGTATACCGAAAGCGTGATCGGCGTGTTGCTGGCATCGACCGTTTCCGCGGTGCTCGGCTATGCCTGGCTGCGCATGGTGCTGAAGCCGCGTGCCGTGGATGCCGACTGAGATGCGCACTGCGCTGGTGTTCGGCGGCAGCGGCCAGATCGGACGATCGTTGCTGGACCGGCTTGGTCGCGATGGCTGGCGAGTCGAGGCGCTGTCGCGCGAATCGAGGCCCGCGTTGCCGGGGGTGCACTGGCTGCGAGGCGACCTCGATCACGCCGGAGGTTTGCCGCAGCAGGTCGATGCCATCTTCAGTTGCGGTCCGCTCGACCATTTCGCGCGCTGGTATGCGCGGTCGCGGATCGCGTGTCCGCGTGTGGTCGCGTTCGGCTCGACCAGCATCGAGGTGAAGCAGGATTCCGCCGATCCGCAAGAACGCGATGTCGCCGCGCGCCTGCGCGAAGGCGAGCGCGTGGTACTGGAAGCCGCCGACGCGCGCGACGCGGTAGCGACCCTGCTGCGGCCGACGCTGATCTACGGCGTCGGCGGCGATCGCACGCTGTCGCGCATCGCCGCCATTGCCCGACGCTGGCATCGTTTCGTGCTGCCGCGCGACGCGACCGGCCTGCGCCAACCGGTGCATGCCGAGGACCTGGCGGAGGCGGCGTTCGCCGCGTTCGCCGCGCCGGCTGCGCATGGCCACGCCTATGCTTTGCCGGGGGGCGAGACCCTCTCGTACTGCGAAATGATCACGCGCGTGCTGGCAGTGCTTGAGCCGCCGGCATCGCTGCACATGGTGCCGGCGGCGCTGTTCCGGACATTATTGTCGCTGGCACACACGGCCGGCATCGCGCGCGAATTCGGCGACGCGGCGGTCGCGCGCATGCGCCAGGACCTGGTCTTCGACATGGCACCCGCATCGCGCGATTTCGGCTACGCGCCGCGCCCGTTCCAGCCGACGGCAGGCATGTTCGACGCCGCCCGCTAGACCGGTTCCGGCGGCGGCACGGGCCGCAACGCACCGACGCACGCAACGCGATCACCAGCACGCCGCCGAGCACCATCGCGCCGCCGATCCACAGCGCCGGGCCGGGGCGATCGCCCCAGAACACGATGCCCAGCAACACCGCCATCACCGGCGACAGCAGCATGTATGGCGTGACCTGCGCGATCGGATGGCGCTGCACCAGCACGTAATACAGGCCGTAGCCGAACAGCGACGACACCAGCGCCGAATAGGCGACGCCGCTCCAGGCGACCCAGCTGGCCGCACGCATCGCCGCGATGCCGTCCGGTTCGAAGAGGATGCTGGCGAGCAGCAACGGCAGCACGCCGATCAACGCCGTCCAGCCCTGCGCGCTGAGCGCACCGACGCCGTGCAGGCGGCGCATGGCGATGGTGCCGAGCGCGATCATGCAGGCCGATCCCAGCATCAGCAGCAACGCCAGCGGCGCGCGCAGCACGGCGGGATCGAAACCCAGCACCAGCACGCCGGCGAAACTGAGCGCGATGGCCGCACCGGTGCGCCAGCCGAAGCGTTCGCCGAGCATCGTCCAGGCCAGCAGCGATGCCATCGGCACGTAGCACTGCTGCGCGATCACCGGTGCCGACAATCCGGCGGAGAGTTTCAGCGAAGCCATGCTCAGCCCGAAATTGAGCGCGCCGTTGAACACGCCGAGCGCCAGCAACGCTCGCCATTGGCCTGGGGCAGGACGCCGGATCCATGGCGAGACCGCGATGGCCAGCAGCGCCAGCCGCAGGGTGGCGAACAGCAGCGGCGGCAGTTCCTTCAGGGCGAAGGCGGCGAACAGGAAACTGCCCGCCCAGGCCAGGCAGACGACCAGCGCCAGCGCGAGATCGCGCGACCCGAGGCCGTGCGACGGCGATGCGGTCAATACTTCCAGCCGAATGTCCGGTACAGCTTCGACAGCACCCACGCCGGGCCGATCAGTAGGTAGGTGAGGTCGGTGAGGAAGCTCGGCTTGCGGCCCTCGATCTTGTGGCCGACGAACTGCGCGATCCACGCCACCACGAACACCGCGATCGCGGCGTACAGCAGGTTGCGCACGCCATAGGCGTCATGCAGCCAGCGCGTCAGCCACGACATCGCGACGAAGACGACCAGCATGCCGATGCCGAGCGCGCGCGAGGCGCGCCAGTAGAACATCCACGCCGCGAACATCGCCAGCGCCGCCCACAGGCCGGACTTGAACCAGGTGATCGGTACCGGGATGCACCACAGCAGCGCGATCGCGCTCCACAGGATCGCCGGCACCGCGAAGACGTGGATCAGCTGGTTGATGTCGTTGCGGTGGTCGCCGGAATAGCTGGTGAACCAGCGGTCGATCGGGCGTTGCGTCGATGCATCGTGCGCGTTCATGGCGAGCTCCAGGACAACGTGTGGCAAGCATAACGCCTGCCGGTTCCGAACCCGTAGGAGCGGCTTCAGCCGCGAGCCCTGGACTCCGGCTGTTGTAGGAGCGACGGAAGTCGCGATGCTTTGCCGGGACGCCCATCGCGACTTCCGTCGCTCCTACACAAGTTGCATCAGTCGACCGAGATGCCCGCGAGCCTCTGCAATGCCTCGGCATACTTCGCCCGCGTGCGCGCGATCACATCCGCCGGCAACTTCGGGCCCGGCGCGGTCTTGCCCCAGTCCAGCGTTTCCAGGTAATCGCGCACGAACTGCTTGTCGTAGCTCGGCGGGCTGCTGCCGACGGCGTACTCGTCGGCCGGCCAGTAGCGCGACGAGTCCGGCGTCAGCATCTCGTCCATCACGTGCAGGCGGCCATTGGCGTCGGTGCCGAATTCGAACTTGGTGTCGGCCAGCAGGATGCCGCGCTCGGCGGCATAGGCAGCGGCGTAGGCGTACAACCGCAAGGTTGCGTCGCGCACCTGTTCGGCGAGGTCGGCGCCGATGCTGCGCACCATGGTGTCGAAGTCGATGTTCTCGTCGTGGTCGCCGACCGCGGCCTTGGTCGAGGGCGTGAAGATCGGTTGCGGCAAGCGTTCGGCCTGGCGCAGGCCATCGGGCAGGGTGATGCCGCTGACGCGTCCGGTGCGTTGGTAATCCTTCCAGCCGCTGCCGATCAGGTAGCCGCGCGCGATCGCTTCCACCGGCACCGGCTTGAGTTTCTTCGCCACCACCGAACGCTGCGCGTAGAGGGCCGGATCCACGCCGGCCGGCAGCACCGACGCGACATCGATGCCGGTAAGGTGGTTGGCGATCAGGTGTGCGGTCCTGCCGAACCAGAAGTTGCTGATCTGGCAGAGCATCTCGCCCTTGCCGGGGATCGGATCGGGCAGCACCACGTCGAAGGCGCTGAGGCGATCGGTGGCGACCATGAGCAACAGCGGGCCTTGGCCTGCTGACTTGGACGACGTACCCGATTCGCCGCCATCATCGGGCAGGTCGAACACGTCGCGGACCTTGCCGCGGTGGCGCAGGGTGAGTCCGGGGAGTTCCGCGTCAAGCAGGGTCGTTGCCATCAAGATCGTTCGGCAGCCGTCGGACCGGCATTGTAGCGACGACCGCGCGGGCCTGCTGGCGCCGTCGCGAGCCGCTGCCACGGCGTGCAATTCCCCGTTTCGGCGCGCCGGTGCCCTAGAATTCACCGCATGAAACGCTGGTACGGAAAATTGCTGGGGGTGTTCGCCGGTGCCGCGCTGTTCCGGCCGAACCCGTTGCTGGGTGCACTGATCGGCCTGCTGATCGGCCACGCCTTCGACGCAGACTGGTTCCGCGGTCCGCGCGAGAATCCCTATGGCGTGCTCGGCCTGACCGAGGAAGCCAACGATGCCGAGGTCGACCTCGCCTATCGCCGCCTGATCACCCAGTACCACCCGGACAAGCTGACCGGCGTCGCCGACGAACTGCGCCGCCGGGCCGAAGTGAAGGCGCGCGAGATCAACGCCGCCTACGACCGCATCAAGACCCTGCGCAAGCGCTGAGCGCAACCACACTGGAGCCGGCATGCAACCGACCGTCATCGCGCCATCGATCCTCTCCGCCCACTTCGCGCGGCTCGGCGAGGAAGTCGACCATGTCATCGAGGCCGGCGCCGATTGGGTGCATTTCGACGTGATGGACAACCATTACGTGCCCAACCTCACCATCGGCCCGCTGGTGTGCGAGGCGCTGCGCAAGCACGGCGTCACCGCGCCGATCGACGTGCACCTGATGGTCGAACCGGTCGACCGCATCATTCCCGACTTCGCCAGGGCCGGCGCCACCGACATCAGCTTCCATCCCGAAGCCAGCCGCCACGTGCACCGCACGATCCAGCTGATCAAGGCGCAGGGTTGCCGCGCCGGGCTGGTGCTGAACCCGGCGACGCCGCTGGACGTGCTCGACTACGTCCTCGAGGATCTCGACATGGTGCTGCTGATGTCGGTCAACCCGGGCTTCGGCGGACAGAGCTTCATCCCTTCGACGCTGGAAAAGCTCGTGCGCGTGCGTGAACGCATCGACGCCAGCGGCAGGGCGATCCGGCTGGAAGTGGACGGCGGCGTCAAGCCGGACAATATCGCGGCCATCGCGAAGGCCGGCGCGGACACCTTCGTCGCCGGCTCGGCGATCTTCGGGCATGCCGATTACGCGCAGGTCATCGGCGAGATGCGCGCGGCCGTTGCCGCCGTGCGCTGACGCCGCAATGAGGAAGGCCGATGCGTGGCATCGGCCTTCGAAAGATTGGAGGCAATCCCGCCTCCGTCTTCCATCCTGCGGAAGCCTGCCCTGAGCTTGTCGAAGAGGCCGTCCATGCGCCGTTGCCATGATGACGCGCGCATGACGGGGCGAGTGCGGTTCGCCGCGTCCTGTCGCGCCCGCCCGGGGAAGCCGTTACAGTGGATCCATGATCCTCCGGGCAACCCCGCACTGCGTTTCCGCCGACCTGGGTTGGCGATGGTGGCCATTGGCTGTCGTCGTTCCTGCCCGCTCGCTTGCCAAGGAAATGCCGCGTGATTTCGTCCGTACAGCAACAACAACAATTCCAGCAATTCGCCGCTGAAGGCCACGCCCCGGGGCCGTACAACCTGGTCCCGGTCGTGCGCGAGGTGCTGTCCGACCTCGACACGCCACTGTCGGTCTACCTGAAGCTCGCCGACGGGCCGCATACCTACCTGTTCGAATCGGTCGAGGGCGGCGAACGGTTCGGTCGCTATTCCATCATCGGACTGCCGGCGAAACGCGTGTACGCCTTCCACGGACAGATGCTCACCGTCAGCGATTACGGCGATGCCGTCGAGACCCGCGAGGTCGCCGATCCGCTGGCCGAGGTCGAACGCCTGCGCGCCGCGCATTCGGTGCCGAAGATGGAAGGCCTGCCCGGATTCACCGGCGGCCTGGTCGGCTGGTTCGGTTTCGAGAGCATCCAGTACATCGAACCGCGCTTCGCCGGCCCGCATGCGAAGGACGAACTCGGCACGCCCGACATCCTGTTGATGCTGAGCGAGGAAGTCGCGGTATTCGACAACCTCAAGGGCCGGCTGTACCTGATCGTGCATGCCGACCCGCGCGCGCCGCAGGCCTGGGCGCGCGCCAACCGCCGCCTCGACGAACTCAGCCATCGCCTGCGCCACGGTGGCGCCGGCTATCCGGAAATGCTGCAGCCCGCGGCGCTGGACGAGGCCGATTTCGTTTCCGGCTTCACCCGCGAGGGATTCGTCGCCGCGGTCGAGCGATGCAAGGACTACATCCGCGCCGGCGACGTCTTCCAGGTGGTGCCGTCGCAGCGGCTCAGCGTGCCGTTCCATGCGCGGCCGGTCGACGTGTACCGCGCATTGCGCGCGCTGAACCCGTCGCCGTACATGTATTTCCTCGACGTCGGCGATACCCAGGTGGTGGGCGCGTCGCCGGAAATCCTCGCGCGCCTGCAGGACGGTATCGTCACCGTGCGCCCGCTCGCCGGCACCCGTCCGCGCGGCAGGACGCCGGAGGAAGATGCCGTGCTGGAAGCCGACTTGCTGTCCGATCCCAAGGAGCGCGCCGAGCACCTGATGTTGATCGACCTCGGCCGTAACGACGTCGGTCGCGTCGCCGAACCCGGCACGGTGCAGGTCGGCGAACAGTTCGCGGTCGAGCGCTACAGCCACGTCATGCACATCGTCAGCGAGGTCACCGGCAAGTTGCGCGAAGGCCTGGGCTACATCGACGTGCTGCGCGCGACCTTCCCGGCCGGCACCGTCAGCGGCGCCCCGAAGATCCGCGCGCTGGAGATCATCCGCGAACTCGAACCGGTCAAGCGCAACGTCTATTCCGGCGCGGTCGGCTACATCGGCTGGCATGGCGACGCCGACACCGCCATCGCCATCCGCACCGCCGTGATCCAGGGCGGCCGGTTGTACATACAGGCCGGCGCCGGCATCGTCCACGACTCCGACCCGCAGAAGGAATGGGAGGAGACGATGAGCAAGGGCAGGGCGTTGTTCCGTGCGGTGGCCGAGGCGGCGCGGGGACTGTGAAGATGCGTCGGGGCAACCCCGCAGGGGCAAACGATGCGTTCTGTTCCATGCCGTCACGGTTGACGGGTCAAACAACGGAGTCGTTGCGATGAAATCCAGGATATTCGTGTTGGTCCTGCTGTGCCTGTGCGCCTGCACCGTCCATGCGCAAGTCAATGCCCTGCCGCAAGCGCGCCACGTCCTCGTCTATGGAGAAGCGCAGGCAAGGGCGATACCGGATCGCTTCAAGATCGAATTGACGTTCACCACGATCGACACGAGTGCCGAAATAGCAAGGCATAAAGTGGAGAAGAACCTGCAGAATGCGATCGCGCATCTCAAGGATGCGTCCGTAGCGGATAGCGAGATTGTCGCGACATCGCTCCAGATCGAGCCCAGCAATGACTACGATCAGGAGCAGCGCAAGCCGGTCTTCAAAGGCATCCAGGTCACGCGCAAGCTGTCCGCACGTTTCAGCGACCAGGGATCGTTGAAGCAGTTCCTGTCGGGGCTCGACACGTCGCAGGAAGTGCAGGTCTCCGGCGTCACGACCGAGCTGAGCACCGAACCGGAGCTACGCAAGCAGTTGCGCCAGAAGGCCATCGAATCCACGCGCGACAAGGCAGGTGTCATCGCCAAGGCGTATGGAGTTCGCCTGGCAGGTCTGTACAGCGTTTCCGATACCGCGCCGCAGTTCAGCTACGGCATCACCGAGGGTAATTGGCCGGCAATGTATGCGTGGCGTGCATCGACTGCCAGGATACAACCTGGATCGCATCATAGACTCTCCAAGTCCGATGGATACTCCCATGGCTCCGGAATCTTTTCAGACGGGCTACGTGAACTTCGATGACAAGATCTATGCCGTATTCTTGCTTGCGGACTAATTCATGCTTTTGATGATCGACAACTACGACAGCTTCACCTGGAACCTCGTGCAGTACCTGCAAGCGCTGGGATCCGAGGTGAAGGTCGTGCGCAACGACGAGTTGTCGCTGGCGCAGATCGATGCCCTGCAGCCGGAACGCATCGTGATCTCGCCCGGGCCGTGCACGCCGAACGAGGCGGGCGTGTCGCTGGACGTGATCCGCGAACTCGGTGCGCGGGTGCCGATCCTCGGCGTCTGCCTCGGCCACCAGGGCATCGGCCAGGCCTACGGAGGCCAGGTCGTGCGCGCGGGGCGGATCATGCACGGCAAGACCTCGCCGATCCGCCATGAAGGCAAGGGTGTGTTTGCCGGTTTGCCGGACGGTTACGAGGCCACGCGCTACCACTCGCTGGTGGTGGACAAGGATTCGCTGCCCGATTCGCTGGAAGTCACGGCGTGGACGGAGAACGACGACGGTTCGGTCGAGGAGATCATGGGCCTGCGCCATCGCGAGCATCCGGTGGAAGGCGTGCAGTTCCATCCGGAGTCGATCCTGACCGAGCATGGGCATGCGTTGTTGAAGAATTTCCTGGAGCGGTAGGGCGGGTCTCGACCCGCCATTGATCCGCCATCGAGTGACATCCGACGCACGACCTCCGGCGCATGACATCCGGCGGGTCAAGACCCGCCCTACGGAATTTGATATGCCCATCACCCCGCAAGAAGCCCTGCAGCGCACCATCGAGCATCGCGAGATCTTCCATGACGAAATGGTCGAGCTGATGCGCCAGGTCATGCGCGGCGAGGTGTCGCCGGCGATGACCGCAGCCATCCTCACCGGTCTGCGCGTCAAGAAGGAAACAATCGACGAGATCGCCGGCGCGGCGACCGTGTTGCGCGAGTTCGCGCTGCCGGTACCGGTTGCCGACAAGGCAGGCCTGGTCGACATCGTCGGCACCGGCGGCGATGGCGCGCATACCTTCAACATCTCCACCGCATCGATCTTCGTGGTCGCCGCGGCCGGCGCGCGCGTGGCCAAGCACGGTAACCGCAGCGTGTCGTCGAAGTCGGGCAGCGCCGACGTGCTGGAGTCGCTGGGCGCCGCCATCGAGCTGCAACCGCGGCAGGTGGCGCAGTGCCTGGATGCCTGCGGCATCGGCTTCATGTTCGCACCGATCCATCATCCGGCGATGAAGGTGGTCGCACCGGTACGCAGGGAAATGGGCGTGCGCACGCTGTTCAACATCCTCGGTCCGCTGACCAATCCCGCCGGTGCGCCCAACATCCTGATGGGCGTGTTCCATCCCGATCTGGTCGGCATCCAGGTACGCGTGCTGCAGGCGCTGGGCGCCGAGCGCGCGCTGGTGGTGTGGGGCCGCGACGGCATGGACGAGTTGTCTCTGGGCGCGGCCTCGCTGGTCGGCGAACTGCGCGATGGCGTCGTGCGCGAATACGAAGTGCACCCGGAGGATTTCGGCATCGCCATGGCCGCCAGCCGCAACCTGCGCGTGGACGATGCGACGGAATCGAAGGCGATGCTGTTGGAGGCGCTCGGCAACACGGCGGGATTGCCGCTGGAGATCGTGGCGCTCAATGCAGGCGCCGCGCTGTACGTGGCCGGCGTGGCGGATTCGATTGCCGATGGCATCGCGCACGCGCGCGCAGCGATCGCGTCGGGTGCGGCGATGCGCAAGCTGGAGGAGTTCGTTGCGGTGACGCGGAGGTTGGCACGCGACGCGAGTGGTTGATGGTTTGTGGGAGCGACAGTAGTCGCGACAGGTCTCGACCTCGTCATCGCGACTGCCGTCGCTCCTACAAGTACAGGATCAGGAGCTCGCGGCTGAAGCCGCCCCTGCAGATTCCGGTTGCTGCACGCCGAAGGCGCCGGCGACACATCACCCACCAGGACATCGAAGATGACCACCGAATTCTCCAAGCTCCCCAAGCCGCCTTACTACGCGGTGATCTTCAGTTCGCAGCGCCGCGAAGGCGACGACGGCTACGGTGCTACCTCCGAGCGCATGGTCGAACTCGCCCGCCAGCAGCCCGGTTTCCTGGGCGTGGAATCCACGCGCGGAGCCGACGGTTTCGGCATCACCGTGGCCTACTGGGAAAGCGAGGAGGCGATCAAGGCCTGGCGCCTGCAGGCCGAGCACGCCGCGGCACGCGAGCGCGGCCGTGCCGACTGGTACCGGCATTTCGAGATCCGCGTCGCCCGGGTCGAGCGCGCCTACGGCTGGGACCAGGCCAGCGGCCACACCCGCGGCTGACAGGCCGCATGCTATTTTGGCCGCCATCAAACAGGCCGCGACGCCCATCGGCGGACGGCATCCGGGAGTCGTGGCTGCATGTGTCCAAGCAAGGTCGCCGAGGGCGAAGAGCGTGGCTGGATCGTCCCGATCGGCGGGGCTGAGGACAAGGAAACCCGGCGTCGCATCCTCAAGCGGTTCGTGCAGCTGTGCGGGGGGCGCGATGCCGACATCGCCATCATCCCCACCGCCAGCCGCCTGCCCGACACCGGACACCGCTACGAGGAACTGTTCGAGCGGCTCGAGGCCGGACGCGCGCAGTCGATCGATTTCGCCACCCGCGAGGACGGCCAGCGCGACGACTACCTGCGCCGGCTCGAGACCGCCACCGGCGTGTTCTTCACCGGCGGCAACCAGTTGCGCATCTCGACGATCATCGGCGGCACGCCGGCGGCGCAGCTGATCCGCGCGCAGAACGCGAAAGGCGTGCACGTGGCCGGCACCAGCGCCGGCGCCAGCATCCTCAGCGAGCACATGATCGCGTTCGGCAAGGAAGGCTCGTCGCCACGCGCCGGCAGCGTGCGCCTCGCGCCCGGGCTTGGCCTGACCAACCGTTTCATCATCGACCAGCATTTCCGCCAGCGCGACCGCCTCGGCCGCCTGGTCGCCGCGCTGGCCTACAACCCGTTCGCGATCGGCATCGGCCTCGACGAGGACACCGCGGCCTTCATCGGCCCGGACGACACGCTGGAGGTCGAAGGCAGTGGCGCGGTGACCGTGGTCGACGCCGGCGGACTGCAATTCTCCTCGATGGCCGACGCCAGCCAGAGCCAGCCGGTCTGCCTGCTGGGCCTCACCGTGCACATCCTGGTGGCCGGCGCGACCTACAACCTGCACACGCGCCGAGCATCGCCGGGTACATTGGTCGCCGATAAAAGCTGAAAACAAAAGGGGAATGCCGATGCGCGTCCTGAACCGTTCCGTCTACGTCGGCCCGTCGCTGTACGCGCATTTCCCGGTGATCCGTCTGGAGCTCGACCTCGGCGCGCTGGAAGCCTGGCCGACCAGCAAGCTCGGTGCCACCTTCATCGATCCGCTGGTCGCCGCATTGCCCGGACTGGCCCAGCACGGCTGCTCCTATCGCGAACCCGGTGGCTTCATCCGCCGCATGCGCGAGGGCGAGGGCACCTGGCTCGGCCACGTGCT
>Ga0193752_1003524_pt1 | contig 10756 bp, 7 predicted proteins | sample H1c1metaG_FD_144924 | JGI IMG/M metagenome (GOLD analysis project Ga0193752, IMG submission 144924) | Soil microbial communities from a riparian zone of the East river system, Colorado, United States - H1c1 | ecosystem: Environmental > Terrestrial > Soil > Riparian zone | place: USA: East River...
GACCAGGTCGAACGCATGCAGTCGGCAGCGGCGGGGCGCCGCGGCTGCCGTCACCGCCACGGCCATGGACCCGGAATTCGCGCGCGACCTCGAATTCTTCAACGGGATCGGCGGCTTCGGCGCCCAGGGGCGCGAATACGTCGTCAACACCGCAGGCTCGCAGACCACGCCGACGCCGTGGATCAACGTCATCGCGAACCGCGGCTTCGGCTGCCAAATCTCCGCCGAGGGCGCCGGCTTCACCTGGGCGCGCAACAGCCGCGAGAACGCGCTCACGCCGTGGAGCAACGACCCGGTCGCCGACCGGCCCGGCGAAGCTATCTACCTGCGCGACGAGGAAACCGGCGAGTTGTGGTCGCCGACGCCCGCGCCGATCCGCCACGAGAACGCGCAGTATTCATGCGCGCACGGTCTCGGCTACAGCCGCTTCGAGCAGCGCTCGCACGGCATGGCCCTGACCCTGACGGTATTCGTGCCGCTCGAAGACCCGGTCAAGATCTGCCGGCTCGTGATCCACAACAAGTCCCCGCGCCGGCGCACGCTCTCGGTGAGCGCGTACGCGGAGTGGGTGCTGGGGCCGTCGCGCGCACTCGGCGCGCCGCACGTGATCACCGAGGTCGACAACGCCACGCGCGCGATCTTCGCGCGTAATCCCTGGAATGCGGCGTTCGCCGACACCGCGTTCGCCGACCTGTGCGGCAAACAAACGGAATGCACGGCCGACCGGCGCGAGTTCCTCGGACGCCACGGGACGCTCGATGCGCCCGCCGCCCTGGTCGCGGGCGCGACCTTGACCGGCCGCGCCGGCGCGGCGCTCGACGCGTGCGCCGCGCTGCGCACCCACCTCGAGCTCGATCCGGACGAGAAAACCGAAGTCGTGTTCCTGCTGGGGCAGGCGGCCGGAACGGAGGCCGCGCGCGCGCTCATCGGTCGTTATCGCAGTGCCGACCTCGACGGCGTCCTCGCCGCGATCGGCGAGTACTGGAAAGAGCTTTCCGGGCACGTGCAGGTCAGGACGCCCGATCGTTCGTTCGACATCATGATGAACGGCTGGCTGCTGTATCAGACCCTTGCCTGCCGCACCTGGGCGCGCGCCGCGTTCTACCAGGCGAGCGGCGCGTATGGTTTCCGCGATCAGTTGCAGGATGCGATGGCATTGGGCATCGCACGCCCCGCCCTGTTGCGCGAGCAGATCCTGCGCGCGGCCTCGCGCCAGTTCCCCGAGGGCGATGTGCAGCACTGGTGGCTGCCGCACAGTGGCCAGGGCGTGCGCACGCACATCTCCGACGATCGCGTCTGGCTCGCCTATGTCACCGCGCACTACGTCGGACTCACCGGCGATCGCGCCATCCTCGATGAGACCGTGTCGTTCATCGAAGGTCCGGCGCTGCCGCCCGAGAAACACGACGCGTTCTTCGAACCGTCCGTCAGCGAGCAATCGGCGCCCCTGTTCGAGCACTGCCGGCGCGGCCTCGAAGGCGCGTTGTACATGGGCGAGCATGGCCTGCCGCTCATCGGCACCGGCGACTGGAACGACGGCATGAACCGCGTCGGCGAACACGGCAAGGGCGAGAGCGTGTGGTTAGGCTGGTTCCTGCACGCGACCTTGAGCGCGTTCGCGCCGCTCGCGCATGCGCGCGGCGAACTGGCGCTGGCGACGGCGTGGCTCAATCACGCCGGCAAACTCAAGACCTCGCTCGAGACCCATGCCTGGGACGGCGAATGGTACCGGCGCGGGTTCTTCGATGACGGCACGCCGCTCGGCTCGAATGCCAACGACGAATGCCGCATCGACGCCATCGCGCAGTCCTGGAGCGTGATCTCGGGCGCCGGTAATCCCGCGCGTGCCGCGAAGGCCATGAGCTCGCTCGAGGCGCAGCTGCTCAAGACCGATCCGCCGCTGGCGATCCTGTTCACGCCGCCCTTCGAGAAGTCTTCGCAGGAGCCGGGCTACGTGAAGGCCTATCCACGCGGCATCCGCGAGAACGGCGGGCAATACACCCACGCGGCGATCTGGACCGTGATCGCGCTGACGATCCAGGGCAAGGCCGACAAGGCGATGGAAGTGTTCGCGATGCTGAATCCGGTGCGGCGCGCGGGTACGCGCGAGGACGTGCAGCGTTACAAGGTCGAGCCGTACGTCGTGGCCGCGGACGTCTACTCCGAGGCGCCGCACGCCGGCCGTGGCGGCTGGACCTGGTACACCGGCTCCGCCGGCTGGCTGTATCGCGCCGGGCTCGAATCGATTCTCGGCTTCAGGCTGCGCGAGAACCAGCTCACGCTCACGCCGTGCGTGCCGACCGACTGGCCCAAGTTCGGCATCACCTATCGACACGGCGGGTCTATCTACGAGATCAGCGTCGAGCGGCAGCCGTCGACCGGCGCCAGCGCGCAACTGACCGTCGATGGACAGGTGCAGAAGCCCGGCCGAATCGTGGTCGACCTGGTGGACGACGGCGGCAAACATTCCGTGCACCTGGCGTGGATCGCCGCGGCCGCGGCCGAGGACGTCGCGGCCGGCGGGAATCCCTGAGGACGCGGCTTACTTCCTGCCCAGCCAGCGGTACACGCCGCCCGCCAGCACCGCGCCCAGAATCGGCGCGACCCAGAACAGCCACAGTTGCGAGACGGCCCAGCCGCCTACGAGCAAGGCCGGGCCGGTGCTGCGCGCCGGATTCACGGAGGTGTTGGTCACCGGAATGCTGATCAGGTGGATCAGCGTGAGCGCGAGTCCAATCGCGAGCGGCCCGAAACCTGCCGGCGCGCGCGGATCGGTGGCGCCCAGGATGATGAGCAGGAAGAAGAACGTCATCACCACTTCGGTGAGGAACGCGGACGTGAGGTCGTAACCGCCGGGCGAATGCTCGGCATAACCGTTCGCGGCCAGCGTCGTGGCCAGCGCGTCGGTGCCGTTGCCGCTGACGATGTGCATGAGCAGGTACGCGGCGAGAACGCCGCCGAGCACCTGCGCAATGATGTACGGGATGGCATCGGCGGGCTTCGCGCGTCCCCCGGCCACCAGGCCGAGCGTGACCGCGGGATTGAAATGGCCGCCGGAAATGTGTCCCACGGCATATGCCATGGTCACCACCGTGAGTCCGAACGCGAGCGACACTCCGACCAGGCCGATGCCGACTCCGGGGAATTTGGCGGCCAGCACGGCGCTGCCGCAGCCGCCCAGAACCAGCCAGAACGTGCCTAACAACTCGGCGACGGAACGCTTGAGAATGGGCATGGGAGCTCCCCTGTTATTGTTGTCAGAGCGCGCACACTAGCCGAGCGTGGCGAACCTCACAAGCAGGGGCCGGAATTCCGCGCGGGGCGGTCCGGCCCGGGGCGCGGCCGGGTCAGGGCAGCTGCGGGTTGCGCTGCCACACGCTGAAACACAGCGCGGTCGCGAAGCTCACCCAGGCGAGGTACGGCGCTAACAACCATGCCGCGGCCTTGCGGATTCGCGCGAACGAAACGACCGTGGCCACGTGCAGCGCCAGCAGCAGCACGATGTCCGCGAATGCCAGTGCACCGCGCGCGCGGGCCCAACCGCGTTCCCGCCAGACCAGCCAGGCGGCCACCGCCGCGCAACGCACGTAGGAATCGTCCGTCGGACGTGTACCGGTCTTCCTGCTTGCCGGGCCTCGCCGGAAACCATCTACTGCGGCGACTGCATGAGCGCCGAAAAAGACTCGAAACAATCCGTGACGGAGCTCGCAGCCAGCAATGCCGAACTGCGCGCGACGCTCGCCCGCATGGCCGAGGAGCACGCGCGCGACCAGGCCGCGCTGCGCGAGCAATCACGCATGCTCGAGCTGTTGAATCACACCGGCCAGTCGATCGCCTCGCAGCTCGACCTCGATCGCCTGCTGCAGACCGTGACCGACGCCGCCACCGCCCTGACCGGCGCGCGATTCGGCGCGTTTTTCTACAACCGCGTCAACGAACAGGGCGAGGACTATCTGCTCTACACGCTGTCGGGCGCACCGCGCGAAGCGTTCGAGAAGTTCGGCCACCCGCGCGCCACCGCGGTGTTCGCGCCGACGTTTCGCGGCGACGGCCCGGTGCGCAGCGCCGACATCACGCAGGATCCGCGCTACGGCAAGATGGCGCCGCATCACGGCATGCCGCCCGGCCACCTGCCCGTGCGCAGCTACCTGGCAGCCGCCGTGAAGTCACGTGCGGGAGAAGTGTTCGGCGGCCTGTTCTTCGGCCACCCGCAGCCCGGCCAGTTCGACGAACGCACCGAACTACTGGTGGTGGGGATCGCCGCGCAGGCGGCCAACGCCATCGACAATGCACGCCTGTACCAGGCGGCGCAGATCCAGATCGCCAATCGCGAACGCGCCGAGCTGCGGCTGCGCGATACCGATCGCCGCAAGGACGAATTCCTCGCGACGCTGGCGCACGAACTGCGCAATCCGCTCGCGCCGATCCGCCAGGCCGCGTTGATCTCGCAATCGCCGGGCGCCACGCCCGAACAGAAGAACTGGAGCCACGAGGTGATCACGCGGCAGGTGCAGCACATGTCACTGCTGCTCGACGACCTGCTCGACATCTCGCGCATAACGCGCGGCACGCTCGAACTCCGCAAGCAACGCACGGAGCTGGCGAGCGTCATCGAGTCGGCGGTCGAGACGGCGCGTCCGGCGATCGACGCCAAGCGCCATCGGCTCAGCCTGGAACTGCCGCGCGTGCCGGTGCAGCTCGATGCGGACTCGCTGCGGTTGTCGCAGGTATTGTCGAATCTGCTGACGAATGCCGCGAAGTACACGGATCCCGAGGGGCAGCTGCGCCTGGTTGGCGAAGTGATCGGCGGCGACGTCGTGATCCGCGTGATCGACAACGGCATCGGCATCAGCCCCGCGGCGCTGCCCAACATCTTCCAGATGTTCTCGCAGGTGAAGTCGGTGCAGGACCGCTCGGACGGCGGCCTCGGCATCGGGCTGGCGCTGTCGCGCGGCCTGATCGCCTTGCATAGCGGCCGCCTCGAGGCGCACAGCGCGGGGTTGGGCCACGGCAGCGAATTCTCCGTGCATCTGCCCACCAGCGTGCATGGCATGACCGAGCCCGCGTCCCCGCCGGCGCCGGCCGCGGCCGTCAACCGGCAGCGCCGCATCCTGGTGGCCGACGACAACGTCGACGCCGGAGAGAGCCTGGCGATGCTGCTGCGACTCGACGGTCACGAAGTCGAGCTGGCGACCAATGGCACCGACGCCCTGCAGGTGTTCGAGCACAGCCGGCCCGAGGTCGCGATCCTCGACATCGGCATGCCGGGATTGAGCGGCTACGAAGTCGCGCAGCGGATCCGCGGCAACGGCCACAATGATGTGCTGCTGATCGCCGTGACCGGCTGGGGCCAGGATGCCGACAAGGCGCGCGCCACGGAAGCCGGCTTCGATCATCACTTCACGAAACCGGTCGAACCGGCGGCGCTGAGCGCGCTGCTCGGTAGCTAGCTCCGCTACTTCATCAGCCCCTCTTCGATGACGTCGAGCGCTTCCTGCGCGTCCGCGGCCATCGTCTGGTCGTCGCCGTGATAGATCGCTTCGCGGATCGCATTGCGGATCGCGCTCTCGGGATCTCCGTGGTTCAGCGCGAGGTCGCGCAGCGACTGCAGCGCGAGCGGCCGGTCCGCGCTGGACTCCCCATTCATCAACACCCGCCGCAGTATGGGCAGCGCCTGCGCGACCGGCGCCTGCGCGAGCGCGGTGATCGCCGCGGCGCGCTTGCCGGCGTCTCCTCCGGTGGCTTCCGTGGTCCAACGCTCCACGTCCTGCGCGCTGACCGGCACTGCCGCCTCAGCCGCGAGCACCGGCGAACGGGCGAGCGCTGGCGCCGATGCCGATGCCGATGCCGTGTGCTGCTCCGCGGCTAGCTCGGCCACCCTCGCTGGTTCCTCGACGTCGTGATCCCAGAAGCTGAATCCCGCAATCGTGACAGTCGCGATCACTACCAGCAGAATCGATGCACGGAGTTTCATGAGCGTGGACTCAAGCGAAGATGGCCGCGATTCGCGACACCGACCAGAACGCCGCCAGAGCCCCGATGCCATACAACGCAGGCACCCGGCCGAGTTGCACGACGGGAAAGCGATGTAGCAACCGCCAGGCCGCCCACGCGACACCGACGGCAAACAACTGCCCCATCTCCACACCGAGATTGAAAGTGAGCAGCGCCGTCACGAGATGCGACTGCGGCAGACCGATCTCCTTGAGCGCACCCGCGAATCCGAGCCCATGTACCAGGCCGAACAGGAACGCGACCATCGCGGGCAAGCGCCGCGCGAGCGTTTCCCGGGCGTGCAGCGCCTCCGCGGCGACCAGCACGATCGACAGCGCGATCGCGGCCTCCACCGGAGCCGGACGCAAGGTGAGCCAGCCGAGCGCAGCGCTGGCAAGCGTCAAACTGTGGGCCAGCGTGAAGGCGCTGATCGTCCAGATCAGCTTGCGCCGAAAGCCCACGAGAAACAGCAGCGCGGCGACGAACATCAAGTGATCGACGCCGCTCAGGATGTGCTCGACGCCGAGCGCGAGGTACGCACGCGCGATCTCTCCCCGCCCGCGCGTATCGTCCGCGGAGCCGTAGAGATGCACCGTGGGTTGGCGGGCGGTCAGCGTGTACACGCGGCTCTGCCCGTCGCGCCAGAACACCTTGACGAGCGCCGCCGAATATTCTTTGCCGACGCCCTCGATCGACATCACGCCGGTGAGGCCGCGCTCACCACAACGCAGCATGCTGGTGTCGGCCTCACAACCTTCCGGCCAGCGCGGAGAGAGCACATCGGCGATCGGTTTCGCGCCGCTCTGCCCCCACTGCCACAGGAATTCGCCGGGCCGCGTTTCGCGCAATTCCATTTCGGCCATGGTCATTTCGTGGGCGAGCGATGCCTGCGCGCCGAACGCGAGCAGCAGCAACGCAAGGAGGCCAGCCGGCCGTCTCATGACCGCACGCCAGAATGCACGATCCGGTATTTGCGAGTCAGCGCACGCACGGCGTCGCTGCGTTGCTCCGACATCACCGCATCGGTCCAGTCCTGCAGGACGGCCGCACTCACCACCTGGAATTCGGCGGGTTTCGCAGGCGCGATGGATTTGAGGCGGATCGCGCGCAGACCCTCCTTGCTGGGCAGCGCCTGCCATTCGCCGGCCGGCGCGGACTCGAGTGCCGCCATGAATTCCCTGCCGTAGCTCTGCTCGATGTTGTCGCGCGGACGCGCGGTGAATACGCGCAGGTCCGCTTCCACCTCGCCGGGAGCGCCGGCATTGAGGCCCTGCACGAAGCCGCGCACCGCGCTCTCGGTGCGATTGCCTGCGAGCACGCCTTCCTCGAAATCGAAACGCGCCGGTTCGTCGTACTTGTCGCGATGCTTCTCGAACCACGCCCGCAGCGCGGACTCGTCGATCTTCGGCAGTTTGACGCCCGCGTCGACCACGGACAGCGCCTTGAAGATCACGCGTTCGCGAATGGCGCTGTCGCCCTTGTCGAGTCCGAGCGCGATGCCCTCGCGGTACAACACCTCGTTGTCGAGCCAGACGCGCCGCAGCGCGTACAACTCTGCGTCGTTCGGCGCATGCCCGCGTGCCTGGGTAAAGGTGGCGATCGCCTGCCGGTCGACCTCGGCGTCGACGGCGATCTCGTGTGGGTCGCCGGCGCGGCCGGCGAGCACATGGTCGGCGAGGAACAGCACGGCGCCGAGCAGGATGAAATGCAGCAGCGGCTCACGCATCCAGGGCGGAGCGCGGAAACGCGGGCGGGATGTCAGGCGAATGTCATCACGGGATTCGAGCAGTGTGGCGTTCATGGTCGCGGTTGTCGTCCACTCAGGTCTTGCAGATGCGAGAAAAGCGCCGCGCGTTGCCGCGCGGCGCTCATGGAAACGCGGCTCGCGCCGCGAGTACTACTTGACGCCGGCGACCAGCGCCGAACCCTTCACTTCGATGTAGACCGGATTGCTGTAGAACCACAGGTCCGACCACGCGGCCACGTCATACGCCACCATCTTCTGACCGTTGACCACCGGCAGGTGCGCCGGGCAGCCATCGATCGCGGTACCGGTGTAGACCACCGCGGTTGCCGGAACGTTGGTGCCCACCGTGTTGCAGGGAATGCGCAGGTTGGCGCCCGCCGGAACACCATCGGCACCGCCCGGAAGGGTCGGGTTGATGGCGCCCGCGTTGGTCGAGATGTCGGCCAGCGGATTGCCGTCGGCGTCGGTCTCGTAGGGCACCGAGGCCGGCAGGTTGCTGCCGCGCAGACGCACGTACTGCGATCTGGTCACGTCTCGAATGCGGAAGACCATCGTCTTGTATTCCTTGTCACCGCGCACGACGTTCCAGTTGGACTGGTTGAACGTGCGCAGGATCGCCGCGCTCAGGTTCTTCGCGCCCTCGGGAACGTTGGCGAGATCCGGCGTGCCGATCCAGTTCCGCGGCCACTCGCCCGAGTAGTCAGGCGCGCCCGGCGTCTTGTAGCCGCTCACGAGCCCGCGAATCACGTCGATGTGCTCCAGCACCGGCTTGTTCAGCTGCTGCGTGATGCCCACCTGCGCCAGCGAGGGATTCGGGAACGTGTACGGCGAGTAGTTGGTGCCCGACGGATCGCGCACCGCGATCGCCACGACGACGTCCTGGCCTTTGCGCACGCTGAGCTTCTCGCCCATGGTCGCGCAGGTCCAGTCGAGGTCGACATCCGTGTTTTGTCTGGCCGCCAGCAGCGCCGCGCCTTCCACCAGCGCATTGCCAACATAGTCGTTGATACGCGTGTCCGCGCACACCACGAATGCCAGGCGGTCGATGAGCTGGCCACTCGATGCAAAGGCGTTGCCGGTCCGCAGGCCATCGACGATCGCGTCGGGTGTCAGCACCGTCTTTTTGCCCTTGTCGTGCGAATCGAAGAAGTGGCCGCCTTTGTCGTTCTTCGTGCGGACCATCACCGCGGTGCGCTGGTATTCGCCCGGGTAGAAGTCCTGCGAGGAACGGCGGTCGTCCGGGCCGAACATGCCGCGGTTGTGCCAGTCGGAGCTCGCGAAGAACCACCAGTTGCGGCCTTCGCCGAGCAACGCGTCCCACACTCCGCCGACCTTGCCGGCGTAAACGCCCGTGCCGCCCCAGGTCGTCCCCCCGACGCTGTCGACGTTGCCGATCGTGCCGCCGAAGTTGTTGCGATGGACCGTGTATTCACCACGCGCGTCCGAGGCGCCGTGGCCGGGTTGCGATTCGAAGCCGAACGCCACACCGGGTGCGGCGTTGTTGAAGTCACGCAGGCTCTCGATGTTGTAGCCGTTGTTGCCATCGGGATTGAACGGACCGGCACGCTCGAGATGCGCGGGGACGTAGTAGCTTTCGTCGCCGTACTTCTGTTTCATCCATTTCAGCGCTTCGACGGTCTTGGCGTGTCCGCGTACGCCCGTGCCCGCGCCCGATGCCGGCATGAGCTTGAAGGCGACCGGACTCCAGCTTGGATCCGACTCGTTGGCGCTGCCCCTGACCGTGCAACTCCAATTGTTGCCGATACCGCTGCCGACCGTGGTGTCGCCCCGGCTGGTGTCCGTATCGCTGCGATCGAAGCAGTACGACCACTGCGCCAACGCAGTGGCATTGCCCAGCGGCGAATAGCCGGCGGACTTCGGCAATCTTTGTTTGTAGATGGCGGGCGGAAGCTGCCCCGCGACCACCGACATCGAGCTGTGCTCGTGTCCGGCGACATTGGATTCCATGCCGGAGAACGTCGGCATCCCCTTGAGCGCGGCAAGGTATTCCATCAGCGGGTACTGATACTCCTGCAGCGACTGCCAGCGCCACATGACCTGGTTCGGCGCATTGCCTGACACCAGGCCCTTCGGCGTGATCGACGGATTGGTGTTTTGCCAGCTGGTATTGGGCCCCAGCAGCGTCGTGCCGTCGCTCGCATACACGAGCGGGTACGCGGGTGTCGCCAGCGTCGCGTCCTCGGCCAGCGTGCAATTGCGGTTGCCATTGCCGCCGTGGCCGGCCTGGACGAACCAGTCGAGACCCCAGGGCGTATCCGCCTTGTCGGTGGCCTTCTTCACCAGCTTCTGCATCGAGATCGAGCCGTCCGAGCAAGTCGTGTGGTTATGGAAGTCGCCGCTGACGTAGGTGCCTTCGCTCCTGTCGGCGACGGGGTTGCCGCGCTCGTCATGCCCCCCGTTCGCGAACGCGGCGCCCATGGCCGCGGCACTCAACACGCTCGCCACGGCGAGTGCGATCTGCCTGGATTTGAGTTCTATCTTCATGAAAAGAATCCCCTGTGTTCCGTTGAATACGTCGGGCAGCACCCTAGGCGTGACATATGACCGGTAAATGAAATGCCGGTGACCGGATTGCGACCGCGACGGCCGGCGAATCGCCGTCATCAAACTGTCGCACCCGTGTCATTAAATGCGCGGCTCGCATGACCGCACACAACACAGAAGTCGTGGGCCTCTTTCCCACACCGTTCATGCGGGCGAAGCAGGTACTGGGCGCGGAGCTGGTTGCCGGATTGATCGGGCACTTCAGCAAGTCGGTCGCGTTGCCCAATAGTTCCTCGCCGAATCTCACGCACACCGCGCTGCTCAGGCCCGGAGATTCTCCGCTGCTGGTGGAAACGGCGGCCTTGCTGACTCCGCTGCTGCCGCCATTCGGGCAGTTGCTGTTCGGCGAGCAGTTAGGCTGGGCGCTCAAGGAAATGTGGGTCAACGTGCTCGATACGGGCGGCCGCCAGGCGATGCACAACCACGCCGACAGTTTCATCTCGGGCGTCG
>Ga0193752_1003525_pt1 | contig 10755 bp, 5 predicted proteins | sample H1c1metaG_FD_144924 | JGI IMG/M metagenome (GOLD analysis project Ga0193752, IMG submission 144924) | Soil microbial communities from a riparian zone of the East river system, Colorado, United States - H1c1 | ecosystem: Environmental > Terrestrial > Soil > Riparian zone | place: USA: East River...
GCTCGCGAAGAAGGAGCCCGGCAAGCTGCACTACGCCTCGGCGGGCAACGGCACCGCGGCGCACTTCGCCGCGGAGCTGTTCAAGCTCGCCGCCGGCGTGGACATCACGCACGTGCCCTACAAGGGGCTCGCCGGGGCGATGACCGACACGATGTCGGGCACCGTGCAGATGATCTTCCCCGCCCCGCTCAGCGCGCTGCCGCAGGTGCGCGCCGGCAAGCTAGTCGCACTCGGCGTCACCTCGCCGCGGCGCTCGCCCTCGATGCCCGACCTGCCCACCCTGCAGGAGTCGGGTGTGCCGGGCTACGAGTTCGATTCCTGGTACGGCCTGCTCGCGCCGCGCGACACACCCGAGGCGGTGGTCGCGCGTGTGCATCGTGCAGTGGTCGAGGCGCTGCAGAAGAAAGACCTGCAGGCCCGTCTCGCCACCGAAGCCGCCGACCCGGTCGGCAGCACGCCGAAGGAATTCGCCGCCTTCCTCGCGCGCGAGTCCGAGAAGTACGCCCGCCTGGTAAAGCAGCTCGGCCTGAAGGCCGACTAATTCCGGGTCAGAGCACGAACTCCGTTCAAGGGATATCTACGACACGAAGCCGATCCGGCGCTTCGGCGCCGGCGTAGGTGGCGCCATCGCCTTTGTGCGAGCTCGCGGTTATGACCGATGAGATCGCGCAGCCGCACGAAGGCCCGCATGATTTCAATGTTTACCTGGACGGCGCGTTTGCTCTTCAACACCGAGGAGAGCATTGCTACTCCCTGTTCGGTGAACGCGGAAGGGATGTATTTCGCGTACTTGCCGCGACCTCCGGGCTTGTTGTCTAAGGTCACAATTTGTGACCTTAGAACTCTAACCTCTTGTTCTGACAACTGAAAAAAGAAGTCTGAAGGAAATCTATCGAGGTTCCGTTTGACAGCCTGAACAAGGACTTTGGTAGGGACCCCGTAGAGCTCGGCGAGATCCGAGCCGAGCATCACCTTCTGGCAGCGCAGGGAGTGAATGCGTGAACTAAGAGGACGCGCGTTGAGCGGCATGAATGCACGAATGAACGCCGGCTCGGCCCTGCGCGTTGACGCCCGAGCCTAGAATACCCGCAAGGAGGCTCGCCTTGAATCGGGCTGTTCTTCTGTTGGTCCTCAGTACCTGGGTAGTCGCGGCATCGGCGCAGTTCCCGTTCGGCCGCGGCATCTCGCGCGAGCAGATGGAGCAGATGCAGCGCCAGCAGGGCGGCATGCAAAGCATGCCGATGCCCACGCGCGAAGAGGCGGCGCAGATGCAGCGCGACGCCGCCGAGATGCAGCGCCTGGGCAGCGAGATCGAGCGCCTGCAGCGCCTGGGCCGCTATGACGAGGCGCAGGTGCTCAGCAAGCGCCTCGACGAGCTGATGAATTCCGGCCCGACCGCGCGCTACCGCGAGCAGATGATGGGCGGCATGGGCGACCTGATGCGCCTGCTTCCTCCCGGCAGTCTGCCGGAAGGCATCTCGGCCGAAGACCTCGAGCAGGCCGTGAACTTCTCCTCGTCCGACGCCATCAGCATGGAGCGCCGCATGATGGAAGGCGACGGCGGCGCCTTCCTGCCCGAGCCGCTCTTCGTCAAGCCGGTGGTCCTGCACTACTCCCCCGAGACGCTGCGCAGCTCCGCGCGCATGCCGATGAAGGCGCGCGAGCTCCTCATGGACGGCTACGGCCGCATGCAGTCGAAGGACTATGACGGCGCCGAGGCCGCGTTCCGGCAGGCCTCGCAGCTCACGCCCTCGCCGCAGGTGGTCGAGGCGCGGGCGCGGCTGCTCGTGGCGCGCGGCGATCCGAAGGGCGCGCTGCGCCTGCTGGAAACCTTCCCGAACCGCAACGCTTCGCAGCTCTGGCTGCAGTCGGAGATCCAGTCCTCGATCGGCGCCCACCGCGGCGCGATCGACACTGCCACCCGGGCGCTCAAGCTCGCGTCCGCGGCCGGCGACGCGGGCGCCGAGTACGCCGCCGCGCAGAACAACCTCGGCGTCGCGCTGCAGCTCGCCGGTGAGCCGCAGCGCGCGCTGGAGCTCTACGAGAAGAGCGTCGGCGCGCTGCAGGACGCGATCCAGGGCGCCTCGCAGCAGAACGCGGCCATGTACCGCATGCAGGTGCCCACCGTCGCCTCCAACCTCGGCCTCGCCTTCTGGCAGCTCGGCGACCGCGCGCGCGCGAAGGACGCCTGGCACATTTCGCTCGAAGAGCGCGCCTGGTACGAGAACGCCAGCGACGCCTTCATGACCGAGCGCGCGCAGCTCGCCAAGGCGCAGGCCGTCGCGGTGGAGCTGCACGCCTTGATCTCCCTCAATCCGGAAGCTCTGGGCCTGCAGACCCTTCTGGAACGCAAAGGCGCTCTGCTCGAGCGCCGCACCCGCGTGCAGACCGCCTTCCGCCGCGACGCCAACGCGCAGGTCGCCCAGCCCGGGGTCGTCGGCCGGATGTTCGAAGGGCCGATGGCGCGCGCCGAGCGCGAGCAGGGCAACCGCCAGCGCGCCGAGGACCGGGATCTCCTGCGCGAGTACGAGGCGGTAGTGCAGGAGCGCGCCAGCGTGCCGCGCACCTCCGCCAACGCGGCGCGCATGGCCGACCTCGACACCCGCATCCAGGTGATGCAGCAGCGCATGCAGATGCGCGAGCAGGAAGGCCGCAACAAAGAGCAGGTCATGAGCCCCTCCGACGCGCGCGCGATCGCGCGCCAGTCGGGCGACGATCCGCAGAAGATGACCGAGGCCTTCCAGGCCCGCATCGACCAGCAGCAGCGCGTCCGCGAGCAGGCGGCGAAGGACGAGCGCGCCTCGCTCCTCTCGCGCGTGCAGGAGCGCGTGCCGCAGGGCGCGGTCCTCCTCGAGATGGTGAAGTACCGCCCGATCGACCCGAAGGCCCCCGACGCCAAGCGCGCCGAGCGCTACGGCACCTACGTCATCCGGGCGGGCAGCGATCCGGAGTACGTCGACCTGGGCGAAGCCGCCCCGCTCGAAAAGCTGATCGCAGAATTCCGCACCGTGCTCGCCAACCCCGATCGCCCCGGCGCCCGCGACCTCGGCCGCAAGCTCGACGAAGCCCTGATGCGCCCCGTCCGCGCGAAGATCGGCAACGCCACCACCTTATATGTAGCGCCGGAAGGCTCCCTCAACCTCGCGCCCCTCTCCGCGCTGGTGGACGAGCAGGGCCGCTTCCTCCTCGAGAGCTACACCATCAACTACCTCGCGAGCGGCCGCGACCTCCTCTACCTCGGCCGCGCCGAGCCCGCCCGCGGCCCCGCCCTCATCATCGCCGACCCCGCCTTCGATCAGAAGGCCTCCGTCTCCCCCGCGCAAGCGGGGGTCCAGACCCGCTCCCGGGACTTCCGCTCCACCAAATACGACCGCCTCCCCGGCACCGCCACCGAGGCCGCAACACTCAAGAAAGTCCTCCCCGACGCCGCCGTCCTCACCGGCACCGCGGCCACCGAGACGGCAACTAAGAAAGTAGCCGGCCCGCGCATCCTCCACATCGCCACCCACGGCTTCTTCCTCCAGGACCTTCCCGGCGAAAGCGAAGACCCCATGCTCCGCTCCGGCCTCGTCTTCGCCGGCGTCAACGCCCTCAGCTCCGCCGAAGACGACGGCGTCCTCACCGCCCTAGAAGCCAGCAACCTCGACCTGCGCGGCACCAAGCTGGTAGTCCTCTCCGCCTGCGAGACCGGCCTCGGCGAAGTCCGCAACGGCGAAGGCGTCTTCGGCCTGCGCCGCGCCTTCGTAGTCGCCGGCGCCGAGACGCTCCTCATGAGCCTGTGGCAGGTGGCCGATGAGGCCACGAAAGACCTGATGACCTCCTATTACTCGCGACTCTCCAAGGGGGAGCCGAGGGCAGAGGCGCTTCGGCAGGCGCAACTCGCGATGCTCAAGGACGCGAAGACTGCGCATCCGTTCTTTTGGGCGGCGTTCATTTCCTCAGGTGAATCAGGGGGATTGAAGTAGAAGGACAGCACCGTCGCCCGGACTGTTGTGCGCAAACGCACATGTTTAGCAGGTTGCTGTTACCCACTTTGCCTTAGCGTCCAACTATTGTCGGCAGTGGAAAGGTATATATAGAGTGTCGCAGACACTTGAACCTAGTGACTCGAGTTAAGAGTCCGGGGCTGACGTCAGGACCATAGGTGCCAGGGGGGGGAATGGCCACAAAAGAAAGCGACAAGCCGGGGCTTCTTGCTCCTTTAATTACGGGGAAATCTCAAAGACAACGAGAGTTCACGCGCCGGAAGGACACGTTTCTCTTCCAAGGCGTTCCCCCGGCGGACGTATCGAAGTTTGAAGCCGACGGATGGTCTGTCCATCGAGAAGGAAGTCGGAAAGTACGAATAAAGAGACCCAAGATTCCAGAAGTGCTGTTGGAGGACCAGACGTGGTGTCTGTTTTATCGCATGGGTTATCCAGACCTCAGCGGGCCGCGTTTCAAGATTCGCTATATTCGCCAAGACGGTTCTGAGGGCGAGAAGCAAGTAGATGTTTTCGCCAAGGATGACGAAACAGTTGTCCTTGTCGAATGCAAAGCTCGCGAAACTCGTGGCAAACGAACTTTGCAGAAGGATCTGCACGAGACCGAGTCTCTACAAAAGGCTTTCGCAAACAGCATTCGCGCTCACTACGGTGCGAAATATCGACCCAAAATTATTTGGATGTATGTCACGCATAACATCATATGGTCTGACCCCGATCTAGAGCGCGCGGCCGAGATCAATGTTCGCGTGGTGACGGAGAACGAGATGCAGTATTTCGATTCGTTTATCCGGCATATGGGGCCCGCTGGGCGGTTCCAGTTCTTGGCTGAGTTTCTGGAAGGGCAAGATGTCCCGGGCCTTAGTGACCAAAAGGTTCCCGCGACAAGGGGCACGCTGGGGAGACATAAGTTCTATAGTTTTCTGACAACGCCCCGACATCTTCTAAAGATCGCGTTTGTGAATCACCTTGCGCTAAATCACCCGGATGGACGACCTGCCTATCAACGCATGATTGCGCCAGGCCGTATCAAGGAGATTGGTAACTTTATTCGCAAAGGCGGCTTTTTCCCGACGAACCTGCTAATTAACTTCACCAACAAATGCAGGTTCGACTTACTGCCGAATAAGGAAAATCAAGATCCGAGCATAAAATTTGGATGGCTCTATCTCCCGAATAAATATAAGTCTGCTTGGGTGATCGATGGTCAGCACCGCTTGTACGGGTACTCTCACCTTGACGATCGGCATTGGGATCAAAGCATCGCCGTCATTGCCTTTGAGGAGATGGACACGAAGGATGAGGCCGATCTTTTTGTAACGATAAATCACAAGCAAAAAAGCGTCCCACGAAGTGTGATCGTTTCTCTTCAGGCCGACCTGAAGTGGGGCTCTGACGATCCGAAAGAGCGCCTATCGGCGCTCTGTTCGCGTCTAACTAAGACTCTCAACTCGGATCCTGTTAGTCCACTCTTTCAACGGTTCTCCTCACAAGGGGTTGTGTCCAAGGAGAACCAAAGCCTCACCATGCCCGAGGTTGTAAACGGCTTAAGCCGATCTGGGCTAATTGGCAGAACGATTCACAAAGGTATGTTGTCGCCCGGCCCCCTTTCTGGAGCCACCGACGACGAAACGAACGATCGGGCTCGTCGGGTATTGAATGGCTATTTTGCGCGAGTGAGGGATGCCAATCCTGGGCGATGGGAAGCTGCTAGGGCGGGATACATATCAACCAATCCGGGTGTTAGAGCCCATCTCTTGTTGCTGGCTGATGTGGTCAGGTACATCAACAAGAAAGACGATATGGAGCCGCAGCTCGTCGACGAGGAAACGCTACTTAAGCATGTGTTGCGAGTGGTCGACCCAATGCTTGATTTTATTCGCAGCGCTGAGGATGCCGACATATACGACAAATTTGCGCGGAAGTTCGGCGAGGGCGGGATGCGTGAGTACGCGGACAATTTAGCGGAGATCATCCTCGCGAAGATCCCTGACTTTGGATCAGAAGAGTTCAAGCAACGGCTTGCGAAGCGGTCTGACGAGCGAGCAAAGCAAACGGATCAAGATGTAATCCAACTTACTCGCGATCTCATGGACTATGTCTTCAAGGTCCTGAAGGAGCAATATGGGACAACTTCGGGAAAGTCTGGGCAACCGGCGTTCTGGGACAAGGGAATCGAAAGTGCCAAAGTAAAGCAAGAAGCATATTCACGAATGCTTGCGGAAGGGTCGAAGCTTCCGCCTGAGGCCTACGTAGAAATTCTCGGCATCAAAGAGATCGTCGCGCAAAAAAGTAATTGGTCCTTCTTCGAGAATGTGCTCAGCATTCCTATGAAGGGAGAAGCAAAAGGCAAGCATCAATATGTTGGCTGGCTGGCGAGGTTCAATGAGATCCGCAGAGTGCCAGCTCATTCAAGTGGTATTCGGACGTACGAAGAGGTGGACTATGAGGATCTCAAACACATCCGGTTTGAGTTCTACAAGCGGCGAAACGCGGCACTAGGAATTGCTGAGCCGGAAACCCCATGAAGTATATGGGGCATAAGGGACGGATAGCTCAAGCGATTAAGGAGCAGGTGCAGAGGGCCGCAGAAGATGCTCATGCTCTATGTGATGCATTCTGCGGCTCCGGTGTCGTTGCATGGACGCTTGCCGAACACTTTAGGCTGCCTGTATTGGCCGGGGACCTACAATCATTTGCAGCGGCCCGCGCTGCCGCGATAGTTACTCGAGCTACCCCCATATCAGACCTGTCCTTCGTCGATCGATGGAGATCACAGAGGATCTTCGGATTCCAGCCGCCCCGGCCTCTGACATGAAGGATAAGTTCATAGTGCCGCGACGAGCGGTGCGGCGCGCGCGTACCTACGCGGAGGGGACGCTTTCTACCATCCTCAAGCATAACGGCCATCGGTGGCCGGTTACGCTTGCGTACGCGGGCTACTATTACTCAGTAGACCAAGCGCTTCTGATTGATGCGCTCAGAATGACTCTGCCTTCAACCCGCCCCGAGCGAGCAGTAGCGCTTGCGGCGCTGATTGGCGCCGCTAGTCGAAGCTCCGCGTCGCCTGGTCATACGGCACAGCCAATGGGCATTGGAAAGGGATCGTTGCCGCACGTCATCGATGCGTGGAACCGCCCGGTGTTGGACTACGTGCGTGATGAGGTCAAAGCGATAGCTCCTAGGCATGCCAAGTTCGCAGGCGAGGTTCAGGTGGCGTCTTGGGAAAAGATGCTTGATCGCTTGGCTCCGGGAGATGTCGTCTTCTGCGATCCGCCATACTCAGATGTTCAGTACAGCCGGTTCTACCACGTTCTTGAGACGCTAACCCGCGGAGAGGTCATCAACGTTAGCGGCTCAGGTCGGAATCCACCGTTCGGTGATCGCCCCGAATCGGATTTCAGTAGAAAGTCAAAGTCCAAGTTCGAGCTGGAAAGGCTATTGCGAGTGGCCTTTGAACGAGAGCTCAATCTCGTCATTACTTTCCCTGTGTCGCGTCAAAGCAATGGCCTGTCGGCGTACAGCTTTGCTGTAAGAGCAGCTAAGTATTTCCGGCGTGTTAAGGAGATGGAAGTCTCGTCGACGTTCAGTTCCCTCGGCGGTAACGGCACAAATGGACAGCGACCGGCGCGGGCAGAAACGGTCGAGCGGATAATCTGCTGCTATTACTAACGTGACCTGCCTAGAAAGCTGGCGCGGGGCCCGGCGTCGTTAGCACACTGTGGCGCTTTTTCTGCATTTTTTGAACAGAGAAGTCTACAGAGCTGTCAATGAAGCCTACTCAATACCAAGCGCCTGCAAATGGTTGCGTGTCCTCACCATAGGTACAACAGAAACCCTTTACTCGAATTTCGCTAATTTGATTGAGGGCGGATTGCTCGCGGCGAAGGCACCGAGGATCGCCAGGGAGCTACTCGCAAACAATCAACTTGAAGTGGTGGGTGAGCGTCCGTCTCTATTGGAGTTCATTGAGTCGCGTGTCGTTAGGTACGGGTTCGATTCGAGCCGCTATCCAATGTATTTCGGAAGCGAAGCTTTCGCGGAGCATATTCGGCCAGCCATCATTCGACGTGGTAGCTCGACCGAATATCTCGCATCCGCGATCACAGCTACCGCCCAGCGAGAGCGAAGCTTAAGGGATGCTGGAATTCATGAACAGGACATCTCTCTGGTCAACGAAGCGCTTCCGGGCTTGGTTGAGGTAGTAAGACAGCGGGACGCGGCTGCGATAACGCGTTCACTGTTCGCGGGCAAGCTTGGTAGTCCGCAGCACGAATCGGCAACGTCACGACTTATATCGGCACTCTACATCCAGCAGTACATGGAGGAGCTCCAGTGTGGAATTGCAATAGGAATACCGCCACTTACCGCATTTGAGAGGTTAGCGACGCTCGGTCGACGTACCAACATAGGCATGCTTAGTCGCCTACTGGTGCAATGTGGCTTTGCTCGCGAGTTGTATTTGGACGCCGAGGACAATGACTCTCTTGTTGTAGCGTTGCGAGGAACGCACTACCAGCAGGAGTTCTCACAGTGGTTAGCCGTTCTTTGCAGATCGATCGATGCATACGCATCAAGGAGCGAGTCGCTACTGCGACCAAATAGGGTCAATGCATTGCTCGGTGCGGCGCGGGGGGACATTGCCAGTCTGCAGCCGGCGAAGAACCTATATGACAGTGCTATTCCCTTAGTGCTAAATCTAGTGAGCAGGCTACGGGCAATCGACAAGGGTTTCGCGGAATCCTACGAACGGCAACTGCAATCCGATCGTGAGAAGACTGTGGTTCTGATCGTTACAGCAACGAAAGTGGAGACGCGTGCGCTTCACGAGGTAGCACAGGGTTACAGCCGACACGCACCGAGCTACCTGCCGAAACCAGAGTACATCGCTGTGGATCTCGGATTCATCAAGGGATTGCGTCTTGTTAACGTGCAATGCGAGGCAGGGAGTGTCGGCCCTTCAAGTTCGCAGGCTGTTATCACTGATGCGATTCGTGATTTCGATCCGAGCGCAGTTATTTTGGGCGGCATTGCGTTTGGCGCGAAGCCGGGCACACAGCGGCTTGGGGACGTCCTTGTCTCGAAGATGATCGACGAATACGAGAAGCAGAAGATAAAAAGCGATGCGCAGATTCCGCGTGGCCAGCGCATCGAGGCCTCGCCTAAGCTGCTTAGCCTTTTTCGCGCAGCTGAAGCAGCCGATGCCAGCCGTCGAGTCCACTTTGGCATGCTTCTGAGTGGTGAGAAGTTGATCGACTCGAAAGATTTCCTAGACGCGTTGATCCGCCAGGAGCCAGAGGCAATCGGAGGGGAAATGGAGGGAGCAGGCCTAGTGGCTGCTTCCCATCGAGCAAAGAAGGATTGGATTGTGGTCAAAGCGATCGTCGACTGGGGGCACAGCAAGGCTTTGACTAACGACGACTCGCAACAGCAAGCCGCAGCGCGTAACGCTTTCGGTTTCGTGTTCGACGCTCTGACGAAGATCGGATTGTAGGCGCCGTGCCGGGAAAATTCCTTCGAGCTGCGTTCCGCGTGCTGCACAGCGAGTCTCGGACGTTGACGGCCGAGGAGATAGTGGAAAGCGCGCGTAAGTTGAACATTCTCGATAGCGCAGGCAAAACTCCGACGAACACGATGCGCGCTCGACTCTCAGATGACATTAGGCTTTTGGGTGGGCAATCATCGTTCCAGAGAGTTGGACCTAACCGATTCGGGCTAAGAGAGTGGGGGGTTGGCGACTACGTCTGGCGGCCCTTCCAGAAGAGCTTGCCCAATGAAACGACGGTTTGCGTCTCGGGCACCATCCAGCAGCAACTAGGTTTTGGAGGGGTGGGTTACAGCGCGTTGCCCGCAACACTTACCGCATATCTGGGGATTCCGCGAAACCTGCACTTCATCGATAGGCCAACGGCAGAGACGACTACGAAGTACAAACAACTCATCGCGTACGCATGGCTAGAGACCGCCGACGGGCTAGTGCTGAGCTATACCAGAGGGAAGTACAGTTCCGCGCATCGCACCCTGCTCTTGGGCAGAAAGAGCGTGGGTTTCGGTGGACACGTTTTGAAGCAAGACGCGGAAACCCTTTTTGGCGCGTCAGACGGTGGAACTCAGCAGGCTGCTATACGAGAGATATATGAAGAGCTGAGCCCGAAGATCAGTCTACAGGTCAGACCTGCGGGGGTAATTTGGGACGACTCATCCCTTGAGGGTCAAAAGCATATCGGGCTTGTCATGCATGCGTCTTTGCCGCATTCCAGTCAGATAGAGCTAAAAAGTGGCGAGCTATCAATAAAGCAAGTTCAACTGCTGAGAAAAGAACAGCTGTGGGAGGCATATCACGCGATGGAGTTCTGGTCGCAGCTGCTCATTCGAGAATTCGCGGCAGATGCTAAACCTTCCGTGGTCTCAACAATTGTTCCTGCCGTGCGGCCTAGAAAGATGAGGCACATGGTGCTAGTCGGCGAGATCGCAAACGGTAAGAGCTCGATTGCGGCGGCGTTGGCAAGTCAACGAGGCTACCGCGTCGTCTCCGCAAGCTCGGTCTTGAGGAAAATCTTGAAGGTGAAGGAACTGGATGAGCAGCGCCGCCTAGAGTTCCAATCAATTGCACTTCGATTCATTAATACAGAGGATGGCCCCGTAAGGTTAGCGCAAGCCATCGCGGATGAGATTAATCGCGATGGTAAGAGGGTGGCGATCATTGATGGAATTCGTCAAATCAATACGCTCGCAGCTCTGCGACGCGTAGTCCAGGACATGACGGTGATCT
>Ga0193752_1003526_pt1 | contig 10751 bp, 7 predicted proteins | sample H1c1metaG_FD_144924 | JGI IMG/M metagenome (GOLD analysis project Ga0193752, IMG submission 144924) | Soil microbial communities from a riparian zone of the East river system, Colorado, United States - H1c1 | ecosystem: Environmental > Terrestrial > Soil > Riparian zone | place: USA: East River...
CTGGCCGGTGTGCCGTTCGCGGGCCCGATCGGCGCCGCGCGCGTCGGCTTCAAGAGCGGCAAGTACACGCTGAACCCGACGCAGAAAGAGCTCAAGGAATCGGAGCTGCACCTGGTCGTTGCGGGCACCGCGAAGTCGGTGCTGATGGTCGAGTCCGAAGCGTCGGGCCTGTCCGAGGAAGTGATGCTGGGCGCGGTCGTGTTCGGTCACGAACAGATGCAGGTCGCCATCAAGACGATCAACGAAATGGTTGCCGCCGTCGGCAAGCCGAAGTGGGACTGGAAGCCGGCCGCCGGCAGCGCCGAGCTCGATGCGGCCGTTGCCGCCGCTTCGCAGAAGGCGCTCTCCGACGCTTACCTGATCACGGTCAAGCAGGATCGCTCCGCCAAGGTCAAGGAGATCAAGGCCGCCGCGATGCTCGCGCTCTCGGGTGGCGACGCTCCGAAGTTCACCGCCGACGATGTCGACAATTCACTGTTCAAGCTCGAGAGCAACATCGTTCGCCAGCGCATCCTCAATGGTGAGCCGCGCATCGACGGTCGCGACGCGACCACCGTGCGTCCGATCACTGTGAAGGTCGGCGTGTTGCCGCGTACCCACGGCTCCGCGCTGTTCACGCGCGGCGAAACGCAGTCGCTCGTGGTCACCACGCTCGGCACCGGCCGCGATGCGCAGATCATCGACGCGCTCGAAGGCGAACGCCGCGAGCCGTTCATGTTCCACTACAACTTTCCTCCGTTCTCGGTCGGTGAGACCGGAATGATGGGTTCGCCGAAGCGCCGCGAAATCGGTCACGGCAACCTGGCCCGCCGCGGTATCGCCGCGATGATGCCGGACATGGAAAAATTCCCGTACGTCATCCGCATCGTCTCGGAAATTCTCGAGTCGAACGGTTCGTCGTCGATGGCCTCGGTCTGCGGCGCTTCGCTGTCCCTCATGGACGCGGGCGTGCCGATCAAGGCGCCGGTCGCCGGCGTCGCGATGGGTCTCGTGCTGGAAGGCACCAAGTTCAAGGTGCTCACCGACATCCTGGGTGACGAAGATCACCTGGGCGACATGGATTTCAAGGTCGCCGGTTCGAAAGACGGCGTCACCGCGCTGCAGATGGACATCAAGGTCGAAGGCATCTCCGCCGACATCATGAAGGTCGCGCTGGCCCAGGCCAAAGAAGGCCGCCTGCACATCCTGGGCGAGATGAACAAGGTCATCACCGGTGCGCGCGAGAAGATGTCCGAGTGGGCGCCTTCGATCATCACGATCAAGATCGACCCGGAAAAGATCCGCGACGTCATCGGCAAGGGTGGTGCGGTCATCCGCCAGATCACCGAAGAGACCGGCACGACGATCGACATCGAGAACGACGGCACGGTCAAGATCGCGAGCGTCTCGGGCGCCGCCGGCCGCGAAGCGCTGGCGCGTATCGAGCTGATCACGGCCGACGTCGAAGTGGGCCGCATCTATGAAGGCAAGGTCGCCCGCCTCATGGACTTCGGCGCGTTCGTCACGATCCTGCCGGGCCGCGACGGTCTCGTGCACATCTCGCAGATCAGCGAGGAGCGCGTCGAGAGGGTGTCGGACAAGCTCAAGGAAGGCGACAACGTGCGCGTGAAAGTGCTCGAAGTCGATCGCCAGGGCCGCGTGCGCCTGTCGATGCGGGACGTCCCCGCCTCCAACTGAGAAATGGGGTCAGGCCCCATTTCCTAGCAAAAGGGGTCAGGCCTCAAGTGAAACGCCCGGTTTACCGGGCGTTTTCATTTGGTGGACCGGTCGCGGCGGATGATCCTGGCGAGGATCTCCTGCTTCGACGGCTGTGACTGCAGCCACTCCGCGAATTGCACGACGCGCTCGTAGTCGCCGCCCAGTAGTTCGCGCAGCCGCTGTTCTTCCATCGCGCCAGTCACGGTCGAGCGTACGGCGTACTGCCACGCCTGCGTGAACACGCGCGTGAACTCCCCGGCCAGCACCAGGCCTTCGACCAGTTGCCATTCGCCTTCGTCCAGCCAGATCTCCTCGCAATGCGGACAGTAGTCGAGGCGATTGCTCTTCTCGGCGCTGATGCGGTACTTGCTCATGAGCGAGCGGCACTTGGGGCACTTCTTGGCGCCGATGGAATCGGGCGCGTCGAAATCCGGCGTGGCGGTGGGGGTGGGCGCGATCTCGCCGCGCGCGGAGTGTTCGCGCCAGACGCGATACGCCACGAGGCTGACCAGCGTGCCCAGGCAGTTTCCGCAGCTGTAGCCGGCCAGGTTGTCGGTGAGCAGCGTGTGCACCAGCACCGAATGATCGCATTGCGGGCAGAGCGCCATGAGTCTTCACTTCCTCCCGATGTGAACAGGCCCCGCGTTCCCTCTCGGGGCGCGGGGCCTGCAGCTAACTACCGTGGCCGTTGGAACGGCTGATCGAGGCTGGTTACTGGTGGTTGGCCGAGTCAGCGGCCTTGGTGTCTTCGCCGTCGCGACCGCCGCGTCCAGCGGCGTTCATGAGCGTGCGAAAGATTTCATCCTGAACCGAGCGCCAGCGCTGGTAGTTTCGCTGCGCGACTCCCGCGACGGTTTCCACCGGATCCATGCCGACCACGGCTTTGACCTTGTCGCGCAGTTCGCGTTGCTGGGAGCTGAACAGCTTCATGCTCTGTTCGAGATAACTGCTCAGCATGTTCTGCAGATTGCCGCCGTACGAGCGAATGACCTGCGAGAGAAAATCGCGGCTCATGACCGGATCGGTGCCGTGTTCCTGCTCGGCGATCACCTGCAGGAGGATGCTGCGCGTGATGTCGTCCTGCGACTTCTTGTCGATGACGACGAACTCGATGCGCTCGAGCACCAGTGAACGTATGTCGGCGAGCGTGATGTATTTGCTCTGCACCGTGTCGTAGAGACGACGGTTGGGATATTTCTTGATGACGCGTGGTTCGCTCATGACATCCTCCCTGTGGGTGGCTACCTTAGTACTTCTCGCTGCACCCCACAATTTTCTAAGAAGAAACTGCTTTTGTGTCGCCGGGAGGTGACAGGGGAGCGCGGGTCCTGCCCGCAAGCGCTTGCGGGTTCCAGTGCGCAACTGCCCAATTCCACACATCTTTAATAGGCGCCAACGCCAGATCATGAGGTGGGGTTTGGGACAAAAGCGTAAGGGTCGAAGTCAGCACCCGCGGGATCCCGTCCTGTGTGAGCGGTACCGCCCGCCCTGACTTGGATAGTTTGGAGCCGTCCGGTTCGAGCACCAGCGGCAGATGGCCGTAGCTAGGACGCGGCAGCCCCAGTGCGTCCTGCAGGTCTATCTGCCAGGGAGTGCTGGTCAGGAGATCCGCGCCGCGCACCACGCGGCTGACTTCCTGGTAGGCGTCGTCGACCACGACGGCTAGCTGATAGCTAGTTAGCCCGTCGCGGCGTTCGGCCACCACGTCGCCGCAGGCAGCCAGGTCGAATTCCTGGCGCCCCAGGAACAGGTCGTCGAATCGGACCGTGCCGCCGCTCACGCGGAAGCGTTTTGCGGTGGGGCGGTCCGGGTGGGCCGGCTCGTGCCGACAGGTTCCCGGGTACCCCTGCGGCTGGTCGTCTCCGTCAGTGACCCCCGCGCCGGCGAGCTCCTTGCGCGAGCAACTGCAGGCAAAGATGCGACCCGCGGCGGTGAGCTGGTCGAGAGCAGCGCGATACGCTTCGCGGCGCGTGCCCTGGTACAGCACCTCGCCGTCCCACTCGAAACCATAGGCGTCGAGCGTGCGCAGCATGTCGTCGGCGCACCCCGGCACGACGCGCGGGGTATCGAGGTCCTCGATGCGCACCAGCCAGCGCGCGCCGCGCGCACGCGCGTCTAGATAGCTGCCGGTGGCGGCCAGCAACGATCCCAGGTGGAGGGGGCCCGTGGGCGAGGGGGCGAACCTTCCCAGGGGCTCGCACCCCACTAAGGAAAACGGCAATTGCCAGGCGCTCACGCGCCACAACGGAAAACGGCGCCGAAGAGGCGCCGTCCGTGCAAAATTAACGCAGTCCTCACGAAGGTTACCGGTACCGGTCATCCCGGTCGCCGTATTGCCGTTCGCGGCGTTCGCGGCGTTCCTGCGCTTCGATCGTCAGCGTGGCCACGGGCCGTGCTTCGAGGCGTTTTACCCCGATTTCTTCGCCGGTCTCGAGGCAGTAGCCGTACGAACCGTCTTCGACCCGCTTCAGGGCTTCATCGATCTTGCGAATGAGTTTGCGCTCGCGATCGCGGGTGCGCAGCTCGAGGCTGAATTCCTCTTCCTGCGTGGCGCGGTCGTTCGGATCCGGAAAATTCGCCGCTTCGTCTTTCATGTGAGAGACGGTGCGGTCGACTTCTTCCATCAGGTCGCGCTTCCAGCCATTCAGGATGTTCCGGAAGTGCTCGGCCTGCTCCTTGTTCATGTACTGCTCGCCACGCTTGGCGATGTACGGCTGAACGTTGCGCGGACCGGCGAGCAAACTGCCGGCGTCGTCGTCGTCGGCGTTCTCGTTCGCCGCGGCACGCGCATTCGCGGCCAGCACACTCTGCGCCGACGGCACGGCCGTGGCGGTTACGACGATGCGGTCGGTGGGCGCCGCTTTGCGGATGGCCTGGGCGACCGGCGTCGCACTGCCGGCGGCAGTGGCGAGCGGAGCGGGCTTGGGAACCGCAGTCACCTTCGCGACGGGCTTCGCGGGGACGGGTGCTTTGGCAGGAACAGGTTTGGCGGTCGATTTGGCGGCTACAGATTTAGCTACCGGCTTCTTTGCGGTCAATTTGGGTTTCTCGGCTTTCTTCGGCTTGGCGGGCTTTGCAGCCGCTCGCTTGGTCGGCATTGTTTGTCGCTCCAGGCCCGGATCCGGGAAGGGGGCCGGTTTGCAGGACGCGGGATTATACCGGCGCGTTTTTGCCTGTACAGCGGCGTGAAGGCCGCGTCATTTCGAAACATTTTTTAGTGCCAAATCAGGGCAATTCGACCGACGGGGCCGCTTTCCAGCTGGGACGTCGGCGCTCCACGACAACCGTGGTGTAGATCCCACCCCGAACGTTGAATTTGCCTGATAGCCGCAGGAACCGGGGTGTGCAGGCACTGGCCAGATCGTCGGCGATCTGGTTGGTCACGGCCTCGTGAAAGGCGCCGCGGTCGCGGAACGACCACAGGTAGAGCTTGAGCGCCTTGAGCTCGATGCACTGTTCATCCGGCACGTATTCGAGTTCGAAAGTGGCGAAGTCGGGCTGGCCGGTTTTCGGGCACAGGCAGGTGAACTCCGGCAGCGTCATGCGGATCGTGTAGTCGGTTTCGCGCGCGGGATTTGGAAAAGTTTCAAGGCGCGTGGAGGGTTGCGTGGACATGTTGATGTGGTGATGCGCAGGGATTTGTCGCCGCTATCTTTACGGCCTGAAAAAAGTTGCAGTTACTTTACACTACGGCGCGAATTCATCCGCTTCGCCGACCCGGAAAAATAGATGCGCCTGACCAAGATCAAAGTAGCCGGCTTCAAATCATTCGCGGACCCGACCTCGGTCGGTTTCCCGAGCAATCTGACCGGAGTAGTCGGGCCGAACGGGTGCGGCAAGTCGAACATCATCGACGCCGTGCGCTGGGTCATGGGCGAGCTGTCCGCCAAGCATCTGCGCGGCGACTCGATGATCGACGTCATCTTCAACGGCTCCGCCTCGCGCAAGCCGGTGGGCACCGCCTCGGTCGAACTCGTGTTCGACAACAGCGACGGCAAGATCTCCGGTCCCTACGCCGACTACGCGGAGGTCTCGTTGCGCCGCCAGGTCATGCGCGACGGCACGTCAAACTACTTCCTCAACGGCGCGCGTTGCCGCCGCAAGGACATCACCCAGCTGTTCCTCGGCACGGGTCTCGGCAGCCGCAGCTACGCCATCATCGAGCAGGGCATGATCTCGCGCGTCATCGAGGCCAAGGCCGACGACATGCGCGCCTTCGTCGAAGAGGCGGCCGGCATCTCGCGTTACAAGGAGCGCCGCAAGGAGACCGAGGCGCGTATCTCCGACACGCGCGAAAACCTCGAGCGCCTGCAGGACGTGCGCGATGAAGTCGACAAGCAGATCCGCCACCTGCAGCGCCAGGCCGCGACCGCGCGCCGCTACCAGGTCCTGAAGGAAACCGAACGCCGCCTCACCGCCGAACTTCTTGCCCTGCGGCTGCGCGAAATCGATTCCGGCGCCGAAGTGCAGGACAGCGCGGTGCGCGAGTGCGAGCTGACGATGCAGCATGCGCTGGCCGACCAGCGCGCCGCCGAGGCCGCGATCGAGACGCAGCGCGTCTACCAGAACGAGCAGTCCGAGCGCGTCAGCGCGGTGCAGGGCCGCTACTACGAAATCGGCGCGGAGATCAGCCGCACCGAAAGCTCCATCGCGCACACCCGCGAACTGCGCGAGCAGCAGCGCAACGAGCTGGCGCAGGCGCGCGCCACGCTGGCCGAGCTCAATTCACACATCGATCGCGACGAGCGCGAGATCGCCCAGCTGCGTTCGGAGATCGAGAAGCTCGCGCCGGACCTGGCGCAGGCGCAGGCCGCCGAAGGCACCCTGACCGAGGCGCTCGGCACCGCGGAGCAGCAGCTCGCCGACTGGCAGCAGCGCTGGGAAGGGTTCAACCGCGAGCAGGGCGCCGCGCACCAGACCACGCAGGTCGAGCGCGCGCGCATCGAACAGCTGGAAAATCAATTGCGCCGCCTCGCGAGCCAGGCCGACCGCCTCGCGGTGGAGCGCGAAGCGCTGATGGCGCAGGAGTCTTCCGCGCTGCTCGGGCAGCTCGCGGAGAAGGAATCGCTGGCGCGCAGCGGCGCCGACGAACTGTCGCGCGCGCTGACCGCCGCGCTCGATCAATCGCAGAAGCTGCGCGCCGCGCAGTTCGACGCCGAAGGTCGGCTCGAACACGCCCGCAACGATCGGGAGCGCCGCCGTGCCGAAGTCGTCTCGCTCGAAGCGCTGCAGAAGGCCGCCCTCGGCCGTGGCGATTCGCGCACCGCCGAATGGCTGGTGAGCTCGGGCCTCGACAAGCAGCCGCGCCTCGCGGCGCAGCTGTCGGTGCAGGGCGGCTGGGAGCGCGCCGTCGAAACCGCGCTCGGCGACTATCTCGAAGCGCTGTGTGTCGACGAACTCGACGATCTCGCCGACGTGTTGCCCAGCCTGCCGGTCGGACGCGTCTCGCTGCTGCAGGCCGGCGGGCACGTCGATGCCGACGGTGCCGCGGGTATGTTGTCGGGCGTGGTCAGTGGTCCGTCCGCGATCGTGCGGCTGCTGTCGCGCGTGCGTCTGGCCGAGACGCTTTCCGACGCACTGCAGGCGCGCCGCGGCCTGTCGCACGACGAATCGGTCATCACGCGTTCGGGCGAGTGGATAGGCCGCGACTGGCTGCGCGTCAATCGCGGCGGCGATCCGCACTCCGGCGTGCTCGAGCGCGAACAGCGCATGAAAACCTTGCGCGTCGATCTTTCGCGCAGTGAAGAAAATACCCGCGAGATGGAAACGCAGCTCGCCAGCTGCCGCGAGCAGCTGTCGGCGGCCGAGCGCGAGCGCGATGCCGCGCAGAGCCGCATCCAGGGCAAGCACCGCGAACACGCGGACCTGCTGGGCCAGCTGGAAGGCGAACGCGCGCGGTCGCAGGAATCCACCCTGCGCCGCGAACGTCTCGAGGAAGAAGCCGCCGAGGTCACGCGCGAGGTCGATCTCGGCCAGGACGCGCTGCAACGCGCGCGCGCGGAGCTCGATCGCGGGCTGGTCGCGCTCGACGCGCTCGATTCACGGCGCGCGGCGCTCGAAGGCGAACGCGAGGAGCGGCGCGAGGAAGTGCAGGCGGCGCGTGGACGTTCCCAGGCCGCGCAGCTCGCCAGTCGCGATCTGCTGGTGCGCATCGAGTCGCGCCGCTCGAGCGAGAACTCGATGGGTGTCGGACTCAAGCGCATGGCCGATCAACGCGCGCAGACGCAGGCGCGCAGCACGGAACTCGAAGCGACTCTCGCCGACGGCGACCTGCCGATCGTCGAGCTCGAGGGCAAGCTCAAGGATTTCCTGGCGCGCCGCCTCGAGATCGAAGCGGAGCTATCCACCGAGCGCCGCGCGCTCGAAGAAGCCGACGGCTCGCTGCGCGCGCTCGACGAGAAGCGGCTCGACGCCGAAACGCGCGTCAACGCGGCCCGCGATGCCATGGAACAGGCGCGCATGCAGGCGCAGGAATCGCGCGTGCGTCGCGAAGGCATCGTCGAGCAGTTCGCGGCCACGCGGTTCGACCTGGCCGAGATTCTGGCCGGCCTCGCCGCCGACGCGGCGGTCGCGGCCTGGGAGGAATCGCTGGGCACCGCGCGCGCCGATCTCGAGAAGCTGGGCCAGGTCAACCTGGCCGCCATCGACGAGCTCAAGGAATCGAGCGAGCGCAAGGAATATCTCGACCGCCAGTTCGCGGACGTCACCTCCGCGCTGACCACGCTCGAAGAGGCGATGCGCAAGATCGACAAGGAAACGCGCACGCGCTTCGAAGACACGTTCAACCGCATCAACGACGGGTTGAAGGACAAGTTCCCCAAGCTGTTCGGCGGCGGTCACGCCTATCTCGAGATCGTGGGTGAAGACATCCTCGAAGCCGGCGTCGCCGTCATGGCGCGTCCACCGGGCAAGCGCAACTCCAGCATTCACCAGCTGTCCGGCGGCGAGAAGGCGCTGACCGCGGTGGCGCTGGTGTTCTCGATTTTCGATCTGAATCCCGCGCCGTTCTGCATCCTCGACGAAGTGGACGCGCCGCTCGACGAACACAACGTCGGCCGGTTCTGCGAAATCGTCAAGCTGATGTCGGAGCGCGTGCAGTTCATCTTCATCACGCACAACAAGACGACCATGGAGCTGGCCTCGCAGTTGATCGGCGTCACCATGACCGAGCCCGGATGCTCGCGCCTCGTGTCCGTCGATGTCGACGAGGCGGTGCGCATGGCCACGGGCTGAGACGGACGCATGCCCGAGCTGCGCATCATCCTGCTCGTTGCCGGCGTGTTGTTCCTCGCCGGGTTGGCGGGGTTCGAGTGGTGGCGGCAACGCGGCTCGCGGCCCATGGCCGCAACGACGCAGCGCGACGACTCGGCCGACAGCAACGCAGCGGCGCGCCCGGCGCCGCTGCCGGATCTCAACGTCGTCCGCGACGCGCGGGTCGCCGTGTCAGACTCTCTGCCCGTCATCGAGCTCGCGAGCACGACCGCGACCGGAACGCGGCGTGCGCTCGGAATTTCCATTTCCGATGAGGTGGCGGTCGATGTGTCTCACCAGTCGACGCCGCACATTCCCGAGCGGCAGGTGCGCGAAGAGCCTTACATCGGTGACGCCGCCGCGGGCAACGACGGTATCGACGAGCGCATAGGCGCGGGCGCCGACATCTCGGCGGTGCGCGTGTTCGACGAGCAGCCGGTGCACGGTCCGCAACTGATGCTCGCCTGGCCCAGCGAGGCCGAACGTCGCATCGTCGCGTTGCGCGTGATGCCGCGCACCGAGCCGCGCTTTGCGGGCCGCACGCTGCGCCAGGCGTTCAACAGCGCGGGTTTCTGGCACGGCCCGCTCGACATCTATCACCTGCCGGACTCCAAGGGCCGCGTGGTCCTGAGCGCGGCGGCGCTGGCGCAACCCGGCACCTTCGATCCCTCGATCATGGATTCGCAGCGATTCTCCGGCCTCAACATGTTCGCGGTGCTGCCGGGCCCGCTGCCCGAGCGCGAAACCTTCGACGAACTGGTGCGCGCCGCGCGGCAGCTGGCCGAGCGGCTCGATGGCACGCTCACCGATCAACACGGCGAAGAGCTCACCGCGCAGCGCGTCGCGCGGCTGCGGCAGTCGCTCGAAGCGTCACCGACCGCCCGCGCCGCCGGCGAGAGCTGACCATGGCGGGCGCAGCGCAGCGCATCGCGCGGCTGCGCGATGAGATCAACCAGCACGACCATCGCTACTACGTGCTCAATGAACCGTCGGTGCCGGACGCGGAATACGACCGGCTCATGACGGAGCTGCGCGGGCTCGAGGCCGCGCACCCGGAGATGGTCACGGCCGATTCGCCCACCCAGCGTGTCTCCGGCACGGCGGCGGCGGAATTCGCCGAGGCGCGGCACGCCATTCCGATGTTGTCGCTGGCCAACGGTTTCAGCGACGAAGATCTCGGCGATTTCGACCGCAAGGTGCGCGAGCGGCTCGGCGTGCCAGGGCCGGTGAATTACGCCGCGGAACCGAAACTCGACGGCCTCGCGATCGCGGTGATCTTCCGTGACGGCGAGTATTTTCGCGCGGCGACGCGCGGCGACGGCGTGACCGGCGAGGACGTCACCGCCAACGTCGCGACGATCCGTTCCGTGCCACGGCGCCTGCGCGGCAAGCCACCCGCACTGCTCGAAGTGCGCGGCGAAGTCTTCCTGCCGTTTGCCGGCTTCGCGAAGATGAATCGCGAGGCGGCCGCGCGCGGCGACAAGGAGTACGTCAATCCACGCAATGCGGCCTCCGGCAGCCTGCGGCAGCTCGACCCGCGCATCACCGCCACCCGGCCGCTCGACCTGTTCTTCTATTCGCTCGGAGTGGTGGAGGGCGGCAGCATTCCCGCGCACCACAGCGAGCTCGCGCCGCAGCTGAACGCATGGGGCCTGCGCACCTGCCCGGAAGCGCGGCTCGTGTCGGGCATCGAAGGCTGCCTCGAGTACTACCGCGACATCGGCGCGCGGCGCGCCAAACTGCCGTACCAGATCGACGGCGTGGTCTACAAGGTAGATAGCCGCGCCGACCAGGACACGATC
>Ga0193752_1003527_pt1 | contig 10748 bp, 6 predicted proteins | sample H1c1metaG_FD_144924 | JGI IMG/M metagenome (GOLD analysis project Ga0193752, IMG submission 144924) | Soil microbial communities from a riparian zone of the East river system, Colorado, United States - H1c1 | ecosystem: Environmental > Terrestrial > Soil > Riparian zone | place: USA: East River...
TTCAAAAGCATCTTTAAAAAAATGATATGCTTTCTCCGTATTACCTAAGCGTGCATATAATAAAGCGAAAACGGCCTGTGTCATTGCAGGTGTACCTTCATTTGGAACTCTACCTTCGTAATATTCCAGATCTTTTTTAATCTGTAATGGGTCAGTAATTACCTTAAGAGGATAGGCCAGTAAATTTACATCTGCCTGTTTAATTCCTTCCCCTTTATAGCTTGCATGTTCTTTAGTAACTCCATTTTCCATCTTCAGAATTGGAATATTCTGCGCGACTAAAGCCCAGTCCGGGTTCGGTTTAATACCCAGCAATTTTGCTGCCGCCGCTGCATTCTGCAAATTTACTTTGGCAGCTGCGTTGGTATAAGCATTATTATCTACATTTTCTGCCCATTCATCAGCAGCCACTACATTTTTAATTTCATAATGCCCTGGTGCATTCCTTTCTACCCTACTCGCCCAGAAATCAGCTGTCTGTGATAAGATTGGCCATCCCTTTTCTTTCAACCATTCTTTATCCTGCGTAACAGCATAATAATTCCATGCAGCAAGAGCAACACAAGCTGTGATATGGTGTTCAAAAGCGCCACTCAGCGCCCATACAGGTGTTTCTTCTACCCCTGTATCAGCACTTTCCCAAGGATACATGGCACCTTTATATCCATGAGAAAAAGCATTACGTTTTGCAGCATCCAACCTGTCAAAACGATAATCAATTAGTGATTTCGCTATTTCGGGATGTAAAACGAGCAATGCAGGGAACATCCAGATATCAGTATCCCAAAAAACATGACCATTATAGCCAAGACCAGACAATCCCATTGGAGACAAAGAAAATGGACTACCAGCGCGGGTAAAAGAATATAAATGATACAACATGCTATGAATATCCTGCTGCGATTGAGGATCACCCTCCAGCTGTATATCACTTTTCCATAATTCATCCCATGCCAGGTTATGAAAAGCAAGCAGCCTGTCACGCCCTTCTAATTTTGCAAACACAGTCATTCTCTCTGCCTCATTTAGCGGATCACTATGATGGGCAGAAGTAATAGAGCTTCCGGTAACGGCATAATCATAAGTTTCCCCCGAACCAAGGCTTTTACTGAATTTCATCAGATGCATATTGTTATCCCACATTTCATGGATGACCCTGGGTTCCTTTCCGTGAATCTCATTAAAGATAAAACTCGTCGAAGCGCAAAGCTGCAATTTGCCAGTAGGACTTTTTGCTGTTGAAGTAAGCAAAGAAATGGTCACATGCGGACGATCAATTTCATTATAATAATTCTGTACCTCTTTTAGAGCATCCGGAGCCTCCATTACACTGGCTGCATTAATGGTTATAGCTTTTTTAGCTTTTATACTTACATCAGTCAAGACTGTAAAAGGAAGTTGTCTGAGTGAATAATACGTATAGGTAATTGTCGCTTTGTCACCATAATCAAAAGTAGTTTTGAAAGAGGCATGGTGCATATCCAGCTCTTGCTTGAAATTACTAACATCTGCTGCTGTTAAACGCTTTCCATCAATTTCCAGATACATATTTAACAGGTTAAAACTATTTAGGAAATTACTTACCCTTCCCCTTCCATATTGATCATAAGCACCTGCCAGCACAACATTTTTGACTTTGAAAGGTTCAGGAGAGGAAACAATACCGATCATGCCGTTGGCGATGGTTACACCGTAATAATTACCGGCATTGGGTTGATCGGCAATTATTTTCCAGGGATCCTGGGCTTTTAGTGTAAAACATATGGGCAGCAGCACAATAAACAGTAATGAATTGATTCTTTTCATAAAAATGAACTATAAAAGGGCTTAGATAAATACAAAAAGATTAACCTGCTCAGCACAGGTTAATCTTTCACAATATATTTAATAATTTTAATTAATAGCCTGGATTCTGAACATAATTGGTATTGCCCAACTGATTATCAGGTATAGGGAACACCAGGTTCCTTGGATTATCTGTTGATTTCTCTTGCCATGGAGTTAAGAATTTACCGAAACGAATCAAATCTTGTCTCCTTACTCCTTCCCAGAAAAATTCACGTCCGCGTTCATCCAGTAAATTATCCAGTGTTAAACTTCCAAAAGCACTGGCTCCTCTTACAGTTCTAAGAGAGTTAACAAGCGCCAATGCGCCACTAGTCAAACCTGTTCTTAACTGAGCCTCAGCTTTCATTAACAAAACATCCGAATATCTGTAATAAACCCAATCATTCTCCGCTTTGCCTGTCCCGCCATTTACATAATCAATCGGATACTTGATTACCCTAATACCAGCAACTTCTAAATGGTTTTGATCAGTTTCAATATTACTTACTTCTGGAGTAAAAATCAGGTTATTATTACGTCTGTCCTTAATTGCAACTCCCTTTTCATCATATTGCTGACCAATCAAGAATCCTGCTTTAACACCAGAAACATCAGTCATTCCAGTATATGCACCTCCTAAACGTTTATCAGAAGCTTCAAATTTTTTATAAAAATCAGATAAAGTACAGAACCCATTATTACCATTTGGATTTTGATTATAGTGTAAAGGCGCTACCCACATACTGCTCACTCCACCAGCATCAGACCCACCAATATTCTGGGCTGTGAATATATTCTCTTTTGATAGCTTATCATTAGCTGGCCCAAAATTATCATAATAATTTGCTGTCAGCTGATATTTACCAGAATTGATAATTTCATCAGCAAGTGTAATTACTTTTGCCATTTCAGCAGCATCAAAAGTAGGTACAGCACGATTTATAAAAGCCCCTTTATTCAGGTAACATTTCATTAACAACATTTTTCCTGCATCTTTATTTGCAAAGTAATTAGGTCCATCAGATAGTGCAGGAATAATTGCTGTTAATTCTGAAATCAGGTAAGCAATCTCTTCTGGTGCTTTTCTAACCTTCGAAGCTAAACTTACATCTTCTCCCGGCTCACGATAAGGAACCTGTCCCCAGCCATCTAAAATAGAAAATTGCACAAATGCACGAAGAAATCTTGCCTCTGCGGCCTGTGTAGGTGTAGGGTTATAAAGCAATATATTTGTGGCTGCATAACTTACCCCATTTAAATCTCTGTAACTACTAGAAACACGGGTATGATCAGCCTCCCAGCGATGTAAATGTAAAGCACGCCAGGCCCCGTTATCGTCCCAGTCACCCCCTCTTGTTGGCACAATAGCCTCGTCAGAAGAAAATTCCTGCAATGCCCAAAAACCGTATGGCCCCTGATAAGGGCTACGCATAGCCGTATAACTTCCATTTAACAGATCGGCAACATTCCCGCTATTAATCCCACCGTTACCAATCTGGCCATGTAATTTCTCATCCAGTTTTGTGCAGCCTGACAGGGATATCGTCAGCACCATCAAAGCAATTATATATTTATTTTTCATGTTAGTCATCATTAGTTAAAGAGAGAAATTCACACCTAGATTAAATGTCCTTGAACTTGGATAAGGGATATATTCAATACCTGCTGAAGGGACACCATTTATACTCTTATCAACATTTACTTCCGGATCAAAACCAGTGTATTTAGTAATTACAAACAAATTCTGTCCATTTAGAAAAATATTCATTCCTTTTATTGACTTACCAATATTACCTACTGAATAGCCGATTGTAGCATTGGCTAATTTCACATAACTGCCATTTTCAATATATCTTGAAGATGCTGCAATTGGATTTGCCAAAGATTCCTGGATAGGAGAATTCAACAAGTTAGAAGCAATATTTTTACCGATTCCAAGATTAGAGATTGGCAATACTGAATTAGCAGTATTGTTGTAAATCTTTTGCCCTAGTGATCCGTTGAAGTTCGCTCCGAAAGTTATTTTTTTATATCTCAAATTCACATTAAAACCCAGAATAACACTCGGATTCGGATTACCCAAATAATAAGCTTTATAACCATCTTCAGTATACTGAGATTGTCCGGCAGCGTTCAAACCAGTAAATTCCCTGGTTACCATAGCGAATAACGGTAAACCATCCTGAATAACCTCTAGTGTGACATCACTTAATCCTTGTCCGTTTAGAGAACCTGTTTTGATAATACCGACAATGTTTTTCACTTTGTTTTTGATAAAAGTGGCATTACCTCCTAAAGAGAAAGAAAGATCTGGCTTATCAATAATATTGGCATTCAGCGTCATTTCAACTCCTTTATTGCTAATCTGTCCGGGTAAATTAATCCAGGTTACAGTTACGCCAGGATTTGCTGGCTGCAATGGTATTTGAGGGAATAACAGATCGGTTGTCGTTTTATTAAAATAGTCAATAGATCCAGTAATTTTATTACCAAACAAGCCAAAGTCAATACCAATATTTGTTTGCTTGTCAGATTGCCATTTTAATTTTTTATTCTCATTGTTTACCCCTACCAGTGATTGTTTACTACCCGAATAAACAATATCATAACGTTGCTGAGCCGATCCTGAAGGAAATTCCTGATTACCCGTTTTACCGTATCCCACTCTCATTTTCAACTGATTAAGCCAGGTAACATTGGTCATAAAGCTTTCATTCTTAACATTCCATGCGGCTGCAAATGAAGGAAAATAGCCATAACGATTATCAGATCCGAACTTAGTAGAACCATCTGCTCTAAACGTTGCAGTCAGCAAGTACTTGTTATCATAATTAAAAATCGCCCTTGCAAAATACGACTGTAGCTGCGTAGTTGGATCATAATAAGAGTTCGAGGTACGGTTAGCTGGTGCAACAGCATGGAAAACATCCGTATAATCAACATTGATATCCCCAAATCCTCTGGCAGTCATATTTTGTCCCTTATTAATATAATTGGTGTATTCATATCCAATTATTGCATTCAGATTAAGCTTACTTGCAATTTCTTTATTAAAGTTCAAAGTGTTCGTAAATTGCTGAGTAATCAGTTCTGTATTTGAATAACTAGCCACTCCACCCATGAATGGAGGACTTACCTTTACTCCATCCAGGTTCAGAAAACTGCGGGTAGAAGCCCTTCTTATACCAGTACTATAGTTTATACTAGCTAACATTCTAAACTCTAACCACGGTGTAATTTTATAATAAGGTGATACACTTCCCAGTATTGTAGATACTTTTGACTTATCACTTGAAGCCTCCAGCATAACCATTGGATTAATTGTTGTTGATTTCGGTTCTATAAATAAAGATCCATCTGGATTATACAAGGAACGGGTAGGATTCCACGATAACGCCTGCCCGATTAAACTCCCGGTAAAACCTGCATCTGTAGATATCGGAGGGAGACTTTCTAAATATTGATTACTGATCATATTTACATCCAATCCTAATTTCTTACTTTCAAGAAATTTGAAGTTTCCATTAAATGCTCCGCTATATTTCTTAAAATCACTGTTTCTGATAATACCTTGTTGATTTTGATAACCTAAAGAAGCCCGATAAACATTTCCATCATTACCTCCGCTGATTGCAACAGAATAATTTTGGTTGTAACCAGTACGGGTAATCGCTTTCATCGCATCGACGTTATCACCATAATCCAGGCCTTTAACTCCATATTTGTTTAACGCATCACGGAATTCACCACCATCCAGAATTTTAAGTCTTCTTGCCAGCGTACTTACTCCAGCTGATGCACTTACATCAATCTTGGTATCGCCACTCTTACCTCTTTTTGTGGTAATCAAAACCACACCATAAGCTGCTCTTGAACCATAAATCGCAGTAGCCGATGCGTCCTTTAAGATTTCCATCGATTCAATATCAGAAGGATTAATGAAATTCAATGGATTTCCCTGAGAGGAAGTACCAGCAGCGCTCAAATTATTAGTTCCCGGAGCTGTAGCTGTTCCACCATTACCAGTCGGTCTTGCTGATCTTCCATCAAGTGCAACACCATCTACAATATATAATGGCTGTCCAGAACCCGTCATTGCCGTATTTCCCCTGATTCTAACCGTAGAAGCCCCACCAGGCTGCCCACTGTTATTAATCATCTGCACACCAGCAACCTTTCACTCTTTTTCACAGCTCCGTAACCTACAATCGTTACAGCCTCAAGATCAGTACCTGAAGATAAAGTGAGATTAATAGTAGCTCTGCTATTGATATCTATTGTTTGTGACTGCAGACCAACATAACTGAAAGTCAGCGATTTTCCCGTTGCGGGTACATTAATAGCATACTTCCCATTGGCATCGGTCATTGCTCTTACATTCGTACCAGTAACTGAGATTGTAACACCTATTAAGGTATTCTTTTCATTATCAGATACCACACCCTTTACTACAGACTGTGCATATACTGATAAGTTAATGCTGAGTAAAGCAAGACAACAAAAAATTGTTCTTTGCAACAGCTGAGATTTAAGTTTATCTAAAAAGACAAACCATATTTTTTTTGGTAAAGACTCGTTCATAATTATTTGGTTTAGTTTATTTTGATTGAGAAAACTTTCTGTTTTTTGATTTGTGTTTTGAAGGAGACAATGGACAATTTGAATTTGCAATATGGCAAGCCTGTTCAGGCTCGTTAGTAAAAGCAATATATGCGTAAATAATTTCCCTTGTTATTGATTTTGTATCAATTAAAACTAAAATCAATTTACCGTTGCAATAAAACACAATCAACTATAAAACAATACATTAACTTAGTTTATTAATTTTAAATAAGCTAAAATGTTTAAGCTTTAGCGCATTTATTTAGAAATCGTAACATTATAGCGGTGAACACAATAATGATAAATTCTTTAATTATTCTTCGGACATAGTGTATTGAATACAGCATGATGAAAAAATTATATATATTGTTATCAGCTTATCAAACCTACCTCAACCTATGCAAGCCAACCAAAAGAGAGTCATGCTTTTCATCTATATTTCAATAATGATGACAAGTATTTTCATCTCCGGATGTTCACCGGAAAAAAGAACAGATTCAGCTTCCCTGCTAGAGAAACCGATACGCAGCGTACAACAGGATAGTTTGAATTTCCTGGTTACGGCATTAATACTAGCAATCACCTTTGCCCTCATCGCCTGTTACCTGCTCTATCAGAACTATCAAAAAAGCAAAGAGTTAGAAATCAAAAACAAAGAAAGCCTGAGACAAAAAGAAGAATTAATTGCCCTATCAACAGCAGCCCAGGCAACTGCAGAAGCAAAATTCAGTTTCTTTACACATATTTCTAATGCATTTAGGGTTCCACTTACCTTGATCCTACTCCCATTGGACGAGATGCTTGACAGCAAAAATTCATCAAACATGCCTAAACATCAGCTGAATCTAATCCATAGGAATGTCCAGCGGCTATTACTAATGGTTAACCAGCTAACCGATTTCAGAAAGATAGAATATGATAAAATGAAAATCGACCTCACCTGTCAGGACTTTGTTGCTTTCTCAAAAGATATTATCTCCTCATTCAAAGCAATGGCTTTGAGAAAAAACATAGAATTAAAACTATCAGGTGCTGATAAAGAAATCATGGTCTGGTTTGATAAAAACATGTTTGACAAAGTGTTGTTCAACTTATTATCTAATGCTATCAAGTTTAGTCCGGAACATGGAAAAATAGTAATCGGACTTAAAAAAAATCTTGCTGATCAGACATTAGAGATCACAGTAGCAGACAACGGCAACGGAATGACCGAAGAAGAAATAAAACATATATTCGAATTATTTTACCAGGCTGACAAAGGCAGTTTTTTTGGTTCAGGTCTTGGTCTTTCTCTTTCAAAAGAGATTACCGAATTGCATCAGGGCACAATAAGTATTCAGAGTAAAAAGGGAAATGGAACCACTTTTCATATTAAACTCCCATTGGAACAAACGTACAATATTCCTGAAAACCAAAAAACAATCAGTGACTTCACTATCAGCCCTGATCATTTAAACCAATATACGACAGAAATCTTGCAAGACAGTGCTCCTGATCCGCTAAACAATGAACCAGAAGGATATCTCAATGAAGAATCTTTACTGATTATTGAAGAAAATGAAGAACTGCTTGAATATTTAAAAAACAGCTTTAAAGAAGATTATGAAGTGTTTACTGCCAACAGTAACTCACAGGGGCTGAAACTAGCTTATGAAATGATTCCGGATCTCATTATTACCGATATAACTTTAGCTGAGAAATCAACTGTTCAGATTACTCCTGCTCTTAAAAATGACATCAGAACTTCTCATATACCTATTATTACATTATCAGCTGATGGCAATGAAGAGCACAAAATAAACGAGATTAAACAAATGACGGATCTTTACATAACTAAGCCATTCAACTTTATATTACTTAAAGAAAGTGTAAAAAATCTGCTTTGGAACAGGAAATTGTTAAAAATAAAATTTTTGAATGAAACCCCTGCAGAAAATAACGTAACAGTGTTAAGCAGGCCTGACAAGAAATTCCTAAGCGATTTTACCAGTGTAATTGAACAGAATATAGCCAATGATAAATTTAATGTAGACAACATAGCCACAGCATTAGGTATATCCAGAATTCAGTTATACCGAAAAACAAAAGTGCTGCTTGACTGTACAATTAACGATTACATTTTAAACAGAAGACTTAAAAAAGCTAAATATCTTTTAATCAATAAGGACCTTTCCATCTCCGAAATCACTTATCAGGTAGGTTTTTCATCCCCCACTTATTTTTCCACTGTTTTTAAAGCAAAACATAATTGTACACCATCCTCTTATAAAAAACAAATAGCCATAAACACCTAACCGTAAAATATCGCCTGTATCGAAAATTTCATCAGGCAACATCTTCGTGATGAAAGACTAAATAAACAATAATTCCCTATATTGATCCCTCAAAACAAACCTATCAGCAAAACTAAATCGTTATAATATGTATTTACACAAAGTAATCATTACCTCTGCACTGATCGCAGGATTAGGGCTGGCAAACGCAAATGCTCAGGCTAAACATGAGGATACAGAATTCTATACTCCAGTTCCAAAAAAAGTCACTCCAGGGAAAATAATAACTGAAGCCCCATCTGATGCCGTAATTCTGTTTAATGGCAAAAACCTTGATCAATGGGTTATGACCGATGACAGAACACAACCAGCAAAATGGACTGTTGCAAATGGTCAGCTAACCGTTAATAAAAAAGCGGGTAATATTGAAACCAAACAATCATTTGGTAACTATCAATTGCATATCGAATGGCAAGTACCACAAAATATAACCGGAACAGGACAATTGCGTGGCAATAGTGGTCTTTTCCTTGCCTCAATGGGAAAAGGCGATCTGGGTTATGAGTTACAGATTCTGGATTCTTATGATAATAACACCTACACTAATGGTATGGCAGGAAGTATCTATAAGCAAACTACTCCGCTGGTTAATCCATCCCGTAAACCAGGAGAATGGCAAACCTACGATGTGATCTGGACTGCACCAACTTTTAAAGCTGATAGCACATTGAATACACCAGCCAAAGTAACCGTATTGTATAATGGTGTGTTGGTCCAGAATAATTTTGAGTTGAAAGGTCCAACACAATATGTTGGTGAAGCATCTTATAAAAGCGCCCACGGTCCGCTTCCAATCAAGCTTCAATCTCATGGAGATAAAAGCGAACCAATAAGCTACCGTAATATCTGGATCAGAGAGCTTCAAAAGTAATTTCTTAACCCTGCAATTCTTTTAAAAATAAAAGAAGCCGCTTCAACAAATTGAAGCGGCTTTTCTATGAGTTTATTATTAAATTCCTTAAACTTTTTTAGGAGGAAGGTCAAATGCAACGGCTTCATGCTCAAAATGACCATTATGTGCGCCATCGCAAAAAGGTTTATTTTTTGACATTCCGCAACGGCAAATTGAAAGTACTTCTCTACCTTGAAGACCGTACACATTGCCATTTCTGTCAACGATTTCGAAATCGCCTTCGATCTTTACAGATCCATTATTATTGATTGTAAGTTTTGTCTTCGACATGTAATTGTTTTTTGAGACAAAAGTAGAAGTCTGAATGGAAAGCAGGGAATCTCATTTCTATTTAGAAACATTATCCCATAAAAAAGGAACTTCTTTTTGAAACTCCTTTTTTCCTTCTTTATTAAGTGATTAATGATAACCCTATATTTAGATCAATAAGACTTTTCACAATCAATTTTTTAAAGATTTTGTTTATTTTTACAACATCATGGACGAGGAGAAAAAGGACTCAAAAAAGGACATGTTCCTAAAGTGGATTCGACGCATGGGCGTCTGGGGATTTCTGTTCTTTTTGGTGAAAGGACTGATCTGGCTAGCCGTTGGGTATTGGGTAGTCAAATAAATTCTTAAACAATTCTTATCGCTTAACCGTTAAAGGATAAAAAAGAGATGAAGAACCAGATTCCAGAGCAACATGAAGGAGGTCAGCTGGATACTACAGCAAAAGCTGAATTTCCTTCAATTGAAGAAGCCAAAGTATTCTATCAGATTGCAAAAAACAGGTTATTAAATATCTCCTGCTGGGCAGAACTTTGTAAAATCCCATTATCAACCTTTACTTTAACAGATGCAAACGGCCAGGAAGTAATAAAAGAAGCCGAAAAGGGTGATTATTTAAAGATAAATATTCCCGGGCCGGGCACTCATACCGGAGACGGATTTGATTGGGTTCGTATTGAGAAAGTCAATGAAGAAATAAATAATTCATCCGCAACTATAACTTTACAAGTCAGACCATCAGCAAACCCAACACAGCAAGATTCTGCTATTGCACATTTCTTTAGCCAGCAAGCGACTTCAGC
>Ga0193752_1003528_pt1 | contig 10747 bp, 9 predicted proteins | sample H1c1metaG_FD_144924 | JGI IMG/M metagenome (GOLD analysis project Ga0193752, IMG submission 144924) | Soil microbial communities from a riparian zone of the East river system, Colorado, United States - H1c1 | ecosystem: Environmental > Terrestrial > Soil > Riparian zone | place: USA: East River...
ACTGCAGCTGGATGCACTGGTTGATGACGGTCGAGGAGTCCACCGCGCCGATGTACTTGTCGACCTTGATGTCGAAGTAGTCAGCCGACACGGACAGTCCGCGCACCGCCTCGGGCTGGTACACGACGCCGACGGTCATCGTATCCGCGACTTCCGGCTGAAGTTCGAGATTGCCGCCGCCCAGTGTCACGCAGGTATCCGCGGGGCATTCCGGGATCAGCCCGTACTGCGCCGGCGTGACGCCGCTGTGCTGGCAGTCGGCGAGGCTCGCATCGGGCGTTGGCCCCGAACACGGATCCTGGCCCGCCACGTTGCCGAGCCCCTGCGGCGCGAACAGCTCGCTGATGTTCGGCGCACGCACCGCGCGGTTGTAGCTGCCGCGGAATTTCAGGGAATCGACCGGCTGGTATTGCAGCTCGAACTTGTAAGTGCTCGCGGTGATGCCTTCGGATCCCGTGATGCTGTAATCCGAATATCGATACCCGGTGTTGAACGTCAGCGATTTGATGCCCGGCTTGTCGCTCACCAGCGGCACGTCGATTTCGACGAACGCCTCGTTCACGTCGAACGTGCCCGAGTTTTCCTTCGTGCCCTTCTGCTGCGCGACCGCGTCGGCTTCGAAGCTCAAGGCTTCGGTGCGGCGCTCCACGCCGAACGCGACGGCAATGGCTTCGTCGGCGCTCGGTACCTGCAGGCCGTAGGCCGCAAGATCGCCGTTGACCGAGATGTTCAGCACTTTCTCCGTCTGCACGCCATGCGTGAAGGTCGGCGTGAAGATGTATCCGTAAGCCGCATCGCTGATGCCGAAGGCCTCGAACACGTTCACGGGCACGCAGTTCGGATCGGATGCGTCGAGCACCGATTTGCAGGTCGGGACGCCGGCGACATCGACCACCTGCAGGCCGCGGGCGCCTTTCAGCAGATCGAGATCGTTCTTGTAGCTCTCATCGAGGATGACTTTCGAATACAGCACGCTCGCGTCGTAGCTCCAGGCTTCGCCGAGCGAACCGCGGCCACCGAGGTTCACGCGGTAGTCGGTGTGGCGCAGGTCGTCGCGGCGCGGGGCGCCCGGCGGTCCGAATCGATATCCAACGAAGGTGTTGACGCTGGTATCGGTCCCCGCGCCGGCACCGCACAGCAGGCCGGCCTGCTGCGTCGACAACAACGGATTGTCGCAGTTGATCGGATAAGTATTGCCCTGGAAGTACGCGCTCGGCGCGGCCTGCGAGAACGTGTGGTCGTCCATGAACATCAGGCCGCCGTACACGCTCAGGCTGTCGCTGTAGTCGTAGTGCGCGAACGCGCCGGCGCTCACCCGGTTGTCGGCGCGCTGGATGTAGTTGGTCGGCGCGTAGTTGTAGAGGAACGAGCTGTCGTACGGCACCCAGTTGGCGGCGCCGTCCTTGACGTTGTTGTAGGTCTGGCCGTTGTTGGGGCCGCCGAGCATGGTGAACAGGCCCCACTGGTTGTTGCTGGAGCCGCCGCAGACGAATTCCGAATTTTCGTCGCCGGCCAGATTCAGTCCGCAGGCCGAGTAGTCGCGCGTGTCCTGGGTCACGGGCTTCAGCTCGCGATAGGCGAGATAAAACGTCGCGTTGCCCTGGCCATCCGGCGTATTGCTGCCGACCGCGATGCTGAAATCCGTGCGGCCGCCATCCCACAGGCTGCTCTTCGGCTGGTCGAACCCGGCGGTGTCGATGACCGACTGCACGTAACCGTTGTTGTTCTCGTGCTGGTTGATGCCGTACTGCGCGGAGAACCGCACGCCTTGCAGGTCCTTCTTCATGATGAAGTTGACGACACCGGCGACGGCATCCGAGCCGTACACCGCCGACGCGCCACCCGTGACCACGTCGACCCGCTCCAGCAATGCGGTCGGGATGAAATTCACGTCGCCGGCATCGACCGGCAACATGCGCTGCCCGTCGACCAGCACCAGCACGCGGCTCGATCCCAGGTCGCGCAGATTGACGCGCGCCGTGCCGTCATTGCCGTTCGAACCGTTCTCGTTCGAGTCCGCGGTGAACTGCGGCATGCGATTGAGCACCGTCTCGATCGACGGCGATCCCTGGTACTGAATTTCCTCCTGCGCCACCACCGAGATCGGGCTGGCGCTCTCGAGATCGGGCCGCTTGATGCGGCTGCCGGTGACCGTGATCTCGTCGAGCTCGTTGCGCTGAGCTGGTTCCGCCGCTGTCTGGGCGGCGCTGTCGGTCGCGGCGAATACCAGCCAGGACGCGATCGTCACGGCCAATAATTTCGACCCTGTTTGAGCCTTGTGCATTGACTCTCCCCTTTGTTGATTTTTGCGAATCGCAACGAGCAGTAAATATCGTATACGATATAGGGAGTTGTTATATCGGGAGCTCCGGCGCGACGCAATTGCTAACCAGAGGAGGGTGCGATGCCGGTTTTGTTATCCCGGGTGTAGGAATGCACCGAACTCGCGCGGACTTCGGCGGTCTTGAGGTCAACGGTCGTCGCGTTGCAACGTTGAAGTGCCGAGGAGATACGAATGCACCCAAGCTCGAAGCTCGCAGCCCTGATCTTTGCGGCGGTCGGCGCCGGCTGCGCCTGGGCGGATCCGCCCGTCGCGCCACCGGTCGAACCCGTCCCATCCAGCGAAGCCAGCACTGCCCTGCCCGCCGACGCGGAAATTTTTGTCTACCCGTCGAAGGGTCAGGACGCCAGGCGGGTCGACCGTGATCGCTACGAATGCCACAACTGGGCGGTCGCGCAGTCGCACTATGATCCGAGCGAGCCGCACCTGGCGCCGCATCAGCGCATCGAGGTCGTGTCGATGCCGCCGCCCGGCCACGCGACGGTCGCGGGCGCGGTGACCGGAGCCGTGATAGGCGCCGCCATCGGCAGTCCCCGCGATACCGGTGAAGGCGCCGTGGCCGGCGCTATTGTGGGGGCCATCGCCGGCGCCTCTTCCGACGCGGCGCGCCGCCAGGACAACGAGCAGGTCGACAAGCGTGCGAGCGCGGAGAGCCAGGCGGAGCGCGCACGCCTCGAGCGACAGGCGACCGACTATCGGCGCGCGATCTCGGCCTGCCTCGAAGGCCGTGGATACACGGTCAAGTAGTTTCGCTTTTGCGCCCGGAGAAGATCATGCGTATCAAAGGAAAGAATCTGTTGCCGCTGCTCGCGATCGCCGCCATCGCATTGAGCGCCGGCGCGGTGCAGGCCGCCGGCAATCCATATCCGAATCGCGACAACGGCCGCAACGACCGCGGGCATTCGCAGCCGCGCGGCGACTCGCGCGTCGACAACCGCTACAGCCACAATCGCAGCTATCCGACGCGTGGTTACGTGGCTCCGGCGCTGCCGCAGGGATACCGCTCGGTGCGTTATCGCGGCTCGCCTTACTACTACTCGCGCGGCGCCTGGTACCGGCCGTATGGTCCGCGCTTCGTCGTGGTCGCGCCGCCGATCGGCATCGGAGTCGGGTTCCTGCCGCCCTACTACACGCGCGTCTGGTTCGGCGGCATGCCTTACTACTACGCCGACGACACGTATTACTCGTGGCGGCCCGAGCGGCGGGAGTACGTCGTCACCGAGCGGCCCAGCGGCGACGCGCGCGTCGATGACAGCGCCAGCGAAGGCAGCGATGAAGTTTTCGTCTACCCGAAGAACGGGCAGAGCGAGGAACTGCAGGCCACCGATCGTTACGAGTGCCACGCCTGGGCGGTCGGGAAGACCGGCTTCGACCCCACGCGTCCCTCTGGCAACGTGAGTGAGTCCGAGATCGATTCGAAGCGCGCGGATTACCGGCGCGCGGAAGGCGCCTGCCTCGACGCGCGCGGCTACAGCGTCAAGTAGGAAAAGGGGACAGATCTATTTATTGTTCGAACGTGTAGGTTCTGCCGATCCAACGGCTCAATAAATAGATCTGTCCCCTTTTTCTGTCCCCTTTCAGGGCAGGTACGCGTCCACCGACGCGTCGTCGATCGACACCGGGTGGAACGCCTTGAGCACCCACACCGACATCTCCTGATCGTCGATGAGGATCGTCGGCTTCGGCAGGAACGCGGTGAAACACTCCGCCAACCCGATCGCGGTGACCACGCGCCGCGCGTAGTCGGCGCCGCCGGTGCTCCAGCAATACAGCGAAAACCCGCGCGCATGCAGCCGCCGTACCTGTTCGACGACGTGCGCGATCGGCTCGGGCGCCGCGCGAGCGTGGTGCACCAGGGTGTCATCGACGTCGACGTAGATCGCCGCGCCGCGTTTGCAGGGATCGCTCATATCCGGCGCCTCCGCCGCAGTTGTAGATAGGCGTCGAGCACCGCGCGGTCGAGCCGGTCGTCGGATTCATCGAGCACCACGATCCCCTTGCGGCGCAGTGTCGCGACCTGCAGCTGCGCCGCCTGGCTGTGTTCGCGCGCCGCGAGCGCCAGGCCCGGATCGCGCCAGTCGCGGGCGGGCGCCGCCGCGAGCCGCGCGATTTCGGCCGCCTGCGGCGCGGCGACGATGGGTTGATGTCGCGGCACCAGCGCCTTCAAGGCCTGCATCAGCTCCTCGTTGCGCGAGGGTTCCGCCAGGTCCGTGAGCCACACCACCAGGCCGCGATGCCGCAGCATGCGGCGTACCTGGATCGCCGCCGCGACCGGATCGGATTCGCCGCGCTCGGTCTCGAGCGTCTCGAGGGCACGGCGCAGGCGCGTCACCGCGCGCGTTCCCCGATCGGGAAGGCAGGCGGTCAGCGGACGCTCGGCGTACACCAGCAGCCCGACGCGATCTTCGATCGAGACCGCATGTTCGGCCAATCGCGCGGCCACGTTCGCATACAACCCGAGGCGATCGAGATCACCGGCGCGGACCCGGCTCGACCGCCCGGCATCGATGACCAGCAGGATCTCCAGGTGCTGCGCCTCACTGTATTCGCGCGCGATCAGCGCGCCGCGGCGCGCGGTCGCCTTCCAGTCGATGCGCGACAACGCATCACCACTCGTATAGTCCCGCAGCTGCAGCAGCTCGACGCCGGCGCCCGGCAGCCGCCGTGGCGTCTCACCGGCCGACTCGCCCGCGATCGCGCGCGCGCCGCGCGGCAGGCTGTCGGGCGCGACGGTGAACGGCTGATCCTGCGGCACCTCAAGGCTCCACCACGCGAGCTGGAAGCGGCCTAACAACCGCGCCGGCACCGCGCCGAACCGCGCGGCGCCGAGCCGCAGCGGCAACAGCTCCACGGGATCGTGCGTTTCATCGTCGGGCGGCAGGACGACGGTATGAACGTCGGTGGACTGGCGCAGCGCCTCGGGCAACACGCGCGCGTACTGCAGCGTCAGGTCGCGGCCGCGATTGTGGGCGAACGCGAACGCGCCGCCAGCGCGTAATCCGAGTTTGAGCCGCGACCCGACCCGCATGCGCAGGTCGAGGCGCGTGCCGTGCAGGTACCAGGCCTCGAGCGCGAGCCCGGTGAACAGCAGGAACGCGGGGAACAACCAGGCGCTCGCGAACGCCGGCTCGTCCGACCAGGTGCCGGCCACGCCTAACAAGGCGATCAGCGCGACGAACAGGTATCCGCGGATGGACAGATGCATGGCGGCGGCAACTCGTCAGGCCGGCGCTAGCGCGGCACCGGCGTCGCATCGAGAATGGCGCCGACCACGCCGAGATCGGTATCGCCATCGAGCGCCGCTTCGGGCTTGAGCACGAGCCGATGCGCCAGCACCCAGCGCGCCACCGCCTGCACGTCGTCCGGCGCCACGAAATCCTCCTGGCGCAAACCCGCGTGAACTCGCGCCGCGCGGATCAGCGCCAGCGCGCCGCGCGTGGACAGCCCCAGCGACACGCGCGGATGCTCGCGCGTGGCGCGCGCCAGGTCGAGGACGTAATTGGACAGCGCCTCGGACACGTGCAGCGCGCTGGCCGCGGCGCGCGCCTCGTGCAGCATGCCGCGATCGATGCGGCCGAGGTCGGCCGGAATCGCCTCGCGTGCCTCGAGCTCGGTCCCGTACCGCTTGAGGATTTCGCCCTCCGCGGCGCGCTCCGGATAACTCATGTCGATGCGCAGCATGAAGCGGTCGAGCTGGGATTCCGGCAGTGGATAGGTGCCCTCGAACTCGCGCGGGTTCTGCGTGGCCAGCACCAGGAAGTCCTCCGGCAGCGCGTACTGGTCGCGCTCCGACGAGACCTGGCGTTCTTCCATCGCTTCGAGCAGTGCGGACTGGGTCTTGGGGCCGGTGCGGTTGATCTCGTCGACCAGCAATACGTCGGCGAACAACGGCCCGCGGCGAAACACGAATTCGTTCTTCGACGCATCGAAGATGTGCGTGCCGACGATGTCGCTCGGCATGAGATCCGCGGTGCCCTGTACGCGCTTGAACTCTCCTCCCAGCACCCGCGCCAGCGTCTTGGCCAGCAACGTCTTGCCGAGTCCGGGCGGACCCTGCACCAGCACGTGTCCGCGCGCGATCAGCGCGATGCACAGCGCGCGGATCACGTCCTCGGCGCCGACGATGACGCGCGCCAGCTCGCGCTGAACCGATTGCTCGAAGGTTGCTACTGCGGTGTTCATGTTTTCAGCCGTTTTTCCAGAGTATCCAGGAGGTTCTGCAGCGGCGCGAGCGGCAGGTCGCGCTCCGCATGCGCATCCGCATACCAGGTTTTCAGTTGATCGAGTTCCTGCGGCAGGATCGCCGCATGCCGCTCCAGCCAGTGCCACAGCTCGCCGCGTTCCAGTATCTCGCCGCTGGCGCCGCGCGTCGCGCGAGCCACCCGCACGAAGAAGTGATCGAACAACCGCAGCGCCGTGTGGAATGGGGCGACCGTGCGCGCCACCAGGCCGCCGGCGCGCCGCACCAGCTCGGCTTCGGACGGGTCATGCGCGACGCTGGCCGGCGCCCGCAGTCGGGTGGAACCCAGCACCCACGTCAGCCACAACGCCAGCGCGATGAAGATCGTCTTGTACAGCCGTGGATCCCGGTAGAAACGGGCCGGGTCGTAGTTAGCCGACAGGCCCTGCCGCAGGTCGTCGAACAGCACCGCGCCGCTGCGCGACACGCTCGAACTCACGATGTTCGCGAACAGGCGGGCGTTGTCGTCATTGGCGAGCGCGCGGTTGGTGAACAGCGACCCCCCCGCCGACAGCAGGATGCGCCCCTGCCCCAGGCGTTGCTCGAAGAAGGCGCCCTCACCCTTGCCGGTGCGCGCCAGCGTGAGCACGAAACTGTCGTACGGCATGCGCAGCGACCATTCCTCGGGTTGGTAGTCTGTTTCGAGTCCCAGCTTCCTCACGCCCGCCAGCAGCGCGTGTGGGCCGGTGGCGATCAGCGGAATTTTCTCCGGCACCTCGAAGTTTCGCTTGAGCGGCTCGACTTCGGACAACTCGTCGTCTTCGTCCTCGTCCTTGTTGGCCTCCCGCGCATCGGCTTCACGCACGCGCTGCGCGAGCGGGGTGTCGTCGAGCCGCAGCTCACGCGCCGCGCGTGTCTCGAATTCGATCGCGGTGAGCGACTCGATCTCGCCGACGGCGCCCGGTGAGCGGCCGGCGGCCCAGCCCGGCTGATCCAGCAGTCCGGCGTTGATCAGCAGGGTGTTCCCCGCGCGCACCCACCGGTCGAGCGCGCCGAACTCGTCGCCGCGAAACACTTCGACACCGGGCAGCGACAGCACCAGCAGATTGCCGCGCGGCGGCAGGTCGATCGAGGCCAGCGCGGTATAACGTTCGCGAAACGAACGAACGTTGACGCCGGAACGCTGCAGCCATTCGTGCAGGCCCGCGTAGCCGTTGCCGCGCCGCTCCGCCGTGGTCGGACGCGCGGTGTCCGCATCCGGATCGAGCGAAGACGCCGGCCGCAACCACAGACCGTAGAAGGCCGCGAACGCCGCCAGCGCCAGCAACAGCGTGATGCCGCGTTCGCGCATCAGCGTTTGCCCGCGCGCGCGAATTTCTCGAGCAGCGACTTCGCGGCAGCGACGGCGCCTTCCAGCGTTTCGTCGGCCAGCTGACGCCCGGCGTAGCGCACCTCGTCAGCGGTCGACGCCACGCGTTCGAGCTCGGCGCGTTCGTCCGCCGAATCGAGCTCGGCGCGGCGCGCGATGGCGCGCGCGGTCAATCCTTCGGCCGCGGGCAGGCGTTGCGCGCGCGTCAGGGCCTCGCCTAACAACCGCAACAACATGCCGGGGCGATCGGCGAGCGGCGCCGCGTTCACGTCGGCCAGCATCAGTCGGCGGCGCCACTCGGCCGCCGGGTTCGCGCGCCGCCCGGCGCGCCGGGTGCCACCCAGGAGCCCGGCTGCGCGCAGCTCGCCCCAGATCACGAACAGCACCAGCGCCGCCAGGATCGCGTAACCCATGTAAGTGAGCGCGCGCGCGACGCCTTCGCTGGTGTGAAACTGGCGCGACCATTTCTCGAGCCAGCCGGCTTCGTCGTCGTCCTTCCGGTTTTCGAACTTCTGCTTGAGCCAGCGCTTGAAGCGTTCCCAGCGGGTGACGCCGGCGCGGCCCTGCTCGCCGAGTTCCGCGAGCACGGGCGCGAGCAGCTCCTGGCGCGGCGCGGTGCGCGCCGGCGTGTCCGAATTCGCCTGCCGCAGCAGCTCTCCCAGGACGCGCAGCGATTCGGCGGAGATTTCTTCGCGTCGCTCGCGCAGCGTATGCGGCAACAGTTCGCGCCACGGCGAATTGTCGAGCGCCGGCAACAGCTCGGGGCAGCGCCGTTGCACGCGTTCGATGCCCACGTCGACACGCGGATCGAGTCGCGCACGGCAGGCGTCGATCGCCCGCAACGCGCCGTCCTCGGCGGCGGCGAACGAGGCGGCGCACAGCCCTGACAACAGCAGCCAGCGGTGCAGGTGCCGCGCCTTCATGCGCCCCGCCGTTCGCGTTCGCGCAGTTTCAGGTCTTCGTACGCGACGATCAGCACCGCCAGCGCGAAGGGGACTCCGATCGCGCCGACCACCAGCGCGAGCAGCGAACGCACCAGCGCGATCAGGAACAGATCGGCCCGGCCCAGCATCGGCGACAACATGCCGACGACGATGGCCGAAACCGCGTAGAAAACCGCGACCATGCAGGCCGTCGCGAGCAACGCGCCGAACATCCGCCACGACCGGCGCCGCGACACGCGCAACGCCTGCAGGATCGCCGACAGCGGGCCGAACCCGTCACACCAGAACGCGGGCAGCGCGACGACGAACAAGGCCGATGGCCACAGCAACGGCACGCCGATGAGCGCCAGGCCCGCACCCGGCAGGATATTGCCGATTGCCGCACTCATCGAATACAGCAGGATGGGAAATCCGAATGCACCCAGCGTGGCGATCAGCGCGGCCGGCCAGCGTTTGAGCACCGCGACCAGCTCGAGGCGAAAGCGTGGCCGCACTCCGTGCGAGATCGATTGCAGGCGCAGCGTGATCACACCGAGCAGCGCCGCGGCCAGCAAGGCCGCGATTCCCCAGGTGACCACGCGCAGGTGCGGGACGACGAACGCCGTTGCGCCGGGCAGCGCAAACGACGGGGCGATGAAGGTCGTGTAAACCGTCGGCAACTCGAAGATCAGCACGGCCAGGCCCGAATACGGCAGGCAGCGCGGCAACCCGGCGCGAAACAGCCGGAACGCCGCGTCGAGCACCTCCCCCGTCATGAGCGGCCGCGCCAGCGGCAGAAGGCTGCCCGGAGCTTCAAGGGGTAACGCGCGGCTCATGCGGGCATGATACCGATGCCACGCGGAACTCGTGCATCATCGCCGCCCCATGTTCGAAGTGTCCGACAGCGACAGGTTGCTGGCCGAAGCGGCCGGCGTCATCACGCGCCGCGATGCGGAAATCCTGCTCGCGCACGCGTGGAATCTCAGCCGCGGGCAGCTGCTCGCGCGCGACCGCGAGCCCGTGCCGGCCGACGTCATCGCGCGCTTCACCGACGCCTGCGCGCGGCGCGCGCGCGGAGTTCCCGTCGCCTATCTTCTGGGACGGCGCGAATTCTGGTCGCTCGACTTCGAAGTCACGAGCGCCGTGCTGGTGCCGCGCCCCGAGACCGAGCTGCTGGTCGAGCGCGCGCTCGCGCTCGTTGGCGCCGGCGCGGCCCGGGTCGCGGATCTCGGGACCGGGTCGGGAGCGATCGCGATCGCGCTCGCGCACGAACGCCCGCAGTGGAAACTCACCGCGACCGATGCCTCGGCGGACGCGCTCGCCGTGGCGCGCCGCAATGGCGAACGTCTGGCGCCCGGCCGGCTCGAATGGCTGCTGGGCGAATGGTTCGTGCCGCTCGCGGGCCGCCATTTCGATGCCGTCGTCAGCAATCCGCCCTACATCGCCGCGGACGATCCGGTCCTCCGTGGCGACGGCCTCGAACACGAGCCGCGCGGCGCCCTGACTCCGGGGGGTGACGGCACCGCCGCGCTCGCCACTCTTATTAATGAGGCGCCGGACCATCTCGTCGCCGGCGGCTGGCTGGCGCTCGAACACGGCAATGGACAGGGGGATTGGACGCGCTCCGCGCTTGTGGCGCGTGGCTTCAGTCACGTAACCTCAGCCCCCGATCTCGCCGGCCACGAACGCGTAACTTCCGGCCAATGGAGCAATTAAACCGTGTCAGTCGTATTTGAAACCTCGCTCGGCAATTTCGAAGTCGAGCTGTTCGAGAAAGAAGCGCCGCTGTCCGCCGCGAATTTCCAGGAGTACGTCGACGACGGCTTCTTCGATGGCGTCATTTTCCATCGCGTGATCCCGGGCTTCATGATCCAGGGCGGCGGTTTCGAGCCCGGCATGAAGCAGAAGAAGGTCAAGGCGCCGATCAAGAACGA
>Ga0193752_1003529_pt1 | contig 10746 bp, 5 predicted proteins | sample H1c1metaG_FD_144924 | JGI IMG/M metagenome (GOLD analysis project Ga0193752, IMG submission 144924) | Soil microbial communities from a riparian zone of the East river system, Colorado, United States - H1c1 | ecosystem: Environmental > Terrestrial > Soil > Riparian zone | place: USA: East River...
ATCAATGAGCCGGGCTTTCCTTTGCAGATGAGCATTACGGACGACGACATCTGCAACTACGGCGGCGGCGATTTCGGCATCACAGTCGGGAATGTCGTGGGCGATCCGTATCCGGAAGTTTTTGCGACCGGCTCATTGATGGGTCCTGTGTTCGGATGGAATCACGTTGGCGTGCCATTGGTCGGCTGGCCCATCTACGACTCTTGCCAACCGACAATGCTCGGCATCGGCGAATTGGATGGCGATCTAAGCGATGGCGAAATTGCTGCGGTCGTTGCGGCAAGAATGATCCATTACACCCACACGGGTATGAGCGCAGCAGGCTGGCCGCGTATGCAGCAACAAGCGTACTTTCCACCGGCAATTGCTGATCTCGACGGCGATGGCCGCGATGAACTGATCGGCTATCCATCGCGCTATGCCGACGGCGTGGCGATCCCGAATTTGATGCCCACGACCCAGGGGCTCGGTTCGACGGCCGCCATCGCCGATCTAGATTCGGACGGACGTCCGGAAGTCGTCATTGCAGAGGAGGCTCGACTGTGGGCGGCAAACCTTAATGGTTCGCTCTTCGGATTTCCCACTTCAGCGCTCATTGCCAAGGGCATCGGTTGGGTTGATGAAGCTGTGGTTGGCGATGTCGACGGCGACGGCGAACCAGAGATCGTCTTTTCTAAACATCTCAGCAATAGTTATGGTGGGCGGCTCGTTGTCCATTCTTCCAAAGGAGCATTCGAGCGGCTTCTTCCGATAAACGATTGGACGATAGGCAAACCGGTCTTGGCGGACATGGACCAAGACGGCATTCCGGAAATATTGGTGACTACCTATCGCGCCGTGCACGCGTTCAAAGGCGACGGAACCTACGTGCCTGGATGGCCACTAGAGTTGCCGAGTACTGAGTCCTATCCAAGTTATCTCGTCGTGGGCGACGTGATGGGAACAGGCCACCCAAACGTCGTATTTTCGGTAGGCACTGCGCAGTATCACTTCGAATCGGGTGTGCTCAAAGGTCGTCTCTACATTGTGCATGCAGACGGAACCCTCGCAACGGGATTCCCCCGCGACGTGGATATTTCCCGCGGAACGTTGACTTCCGCGATTGCGGATTTGGATCTAGACGGCCGTAACGAGTTGCTGTTCACGTCCGCGCCAGACTATGGATTCCGCGACAATGTGTACGCATACGACTTTTCGAATGGTCCGACTGGCCCGATCGAATGGGGACAGTATCGCGGGGGCGCCGATCACCGTGGGTTCTACTCCTTGGGCAAAAATCTTCCGAATGAGGCGTATCTCACAGCCCATCCGCACGGCGGGGGCACGATTTCAACTACCGACGGACGAATCAATTGCGCTGCAGACTGCATTGAGCGCTACACGAAGGGAGCGAGCGTAGTGCTGACGGCCACGCCCGGACCCGGCGCCCAGTTCGAGCAATGGGTCGGCGATTGCGCGGGGCAAGGGAATCCTTGCACGTTGACGTTGCAACGTTACATGGCCGCTACGGCAAGGTTTCACACACCATTGAACGCGCAAATTATCGGTTCGGGCAGCGGAACGATTGTGTCGACGCCTGGTGGCATCGATTGTCCCACTGACTGCGTCGAGGCGTATCCAGGCGATTCAGTCGTCACTCTCGTGGCGACTCCAACCCCCGGATCCGACTTCGATGGATGGTCAGGTGCCTGCAGCGGGTTCGAACTGCAATGCCGAGTGCGGATCGATGCTGCATACACGGTCACGGCGAAGTTCGTTACATCGCGACGTGTCACGGTGACTAAGTCCGGGTTGGGCGCAGGACGTGTAGTTTCCACTCCCGAGGGAGTCGATTGTGGAAGCACCTGTTCAGCGGACTTTGCGCCCGACTCGACGGTGAAACTCACTGCCCAGCCTGCTTCGGGAAGTTATTTCTGGAAATGGACCGGCGCTTGTGAACACGCGGGACGCGAATGCAGCGTAAATGCGGATGCAGAGCGATCGGTGGTTGCTCTATTTGGTATCAGTCCAGTCCTGACAGTTAAGCATGCCGGCAATGGTACGGGGACCATTCGTGGATCCGATATCGACTGCGGCTTGCGGTGTTCGTTCGAAGGTCAATATCCGATGACGAGCGTCGTCTTGGTTGGGTCTCCGGACAGAAATTCAGAGTTTGCGGGTTGGAGCGGTGATTGTGCCAGCACTCCCTCAACCATTTGCATCGTCGCGCTTGATAGCGACAAAACAGTAACGGGCAATTTCATCTTGCGACCGTGGCTCAGTGTTAACTGGGACGGCGTGGGCGGACTCGGAACCGTCAAATCGTCGATTGGCGGCATCAACTGCGGAGCTGTCCAATCTTGCGAAGCGCAGTTCGACTTGAATACCCAGGTAACGCTAACGGTTGAACTCAACGTTGGTGGTGTATTTTTGGGTTGGACTGGCGCCTGTGTTGGCACCGCGCCAACCTGTACGGTCACAATGAACGGTCCGCTATCCGTCATCGCAAAATTTGGCAACGAGCCACCGCCGAGTAGCAGCGGTGGTTCATCCGGTGGGAATGCAGGTGGCGGGAGCGGAGGTGGTGGGAGTAGTGGTGGCGGAGCCTTCGAAATCCATGGGCTCTTTGTTCTCTTGCTGCTATTGAAGCTTCGACTTTGGAATCACTCGAAGGTCCGAAGATGATACGAGTGCTCCTATGCGTGGACATCCATCACGCCACCATTATGGTCGCGATACCCATCTTGGTTGTTTCGCGATGCAGCGATCGTTAAGGTAAGGGAAAGCGGTTTTCCAAGATTCCAAAAAAGTACGATAGACCGTAACTCCGTTCGGGCCTCGAGTTCTCACATCGCGTCGTTCGTTCTTTTCATTCGTCCTTTGACTCGCACCGGACATACGACTCCGCCCGCCGCCAGAGCTGACTTCTCGCAAACAATGCATGACGCTCTCTTCAAGCGACGCGCCGCTTGAGCGTCGATATGTACGCGCGACTGTCTTCCACGTATTGTCCCCGGTAAGAAAGACCACAGCGCGGCCGATGTTATGGCGTCGATACGTGTTTAAGGATGGATCGAATAGGCGAAGGATGTGCATTCCCTTAGAATTCATCAAGGAATGGTATCGATCACAATGAACTCCGGGAGATCGAAATGAAAACCAAGCTGCTGCTACTAATCGCCGCTACAGCGCTATCGTTGGCCGCGTGCCAGGATAAATCCGCCGCCGATAAGATAAAGGATGACGTGCGTGAGGCCGCGAAGGACGCGAAGGAAGATATGCGCGAGGCCGCGGAGGACGTGAAAGACGCCGCCAAAGATTCACGCGATGCGCTGAAGGACGCAGTAGAGGAAGCGCAGGATGCCGCAAAGGATGCGGTGGAAGACGCCAAAGCTGCAGCAGCGAAAACGAGGCAGGCGGCAGAAGACGCTGGGAAATAGGCGCAAGCTTTCGTGATTCGTGATTCGTGATTCGTGATTCGTGATTCGATCGGACTCAGAGTCTGATTTTGCCGAGTCCCGAGTCCCGAGCCTGCATCCACACGCTGCTTCGCGGCCTAGTATCGGCAGTTGGCCAATAACGAGAAACCCATGTTCAACCTGCACATCTACCTGTTGGCACTATGGGCCATTCTGATGTTGGCTGTCGGAACATGGATCGCGAGCATTTTCAAACACGATGTCAGCATCGTAGATAGTCTCTGGTCGCTGCTCTTTCTAGCGGCGGCCGTTGTTTACACATTGATGACCGGCAGCGAACCCCGCGCAGTTCTGATGCTCGCGTTGACGACTATTTGGGCATTGCGATTGTCGCTTTACCTCACGATTCGCAATTGGGGCGAGCCCGAGGACTATCGATATCAGAAAATTCGCGCCACCAACGATCCGCACTTCGGCCTCAAAAGTTTCTACATCGTCTTTCTATTGCAGGGCCTGCTTGCGTGGGTTGTATCGTTGCCGTTGCTTGCCGCCGCGAACAGTCCTCGGCCCCTGTCAGTGATCGATTTCATCGGAGCTGCGATTGTTCTCTTCGGTGTTGTATTCGAAGCGGTGGCCGATGCGCAGCTCGCGCGCTTCAAAGCTTCTCCCGACAGTCACGGTAAGGTGATGAACAAGGGACTGTGGCGCTATAGCCGTCATCCAAATTATTTCGGAGAGAGTTGCGTGTGGTGGGGGTTCTATCTGCTCGCGCTAGCAGCGGGCGGTTGGTGGAGCATCGCGGGTCCGATCTTGATGACGCTCTTACTGTTGAAGGTATCGGGCGTGGCGATGTTGGAGCGCGATATCGGCAAGCGTCGTCCCGAGTATCAGCGTTACATTCAAACGACCAATACATTTATTCCGGGACCGCCACGATCGAGCAAATGATGGATCGCGATGTTTAGGTCGCGACACATCGATCGCAGGTTGGCGATCTAAACGCAGACGTTTGCTCTAGGCATTGCCCTACCTTCATTTCTAAAAACTTGAGAGCGATATTTTTTGTGTCTAGGCCACTCTGAATGATGGCTTATTCGCAACACTGCGTTGCACTCCAGTAACGCGCGATTCGCACGCCGTCTGCACTTTACCTGCGCAATTTCAGTGTGTTTTCTGAAGTACGTGTGTGACGAAGTTCCGCTTTGTTCCTCCCTTAAGAAAATATTTTTGTTTTTTAGCAACAGCCTTCGCCCTATGTAGTTCGTGCAAACGCGCGATTTATCAGGCTTTGCCGCGGTAGGGCCGGAAAATTCGTGGGTCACGCCAACCGTAATCGATCGCGCGCTGCAGGCCTCGACTCTCGCTTCGGATTTCTTGGCACGCAACATGCTTTATCCAAAGCATGAAAGCCAAAGTCGGCGATTCGAAATACAGCGAGAACAAAACATGAGCGCGCGATGGGAAGACACGGTTCCCGCAGAGGGCTCGATGGTCGGAGCGGGCGAAGCCCTTTCAGTGACCACAGTCATTCGCCGGTATCACGATTCATTGTTACGATTTCTGCGTCACCGGTTGCGAATTGCCGAGGACGCATCCGACGTGGCGCAAGAGACTTACATTCGCATGATGCAATACGAAGGCTCGCGCGATATTCAATCCGCGCCGTCGCTGCTCTTTAGGATAGCAATCAACGTTGCACATGATCTAGGCCGCAGCGAGAAGTCTCGCCGTCTGCCGGATCACTACCCCATCGATGACATGGAAATTGCGTCGGACCAGCCGACGCCGGAACGCGAGGTCGCGGCCGCGCAGGATCTCGAGCTCCTCTATCAGGCGATTGAGGGATTACCGCCCAAGTGCCAGAAGGTTTTCCTGCTCAGTCGCGCCAAGAGGATGACTTATCCGCAAATCGCGGTGCATTGCGGGATCTCGGTCAAGATGGTCGAAAAGCACATTTCTCACGCATTACAGATTTGCACTAGCAAGGTAGGGGGGCGAACAACCGGCGCGTCTTAGGGTTTATGGACAACCTAGTAGAACGACAAGCTTTGGGGGAGGCGGCGCGTTGGTGCGCTCGTCTGGCTGCGCACGACTGCTCCGAAGTGGAGCATTTGGCGTGCGAGCGCTGGCAATCCGCAAAACCCGAGCATCGCAATGCATTCGTAGAGGTAAGCCGCACATCCGCAGACATCGATCGAGCCATGGCCGTCGATGCTCGGCTACAGCAACTCGCCGATCGCGCTTTGGCGGCGAACGTTGTATCGACGTTGCCCCCTGCCGCTCGCATCAAGCGTCTTGCTCCACTCGCGTTAGCTGCAAGCGTTGTGCTCGCGGCCGTTGTCGCTTGGCAAATACCGGCTTTCCTCGGGCAGACGGAGCCGCAGGCTTTAGTGTTCCAAGCGCCGTCTCAGCACGCGCGTCAGGTGACGCTCGCCGACGGTTCGGTCGTCAGCATCGATGCCGGTGGCAAGCTTCGTGCAACGCTGACCCACCAAGAGCGACGTATCGAATTGTTGGCAGGTCGAGCCTATTTCGATGTGGCGCACGACAAGAGCCGACCTTTCTCCGTGGTAGCGAACGACGTGCGGACAGTCGCTTTAGGGACGCGCTTTGAGGTGCGGATGGATCCGGGCGAGACGAACACCGGGAAAACGACCATTACATTGGCGCAAGGATCGGTGCAAATCGAGGGTGCACGCGGAGCCGCGCAGTGGCGCGAATTGCTGACGCCGGGCGAGCAGTTGCGGGTCGAAGGATTGGGGGCAGACAGAGAGAGACGGGTTGTCGATGCCGAAGAATTTTCAAGTTGGGCGCGCGGGTGGCTCGTATTTCATGGGATGCCTCTCCATGACGCGCTGCGCGAGATCAATCGCTACTCGGAAAAAAAGGTATTGCTGGCGGATGCGTCGCTCGCCGATCTCAGTATCGCGGGTCGATTCTTCGCGGGCGACAGTGCATCCATTGTGGCGGCGCTCGCCGAAGTATTACCCATCCGCGTTGTCGATGGCGGCAGTCACGAAATCATGCTGTTCAAACGCTACGACTGACTCGGTCGCAAATGTTTCGGGTGTCGGTAGATGAGCGAAGTGCGTTTCGCCGAAGCGCGCGGGGCACTCGTGTGGCCATTGCAAGCCGCTCGCGTTCTCGTGGGATCAGTGTTGCTGCAAGCACTAACGGGACTGCAGGACGCATCAGCGCAAGAAGCGCGCGCAGACGTGGCTGTTCAGCGCGATCAGCCCGCGACGCGCGGTACGCAATCGCCCGCGCTCAATGCGTTCAAGACTTACTCGATAGCAAGCGGCGACTTGTCGCAATCGCTCGATCGATTCAGTCGGCAATCCGGGTGGCAGATCGCCTACGACATCCAGGAATTGAAGGCGTTTCGCGCACCGGCGCTGCGCGGCCGCTTCACGGCAGCGCAAGCGTTGGATCGATTACTCCGCGGCACACCGCTGGTATGGCAACTTGTCAGCGAAACCGTCGTCGTCAAGACCGCACTGACATCTGCGGCACCGACCCAGCCTCGCAACGCCGAAGTCGTCGAGACGCATCCCGTCCCGGCAAATGGCGAGACGACGTTCAGCGATTTGCACGTGTATGAAGATGCATGGCGCACACCGGGTAACGCAATGAGCGGCGCCGCATTCGGCTTCGAGAAGCCGTTGCTGGAAACGCCGCGGTCTATCTCCATCATCGATGACGACACGATTGAAGTGTTCGATCTTTCGGCCGTCGAAGACTTGGTTCGCGTAGTGCCGGGCGTGTACACGACTACACGCTTCGGTATCCAAGGATCCGTCGACATTCGCAATGTGCCGGCCGACACCTATTTTCGCGGTATGAAGCGACTCACACTGCAGGGCCATGGTCGAAGCGTGCTCGCAGCCATGGACAGCATTGAGGTCGTCGGCGGACCAGCCGCGCCGCTGTACGGGATGGGCAAGATCGGCGGCTACACGAACATGTGGCCAAAGTCCGGTCGCGCCAAGACGGGTGGATATCTCACGGAGACGCAGGGATTTCTGCAAACCAACCTCGGCGACTATCGTCGCGCCGAGCTGTCGGTGGGTGTGGGCGGTCCTGCGGATTTTTTGCAGCGCTTCGACAAGCGGGGTGGGTACTACATTTACGGATTGATCGAAGACTCCGAATCGTACTCGCACGACGTGCCGATCAAGCAGCGCATTTTGCAGATGGCATTGAGCATCGATCAATTCGCAGGTCCGTTTCGATTGGAGACCGGCGCCAGCTATCAGTACTCTGCGACGGCCGGTGCGCTGACCGGTCGCTTCACCCAGTCGTTGGTCGACAACGGCACGTATTTACGCGGCACGCCGCTCGTCAATCTGGATCTGAATGCCAATGGCGCGATTGGCTATCTGGAAATGCATCGCGCATCGCCAGTGCAAGGCGCCATCAGCACAAACAATCAGCCGCTGTTGCAAACGTGGGCTTGGCCGCTAGATGCAAACGGACAGCCACTACCCCTCACGCAATTCCCGAAAATCACCGGCATTCCGCAGTCGTTGTACAACTATTTGCAAGCGCACCCGGAGGCCGATCCAACAGGCCGCTTGCGCGCGCAAGGGATCGGCGGTCCTGTGCCGCTCTCTGGATTCGTACCGGTTGGGATGGCGCTGGATCCGCGAACGACAGCTTATGGTCGCCTCGATTTTCGGCGCGCGGCCGCCTTCGAAAAGGAGCTTCAGGCGAATTTTCTGACGGTGTTTGCGGATCTCATTTACGACGCCGATCCGAGCTTCACAATCAAGAATCAATTGTTCTTCGACGGCATGGATCAATTCAAAACATCCAATCAGCCGTTCAGCACCACGCAAACGGTCTACGTCATCGAAGACAAGCTGACGACAACCTGGCGCCCAACCCGGCAACCCGCGTGGTTGCAGCTCAACACGTTGGCCTCAATCAACTATCGCAATACCGTATCGATCGGGAAATCGCTGTTCGGAGACTTCAGCACGCATCGCACCGATGCCGTGGCGCCGACTTGGAATGGCGCGCCGGGCGGCATGACACCGAACGCAACTTTCACGAACGGCTATGACAATGCTGTGCTGGAGCAAGATGGCTATCCGTGGGGTGGCGACTACAAAACACGTTTCTCAGAATTCGGCATGGGCGCGCTCTTTGACGTCACGTTTGCCGGCGATACAAACCTCCTGATCGGCGGCCGCTTCGACGCATCGGAAGCCAGCAATGTCGACTACGCAGGACTCTTCAACGCAGTGACGGGCACATCGGCGAACCCGGGCCGATTCGCAACGTCCGACTCGCGCGCTCATCGATGGGATCACGGAACGTCTTGGAGCGCCAGCCTAACGCAGCATCTGCCGGGCAACATTCATCCGTATGTAACGTACGCAAAGTCGAGCATCGTGTTGGATGCCAATAACAACGCGTTGACGAATATCATCATCAACGCCGGACACTTAGGTGCTTCGACATTGGCGGAAGCCGGTCTCAAGGTGAGCGCCTTCCGCGATCGAGTGTTTTTCGCAGTGTCCGCCTATCGCCAGGCGCGCGCCGATACGGAGTACACCGATGACATCAATGTCATCAACGCCTACGCGGGCAGCACCCGTACAGAAGGCATCGAATTTGAATTGAAGCTCGTACCGACTCGCAATTGGCAGCTCTCGCTCTACGGCCTCGAACAGAAAACCTATTACGATCCTAATGTGAGCTCTACGCTGCTGGTCGATGCACGCACATTGGGATTTCAAGATGTGCTCGACGCGCAAGGTAATGTCATCTATCCCGCGGAGGCATTCTTGTATGGCGGTCGAAGCCGCATCGTCCTCCCCGCCAATTCGCCGCTTTATCGAGAGAAGCAAGGCAATCCGCATTTGCAGATCGGCTTAAATAGTTTGCTGCGACTGCCTGCGGGATTCAGCATGACGATAGGCGGAAACTATTTCTCCGAGACGTGCTCGGGACGGCTATGTGTGGTGACGCTGCCGGACAGCTATGTGTTCAACGCCGGTGTGTTGTGGAACCGCGCTTCATGGAGCGGGAAACTGGACGTGTTGAATCTTACGAACGAACGCTATTTTCGTGCGCGCACCGGCGACACGCTGGGCGATGTGCTGGCGCAAGCCATGCCGGATAGACATTGGCAGGTGAGTGTGAGGAAGAAGTTTTGATGGAAGAAGTCGCTAGTCACTAGTCGCTAGTAGCTGGCCAGAAGAGAATTCCGATATGCATGACGTCCAGCATTTGTTATCCCTCTGGCTAACCACTAGCGACTAACGACTAGCGACTTCCGCTCGGCGCTGCGCGCCGACAGGTAGGGTCCTCTCCAATTGCCCGCGTCTGAATCTTCGAAGGGCCACTGCACATTGCGTGCAGAGGTCAACCGGGAGTCAGTATGCGAAGCTCAGTCCGCGTTTCCACATCACAAGAAAATTCTAACTTATCTACTTCGGAATCGATGCACTCGGTGCAACGGCGCTCGCCGACGCTTAAGCACGCAGTGCTTGCGACGCTGGCCGCAGCGGCAACCGTCGGTGTGCCGTGGTTCGCCGTGCAAGCACAGCAAGTGGCAGAGCCTGCGCCGACCGAAGCACCGGCGGAAGAAGCGCCGGCCGAGACGGGCGAGGATGTGACAAAGCTTACCGATATGGCCGTGACCGAAGATCCGCTGCGCGCGCTGTCCAACGATCCGAGCGCATCGTCGTTCGGTTTCAGCAAGCCGCTGCTCGAAACACCGCGCACGGTTTCGTTTGTCAGCGAAGAGCAAATTCGACTGTTTGGTATCTCGACGGTCGAGGATCTCTCGCGCGTTGTCGCCGGCACGTTCACAACGACTCGCTATGGTTTGCAGGGTGGCGTGCAAGTTCGCGGTGTCGCGTCCGACTATTATTTTCGCGGCATGAAGCGCTTATCGATGCAAGGACATGCGCGAACCGTGCTTTCCGCGATGGACAACATCGAGGTTGTCAAAGGTCCGCCGTCGCCGATCTTCGGCATGGGCAAGATCGGCGGCTTTGTTAACTTGGATCCGAAGTCGAGTCGCGCGAAGACCGGCAAATATCTGCAAGGAGCAAAGGGCTTCGCGCAAGGCGTCGTCGGCTCCTACGATCGCACGGAAATGTCATTCGGCGCGGGTGGTCCCTTCTCGGTTGGCGATAAGACCGGCGGTTACTACGTTTATAGCTTGGTCGAGGATTCAAACACCTTTGTCGATCAAGTCCGCGTCATCCAGCGATTCATTCAGGCGACAGGCAGTTTGGACGATGTGATCGGGCCATTCCGCTTGGATTTCGGCGGCCAAGCGCAGCAATCGATTACTTCTGGCGCTTACATGAACCGCGTGACGCAAGACCTC
>Ga0193752_1003530_pt1 | contig 10745 bp, 6 predicted proteins | sample H1c1metaG_FD_144924 | JGI IMG/M metagenome (GOLD analysis project Ga0193752, IMG submission 144924) | Soil microbial communities from a riparian zone of the East river system, Colorado, United States - H1c1 | ecosystem: Environmental > Terrestrial > Soil > Riparian zone | place: USA: East River...
TTAACCTAAACAGGAACAGCTGTTTCTTCTACCCATATCATTTCAGCTTCATCCAGCCTTAAGCTTAGCCGGTACCCGGCAACAGTAATAGAAATTGGATCTCCGAGCGGGGCAATTTGATCGATCTTCACAATTTCCCCGGGTATGCAACCCATTTCCATTAGCTTCAAAAAAATATCGTCATTTTCAAATGCTGTAATGACTGCATATTTACCAACCCTCACTTCAGATAACCGTTTCTTCATGTCAAACCTTTCATTTAAGTAGACACAAATGTATCAAATCAATATTGTTATCTAATTTCGATATCAGAAATAAACCAATGAAAAAAATTAAATTTTACTTCCTGGATAGAAGACCCACTTTAAAGGAACGAATCAGGTTAAAGCTTTTTATTGAAAAACTTTTTATAACAGAAAAGAAGAAACTTAGCGGCCTGTCATATATATTCTGTTCCGATAAACACCTGCTCGGCATTAATAAGGCCTTTCTGAAGCATGACTTTTATACGGATGTAATAACTTTTGATTTAAGCTCTTCAAAAAATCAAATAGAGGGCGAGGTCTATTTAAGCGTTGACAGGATAAGGGATAACGCAAAAGTGGAGGGTGTTTCTTTTAGGGAAGAACTTCACCGTGTTATTTTCCATGGCGCTTTACACCTTTGCGGGTATAAGGATAAAAAAAAAGAAGACATTCCCAAAATGAGACAATTGGAAGATAAATACTTAAGCAAGTATTTTATTTAAAGCGATTTCATCATTTTTTCACGTGGAACATTTGAAAATCAACCACCTAACCCAAAATGAACTGTTCCACGTGAAACCGTAGTTTCCATGTGGCTACAAAGAGGGTTTACTTACCTTTGCATTTAATGTTTCAGAATTACGATATAATAGTAGTAGGAGCCGGGCATGCGGGCTGTGAAGCCGCAGCTTCAGCCGCTAATCTTGGTAGCAAGGTTTTACTTGTTACCATGAACTTACAAACCATTGCTCAAATGAGCTGTAATCCGGCCATGGGTGGTATAGCTAAAGGACAAATTGTACGGGAAATTGATGCTATGGGGGGATACAGCGGCATTGTTACTGATAAGAGCATGATCCAGTTCAGGATGTTAAATCGCTCAAAGGGGCCGGCAATGTGGAGTCCAAGGGTGCAGAGCGATAGGATGCTTTTTGCTGCAACCTGGAGAGAAATGCTTGAAAACACTCCTAATGTTGATTTTTACCAGGATACAGTACAGGGTCTCATTGTAGAAAATGGCGCAGCAGTTGGTGTAACAACCGGCCTGGGGCACCAAATCAGATCTAAAGCAGTTGTTTTAACCAACGGAACTTTTTTGAATGGGGTAATACATATTGGGGAGAAGAATTTTGGAGGAGGAAGAATGGCTGAAAAGGCTTCGACAGGCATAACAGAACAATTGGTTTCACTTGGATTTGAAACTGACAGGCTGAAAACCGGTACTCCTCCACGAATTGATGGAAGAAGCCTTGATTATTCCAAAATGGAAGAGCAGAAAGGAGATGAAGAAATTGTTGGCTTTAGTTATCTGGAGATTGATAAAATAAAACCTGAGCAACAAAAAAGCTGCTGGATAACCTATACAAACGAAAAAGTACACGAACTTTTAAAGACCGGTTTTGAACAAAGCCCTATGTATCAGGGGCGTATACAAGGAACGGGTCCAAGGTACTGCCCAAGTATAGAAGATAAGATCAGCCGGTTTGCACAAAGGGACCGACACCAGTTATTTGTAGAACCTGAGGGAAATAATACGATTGAGATATATGTTAACGGCTTTTCAACCTCCTTACCAGAAAGTGTTCAGTATCAAGCACTTAAAATGGTACCTGGATTTGAAAACTGCAAAATGTTCAGGCCTGGATATGCTATTGAATATGATTTCTTTCCCCCTACACAGCTAAAATTCAGTTTGGAAACCAAATTGATCAACAATTTATTTTTCGCTGGTCAAATTAATGGGACAACAGGATATGAAGAAGCTGCTTGCCAGGGTTTAATGGCTGGGATCAATGCACATCAAAAGACAAGAAACTTAGAACCGGTTATTTTAAAAAGAAGCGAAGCTTATATCGGGGTATTGATCGACGACCTGATCAACAAGGGAACAGACGAACCTTACCGTATGTTTACCAGCCGTGCTGAATTCAGGACTTTATTAAGACAGGATAATGCTGATCTAAGGTTGACCGAAACAAGTTACCGGCTTGGATTGGCATCGCAAGAGCGAATGGATAAGGTGAAATCAAAAAGAGAAAATGTAGAGAAAGTAAAAAGCCTGCTTAATTCCCTGAGTCTTGATCCGGAAGAAACATCCGGCTTTTTGGAAAGCGTACAATCATCTGCGTTATTAAACAAACAAAAAGCCGCACAGGTATTGCTCAGGCCAATGGTGGGGCTGAACAAAATGATCAAACATGTCCCAAAAGTAAAAGAAGCGCTTGCAGGATTTGATAATGAAACACTGGAGCAGGCAGAGATACAGATAAAGTACGATACCTATATAGAAAAAGAAAAAGAACTGGTTTCTAAAATGAGTCAACTGGAAGACCTTATTATTCCGGATAATTTTAATTACGAAAAACTGGTTTCTCTCAGTAACGAAGCCCGCCAAAAATTCACTAAAATAAAACCAAGAACGTTAGGGCAGGCTTCCCGTATTTCTGGAGTCAACCCCAGCGATGTGCAAATATTAATGGTTTTTATGGGCCGCTAAAATAACACACATGAGCCTTAACTTTAAAGCAAACACACCAAAGGAATTGATTTTTGAGCATGTAGCAGAATATCTTCATCTTAAAGATTTAAAGATTAGTAAGCAGGATAATACCCGGCCCTGGGGCGGTTTTTTTGTGATTGAAGAAGATGAGGCGGAGAAATTTATTGAGCTGTATTTTCCTGCCTTTACAAAATCTGAATTAAATATTTCCGGTAAGCTGAGTCCCAAAATTTTGATAGTGGCTCCAGGGAAAAGATTAAGCTGGCAGTACCATAACCGCAGAGCAGAAATATGGAAATTGATAGGAGGAACCGCAGCTGTGGTAACAAGTGACACTGATGAAGAAAAAGAAGTAAAAAATCTACATATTGGAGAAACCGTTCAGCTTAAACAAGGCGAAAGGCACAGGTTAATTGGCCTGGAAAGCTGGGGAATTGTGGCAGAAATTTGGCAACATACTAATGCAGAGAATCCCAGTAACGAAGAAGACATAATCAGGCTGCAGGATGATTTTGGAAGATAAACTCCCCAATAATAAAACAAGCAAAATGATAAAATTTTGCAAAATAGGTGCTGCTGGGTATTGTTTGTTGTGAAATCAAACCCTATTTTTCGTCTGGTATATAGCACCTTAATTGATCATTGCAACCAGAACTTCCTGATGAAATACATTTTATTACTGCTTTCTGTTCTTATTACTACAAACTCGCTTTCACAAAATAAACTGGCGTTGATCGTAGCTGTGGGAGAATATCCTGCAACAAGCAGAATAAAATCAATTGCATCTGTTAATGATATAAAATATATCAAAACAGCCTTGAGCAGAAACGGGTTTGAACAAAAGAACATCGACACACTAATTAATAACAAAGCAACTAAAAAAGCTATTTTAAATGCTTTTACTCAATTATCTGAAAAAGCAAAAAAAGATGATATTGTTGTCGTTCATCTTTCATGTCATGGCCAACAGATAAGAGATCAAAAAACCATTGAACTTGGAAAAGACGAAGACGATGGATATGATGAAGCATTCTTACCTTATGATGCAATGCCTAAATACAACCCTACCGGCTACAAAGGCGAAAATCACCTGCGTGATGATGATCTGTATCCCCTTCTTCTAAACATAAGAAAGAAACTTGGCAGTAACGGCAGCCTGCTGGTACTTTTAGATGCATGTCACTCAGGAACGGGCACCAGGGACGAAAGCTTTGCTGTAACAAGGGGAGAACCAATACCTTTTCTTGATCCTGAAAATCCACTTGATTCAGTTATAAACTTATCAGCGGCAGAAGCAAAACAAGGTTTCTTTGAAGCCTCAGCGGATTCGCTTTCCAACATGGTTGTAATAAGCGCCTCATCGCCTCACCAGGTAAATAAGCAGGTTATAATTAATAATGAAGAGCTGGGCTCATTGTCTTATTCATTTTACAAGGCATTAATGGAAATGTCTGCTGGCAATACTTACGAGCTGCTGTTTGAAAAAATAAGGGCAACCATACAAGCTTTTATACCTGAGCAAATACCGATGATGGAGGGTTACGGACAGCAAATTATTTTTAACGGAAAATATAAGTCAAGGGAAGACAAGATTTACCTGAAGGTTGGTTATAAAGAAAACGCAGGTACCGAAGACTTTGTATTCAGCATTGAAAAAGGGATGTTGGATAATATTGCAACAGGAACCAGGTGCAGGATATATAAAGCAGACAGCAAAGAAATTTATACCAATGCTGTTATAAAGCGGGTTGACAATTTCAGAAGTTACGGATCTGCTGAAAAAAAATTAAATAAGACAGAATTATATGAGGTAAAAATGGATGAGGAGAGTTATGGAAATCTTGATGCTGCAGTTAAACTTAGTTTCTCAGAAACCGATGCCGCTGCAAAATTGCTGGAAAATCAAGTGAAGCAATTTATGAAGCCTTATAACTTTTTAAAAATTTCTGATAAAGCAGATTTTCAACTGGAAGTAAAAAAAGGGGGAGAAGGAAAGTTGGCAACACTTACGGATAGAAATAATAAAACCATTTGGTCTGCCGGGATTTTAAATAAAGATTCATTATCTGATGAACAGAAAAAACAATTCATTGCCGATATAAAGAAACAGTTAAGGATAAAATATTTACGTACCATGCCCGATGGGGGAGAACTTGCCCGGTATGTCTCGGCAGAGATCGTTCCTGCAAAGGAGTATAATAAAACAGCAGGAATAGAACTGGAGATCGGCGATAGATATGCACTTCATATCCGTAATAATAGCAGCCAGAATCTTTATTATACTGTGTTGGATATTTACCCGGACAATAATGTAGAGATATTGTATCCTTATAAAAGTAAAGAACCATCAGATTATATTGTAGGGAAAAACATCCCGGTTGTTCGACAACTGGTTGTTAGTAAGGGAACCCCTGCCGGCGTAGAGTTTTTAAAAATAATCATTTCAAAAGAGCCGATGGATCTAAGAAGTGTTTTTGAGAAAAAGATCACAAGAGACAATATGCAGTCTTTTCAAACAGTGCTGGATGATCTGTTTAATGAAAAGCAGGGAAAAGCCGCAACAAGGGGCGATATATCAAACATTAAAGCCGAAGAAATTGGAATAATTAGCGTTAGCTTTATTATTAAACCTCAATAACCTTATTCATTGAACCTGCCATCAAAAAAATATTACCTCTTCCTCTTATTTCTTTTAAGCAGCGCTTTTTCTTATGCACAAAAAGATTTTGAAAGAGAAGAAAGAGAGTTGTTTTTTGACATATATTATGCTTACCGGGTAAAAGATACCATGGTGGTATTTATAGACGGGGCACAGGGCATGAGCATAAAAAAAGGCACTCTGATAAATGCTTACCAGTCATATTCAAACAATAAAAATGCAGCAGGGCAAACCAGGAAGTTTAATTGGGCAGGAGGGGGTAAAATAGTAAAATCAGATAGCCTGATAGCAGCAATGGTAAAACTTGACAGGCTGCAGGATACGTTGTCGATCGGAGACCTGGTTTCAATAAGAATAAATATTCCCCCGGTTGAACACCGCAGTGTTTTCTCCGACCTGGCGTTTAATAAAATTCTTTTTACTACCTCAACCAAAGAAGGGTTTTATGAACTAGCCGATATACTATACACTGATAATAAACAAAAAGAAGATTCACTTTACTCCATCATGATTAAGGACCTGTATGGCTCATACATTTTTATGAAAGACAGGGAGGATATGAAGGAAATAGTGAACCAAAAAATACCGGGAGGCAGGTATGTCGGAAAAACACTTCTCGAAATGCTCCGGGATGCAAAGAGAGTAGACCTTGAAAGTTATTTTCATTTTGTAACAGCATATCCTGATAACTACAGGGGCAAAAATTTTAAATTAAACGAAACCTTTGTTACCTGGGCTCTAAATAACGCACCTCTTAGCCCTGGCGAAGTAAAAAAAGCCCTGCTTCCCGTTTATAAAAACAAACAAATGTTTTTAAAACTCCTGCCTGCTTATAAAAAAGATATTATTGTTGATAACCATTGCCTGTCGTTTATTAAAGAAGTTGAAAAACTGATAGGTAATAATAAATTTGCCGAAGCCTACGCACTTAATGATTTTATAAAAACACTTGCTTACGCAGTTAATGATACAGGGGGTAAATCACTTACCTGGGTAATTGCGGCAGAAATAAATCATAAGCAGGACAGGTACGATATTGCTGTACCCCAATGTGATTCGGCAATAAAATATGCCCTGTTGGCAAACCAGCCCGAATATGAACTTGCGGCCATCTCAAAAAAAATATTTTGCCTTAATAAACTATTACAGTTTTCAAAATCAAAAATCCTGATCCGGGAATTCGAAAAAAAGCTGACAAACTATAAATCAACGCTGCCTGTAAATGTTTACAACAGCAACTGGCAAAAAAGATACGAATATGAAGGCGCCATGTATTATGCGGAAGGTAACTATGACCTTGCACTTAAATCATATGCAAGCCTCATTGATTTAAACAAAGGAATAAACAGTTTTGAGTCTTTACAGGCAAACGCAGGGTACCTCGCCTTTATTGGTCGTGTAAACAACGACCAGGGAAAACCATTCGCAGCTTTAGATCCACTTACCGATGCGGCCAAAACCTACAAAGTTAATTATGATACGCTGAATTGGGCAAAAGTTCAAAATGATATAGCATACAGCTACTATAAACTTGCCAACTATAGCAAAAGCATGGCTTATACTGATTCTGCAATGGGAAAACTACTGCTGATCAATGATTATAATAATGCCGGTTATTCCAAATCTTTACAGGGGAGCAGTTACTGGGAACAGGGCAAATATGACTCTGCGGTGATAGCTCACCAAGGATCTATTCTGCTTCGAAAAAAAGCAAATAATTTATCGGGGCAGGCACATTCCTGGAAAAGTGTTGGCGAACTATATTTATTAAGCGGACAAAAAAAGCTGGCGCTACAGGCATATGATACTGCTGCTGTATTCTATCAACAGTTAAAAGACAGCTCGGGGCTTGCTGAAACCTACAATAAAAAAGGAAATGTTTTTTACAACGATGAGAATAATAAGATAGCAGTTGAATATTTTGAAAGGGCCAGAGGGATTAACAGTAAAACAACAGTAGAAGCTTTATACAACCTGGGCAATGCATGGTACGATATAGACTCGGTAAAATCCCGTAACTATTTTTTAGCCTGCAGCCAATTGAGCGAAAGCACAAAAAATATTTCTTATCTTTTTGATGCAACAAGAGGCCTTGCAAATCTTGCCTATCGTACAAATAATATAGCAGCCGGCGAAAAGCTGTATGCAACATGCCTTGATCTGAGCAAACAATTAAATACAGCCGCCAGCTATGGCGATTGCCTCTCTTTAAAAGCCTATGGTTTTAAAACACAATCGCAGTTAGACAGTGCTTTGTATTATTATAACCAGGCAATACAGGTATTTGATACAGTTAGCCAGTCCGGCGTAATTTGGCAACTTAATAGTATTGGAGAAGTAAATATCTCCATGGGCAATTTTCCTAAAGCAAAAGAAGCATATAGCAAAGCCATTAAACTTGCCAGGGAAAGTAACAACAGTATCGCATTAGGGTCTACATTAGAAGCAACATCCTTTTTATATGGCCTTACCGGTGAGTTTGAAGAAGGGCTAAAAAACAGTGACAGCGCCCTTGCTAGATTCAGCAGCTCTGGTAATATTTTAAGATTAGCCAATACATACTTATCAAGAGGAACGCTGTATAAAAGCATGGGAGAATATAACAGATCGATCAACGCTTTTTTAAAAGCCGATAGCTTGTATATCGATCAGCAATCTTTGGAAAACAGGAGCGTTGTTTCAACCAATATAGGCGTTACATATTTTACCCAGTACGATTACGTGAATGCTTTAAAATACCATAGGCTGGCTTTAGCTCAACTTAAAAAAGATGTGATCAATGAAAGCTATCTTTTAGGAAAAGGAAATATCGGCGAAGACCTTTTCTATTTAAAAAAATATAACGAAGCAGAAAAAGAATTACAGGAAGTATACGCAATAACAAAAGAAAAAAAACTGTACCGTGTTGCCTCGGGAGTAGCATTAAGCCTGGGTAAATTGTATTATGAAACAAAGCAAACAAATAAATCTGTTGGGTATTTTGAATATGCAGCCCAGTATGCAAGCAGCAGCGGCGAAAAAGAAAAAGCAATAGAAGCGCTTAATTTTCTTGGCCAGGTCAATAAAGATAAAGGCAACACAGAAGCCGCTGAAATAGATTTTAAAAAAGCCACTGATATTGTCACTGAATATAAAATAACCCTGGGATGGGAACCCTTCTATCAACTGGGGCTTTTATATTATGTACAAAGCAAGTTCGACAGTTCAATACGTTATTTCAAAAAAGCAGTAGAACTGCTTGATAAGAATTCAGAGAATTTATATGGCGGAGAAGAAGCCAGGGAAATTTTTAACAACGATCCAAAGAAATCAGACCTCTACAACAAGATCACATTTGCTTATTACAACCTCGGAAATATAAAAGAGGCTTGGACTTATGCTAACAGAAGCAACATTGCCGGTATAAAAGAACTGTCTGGTTCTTTATCTGCTTCATCAAACAACGAAGAAAAAAATGAAGCGCTGAAAAAGCTGCTGGCCATGCAGCAATCTAAAAAAGCCCTGGAGAACACGCTTGAAAAACAGGAGGGTGCAGCTAAAGAAGAAACATTGAAGAAAATAGAAATTGTGGAAGCAGATTACAATAACTTCCTGCAGGATGTTGTGGAAAAATACCCGGAACTAAGCACCTACTTCAGCAAGTCAAATGCCGACGAATTTAATAACTACAAAACTAAATTACCGGAAGATGTAGCTGTGTTATTATATCTCCTGAATAATAATACCTTGATGATATTCTCACTGACAAGGGAAAAACTGGCCGTTGATACGATGACGGTTGATGTAACCGCTAAAGTGAATTCATTTATTGAAGCCATAAAAAACACATCCAAGCAAACCGGTACCGGCCCCCTGGCATTAAGGTCCGATCCTGTTGATGAAGATAAGTCTTCAGGTAATATTGAATTCAAAGATCTCTCCGGCCAGTTATACAATATGCTGATCAAAACAATTGCCGATAAAATAAGCGGGAAGAAAAAACTATGCATCATTCCAACCGGTATTTTCAGTAATATGCCTTTTCAATGCCTTGGTACCAAAACTTCTAATAACGGCTTTAAATTTTTAATAGAGGACCACAGCATTTTTTATACTAATAAAATGTCGGTATTCAATACCGTTGAAAAAGATGTTCCCAAAACAACAAACATGAATTCCTTTGCGGCATTTGGTGTGCCGGATGCAACTTTAAGTTTTAATATAGATGAAGTAAAAGAAATTGGGAAAATTTTAGGATCAGATTCAACTGTATATTCCGATTCAAGGGCTACCGAAGCCATGGCAAAGCGAAGCCTTCGGAATAAAAAGTATATACATTTTGCTACACACGGTGTGCTGAACTATTCAGACTATTCACAATCCTACTTAAAACTGTTACCCGATAAAGACACCAGCAATGGCAACAACGGGCAATTGACGATGAGGGAGATCCAGGGACTGGGAATAACCGATTGTAACATGGTGATATTGTCTGCATGCCAAACAGCGGTTAGTAAGGCCCTGGTAAAAGGATGGAACATTTCTCCGGCAAATTCATTTTTGGTTAGCAATGTAAAAACGGTTGTAGCCAGCCTGTGGAAGGTTGCTGATGAACCTACGGGATTATTGATGCAATATTTTTACGAAAATCTTTCTTTATCGAAACCGATGGAAAAATCAGAGGCATTACGAGAGGCACAGGCAAAATTAAGCCAGAACCCACGCTTTAGCCATCCTAATTATTGGGGAGCATTTGTGCTATATGGCGATTGGAGATAAAACAAATACCCACTGCAGGGTATCTAAACATATTTTAAAGCGGTTAATTTTAATTTAAATAAACACACATTTATGAAAAAGGTTTTTTTGCTGTTGTGCATTGCTGTTTTATTGGTATCTGGCACCAGGGCACAAAATTCATTAAAGGGTTCAAAACCATCAAAGGAACCCTGTACAACACTAATGGCCAAAATGCTGATTCCGGAAGCAAGGGATACAGTTGTTCCAAGAAACGTTGCCAATAATGATGTTACCTGGGAAAACGGGGATGTGATCCAGGTGAAATTTATGGACAATGTTGGCAGTGAACAGTTGCGAGGTATGATCATGCGTTATGCAAAAAACTGGGAACAATATGGCAATATCATATTTAAGTTTGTGCCCGACAATACACCAACAACCAATATCAGGGTTAAACTTGGAAGCAGGGAAGACAGGCTTGGGCATAATTCCCAGCTGGGTATCTTGTGCAATGACGTTGCTCAATATGAACAAACATTAAACCTGGATACATCAGATTTTATAGATTATAAGGAATATGTGAACCAGTATAAGAATGGCGGACCTTTTCTTCAATACCTTA
>Ga0193752_1003531_pt1 | contig 10744 bp, 5 predicted proteins | sample H1c1metaG_FD_144924 | JGI IMG/M metagenome (GOLD analysis project Ga0193752, IMG submission 144924) | Soil microbial communities from a riparian zone of the East river system, Colorado, United States - H1c1 | ecosystem: Environmental > Terrestrial > Soil > Riparian zone | place: USA: East River...
ACCGACAAGGATTATTATCCTGCCGCAGTGATGAACTATATTCTTGGCGGCGGCAGTTTTGCTTCCCGCCTTACCCAGCAGCTGCGCGAAGGCAAAGGATACACTTATGGCATTAGTTCCAGCTTTTACGGCAGCAGCAGCAGGGGACCATTTACGATTGCCAGCAGCGTCCGGTCCAATGTAACCTTAGAGTCGGCCCAACTGGTTAAAAGCATATTGCAGCAGTATGGCGCAACGTTTTCTGAAGATGATCTGCAGACCACGAAAAGCTTCCTGGTAAAGAGCAACGCCCGGGCGTTTGAAACGGCCGACGCCAAGCTGGCCATGCTGGATAATATCAGCGAATACGGCTGGAAGTACGATTACATCAAGGACCGGGAGCAGATCGTAAGGGCCATGACCATAGACCAGATCAAGTCCCTGTCCGGAAAATACCTGGACACCGACCACATGGTGTGGCTGGTAGTAGGCGATGCTAAGACCCAGCTGCCACGGCTGAAAGAGCTTGGTTTTGGGGATCCCTTGGTAATTAAGCCGTAGGTGATTTGATGGGCGGTCAGGGTTGGCATAGCAGGCGGCACGTTACGGCACGGCGCGTTTCCCTGGTGCAATGGTGGGCAGGGCATCTCATTTAAAGCGTCCAAGTTTGATCGGACGTTGCCCGATCCTAAGAGCGTCCGCTGCCGCATGGTTTCCCGCATTATCATAATGCGGTTGGGAATCCAAAGGCAGCGGACGCTGCAACAGCATGGGTCCGAGCGGACGCGCCGGCCAGGCCCCAGATGGCTGACACCTCAAGTCAACCCCAATCCCGCCTTATTATTGTTGCGTAATAAACGTCCGCGTTGCAGACCAGGGGCCACCATGGCCGCCAGCATCAACAAAACGCATACGCCAGTAATGGGTACCAAATCCGGAGAAGGCGCTTTGCCGCCAAAGTGGGTCATCGAGTAGCAGGTCCGTCTCCGTAGTACTAAAGTTGCTGACACTACTTATCTGAAGATGGTAGTAATAGGCGTTGTTGTTCGTATTCGACGTAAAAGTAACGATCGTCCGGTTTTTGAACTTTGCGCCATTACTGGGCGACTGCAGCGCAGGTGCGGGGAAGGTAGTAGTCACTGGAAAGACCTTTATCGTCGTGCTCTTAGTCTGCGAACCAAGACTTACACTTATCGTCACATTTATAGCGTTGGTCACTGTCGTGCTGGTAAAAGGCACATACATACCGAATACTCCCGGAGGGACAGCGATAGTAGCCGGCACCTGCACGGCAGAATTGCTGCTGCTAACATGGAGCACCCAGCCGGCAGGGGCGGCCTGCGTAAAGGTTGCCAATACACTGTCGTTGGTCCCGCTTATATGTCTTGAAGCCAGACCGGAAAGGACACCCTGTAGCGCGCCTGTTGAACCGCCACCACCGCTGCCGCCACCACTACCGCTTCCACCTTTCCAGTTGGAATGGGTAGCCCTCGAAGGCGCATTCACATCATTGTGTTCTTTTCGGCAGGAGATGATAAGCATAGCTGCGACGCAAACCACCAGGAAAGGATGAATTTGTTTCATAGGAAAACAGGATAGATTGAATGCATATTTACAAGACAAGTATTCCATATTCCTAACATATCAGTATAAACAAGGAAATAATCATGCTGAAATGGAACAAAACTTCTCTGAGTGGCTGCCCTAACCCTGGTGGGAGCCTGCGCCCGGACCAAAACCCTGGCAGCGTCCGCTGTTTTGATTCCCTTCGTAACCTTGATACACATGAGAATCCCAGGGCAGCGAACGCTGCACCAATAGGAGTCCGAGCCTGCGCTCGGACCAGATCCTTGCACCCGCCTATCTTAGCCAAATGACGGCCCTCAAAATTGTTGGTATTGTACTGCTCATTCTTGTCCTTCTTATCGCGGCAATAATTCTCTATGCCCGCTACCGCCTCAACAACCCTACAGACAGAGGTGACCTGGAGGCATCGCTGGATAGACAAGTGTCCAAGATCCTCGCCAGGGACATGGCTTATGGGCTGGTGATAGGCGTGTATAAAGATGGCCGCAGCTTCACCAAAGGATATGGCAGCCTTCTAAAGGGGAGGAGCATTCCGCCTGACGGCAACAGCATTTTTGAGCTGGCCTCCACCAGCAAACTCTTCACTACGTCACTCCTCCAGATCCTCTGTGACCGCGGCGTCGTTCACCTGGATGATAAGATAGCTGACCTATTGCGTGAACAAATCACCTTGCCTTCTTCTGCTGCCAATACAACGCTTCGCCATCTCGCTACCCATACCTCGGGCTTTCCGTCTGTGCCGCAATCCATGCTAGATAAGATGCAGGACGAAGACAATCCTTACAAAGACCTGCAAACACAGGATCTGTACAACTACCTGGAGACCTGTGCCGCGAAGAAGTCGGAAGGCAGTTTTGAGTATTCCAATTTCGGTATGGGCCTGCTCGGACATATTCTCGCCTTGAAGGCGGGTTGCGATTATGAGGAAGCCGTTCAGCGGGAACTCCTGCGACCACTGGGCATGAACCACACCTTTGTGCACATAGACAGCCATATGCAAGACAAGATCGCGCAGGGCTATAATGAGGCCGGTATGCCCGCGCCGATCTGGACGGATACGGTGCTAACGGGTGCCGGCTCTTTTCTTTCCAATGCTTCGGACATGCTCCTGTTTATCCGCGCCAACGTCGATAAAAGCCATCCGCTCTATCCGGCACTTTCTAAAACGCATGCGCAGCAACCCGGCTGTAAAACCGGCCTCGGTTGGATACTGCCCGGCAGCGAAGAAAAGTTCATGGGCAATAAAACCATTCTATGGCACAATGGGATGGCTGGTGGCTATGCTTCGTATATCGCTATTGACAGCGTTTCAGGAAATGGGATCGTTGTGCTTTCCAATAAGTCAGTGGATGTAACAGGGCGAGGCAGTCTTCTGGTGCGCGTGGTGAATACGCAATCGTGGAGGCAGTAGCTGCGTTCGTTTACCGCTACACAACTGTTTCGATGAGCGTTGCCCGATGAAGCCCTAAAAATCATACACCAATCCCAAAGTCACCCCATAAGCGAAATACACTGATCGCCCGTTGCTATTGAAAATGGAATTGTATTCATCGGTAGTTCTTTCGATCGGTGTATACTTTTCATTGCTCCCGATCGACGGGGCATACACGAAATGAATACCTGCCTTTATGGCCATAGGATTATTCCTGGATCTTCTATACTGAGCATCAAGCGAAAAATTAAAAGCAGCCGTTACACGAGATATTTTTCTCTGGTCACGAAAGATCTTATTGGAGGCAAAATCATAGTTCCCGGAACTATTTAACTGGTCAAAAATGGCGGCTGCTCCGGGATTTGAATTTTGCTGGTTGATGCCGGAAGAGGTGAGGTATACATTCCCGCTTGAAGCCTTATCAAAGAAATCGTAGTAGGTGATCTTGTCTTTATTGACCGTATCGATCTGGTAAATCCCCCCAACATCAATGGTCGCATTATAGTCCGTCAATCCGTTGATCAGTATAAATGAGGGACCCGCTTTCAGGTTGATCACCCAGTTTTTTATTGCGTTGACCTTAAAGCGGTAATGCAGCTGAACAGGAATGTTCACCACATTGATCGCCATCTTTTCAGTCAAACGGCTGATCGTTATTTGTCGACGGTAAAAATCATGTCCGTCCGATGATTTATAGGTGTAGACAATCGGGTCTGCCAACTCGTAATTGGTAACACACCTTGAATAGCTGAATCCGGCTGAAATACCAGTTCTTTTTGCATCCTTACCGAAGAAATAAACAACATTCCCCCCTGCATAAATACCGGAGACCGCGGTAGAGCTTTTCAGGCTGCCCGTTTTCGATTGCAACACATCCATAGCATCAGCGCCTGATTCATCGCGGTACCCTAATTCGTCCAGGGCAGGCAGGTTTGTTTTCGGCAAATTGAATTGCAACCCAATGGCTCCATTCAATTGTCCATTGGTAACAAAATAAGATTCAGGGCAGCCTTTGTTTTGTAATGAGCCATAGGTTCCTCTGCATCGATCATCTGCATCGGTAACCCCGTCAAGGTCATCGTCGGGCGCCCCGGCCGCGGTGAATTCACCATATTTACCAGGCAGGCTGTCTGCGGCATTTAATACCCCGTCCTTATCATCATCATTAATGCAGCTGAGCAGGTTAGCGATATTCCGAATGCTGATTATCTTAACCGGGTAAAGGCTATCGGTCGTATAAGCTAATACAATTCGCAAGTCGGAGGTAGAATAGAATTTATAGACGTCGTCAGGATCTTTAGCCAGTTCTTTCTTCAGTCTGCCAAGTATTTCCTGCTTAGTTGCTTCTTTAGCGTTGGCGTTCTTGTTTTCAAACCTTATATCCGGATGCTTGCTCAAAATGCTATCGGCAAGACCATCGGCATCCGATAATACATAGCGTGCCGGTTTTTCAACGTAAACTATTCTCCTGATCTCATAGATGATGGAATCCTCGATATTCAACCTTCCTTGCGGGCCTACGGAATCAACTCTGAATTTGCTTATCTGCAGGGCGGCATCATGGGCATAAACGTCAAACTCCCTGGGGGTGGCCAGCAGCTTATAGGTACCAGAATTTTTCCCGGGAATAAACTGAAAATTAAGATCGTCATCAACACTAGCGGCCACATCAAACAGGCTTTTATACTTATTGTACATGGCAATATCCACTGTATTGCTGTTGCTGTCAACGCCCAGGGTCCAGGAATCCTTCAACTCTGCAATTACGTTGCGAACCATGGAATCCAGCCTCGTAACCTGTTGGGCACGGGTAATAGCAGGCAGCAAAAGAAGCAGCAAAACAATTTTGTATTTCATGACTACTGTTCTTTAGCGTTGAATAATAAAACGCGTTTGTGCTTTTTTCAGGTCGCTGCTGCTCACTTCTATATAGTATAGCCCATTGGGCAAATGGCTGGTATTAAACTGTTCAGAAATGACGGGAATTGATTTAGTAAAATGGGCATTGGAAACAACCTGCCCCAATGCATTGCAGACACGGGCATGCACATTGCCATAGATATTCCCTTCCAGGGAAATCCTGAAATCTCCATCGTTAGGGTTAGGGATCACTTTCAGGCGGACGGTATTGTCCTCCGCAGGAGCCACTGGAATTCTGCGAGCGGCATAAGGGCCATTATAATATACCCGGGTTTCGCAAGTTGCCTTTCTTAGTTGTGCCCAAAATGCCCGGGCAGCGGTATCCAGCTCATTGTTACTATTTAAGAACCTGCTTTCGGGAATAAAAAACTGGTACACCTGATCCGGCACAAGCTTAGGTGCGCTGTAAGCCCGGTTCGGGCTTGTCCGCAATAAGGAGTCATAACCCCATTCATAACCGTCCCCGGAATCCAATGAGTTATCCGTATAAACGAGCATGTTGCCGGGTTGCTTTAAAAATATTCTCCCCTCTTCAATACCTGCAGTAGATCTCACGCGCACTTCCTGGGTGACAGAGTCCATACAGCTTGTAGCATATGATGCAGTGACCTTTACAATAAAAGTATCGGCATCCTGAAATGAAATAACCGTATTCGGATCATTTGGGTCCTTTATAGAAACATTGGACGGCGTCGAGGTCCATACATAGGAAATACTGTCAACGGGATCATTCACATTGAAGGCTATATTCTCAGAGCCCTTGCACAAGCTTAAGCGTATCTCATGGGGCAGTAAGGATTTGAAATTCGGCGTGGGAGGAGATGGGTTTACGGTTATGGTAAAGGTCCTCGAAGGTCCCAGGCATCTCCTGATGCTGCCGATAACGCTTACAGTAATGGTGTCAATGATTGGAATGGACCCACTATTCTTTGCGACAAATGGAAGAATATTGCCACTTCCATTCGTGCCAAAGCCAATATTCTCAATGCCTGTCCAGGTAAACGATGAATCCGGAGAGGGACTGGTGAAGTAAAAGCCAGGTGCGTTCTCCCGGTTGCAATAGGTATAGTTGGCCTGGTTGGGATTTGTATAATCACTGATCGTATCGATTGCCGGAGTTGGATAAACCAGCACCGTAGCCGGGAATGGCAGCCCCAGACAACCACCGGCTATTGGCGTAATGGTGAAAGTCACCGTTAGCGGAAGATTTGTTGTATTAGTCAACGCTCCGGCGATATTGCCCTGCCCACTGGCGGCGATCCCAAATACCGCCCCTCCTGACAGAGTTCCATTATCCCTTGTCCAGTTAAAAACCATCCCGCTTACGTTGCTACTGAATTTGATCGAGTCCAGCTCTGTACCGCTGCACTTCGATTGAACGGCTGGCGTTGCAATTGCAACGGGTGTTGGATAGACAAGCACTGTAGCCGTGACCAGTGTGCCGGGACAAGCATTCGCTATTGGCGCAATGTCAAACGTCACCGTCAGCGGTGCGTTGGTTGTATTGACCAGTGTGCCGCCGATGTTTCCGCTGCTGCTTGCGAGGATGCCTGTCACTGTTGCGGCGTTATCCCTTGTCCAGTTAAAGATGGTCGACGAAACATTCCCTGATAACACGATCGTATTGATCGGCGCACCGGAACACACGCTTTGCGATGCTGGCGTGGCCAGGGCATTAGGTGTTGGATTGACAAGAATGGCAGCCGTAGTCGATGGGCCCGGACAAGCATTGGCTGTCGGCGTGATCGTGAAGTTTACCGTTACCGGTACATTGGTGTTATTGGTCAATGCCCCGCTGATGTTCCCGCTGCCACCTGCAGCAATGCCCGTCACAGTCAGCGCATTATTCCTTGTCCAGCTAAAGCTTGCTCCACCCACGAAGCTGCTGTCAACTATTGTACTTATTGCTTCACCTGAGCAGATGGTTTGCGATGCCGGTGTAGCCAGTGCATTGGGGGTTGGATTGACCCGCACGGTAGCCGTCATCGGCGTGCCCAAACATGCGCTCGCTGTTGGCGTAATGCTGAAGCTTACCGTTTCAGGAGCATTGGTCGTATTGGTCAGCACTCCGCTGATGTTCCCGTTGCCGCTCGCGCCAATGCCGGTTACGGCTGCCGTATTACCTCTTGTCCAGGTAAAGGTTGTTCCGGCGACGTCGCTGCTTTCAACTATTGTAGCCACAGCAACACCAGAGCAGGTGACCTGTGATGCCGGTGTCGCAAGCGCATGAGGTGTCGGATTGACTAACACTGTGGCCGTGATCGGTGCACCCGGACAACCACTGGCGATTGGCGTAATGGTGAAGGTCACCGTTATCGGGGCATTGGTTGTATTCACCAATGTTCCGCTGATGCCTCCGCTGCCATTTGCTCCGATTCCTGTTACCGTTGCAGTGTTATCCCTTGCCCAGTTGAAGCTTGTTCCGCTAACCTGGCCTGACAATACGATCGTATTGACCGGTACACCGGAACAAACAGTCTGCGATGCCGGTATGGCCAGAGCATCAGGTGTTGGCTCGATCCGCACGGTAGAAGTGGTCGATGCACCAGTGCAGCCATTAGCTATGGGCACAATAGTGAAGGTCACCGTTATCGGAATATTAGTTGTATGGATTAAAGTACCAGCAATATTCCCGCTTCCAATACCTGGCATTCCGGTTACGTTGGCCGTTGTGAGGCCACCCCTTGTCCAGTCAAAGCTTGCCCCGGCAACGTTGCTGGTTAGCAGGATCAACTCGATGGGTGCGCCTGAGCACACCGATTGCGATGTCGGCCCAGCCAGGACATTAGGCGTTGGATTGACCAGTGCAGCCATGTGCGGTAGGCGTTATAGTAAAGATCACCGGTTCGGGTACATTCGATGGGCTCGTTAATGTGCCACTGATGAAGCTACCGGCAGCGGCGTCTCCAATGCCGGTTACAGTGATCGTATTGTCCCTTGCCCAGGTATGTGTCGTACCTGCAACAGTCCCCGTGAGGACAATGGCTGTAATGGGTGCGCCTGAGCAAATGGTTTGCAGGTCTGGCGTGGCTACTGCATCGGGTTTTGCATTCACCAGCACGGTTGCCGTGATTGGTGTACCTGTGCAGCCATTGGCGCTTGGTGTGATCGTAAAGGCGACCGTTGCGGATGCATTCGTCGGGTTGGTCAATGTTCCACTGATATTTCCTGCGCCGCTTATCGCGATACCAGGAACAGCTACTGCATTATCTCTTACCCAGGTATAGCTTGTTCCGCTAACTGCTCCGCTCAGTATTATGGGTGCGATCGGTCCGGCGAAACATATTGTTTGTGATGACGGAGAAGCAACGGCATTCGGGATAGGGTTGACGGTAATCGTTCCTGATGCGGCCGTCACATTAGGATCACACGCCATGGCAACCGTATAATTAAAAGTTCCCGCAGTGCCAGGCGTACCACTGACCACCAGGTAACCGTATCCTCCGTTCGTGCTATACTGGTATGTAACCCCGGCCGGCAGTCCACTGATAATAACGCCAGTATTGTCAAGGGAGAAATAAGTAATGGGGGCAATGGAATTGTTGCTGCAAATATTCTGAGTTTCACTACCGGCTGCGGAGGTTAAGGTAAGCGCGCAAACTGCCTGAGCTGATAGCCGTGCATTAAATAATAGTAGAATAAGGACGACAAACAAGCAGGTTCTTTTCATCTTTTCCATTATTTATAAATATTCGTCTGCTCCAGATACGCCTGGTCCGTTCTATACTTTTTATACTCATCCAATGCCAGGGCGGTGAATGGATTCCAGGTATAAAAAGTTGAGGACGTTGACTTTTGTGACTGACCCCGTATCACTACCAATTGTAAGTCATCATCAAATTGTGCATTGGTCAACACTCCCAGCTTTTTTTCAGGAAGGATATTGCCAAAAAGGTTTTTGTCTGGTTGGAGTGAATGATCATCCAGCTTATAAACCACTACCCTGCTTTTTTCAGCGGCAGCCAGTAAAAAATTGATCGACTCACCCTTTATAACCGTTTTGAACAATTGTATGGCTACCACGGGTGAGGCGAGGTAATTCTCAAAAACCAGTTGATTCTTTTTGTCCTTATTGTACTTTATGTAACCAATATTACCGGTCTTCAAACCGAAGTAAATGATGTTCTTGTCGGCGTTATAGTCCAGGGCAGTAACCAGGGTGCCCATGGGTATTTTATTCTCAAGGCTGACGGTATTGTTGACATTGCTGTAGACGTATATCCAGTTATCATCGGTGGCGCATAGGATACGGCCATCCGACTTGTTTTCTATGATCTTATTTACCTTTTTACCGCGCGCCTGAAGATCTTTATTGACCTTTTCGAAAGCAGGGTTTTTCAGATCGAGGTCACCATTAAATTTCCCTTTGAAGGAATAATCTTTATCAAACAGCTTTTTCCGGACAGCGAGATTTGGGATCGTTTCCAGGCAGGCATAGATCTTCTCGTAGAGATCATTGTTGTAATAAAGCCGGTCTTGTAAATTGTTGTATTTCTCTATCGCGTCAGGCTCGTTTGTAGCCATTATTTTGGGAGCCAGCAGATCCAGGTGCTCCGTGTAAGCGGTCAGTTTGTAATCGAAAGCGTCTGCCTGTATTTCTTTCTTATTCAGCGGCCCTTCACGTATCAGGCGGGCATATTCACTGGGCGCATTTTTATAGGTATTGATTAATGCCTGCTCTTTAAGTCGTTCCGCTTTGCTTCTTTGGATTTCTGCACTATCTCTTTGGGTCTGTGCCTCTGCGGCTTTGAGAACGGCGATTTGCGCATTAATGGATGCTCTTTCCTGCGCACTCAAAGCAGTATCTCTCGCCAGCCGTGCCAGGCTATCGCTGAGCTTTGCATTTTTCAATGCGACCTTGGTCAGGCTGTCACTTAACACTGCTTTATTTCGGGCCTCAAAGGCTTCGGCTTTTGCAGCCAACGCAGCATTCTTCGTATCATTAAAAATAAATACGGCAATTGCTGCTGCAACCACTAAAAACCCCAATATGCCAAAAATGGCTTTTACCAGTCTCCTGCGTGTGGCCTCCTTTTGCGCGAGTACTTTCTTCTCTTCAAAATCTGCAATACGACTGGCTTCCAGGTAGGCCATTGTCTTTTCGAATGTCTTTCCAAAGTCCGCCTTAAATCCTTCCGCCCATTTCTCGGTGGGCTTGTTTGTCTCCTTCCATTTTAATGCAATGCCTAATTCAGGGTCTTTCAGTGATCCCCGCTGCCCGATCTCGCTAAGCTGCGCCGAACTTACCAGGCGCATATAGATTTCTCCGCTTCTTGCCTCTTCTTCGGTCCACTTGACCAGGCGCGACCAGACCCGCATCAGGCTTTCATGCGAAATATCGATGATGGTGTCATCGAACAATGGGATACCCTGAGGAGGCATTAAAAAAGTACGGCCAGGTTTTCGGAAGATCTCTACCAGCTTCTTTATTTCATTCTGGCTTGCGCCGGTAATGATGCATAGATCCGTAATGGTCCTCGGCCTTCTTATTCCCCTTGTATCTGCCGATGTATCCGTCAATGCCTTAAACATCAGCTCACACACCTGTCGCTCTCTATCACTTGCCAATTCTCCGTAAGCCTCATCAGCGTGCTGCGATAAGGCAGAGGTCATGGTACCTATCTTTTCATAGTCCTCAAAGTCAATGTGACTGTCATGCCGCCCGCTTTGATGCCACGCATCCCAGGTGCGCATCATTGCGTGCTGCAGTATGGGCAACTGGTCCGTATCGTTATTGATATCGTTCAGCAGGCGGGTAACCAGGCGCTGACTGATTGTTGCGTTGCTTACGGCTACCGGCCCGGTGATGGCTTCCCTGATCTCATC
>Ga0193752_1003533_pt1 | contig 10743 bp, 8 predicted proteins | sample H1c1metaG_FD_144924 | JGI IMG/M metagenome (GOLD analysis project Ga0193752, IMG submission 144924) | Soil microbial communities from a riparian zone of the East river system, Colorado, United States - H1c1 | ecosystem: Environmental > Terrestrial > Soil > Riparian zone | place: USA: East River...
GCCTCGCCGTCCATCGGCAGCACTGGACCGGGGTCCTCGCCCGCGTCGGGCTCTACGCCACCGTCTTCGTCGGGCTCCATACCTGCGGTGCCCGCGGTTCCGGCCGTGCCGCCGACGCCACCTGCGCCGCCGCCAGCCGCTCCGCCGACACCACCTGCGCCACCGCCGCCGGTGCCGCCACCGGCCGCGCCGCCTTCGCCACCTACCGCGCCGGCACCCGCCATCGCGTTACCCGCGTCCGGCGGTCCGCTCTCTTCTCCGTCATCGCTGCAGGAAACTACGCCACTGAGCACTAAACAAAGACCCACCACCGTTTGAATTCGCACGCTGCGTCACCCTTACGCGCTCCCACCACGGTTGTGACCTTGGGCGCGCAAAACGGCTCGCAGCGTGCTCATCTTTTAGGGGAATAGAGCAAACGCTCAGCTTGAAGCAGGTGCTGCAGCGGCCGCGCGGCGCTTCGCCAGGACCTTGCCGCCGATGTCCGCCATGCTCTTCGCGCCGCGGCCGAGCTGGATCAGCTCGAGCACGTTGCCATCGGGGTCGCGAAACAGCACGAGCCGCGCGTCGCCGAACGTCATGAGCTGCTCGGTGCCGAGCCCTTTGGTCCGCAGCGCAGCGTGCGCGGACTCGATGTCATCGACCGAAAACGAGATGCACGCCGAGCCTGAGACCTCGGCCGAGTCAGGCGCCTTGTAGAGCTCGAGCGCGACGCCGCCGAGCATGCCGAACACGCGCGGCATGTTGGGATCGTTGCGCTGATCCATGAACACTTCGTAGCCGACGGTTTCCTCGTACCACTTGGTCGATGCCGCGACGTCGCGCACGCGAACTGCAAAATGGCTGAGTGTGTTGGCTTTGATCAGTGACATGGGCGAGCTCCTTTAAAATGCTGCGGCGCAGCGAGGGCGAAGAATCGCCGCAGTCGCTGCGCCGCGCAATGTCTCAAAACCTCGACTTATTAGCGGAAGGGATAGGGCTCGTGGCACGAGCGGTGAAGCAGACCGTTGTCGCGGATCATGTCGTTGACTTCGGGCGTGCCTTCCACGCCGGTCTCGATGAAGCCGATGTTCGCGGTGTAGTCGGTCGCGACGCCGTTCGGGTTCCAGATCGCCAGGTAGTAGTCACCGGGATAAAAGATCGGGCGCGAAATCGTATTGGTGAAGTCGCAGGCCGCTTGGTTATTGAGCAAACAATCCTGGCTCAGACCCTTGGGCAAGAACCACGAAATCTCACCAAGATCGGCGCTCTCTTCGAGCTCGAAAATCTCGCGCTTGTCGGGAAATGAAACTTTCGGATTTTCCGCCTTCACCACGCCGTAGCCCGCGGGCACGGCGAACGGAAGGTTCATCCCAGGCGTGGCCGGCGGCAGGCCGGGGGGCCCGAACGGGCTCGGCGCTTGCGGACCCATGAGCGCGGTCACGGGATAAACGTTTTGGTACTCGAAGCAGCCGGGCGGCAGGGCGCTCACGGCCACGATCACGGGCGCGAACTGGACCATCTGCGGCGTCACGGTGAACTTGTAGTAGTCCACGTCGCCCCATGTCAGGTAGGCGAACACGGCTTGCGAGGCGGTCACGCTGCTGAGCGTGCGCGGCGCGGCGAACGAGTAATCGGCAGAAGCTGGTGCGAAGGCAGGTATCGTGTACGTCGCTTGCGGCTCGATGCTCGGTGTGTGCGCGAGTGCACTACTTTGAGCGAATAGAGCGGTAATAGCAGCCAGCACTACAGAACGTCTCATATTGTTTCTACTCCCCGTGAGGTTCGGTCATCTAAGCATGGGAGAAACCCTAATTGGAATGTGGAAATGGTTGGTTTTTTGCGGCGGTTTGCGCATGACGCTTCCCTTGGGTACGCGATTCGGGCAGGCTCCGCGCGGTGGTACTACAGGTGACTAACGGTCAGCGTTGTGCGCTCGCGATGACGCGAACGTGGTTGGGGCTGGTGGCGGCGATCGCTTGTGGATGCGCTTCAAGCCCTGCAGCGAGTAAACCCGTACAGCCCAAGCGCGCTGCCCCCGTGATCGCACCCGTAGCGGAGCCCGTGCCCGTAGTACCGGCGCCGGTCGTCCCTGCGAGCGTGCGGATCAGAGGGCTCACCGGAACGCTCAACAAAGACGACGTTCATCAAACGATGGACGCGCGTCAAAACGAGCTCAACGCCTGCATCCTCGAGAGCCGCCGCCGGCTGCGCTTGGTCAGCGGCACGATCAAGTTCTCGTTCAAGGTCGATGCTGAGGGTGTGGTCGAGGACGTGCACCCCACAGAAACTAATATTGGGCACTACGCGCTCGAGAGCTGCATCTTGCGCGTGCTGTCGGAGACGGTGTTTCCGAAGCCAGACGGCGACGCCAGCGCGCGCTTCGATTGGGGACTCACCGTAGAGCCGGCGACGGCGCGCGGACCGGAGCCGATCGAAGACGGCGTGCTCGAGAAGGTGCTCGACAAGCACGCGAGCGAGCTGCGCGAAGAGTGCGAGACCAAGCGTCGTGAGCGCTTTACCGTGACCGCGTACATCAACCGCCGCGGCAAGGTGGTCTCGTGCGGAGCGCTCGCGGAGCCCGCGGAAGCGCTCGAAAAGCTCGAATGCGTGCTCGAGGGCATCAAGGCTTGGCGCATGCCCAAGCAAAAGCGCGATGCCAAGGTCACGTTCGTCCTGAAATGACATAACCCAAACAGGGGATGACGCCGACGACCACTGCCGGGAATCCCGCTAGGGCGGTAAGACTCGCGGTATGCATTCCGGGATTCTGATCGAGCGGATCGTGCGGCAAACGACCGTGCTGATCGCGCAGCTGTCCACCGCCGCGGGGATCCGCGCGCCGCTCTCGCATATCGCCGACCAGGTGTTCATCGAGCTGTCGCGTGAGATCGAGTCCCAAGGCGTCGCGCGCAAGGTCGTCGCCGACATGTTCGGGCTGGCGCTGCGGACCTATCAGCGCAAGGTGCAGCGACTGACCGAGAGCGCGACGCAGCGCAGCACGACGTTGTGGGAAGCGGTGCTCGAGCACGTCCGCAAGAACGAAGGCATCACCCGCGCGAAGCTCGCGCAACGCTTCACCAACGACGATCCCGATCAGGTCGCGGCGGTGACCACAGATCTTGTTAGCAGTGGCTTAATCTACTCGAGTGGGCGGGGGGGCCACTCGATTTTCCGCGCGCTCTCAGCCGACGAGCGCCGGGCGGTCGCCGAGTCTGACGAGCTCGACGCGATCACCGGCCTCGTCTGGCTCGAGACGTATCGGCGCGAGAGCGCGAGCGCGGCCGAGCTGGCGAGCGAGCTGGCGGTCGACGCAGCGGTCGTGGAGCGCGCGATCGCGACGTTGCTGAGCGAGCAACGCGTCGTGCTGCGCGCCGGCAGCGGCGAAGCTCGCTACGAGGCGGAGTCGTTCTTCATCCCGCTCGGCGCCGAGCAAGGCTGGGAAGCGGCGGTGTGCGATCACTTCACCGCCGTCGCGTCGGCGATCGGCATGAAGCTGAGTAAGGCCACGCGCTCGGCGGCCAGCGAGAACGTGGGCGGCGCGACGTACGCGTTCGATCTGCACGACGCGCATCCGGCGCGCGAGCGCGTGCTGGCGCTGTTGCGCGAGGAGCGAGCGCGGATCTCGGCGCTCTGGGACGAGGTGCGCCAGCACAACATCGCGCATCCCGTTGAAGAGCATCTGAAGACGCGCGTGACGTTTTACTTCGGTCAGTCGGTCGTCGAAGCGGACACCGGTGAGGGGATCGCGTGATGATGTCGAATACTTGGAAGGTGCTTGCGCTGCTCGGCGTAACAGCGCTCGCAGGCTGCTACGGCTCGAACGGGCAGACGAAAGATGGGCAGTCCCACTGGCTCGAGACCTGCTCGACGTCGAACGACTGCGGCGGCGGCGCGCTGTGCGCCTGCGGCGTATGCACGATCGATTGCGGAAGCACCGCGGCGTGCGGCGCGAGCTCGACGTGCGAAGCCGTGGACGACCGGCAGGCCTGCAGCGACGCGCCGAGCGGTGTGTCGCGGGTGTGCCTTGCGAGCTGTGACGACGACGACGATTGCGACGCCTCGAGCCTGACGTGCGTAGCCGATTCGTGCGTCGGCGACCCCGTCAGCATTCTTCCCGACGGCGAGGTCCCGAGCGAGGATGCGGGCACCGACGCGGGCAACGTGCCGGATGCGTCGATCGACCCGACGAAAGTCCAGACCATCGAAGGTCCGCTCACGTGCAGCGAGCTAGATCAACGCAGGGTCGAGGTGCTGTCCGCGCTCGCGAATGACCATCGATCGTGCGAGACCGAGCGCGACTGCGTGTGCGCTTCGACGGGGACTAACTGCCAGTACGAGTGCAACCAGTCGCTTTCGCTACTCGCGATCGAAGAATTCCATCAGTCGGTGATGGACTTCAACCACGACTACTGCTCCGACGCGCGCCGGAGCAGCATTTGCGGCGATGGCGATGGCGACATCGATTGCGCGCCATGCCGAGCGATCTGCGTCGCAGGCGAATGCACGAGCACGACCCGCGAAGGGTGCAGTATCACCGGCTTGGTGTGCCCCGGCGATCAGGTCTGCCATATCGACTTCAACTGCATCGACCGCGGCGTGGCAGATGACAACGGCGTCGCGACACTCGCGATCGCCCAGGAGATCTACCTCAGCCAGTCCAACCCGGAGTTCATGGGTATCTTGGGGCTCGTCGTGACCAGCGAAGCGATCTACTGGTTCGACTCCGGCACGTTCGACAGCGACTTCAATGACGACGCCGCGCTGTACCGAATGGCGCACGACGACGACACGCCCGAGCTGCTGGCAAGCGGCCTGGGTTTCGCCACGAACGGCTTGGCGTCCGATGCCACGAGCCTCTACTACTCGGGGCCCGATGGAATCTGGTCGATCCCGCTCGCGGGCGGCGTTGAGCCGACACGCGTGGTCGAGTACGAATCTCCCTTCGGAACGCCGTGGATCTTGCACGACGGCTTCGTCTACTACGTCAACCTCGCGGACCACTTCGTACACCGCGTGCGCACCGACGGCACGGGCGACGAGCTGTTCTGGGACAACGACAAGACGGTCTACGAGCTAACCGCGAGCGGCGACACCGTCTACGTCGAGGTGCGAGGCGAGAGCGATGTCGGCTCGTCGCTCTTCGGATTCACCGCGCCCGATTCCGCCGCGGTGGTGCAGCAAATACCCTTCCGCACCGATGCCGATCGGGGTCGCTTGCTCGCGGTCTCCGATCAGCTGCTGTCCGATCTCGGCAGTCTGCAGAAGGGCTTGCAGATCTTCGAGGTATCGAGCGCGACGTACCGCACGATCGCCGAGGATGCGTGGCTGGACCAGCGCTCGGTCAGCGACGGCTATGTGTACAGCCTCGAGAGCACGGTCGCCGGCATGCCGGACATGGGCGAGTACTATGTCACGCGCACGGCGATCGCCGACGGCAGCAGCGAGCGGCTCCGCCGCGCCGTCGGGGCCGTCGGCCAGATCGCAGTCGGCGGCGGCTATTTGTATTGGATCGAAGATCTGCGGCTGATGCGCAAGTTGCTGTAGGGGAGTCGTGATGAGCTCGAGTGGCGTGCAAATGCTTGCGTGGGTGGTCGGCACGGTGCTGCTCGCCGGCTGCTACGGCTCGAGCGGACAGACGAAAGACGGGCAATCGCACTGGCTCGAGGTGTGCTCGAGCGCAGACGATTGTGCAGACGATCAGCTGTGCGCGTGCGGCGTGTGCACGATCGAGTGCGAGGCCAACAGCGCGTGCGGCGCGAGCTCGACCTGCGAGAGCCTCGACGAGCTCCGAGTTTGCGGAGCGCCGCTTGGCGTGGCGCAGGTGTGTCTCGCGAGCTGTGATGATGACGACGCCTGCGCGGCCTCGGGCCTCAGCTGCGCTCACGGCTCGTGTGTTTTTTCCTCTGAAATGCTCCCCGATCGCACGCTGGACTCGGGCACGGATTCGGGCGGTGACTTGGGCGCCGACTCGGGCACCGACGCTGCCACGGTCATGGACGCGGCTATCGATCCCAATACGGTCGAGACGGTGGAAGGCCGGCTCACCTGCGGCGAGGTACAACAGCGCCGCATCGCAGCGCTATCAGGCCTCGCGCGCGAGCATTCGGAGTGCGAGACCGAGCGCGATTGCCTGTGCGCGTCGGCCTCGACGGAGTGCTCGCCCGAGTGTGAGGAGCCTGTTTCGCTGCTGACCATCGACGCGTTCCAGCAGACCGTGCGGGACTTCAACGACGACTATTGCTTGGATCCGAATTTCCACGGCCCGTGCGGAAACATCGATATCGATTGCTCGTCGTGCCAAACGGTCTGCGTCGCGGGCGAATGCAAGCTCACGAACCGCGGGCGATGCAGCATTACGGGCTTGGCGTGCCCCGACGATCTCGTCTGCCACGTCGACGGAACGTGCCTAGGCCGGGGCGTAGAGGACGACAACGGCGTCACCACGCTGGCGATCGCGCGCGAGCTCGAGAAGATGGAGCCTTGGTTCTTCGGTATCTCGGCGTTCGCCGTGACGGCCGAGGCGATCTACTGGCTCGACGCAGGCACGTTCGACAACACCGGCACGACTCGCAACGACGGCATCTTGCATCGCATGGCGCTCGGCGACGACGTGCCCGAGGTGCTGGCGAGCGAGCTCGGCTTGGGCATGACGGGCATGACGTTCGACGCGACGAGCCTGTACTACGCGACGATCGACGGCATCTGGTCGGTGCCGCTCGCGGGCGGCGTCGAGCCGACGCTGCTCGTGGAGCGCGTCGACTTCGAGCCGCCGCCCTGGATCCTGCACGATGGCTTCATCTACTACGTCAACAACCCGGACGGCTTCGTGCACCGCATGCGCGTCGATGGCTCGCTCGATGAGCGGTTCTGGAACAACGCCGATCCGATGCGCGGGCTGGCCGCGAGCGGCAACACCGTCTACGTCGAGGTCAGGGCGGCCGGCGAGATGTATTCGTCCTTGCTCGGCTTTACTGCTCCTGACACGACCCCGGTGCTGAACGAAGATGCCTTCCGCGCGGAGAACGATACCGGCCCGCTGCTCGTGGACGATGGTCGAGTGCTGGCCGACTACAATGAGGTCAACGGCCTGCAGGTCCTCACGCTCTCGAGCGTGCTGTACCGCACGATCGCCGCGGACGCGTGGCTCGCGCAGAGGTCGGCGAGCGAAGGCTACGTGTACAGCTTCGAGATGGCCGACTCCGGCATGAGCGACTCAGCGCTCTACTACATCACACGCACGCAGATCACGGACGACGAGAGCGAGCGCTTGCGGCGCGCGGTCGCGCCCGTTGGGCACATCGCCGTCGCTGGCGACTACGTGTATTGGGTCGAGGATCTCAGGCTGATGCGCAAGGCGCTGTAAGCGCCTTGCTACGCATACACGCCGCGGTAGCGCTCGGGCAGCGCCGCGGCGATCGCGCGGCCGATCAGCGCCGTCATCTGCGTGCGCTTGCCGTTCGCGCGGCGCTTGAGCTCGGTCGCCTCGATCGGCTCACCGATGCTGCAGATCACGCACGTCGGGTGGAGCTGGTTATCGTCGACGCCGATCAGCTGCTCGGTGCCGGTGATGCCGATCGGCACGAGCACGGTGCCCTCGCGCTCGAGGTAACGCGAAACGGCTGCGAGCAGCGGCTGCATCGCCGCGGCGCGACTGCGCGTGCCTTCGGCGAAGATCAACAGCGCGTCACCGTTCGACAGGCGCTCGAACGCGAGCTCGATCGTCTGACGCGCGACCGCGGCGACCTCACGCGCCGACATCACCGCTTCACCGCTGGCGCGGCTCACGCTCTGCGCGGTCTTGATCGTGCCGAAGCACAAGCTCAAGAACTTGCGCAGTGGATCCGAATACACCTTGGGCCCCGCGACCACCGCCATCCGCTCCGCGACGTCGCCGAGGCCGGCGCGCCACAACAGGATCTCGAGCAGGTTCGCGTCCGAATACGAGATGTGATTGGGCAAGAGCACGAGCGGTCGGTGGCGCACCGCTTCGAGCCGCTCGGCGTTGTGCACGCCGGAGTCGAGCGTGAGCATCGTGTCGGCCATCGCGCGATGGACGTGGCGCGCGAAGGGCTCAGGCGGAAAATAGCCCCAGTCCTCGCCAGTCGTCGACACGCGCTCCACGACCTTGAGCAGCTCGAGCTCCGGCGTGCGGTCGAGCAGCGCCTGAATCGCAGTGCGAAAGCCACCGATCTGCTCCGCGTCACGTTCGGCGAGAAAGCTCTCGAACGTTTTCAACAGGAGCGACTTGGTACGCTCGATCTCGGCTTGTGCGGACATGCGTTGGGCTTGCAACTTCGCAGCCCTCATACCACCGGCTCGAGACATCCGCGCAACAAGTAATTCGCCAAACGTCATGCCCAACTCACCTTACGGTGAGGATGCGTGAACGGATTCCATGCCGAAACGCGTTAGACAACGTCACCGCGAATGGCTCTGATACGCGGCTTTGCCGGATACCACCCATTGGCTAGTCCATTCAGGTCGGGGTGGCGTGTTGCCCTCTTTAAGCTTTTGCTTCCACTCGAGGTTCGTCATGCGCACGCCATCGCTCGCGACGAGCTCCCAGTACTGCGCAGTCGGGCCCGCGAACGCCATCGTGTGCGGACCGCGATCGATGATCGCGATCATCAAGTCGACACCACCCGTCGCGACCGTGAGCACGCCTTTCTGCTGGCTCGTGTGAACGTCGGCTGCGAGCGCGTCCCATTCGAGCGCGTCGTCGGAGCCTCCGTAGTAGAGCTTCACGTACCAACCGGACCACGTCGGCGGCCCGCCGCAGCCGCCGCTTTCCGGGACTTCGATCGCTTCTTTCAAGAACTGCAGCTCGCTCGCCGTGAGCGGCTCCGCGGCGAGCTCTTTGACCGCGATGCCGCGCAGCTTCGCGATCGTGCTCGCGAAGCTGGCCCAGTGCTCGAGCTGCGCGGTCTTGAGCCACGTTTGGTCTTGCGGCAGCTCGATGCGTTCGAGCGCTCCGCTCGCGAGGGTGGCGGCGTGCTCGAGGCGCTGCCAAAACGCTGGCTGGAGCTCGACGAAACCGGCGGGGTATTCGCAGCTCACCATCGCGTACGATTGCTTCACGTAGAGCACCGTGTCGTGACGTAGCTCCGCCCACGACGCGAGCTGGGTCTGCAAACGCCGACTCGACCACGCTTCACTGCGCATCACGCTCGGATAGCGCGCGTCCGTCGTCGGCTCGGAGAGCGCGCGCAACGCGCTGATCCAGCCTTCGTAGAGGTTTGCGTCCCACGCTTGGCTCGGCCGCGCATCGATCACCGCGCGCGTCGCGAGCAAGCTGGCTTGGATCGGCAGGCCATCGCGCCCATCGACGCCCTGTTGATCCGAGATGCGCTCGGCGAGAATGCGCGCGGCGCCGTCGTTGCCGAGCGCGGCGAACGCCACGTCCACGCCGCTCGGGATCTCACGCTCGACTGGCGCGCCTTGATAGCGCGCGCGATCGAACACGAGCTGGCTGAGTACCCACGAGTCGACCGTGAAGCGCTGGGGAAAGAACGAGAACGCGCTCGGCAGCGGCGTCGGCGCGGTCTTATCTGCGTCCGCGACGCGCAGCTGTGAATTGATCGCTTGCTCGCCGAGCTTGGCGTGCGCGATCTGTTCTTGCAGCGCCTTGAGCTCGGCGGGCTGAAGCGCTCCGCCCATCTGGCGCGCGCTCAAGAGCGCGTCGAGCTGGCCTACGCTCATCGCATCGGCAGGCCCGACGAAGGTCTGGATGAGCTGATCGATCTGTTGCCAGCGCGGCAGCTCGGCCGAGCGCGCGAGCAGCTCGTGCAGCACGATCGCGCCTGCGAGCTCCGCCGGCGGCACGCCCTTGCCGGCCACCCTGAGCTCGGTCCGGCCGAGCCACATCATCGCGCGGAAGTAGCGCTCGAGCTGCTCGCTCTTGGTGTAGTGCCCGCGCGGTCGCAGCTGGCTGAAGTCTTCGGGCCGCTCGTAGCCGAACAGCTTGATCTCTTGGGGGCGGAGCTCCGCGATCGCCGCCAAGATGGCGCGGGCACGGTCATGATTGGCGGCGATGATCGTCGGCACGTCTTGGCCGGCGAGCAGGCTGCGACCGACGGCGATGAAGACGTCGGCATCGCCCACGGCGGGAGCGAGCGCATCGCTGTCGTGCGCGGACTGCGCCGCGGTCACACGCCGCGCCATGCCGGACAGCACGCCGTCCACCGCGCCGATCAGATACTCGGCCTCGAGCTGCGCGAGCATCGCGTCGTAGCTCATGTGAAACGCGTGCAGCACCGAGTCTGCAGTGATGAACACCGGCTGATCGTGCTCGTAGATGCGATGGTACAGGCCGGCATACGTCAGCTCGCCGAGCCGCTCGCTCGCTACGAACAGATTCTTCGAGAGCGCGGCGCGTTCCTGCTCGTTCAACGCGTACGGCTTACTCAAGTGGCCGTGGCTGACCGGCTTGAGGATGCGATCTAGGTATTGGACGGTATCGAGATACGCGGGCAACGGCGTTTGAAACTGCGGCGCACGGCGCGCAAGGTCGTCGGGCGTGGCGTTCACGACCTGCGCGTGCGCGCGAGCCACCGCTTCGGTGAGCCCAGGCGGCGTGCTACCGGCTGCTTCCGCCGCGCTCAGCGGCCGAGGCTCGGGCGAGGCGAGCTTCAGGCCTTGGCCGGAGCGCACGTTGTCGCTCGCGCACGAGAGCACGACGAGGCACGCCAAGCCGAGGCATAGCCGCGCGATCATAAGCACCTCACTGAGCTGTTTGAACGAAGTAAGACCGACGGTCTGCGA
>Ga0193752_1003534_pt1 | contig 10739 bp, 11 predicted proteins | sample H1c1metaG_FD_144924 | JGI IMG/M metagenome (GOLD analysis project Ga0193752, IMG submission 144924) | Soil microbial communities from a riparian zone of the East river system, Colorado, United States - H1c1 | ecosystem: Environmental > Terrestrial > Soil > Riparian zone | place: USA: East River...
CGGAGTTTCAGAAAAAATGTCTAGGTAAAATGTCCGAAGTGAGCAGAGGGGAAGGCAGAACTATTTTATTTGTAAGCCACAACATGTCTGCCATCCAGAAGCTTTGTAACAAGGGGGTGTTTTTAGATAACGGACGTGTTAAGCTCACCGGAAGTATTGAAGAGATTGTAGAAAAATATTTGGAGAACGGTCAGGCGTCTCAATCCATTTTCAGCATTCCGACTGGTCCGGGAGAGAATCCAGATGCCTGTGCAACCAAAATCGTTATAGAAGATTTAAAGGGAGATCCAATTAACGAAATCCCGGTAGGGAAGCCGTGGCAAGTTCGGATATTCTTTACTTTGACTAAAGCTATTAATCATTTTATCGTAGGCTTAGGAATGATAAACTCAATGGATGTAAGTGTAAGGACCACATGGAGCAAGGAAATGGACTTAGAACCGGGAGATTATGTAGCCGTATTAGTTGAAGATCAGTTAATGTTAGCGGTAGGTAACTATAGTTTGATTCTTGGGTTATCTTCTTATGAGCGTTCACTACACTATATAGAAAATGTCGCATTTATCAACATCATCGAAGTTGGAAACTTAAGTTTAGATAAAACAATAATTCGAACATCAGGAGCAGGCATTGTTTTGAACCCTATGAGATTTGAAATCAGCAAGCTCGATTAAACTGGTTGATGGAAATCACAAGGCTTTTACAGTAATACAACAAATTTGCAGTCATCCCTAAATTTTAGATTTTTGCGTAACTTTTTGCGGAAGAAAAGGCCAAATCAACATATAAATTATTCTAAGACATCGTATTCGCAATGTGGTGAAGATTTAATTATAGAATTCATATTCCAACAATTAAAAATTGATAAGCCCTCCTATCTTGATCTCGGAGCTCATCATCCTCAATATTTGAGCAATACTTATTTATTTTACAAAAAAGGCAGTCATGGCCTAAATGTCGAGCCGGATCCTACACTTATTAATGCTTTTTACAAAGAACGATCCGCGGATTTGAATATCAACGCTGGGGTAGGGTTGTCCTTGACACCTGAGAGGGCGAAATTTTATATCATGTCCGCTCGAACATTGAATACATTCTCCAAAGACGAAGCAGAACGGATTCAAAATTATGGAAGCATCAAAATTGAAAGTATAGAAGAGGTAGACCTGTTACCTTTGAAATCAATTATTCAATCAGGATTTCCCAGCAGTTGTCCAAATTTCGTGTCCGTTGACATTGAAGGAATCGACTTTGAAGTGATTAAGACTTTTGATTTTAATACTTATCGTCCTGAAGTCTTCTGCATTGAAACACTGACTTACACTGAAGACAACACAGAAACAAAAGAATGGGAAATAGTCGAATATCTAAAGTCAAAAAACTACATGATTTTCGCTGATACATATATTAATACAATATTCGTTGATTGCAATTCATGGAAGCAAAGGTAATTGCGATTGAATTATATGTAAGTTTAAGGTTTGACGGGCTGATAAGGTAAGGCTCTTTAAAAGAGCTAAAATATATAGTTACGAAATCAGATACTGGTATGTTAAAAATAGGGACCTCCAATGAGGAAAACAGGTACAATTGGATAAGAAAAACATTACTGACAATTCCAGCTGGTCTTTCAATTCTTGATGCTGGCGCAGGAGAATGTCAGTTTAAACATTTTTGTGCCCACTTGAACTATACTTCACAAGACTTTGGGGAATATCATGGTGATGGTCATGTGGGATTGCAAACAGGTAAATGGGATAATAGTAAAATCGACATTGTATCTGATATCATTAATATCCCTTTACCCGATAATTCGGTAGATGCCATCATGTGCACTGAAGTTTTGGAGCATATACCTGATCCTGCAAAAGCAATAGTTGAGTTCAATCGTTTAATTAAACCAGGAGGATATTTAATAATAACCAGCCCTTTTGCAAGCTTAACACATTTTGCACCATACCATTTTGCTTCTGGTCTAAGTCGCTTTTACTATGAGCATCATCTTCCTAAAAATAACTTTACAATAACAGAGTTAGATTTCAACGGAAATTTCTTTGAATTTGTTGGCCAGGAAACAAGACGAATTGCGCCTCTGATGGATAAATACAACTTAGGTAAACTCAGTTGGTTCGAAAAAAGGGTGCTTTACTTGACCTTGCAAATTTTACAAAAGTATTCGAAAAAGGACAAGAGCTCTTCAGAACTATTGTGTTTTGGCATCCATGTATTTGCAAGAAAAGCGCCGTAAAAGGATTAATGTTTTGTCTGTGTTATTCGGCAATTTATAATTCGAGGTATTTATTTAGAATTATTGTATGATCAGAAGACTATTAACAAAATTGAAAGATGGGTATCGTGGCAATAATTTAGATCCTCGTCCGGAATGGTTTATGCGTGACCTCGGTACATTTGTTAATCTTATTCGAACTGAAGATTCAGAGCGTTTTGATCCGGAACGAATTGAAATACTACCATTTTTGAATGACAAAACGTCAACGACGAGTTTTGATACTCACTACATTTATCATCCTGCGTGGGCTGCAAGAGTTTTAAAAGGAATTTCACCATCTTTACATATAGATATCGGATCCACCCTTCACTTTTCAACACTTCTTTCAGCCTTTATTCCAACCAGATTTTACGATTACCGGCCAGCGTATTTAAATCTTACCGGCCTATCGTCTGAGACCGCGGATCTCACAAATTTGATATTTGAAGACAATACAATTGAAACGCTTAGTTGTATGCACACTATTGAACATGTAGGGCTGGGGAGATATGGCGATCATTTAGATGCCAAAGGGGATTTAAAAGCCATGAAGGAATTGCAAAGAGTGGTTCGGCCGGGCGGCTCATTATTATTGGTAACGCCAGTTGGAAAACAGAAGATATTATTCAATGGTCATAGGATCTATAGTTTTGAGACTATTACTCAAGCTTTTGATAAAATGGCATTGGTTGAGTTTTCTTTGATACCAGACAACGCGCTTGAGATCGGAATGATTTTTAATTGTCCAACCGAAACAGTGAAACAGCAGGATTATGGTTGCGGATGTTTCTGGTTTAGAAAATGAATTTGAATTTCAACAACTATAAATTTATAGCCGCACTTATGATTGTTTCAGAGTTAATGGGAGGAATGGGAAATCAAATGTTCCAATATGCGCTGGGGCGAAGTTTGTCAATTAAGAATAAGACAAAATTAGTTTTAGATACGAAGTTCCTCTTGTCACGTCTTCCCCGCCAAGATTTTGTATATCGGAATTACGATCTCGATTTATTTAATATTTCTGTAGAATTTGCGAGAGACCGGATTTCCAATAAATATGGCCTGGATAATCAACCCAGGACTAAGAAATGTTTTTCATTTGATCGGTTAAATTATGTCACCGAACAACATTTTCACTTTGATCCTATGGTATCTAACCTTGGAAACAATCTTTATTTGAATGGGTACTGGCAATCAGAAAAATATTTCAAAAATATTGAAAGCATAATTCGGAAAGATTTTACTTTCAAGGAGCCAATGTCGGAAAAAGGATTGGAAATGAGAGATAGGATTGTCAACGATAATGCGACCTGTGTGAATGTCAGACGAGGTGATTTCGTTGCAAATAACATCCTCGGAACTGTAGATCTGTCTTATTTTGACAAGGCAATTAAATACCTTTCATCAAAAATTTCAAATCCGGTTATTTATATTTTCTCGGATGATATAAAATGGTGCGAGGAAAATTTGAAGACTGATCATCAATCTGTAATTGTTGGACATGAATATGCCGGCGCAAAATTCAGAAATTATTTCGAATTAATGACTCTTTGTAAATCGTTTATCATTCCTAATAGCACGTTCGCCTGGTGGGCGGCTTGGCTGTGTAAAAACCCATATAAAATAGTAATAGCTCCTAAGATCTGGTTTCGAAGCCAGAAATACAGTTCAAAAGATTTGGTGCCCGAATCGTGGGTTAGAATTTAAATGTTGGAGTCTCTCGCATTCTAATATGCTTCCTTTTTTTATGAAACTGGTTTTCTAGGCGTTCTGACTTTCATACTTAATATTGTTGCTTTGTCAAAAAAAGTCCTTGTTTCTGTAATTATGCCAGTCTACAACAGTGCCAAATTTCTTTCACTGGCAATAGAAAGTATTTTACATCAGAGCTTTTCCGAATTTGAATTTCTGATTTTTGATGATGGATCAACTGACTCATCCGTCGACATAATTAAATCTTATATAAGTGATAATAGGATAAAACTGTTCAGCTATCCAGAAAACCAAGGCTATATTGCTCGCCTTAATGAGGGAATACGGATAGCTAAAGGCAAATACATTGCACGTATGGATGCGGACGATATAAGCTGTCTGGACCGGTTCAAAAAGCAAGTCGAGTTACTTGAATCATTTCCGGAGGTTGGATTGTGTGGTACTTGGTACCAAATGATCGATGGCGGTACAACGGTTGTGGAGATTTCCGCGAATCATGACGATTTAAAAATTGAACTTATCTTAAATTCTACATTTGGACATCCTTGTGTAATGATGCGTACGTCCGTACTTCGAGATCACGGTCTTTTTTATGATGAGAGTTTCATGCCGGCAGAAGACTTTAGATTATGGGTGCAGTTAAGCAAAATCACCCAGTTGCGAAATATTCCTGAGGTGCTTCTAAAATACCGGGTTCATAGCGGGCAAATAAGTAGTTATAAGCGAAAGTTGCAGGTTGAAAAAATACAGTCGATTAGGGCATTTCAGATCTGTGAATTATTGGCTAGAAAGCTCAACAACTCGGAACTAGAAATGATCCAATTACTTTTTGGAGACGAAGACATAATTCCGTCAGGACCGTTGGTACCCAATAAGGCTTTCCACTGGGCGTACGGGCTTGCTCAAGAGAATAGGATAAGGAGAATTTACTCAATATCTAAATTTGAAGATTTTATCATTGCACGAGTGACCCGGTTAGCTCACTTGGTTGTTTACAATCGCACATTGCTCTTCAGCTCAGCACCTAAGTTGCTTTTAAAGGGCTCACCCCCAATTGTAAAGTTGAAATTTTATATTAAATGTTTACTTAACTGGTCACTTAGTTAAAGGTTCAGTGCCCGCAACCAGTCCTTCGTTCCATAAAGAGATTATCGCCAATAAAAATGCGACACTTTTAATTCTTAAATCTTTGTTTTTATGGCCCATCCATTAATTTCGGTTATTGTGCCTTGTTATAATGTTGGCGCTTATCTGGACGAAACGTTAGTATCAGTATTGAACCAGTCATATCAGAACTGGGAATGTATCGTGGTGAATGACGGTTCACCCGACAATACCGGCGAAGTAGGATTAAAATGGGAACAAAAAGATAAGAGATTTATTTATTTGGAACTGGAAAACGGAGGCGTCGAGCGGGCGCGGAATAAAGGTATTGAAAGAGCGCAGGGTGAATTTATTTTGCCATTGGATGGAGATGATAAGTTAGCACCCACCTTCCTTGAAAAGACACTCAAGGTCTTTACAGATGCACCGGAAACTATGCTTGTCTATAGCCTGGTGGAACAGTTTGGTGATAAGCAAGGTATATTGCATATGAAAAACTTTAACCTCCATAATCTGGCAGTACTTAATATGATTGTCTGTACCGCCCTTTACCGGAAAACAGAATGGGTACGCACCGGAGGGTATGACGAGAAAGTAAAATATCACCTTGAGGACTGGGAGTTTTGGATTAATATGCTAAAAGACGGAGGAATTGTAGTGCGGATAGACGAACCTTTATTTTTATACCGAATCCGACCTTTTTCAGGTATACGATCGGTAAACGAAGAAAAGCTAAAGTATATGAGAAGATACATTTCCACAAAACACGCTGCCTTTTATCAGGAATATGTAGGTGATATCATTTCAGTTTATTGGGAAAGGGAATACATCAAAGATGCCATAGCCGACCTTACTTTACGACGCCGGTTAAAAAAGTTTTCCCGTTCGCCGGTTAACAGTATAAAAAAAGCGGTGCGTGAAATAATACACGGATAAATCCTATAAATAGCCTAAAAACATTATGAAAAAGATTTTAGTAACTGGGGGAGCTGGAAATATAGCAAGTTCCCTGGTCAGGAAGCTTGCAGCAGACAGCACTAATGAAATTGTTATAGTAGATAATCTCCTTACCGGCAGCATGAAGAAGGTGCCGGTTCTGCCGCGAGTAACTTTCGTGAAATGTGATGTGAATGATCTGTCTGATATCAGTGGCGTTTTTTATCGGAATGCTTTTGATTTTGTATTTCACTATGCGGCCGTGGTGGGTGTGCAAAGAACACTGAATAACCCCCTGATGGTATTAAACGATATTAAGGGTATTGAAAATGTGTTGAAATTGTCAAAAAATACCGGCGTAAAGAGAGTATTTTATTCTAGTTCCTCGGAGGTGTATGGTGAACCTTTCGAAATTCCGCAGAATGAATTTACCACTCCTTTGAACAGCCGCCTGCCCTATGCAATTGTTAAAAATCTTGGCGAAGCCTATTGCAGATCTTTCGCATTTGAATATAGTTTGCATTTTACAATTTTTCGCTTCTTCAATACCTATGGGCCAAGTCAGAGTGAGGACTTTGTTATACCAAGATTTATAAAATCTGCCCTTCAAAATCAAGACATTGAAATCTATGGCGATGGCAGTCAGACCAGAACCTTCTGTTATATTGATGATAATATAGATGCTTGTATTACATGTATTCAGGACGAACTTTTTATAGATGACGTGGTTAATATTGGAAGCGACAACGAAATTTCAATCCTGGAGCTTGCAAAAACGGTCATCCGGATTACCGGTTCTCAATCTAAAATTAATTTTCTGCCTGCTCTCAAGGAAGGGGATATGAGCAGGCGATGCCCCGATAATACTAAAATGAAAGAAATTTTAAACCGTCCGTTGATATCTTTAGAAGACGGTATTTCAAGATTAATCCGCTCCTATAGCAATGAATTAATAACGTTAATATAGCATCAGATTTTCTACAAAAAATGTTTACAAATGCGATAACGGTAATAATCCCAAATTTTAATCATGGGCGCTATCTTAAGCAGCGAATTGACTCTATATTAAATCAAACTTTCCAGGATTTTGAAATCATTATTCTTGACGATCACTCTACAGACGATAGTGTAGTTATTATAGAGAGTTATAGAAATCATCCCAGGATCTCGAAGATTATTTATAATGAAAAAAATAGTGGTAGCCCGTTTGCCCAGTGGACGAAAGGGATTCATCTTGCAAACAGTAAATACCTTTGGATCGCAGAAAGCGATGACTTCTCTGATTTCCTCTTTCTTGAGAAAATGCTAGAGCTAATAAAAACTGATAAACGAATTGGAATAGCCTATTGTAATTCTAACTGGGTGGATGCCTATGGAGCTGCCGGACCGTCGCTTTCCTTATACAATAAGTCCTATCAAAGGTCGGGGAGAGAAGAACTTGTTACACTATTAGATCATAATACTATCCAGAACGTTAGTTCAGCATTGATTCTCACAGAGCATGCGAAAAAAGCAACATTTAATCTTGACAAATATAAGGCCTGCGGAGACTGGTTATTTTACATCAGAATTCTGCAAGTCTCTAATATAATCTACACAGCAAGCTTACTCAACAATTTTCGCTGGTATCATAGTAATACGTCCCAAAATGCTCAAAAATCAGGACGATGGATAGTCGAAGGAATTGACGTTATATCTCAAATAAGCCCTAAAATCGTACCAATCTCAGCAGGACATTATCGTGCTATACTTGCATTATGGTATGCGAAAATCAAAAATGCATCTATGATTACTTTTTTAACTAAAACAAGATGCTATATTAAACTTCTGTTGATTTTAAGTAAAGTTGTAATCACGCGCGGCATATGAATCATTCTAAAGTGATATTGATAATTGTTCACAAAAGCGAACCATCAGACTATGAATTAAACTCCCTTGCCCAATGCTATAAGATACTAGGAAAGCATATTATAAAATTGATTGCGCCCGCAGATCTTAATATGGCGAATTATAAAAAAGTTAACTCAAATATTGAAGTCGACTTCATTGACCCCAAATGGCAATCGAATTATGCAATGTTTAATCGGCTAAAGATCCTGCCATTCATATACAAACGTTACAGGGCTTTTAACTACATTCTTTTTTACGAGTTGGATGCCTGGGTGTTTCGGGATGAGTTAGATTATTGGTGCGATCAGGGTTTTGATTATATCGGCGCTCCCTGGTTTGAAGGTTGGCAACATGCTACCGAAAGTTCGCCTTTTATCGGCATTGGAAATGGTGGATTTTCTCTCAGAAAAGTGTCAAGTCACCTTAAAGTATTGAATACCTTCTCATACATTATACCAATAAAGACACTCGGATCTAATTTCATAAAGAACCTAAGCCTTAAAGAATTTATCACGTTGTTAAAACGACTTACTATTGCAAACAACACATACCATATTTTTAATACATTTAGTGAAAATGAAGATTACTTCTGGGGCAGCTTTATTGCAAAAAAGTTCCAGTGGTTTCGCGTACCCGATTTAAGTACCGCTTTGAAATTCTCCATTGAGATAAATCCTAACCTGTATATCAAAACAATGGACGATTTACCTTTTGGTTGTCATGGCTGGTATAAATATCAGCATGACTTTTGGCGCAAATACATTCAATTAAGTTTTGTAGATGAACAATTCCATAATGGTGAAGTTATTCAATAGGCACTTCAAATGAATTATCCCAAAATATCGGTAATTACTCCTTCGTATAATCAGGGGAAGTATCTCGAAGAAACAATCATCTCTGTTATTGGCCAGGGATATCCCAACCTCGAATATATAGTAATAGACGGGGGAAGTAGCGATAACAGCAAAGAAATATTGCAAAAATATAGTGACCAAATTACTTACTGGGTTAGTGAAAAAGACACAGGTCAAAGTAACGCAATAAACAAGGGCTTCAACAGGGCAACCGGTGAAATATTTTACTGGTTGAACAGCGATGATATGCTGATGCCTAAATCATTGCTTTATATGTCAGAGATTGCAGATTTAACAAAGGAATCTGTCTATTTTGGCAACTGCATCCATTTTCAAAATTCGGATGGCAATTTGACAACCTATGGGAGCAACATTACTGCCGCAGCGTCAAATCATCTTCTCAAGCACCTCGATTATATCATTCAACCGTCAAGTTTTTGGACGCGGTCCGCTTGGTTAGCGACTGGTCCCTTATCAGAAGAACTTCATTTTGCTTTTGACTGGGAGTGGTTCTTACGCGCTGAAAAAAATGGGGTTGAATTTGTTCCTCTACAGGAATGCCTTTCGATGTATAGGATACATGCGGAACATAAAACGGGAACGGGTGGGGACGCCCGGCAGGAAGAAATAATAGCAGTCTCGAAAATTTTTGCACCGGGCAGGGTGCAGTTGTTGCAACATCTTCAAAATGAGTCATGGAATTTCACCGGCATACAGTTCAAACTGATGCGTGTTCTGATGCGAATCCTAAAAATTCCTTACTCTGAAAACCGCCTTTTAAAATTTTACAAATGGAATAAATATCGGGGTTTCGAACCAGGGGATATGGATGAGTCAAGATCGATGCTTTTTTTACGATGAATGTAGTTGTTCAAAAATTCCGAAGAATTTTATTATAGACCACAAATATGGTACCTAAGATATCGATAATAACACCCTCCTATAATCAGGGGAAATTTATAGAGAAGACCATAACCTCAGTATTAAATCAAAATTACCCGAACCTTGAATACATCATAATTGATGGTGGAAGTTCTGACGAAACAATAGAAATAATCAAAAGGTATGAGCATCAATTGACATATTGGATATCTGAAAAAGACAATGGACAGGGAGATGCCATAAATAAAGGTCTGAAAAAAGCCAGCGGTGAAATTGTAGCATGGCTCAATAGCGACGACTGGTATGAAAAAAATGCACTTCACAAGGTCGCAGCCTTTTGGGAAAAAAATAAATCGTTCGATATATTGCAAGGTGAAGCGAGGTTTTACTTTGATAATAATGAAGACGTAAATTTTACTACTTCCTATAATGAAGGTGCCTCGCTAGAGCGGCTACTTAAATATTGGAGATCCGACAAAGATTGTAATCCTCCCCAACCATCTGTATTTATACGGGGCACGCTTTTCAAAGAACTAGGTCAGCTTGACACCCATTATCATTATGCCATGGACTATGACCTTTGGCTGAAAACATTAACAGCCGGTTACAAATTTTCATACATAGCCGAACTGCTTTCAAATTACCGATTCCACGATTCATCTAAATCGGGAGCGGAGGTTGATTTTAAACATTTTCACAAAGAGTGGCATGAAGTTTTCCAAAAAAATATCATAAAAATCCCTTTTTGGAGTCGTCTGAAATATTATTGGAGTTATACCGGGTTTTATTATGGATATAGTAAGCTGTATATTCCTTTACGTTTAGGCAGATTGCTTTTAAGGGGGCCAATCAAACACGCTAAATTCTAATTACAGATTAACTAAAGGTGAAATGGATAAAGTGGGAGGAGGTATAAGTCTGATTATTAACAACTATAATTACGGTCGGTTCATCATAAAGGCTATTGAAAGTGTTCTTAATCAGACTATCAACCCATACGAAATTATAGTTGTCGACGATGGCTCCACAGATAATTCATTGGAATTGATACAACCTTATAAACAGGCTATTTCTATAATATCTAAATCTAA
>Ga0193752_1003535_pt1 | contig 10738 bp, 5 predicted proteins | sample H1c1metaG_FD_144924 | JGI IMG/M metagenome (GOLD analysis project Ga0193752, IMG submission 144924) | Soil microbial communities from a riparian zone of the East river system, Colorado, United States - H1c1 | ecosystem: Environmental > Terrestrial > Soil > Riparian zone | place: USA: East River...
TCTTCGCTCGTGAACCTGTCGGCACCAGGGCCGAAGCCCGGTTCGCAGTCGAGCGGACTCGCCGGGAACAGCGAGACGGTGTTCAGCCATCCGATGTTTCGCGATCTCGCGAAGGCGCAGACGTCGTTTACGGATATCGCGGCACACGTATCGTTCGGCGCGAATTTCTCGCTGAAGGACGAGGCGTTTGTGGCCAGCGGCGCGATGGTGTCGGGATCGTACTTTCCGGTCCTCGGGCTCAGGCCAGCGATTGGACGACTGCTGTCGCCCGAAGACGACACGACGCCGGGAGCACACTTCGTTGCTGTGCTGAGCTACGGCTTCTGGCAGTCGCAGCTCGGTGGCGATCCGGACATCCTGAACCAGCGCATCACGATCAACGGAAAACCCTGGACGATCGTTGGTGTCGCGCCGGAAGGATTCAGCGGCACGACCAGGGGGGCACAGCTGAAGGTCTTCGTGCCGATGATCATGCGCGCCGAGATCAATCCGGCCTTCCAGGACCTGAATGACAGGACGAGCTATTGGGCGTATCTGTTCGCGCGCCTCAAGCCTGGTGTCACCTCGGAGCACGCCCACGTGGCCATCAACAGCGTGTACCGCGCCATCGTTCGCGATGTGGAAGCCCCGGCGCAGCGCAACATGAGCGAAGCAGTACGCGCCAGATTTCTCACAAAGGAAGTTCTTGTGGAGTCCGGGCGGCAGGGCCAAAGCACGCTGCACGCACGTGCCGAACGACCGCTGTACATGCTTCTTGGCGTGAGCGTCATCGTCTTACTGATCGCCTGCGCCAACATCGCGAACCTGTTGCTCGCGCGCGGAGCGAATCGATCGACGGAAATGTCGGTACGCCTGGCGCTGGGCGCGAGCCGTGGCCGCCTGTTGATGCAGTTGCTCACCGAGTCGCTGATGCTGGCAGTCGCCGGCGGTTTGGCAAGTCTTCTCGTTGCGCAGTGGACGCTCTCCGCTCTGGGCGCGATGTTGCCTGACGCGACCGCCGCCTCGCTTCACCTGGATTTGCAACCGTCGGCGCTCTGGACGGCTGGCGTATTGTCGATCGGGACCGGTGTCCTCTCCGGCATTTTTCCGGCACTCCACGCTACTCGCTCGAACCTGATCACCGGCATTCGGGCCGGTGGACAGGTCACTGGCGTGCGCGCCGCGGAACGATTCCGCACTGTACTGGTGACGATTCAGATCGCGTTGTCCATGACGTTGTTGTCCGCCGCCGGCCTTTTCCTCAAGAGCATCGTCAATCTCGGCAACATGGATCTCGGCGCCGACATCGAAAACGTCGTGGCCTTCTCGATCGCTCCCCAGCGGAGCGGCTACACGGGCGAACGGTCACAGGCACTGTATCAACAGATCGAGGAGCAGTTGCGCGGCGTCGCTGGAGTGACGAGTGTCTCCAGCTCGGTGATTGCCCTGCTGGCCGGCAACAGTTCGGATGCTGACGTGCGAGTGCAGGGATTTGCGACGGAGCCCGACATCGATCGTGTCGCGAACTTCAATGCGGTCGGCGCGGGCTACTTCAAGGCGTTGGGAATCCGGACCCTTGCCGGACGGGAGTTCGGATTGTCGGATGGTGCCGGAAGTGCGCGAGTCGCGATCGTCAACGAAGCGTTCGTGAGGAAATTCAACCTCGGGAGTGATGCCGTCGGCAAGTACATGGGCGCGGGCAGCGGCGATTCGCTGACCATGCAGATCATCGGCGTAGTCAAGGATGCCAAGTACGCCGACGCCAAACAGGATGTGCCGCCGGTGTTCTTCACGCCATGGATGCAGGGCGGCATCCCGGGCAGCATGAATTTCTATGTGCGCACGACGCTGCCCGCCGATCAGCTGGTGAGCGCGATTCCTGGTGTGATCAAGGGCATCGATGCTTCACTCCCCGTGCGCATCAGGACGATTTCACAGCAGTTGCGTGATGGTCTCTACATCGACCTCATGATCAGCAAACTCTCGGCGACATTTGCCGTGTTGGCCACGTTGCTCACCAGCGTCGGACTGTACGGCATGCTTGCCTATGCGGTGTCGCAGCGGACGCGTGAAATTGGTTTGCGAATGGCGTTGGGCGCCGATGCGGCGCGCATCAGGACGATGGTCTTCCGGCAGGTCGGACGCCTGCTGGTGATCGGTGGCACCGTCGGTCTCGTTGCCGGACTTGCTCTTGGCAAGGCAGCGGCGTCGCTCCTGTATGGCCTCGACGGAAATGACCCGCTCGTCTTCTCCGGCGCGGCACTCCTATTGGTCGGTGTCGCGCTCCTTGCCGGGTATCTTCCAGCGCGACGCGCATCGAGCGTCCACCCGATCCAGGCGCTGCGATACGAATAGGCGGAACGCCACGCCCAGCCTCAGCCTTCCTCGATCTCGAACGTGGACCCATCGCTCGCGAGCGAGATGGGACCGGCGTAGTGGGCCGCGACGAGCGAGCGTACGTCGATGAGCTCGACCGGCGGAAAGAAATGCGTCAGCACGAGGTGCTTCGGCAGAGCAGCGGCGGCGAGTGCTCCGCACTGCTCGGGGGTCATGTGCTCGGGGATCGTCACCTCCGTGGGCAGCGAGCATTCGCACAACAGCACGTCAGCGCCGCGCGCCCACTCGCCGAACATCGGATCGTAGCCGGTATCACCCGTGTACACGACGCGACGGCCCCCTCGCGACACTGAATACGCCACACTTTCATCCGTGTGGGGAACCTTCGTCGCCGCGAGGCTCACGCCATCGCCCAGGTCGAGCTTCTGTCCGGGAGTGATTTCCAGCACGGTCACGGCGAAGCCCAACGTGTCGAGCTGTTCATCGAACGCCGCGAGCAGGCGGTCGAGCATGGCCCGCACTCCGACCGGCCCGACCACGGTAAGCGGCGCACGTCGTCCGAACCGCGCGCCAAATCTCCACGCGGCGGCGAGCGTCGCGAAATCGGCGATGTGATCCGTGTGAAAGTGCGTGAAGGCGACGTGCGTGATCTCGCGCCACGGCAGCCCGAACGCCGCGAGTCGATGCGCCACGCCACCACCGCAATCGAGCAGCAGGCGCACCGCGCCCGCTTCGACGAAGTGTCCCGCACACGCGCGATCCGCCGAGAGGGAGACGGTGCCCGTACCGAGCGTCGTGAGGCGCATCAGCGGCCGAGGAAGAGGATTTTCTTCATCGTCTCGGCAACACCGTCTGCCTTGAAGCGCAGGAGATAGACGCCTGGCGGGACGACGCGGCCGTTGTCGGCGGTGCCGTCCCACTGCAGGCGCGGATCACAGCCGGTGCCATCGAGCTCACTCGCGCGACCATAGCGACCGGCGTCCAATTCGCCCGGCAGCTCGCCGGGGATCATCGTGCGCACACGATGGCCGCGCAGGTCGTGAATGGTGAGCTCTACCTTCCCTCGCGTCTTGAGATCGAACCAGAAGCACGTCGATTGGGACGACGGCGCGGGGAACGGGTTCGGGAAATTCTGGTAGAGCAGCGTCTTCACGACGGCGTCCGACGGCTGGATCGTGAACGTGGAATTTCCCAACGCCACCGCGCTGTCAGCTTTTAGTCCGTTGAACAGCCGCGCGATGACCTTCCATCGATACGGAGTGCTCGCCTCCAGATCCACCGGCACGGTGAAGATCGTGTCCGTGGCGACGTTGAAGGTGCGAGTGACGAGCGTCGCCGTCTCCGTGATGGACAACTCGTAGAGCCACGGACCGGGCGGCGTCGTCACGGTCGCGCTGCGCCACCTGAACGTCGGGCGGCGGGTGAGGAAGGTCACGCCGGACAGCGCGCTGGGGGAGATCAACTGCAGGTTCGGCCCTGTGTGTCCGGCCAATTGAAACACCCTGTACGTCGGTATCCCGTTGGGATCCAACACGAGCGCTTCAGCCCAGATGTCCCGGTTTTCCGGCAGCAACTTGATCATCGAGAACGCCGCGACGTCTCCAGCCTTGGTGGAGTCGTAGAGCACGAGGCCGAATGATTCGTCGAGCGCGAGTCGGAGACGAATCCGTCTGGCCGAGCTGGGGCCCGGGAATCCGGCGGCCCGCACGGTAATCGACGGCGCGGCTGGAAACGGCACATCGCGCGGCACTTCGATGACAGCCTGGCCCTGCGCATGTGCGGTGCGCGGCACAGCGACGAGCGACAGCGCGCTGAGCGCTGCCGCGACGACGAGCCGCGCCGACCTCACGAGACGGCTGCGGCTTCCTCCGCCGCGGACGACTCGGCGACCGGTTCCACGCTTCGGACCGCGTCTTCGGTGGACGGCCCGCGCATCCGCACGCTCACGAGCGACGACACGCCAGGCTCCTGCATCGTCACGCCGTACACGGCGTCGCCGGCTTCTGTAGTCGTGCGCGGATTGTGTGTGATGACGATGAACTGCGTCCGGCTCTTGAACTGGTTCAACATCTTCACGAAGCGGCCGACGTTCGCGTCGTCGAGCGGCGCGTCCACTTCGTCGAGCAGGCAGAATGGGCTCGGCTTGGTGAGGAAGATGCCGAACAGCAGCGAGAGCGCGACGAGCGCACGTTCGCCACTCGACAGCAGGTTGATGCGCTGCGTCTTCTTCCCGCGCGGAGACGCATGGATCTCGATGTCGCAGTCCAGCGGCGTGTCGCGATTCTCCAGTCGGAGATCACACTCGCCGCCGCCGAACAGCGACATGAAGATCTCGCGGAAGTTGACCCGCACCTGCTCGAACGTCGCCATGAACAGCTCGCGCGCCGTGGCGTCGATCTCCTTGATGGCCTGCAGCAATGAGGCACGTGCGTCGAACAGGTCGGTGCGCTGCGCGACGAGGAAGTCGTGACGCTTCACCGTCTCGTCGTGCTCCTCGATCGCCAGGGCATTCACGGGCCCGAGCTGCTCGAGCTGTTTCCGCAGATCATCGGCTTCCGCGCGGAGTGTCTCGTCGTCGAGGTCCACTGCGGGCACCTCGGCGATCATCTCCTCGAGGGGACGCTTCCACTCCGTCTCCAGACGCTCGCGAATTGCCGTGCGACGACCGGACAGCTCGGCGAAGCGCAGCTCTGCGTGATGCAGCTCGTCGCTCACACCGATCGACCGGCGACGCACCTCGCTCAGTGAGGCTTCCGTCGCGTTCAGCGTCTCATCGGCCATGCGAACCGCCGCTTCGGCATCGGAGAGGCTGGTTTCACCGTCGGTGAGCGTCGCCTCGCGCGTCTCGAGATCCATCGTCCACACTGCCATCTGCTCGGCGAGTGCGCTATCGGATTTCGCGAGCTCGCTCAACTCCTCGCGGAGCTGGCCGAGCCGTTGTGTCGCGTTCGCGACTTCCTGCGACAGCCGGCGCTCGCGATCGACCGCCATCTGAACGCGCGCACGCGCCTGCGCCTGCTCGACCTGCCACTTGGTGCGCAGCTCGCGCGCCTCTTCCTGCTGATGTTCGATTTCGCCCGCGCGCGCGCGCGCATCGACGATCGTCTGCTCGTGCACCTGTGCCTCTTCTGCCAGCGAGGCGGCGTCGACATCCAAGGCACCGCCACGCAGGGAAAGTTCGGCGCGCCGCGCGTCGAGTCGCTCGCTCAGTGCCGCAGCGTCCGACGCTTCCTTCGTCGACCGCGCCACCTTGCGGCCATTTTCGGCATGCTGCTCTGCGGCCGCGCGCGCCTGCTGTTGCGCGACGGATGACGTCTCGGTGGCTTCCACGACACGACGCTCGCTCAGCGTGAGCGCCTCGCGCATCGCGTCAGCTGCCTGCGACGCTTCGTTGCGCGTATGCTCGAGACTCTCGAGCTCCGTGCGTAGCTCGGCCAGCTCGGCGCGACGGCGCAGTGGGCCAGGGCCTGCCGTGCTGCCGGGGAGCCACACCGCACCGCGTGCGTCGACGAATGCGCTGCCGTCGTCGACGGAGTGCACGTGGCCGAGCAGGTTGCGAATCCAGGCGCGCGCCGGTGCTGCGGCGTTGACGAGATGCGCCAGCGCGTCGGGCAGTGGCTCACCAGCTGCTTCCTCCGTCATCGCGTCGGCAGGGAGGAGCAGCAGCGGACCGGGGTTCGCCGTGGAGTGCCACGCGCGCACAGCGTCGGCGACGCCTGTATCGCGCACGAGCACCGCGTGCACCGAGTTGCCGAGGAACTTCTCGACGAGCAGTGCCGAGCTCTGGTCAGCGCCAATGAAATCCGAGAGCGGTCCAAGCACGGCACCTTCGCCGAACTGCTCCTTTTCGCGCAACAGCCGTGAAGCAGCAGGCGCGAGACCAACGCGATCGCGCTCGAGCTGCTCGAGGGCGTTGACGCGACCCTGCAGCGTCGTAAGAGCTTCGTCTGCGCGGAAGAGCTCCGCGCGCGCGAGCGACTCGCTCTCGCGTGCGCTGCGGTCGTTCACGCGCGCGGCTTCCAGGTCGTTGGCCGTGACGCTCGCCATCTCCTGCGCCATATCGACGTCGGCCTGCGATGCCTCGAGCTCGCTCAGCGACAACGCCAATGCGTCGTCGAGTTGCGCGCGCTCCAGTGCCAACGCGTCGCTGCGCTGCGTCACTTCGTCCAACTCACGCAACGCACGTTCGCGCTCGTGCTCGACGCGACGCGCGCGATCCTGCAGCTCGCGCAGGTGTCGCTCCGCGCGCTCGACGGCGGCGCGCGCGTCCGCGACCATGCGGCGAACCTCGTTCTCCGCCTCCTGATGCTGCGCCAGCTCGGCGTCGGCCTGTTTCAGCTCGGCTTCGACGCGCACGCGCTCCGCCGCCGCCGACTCCTGCTCGGCGGCGATCTGTGTTCCACTCTGTTCGCCCGCAGTGGCTTCCGCTTCCGCACGCTGGCGACGCGACGTCGCGTTGCGCTGGCGCTCTTCGGCCACCGCCATCTCGCCACGGATGCGCACGACCTGCTCGCGCTGCCCGCTCACGAGCCGCGACAGCTCGTTGCGCTGTGCTTCCGCCGCGGCGCGAGCGCCGTGTGCTGTCTCGCGCGCCAGCTCGGCCTCGGCCATGTGCGCTTCGGCCGCCGGGAGCTGCTCGCGCAACTCGGCAACGCGGACCTCGAGACGCTCGAGCTCTTCGCGCCATGCGAGCATCGAGCGCGCGGCGAGTGACAGTTCGACTGTGAACCGGCGCGTGGTGATCTCGGTGTGTCGCTCGGCACGACGGCGCTGGCGTGCCAGACTTCTCACTTGACCTGACACCTCATTGATCAAGTCGTCGAGCCGTTGCAGGTCGCCCGTCGTCTCTTCGAGGCGACGCTCCGTTGTGCGACGACGATCGCGATAGAGGCCGACGCCTGCCGCCTCCTCGAACAGTTCGCGTCGTTCGTCAGGACGATCCGACAGCAGCGCGTCGATCATCTTGCTCTCGATCACCACGCCGGTGCCCGCGCCGAGCCCCGTGCCGCGCAGCATGTCGGAGATGTCGCGCAAACGGCACGGCGTGCGATTCAGGAAGTAGTCGCTGTCACCCGAGCGCGACAACCGCCGCGTGATGACGACCTCCTTGAACGGCACGGGCAGCAGCCCTTCGTCGTTGGAGAAGTGAAGGGAGACTTCCGCAACGTTCACCGCGCGCCGCGCCGACGACCCCTGGAAGATGACCTCGTCCATCTTGGCGCCGCGCATCAACCGCGCACGCTGTTCACCGAGCACCCAGCGCACGGCGTCGGAGACGTTGGATTTGCCGCAGCCGTTGGGACCGACGATCGCCGTGACGCCAGGCTCGAAGACGAGCTGGGTGGCATCGGCGAACGACTTGAAACCATGCAGCTCGAGCTTGGTCAACCGCACTAGAACACTCTCCCGATTCGATAAACGAGCGTCGGCGTCAAGCCGGCCTCACGTACCGTGGGCACCGCAAGCGCCGCCTGTTGCGCGCTCTCGTATGCACCGAAGTACAGGTGCGCCGTGCCGTTCGTCTGGCGCAGCGCATAGACCGGTTGTCCGCGCGCCGCAAAGCGTGCGAGGCGCGAGGCGACGTCCGCTGCGGGGACGTCCGGCTGCACCATGAAGGCGAAGGGCAACGAGGCGACACTCCCGATGCCTGGGGCAAGAACTTTTCGATCGCGAAGTTGCACGAGCAGGCTCTCCGCACCGGTCCGCGTTGGATACGCACCGGCCACCAGCAGGTAGAACCGAGTCCGCAAGTCGTAGCCGTACGTACCAGCGGGCACCGTCTCGAACCGTCCGCGCAGATCCAAGATAGCGCCCGACTTCGTGTTCGTCTGCTCGAGTCGCACCGCCCATGCGGACGCACGCGCGGCGTCCGCTGGATTCTCCGCTGCGAGGACAGGGAAGGAGTCCGGTACCGGTGCCGGCGCTCCAAAGCCTCCGGCGCGGGCGACGCTGTCGGCGCGAATGCTGTCGTCGCGCGCCTTTGCCATACTGTCGGCCGTGAGTGTTCCTGCGGTGGCCGCGGCGGTGTTTTCCGGCGTCACGGCAGCCTTTTGCGGCGCGTGATCCTGCGCGAACGGACGCTGCGCGAACCAGATGCCCGCGCCGACCAAGGCCAGCGTGAGCAACAGCCCGGCGATGCCTGCCGCGATGCGACTCCGATCGCGAGGCGGCATCGGGCGCGGCGCCTGCGCGACGGCAAGTGGCGCGGCGCCGGCGATCGCCGTCTGGCCGCTGCGCTTTGGCCGCAGCCATGCCAGCGACTGAGCGACGGGAATATCAGCCGGCACGACGTCGCCGACGACGATTGCGCCGTCGGTGGAGGCCACGAGATCCTTGAGATTCGACGCGTCAGCCGGTGCGACGAGCACGAGCAACGCTCCCACCTCCCGGAACCCTGCCGCCAGCCGCTTCCAGCGAGGATGCGCAAACAGCTCGTCCGGATCGATTGGCGCGGTGCCGCTGGGCATGATGAACAGCTCGCCCGAATCAGGTACTTGCCGCGCGATCTTGTTGAGTGACACACCGAACAGGAAGCTGTCGACGATGCCATGCGCGCCCTCCTCGTCCACGAGCGCCTGCAGTGGCGGCGCCTCGCCGAACAGATCGCCCACGGCGACGCGTCGATGCATCGCCTGGACGCGCGCGAGCCCCAGCGCGACTTCAGACGTCGCTACCGGATCGCTCCCTATGACGACGACGGCATGCTGCTCATTCAGCGTCGCGCCCAGGTCGCGTCCCCGCTCCGTCCAGTCCAGCGCTGGGGTCACGGACCTCCCTCGTATACCCAGAACGACTGCTTCGACTCGCGGCCGATTCGTTCGGCCTCTTCGCGCGTTGGATATGGTCCCATCACGACGCGATAGATCGTTGCGCCATCGCGCGTCGCGGTGACGACGCGCGCGTTCTCGTTGCCCACCCTGATCACCGCGGCGAGGTCGCGCGCCTTGTCGGCGACGAGCAATGCCGCAAATGACACGGTGAAGCTGGTCGGACGACGTACGGCCGTGTCGCGCGGAACCGGAGGCGCCACGGGCGCCGTTGCCGAATCGATTGGCGCGATCGCCCCGGAATCGGCCGGCGGACGCGTGCTATCCACCGGCGGACCGCTGAAGTCCACCGGCTTGTCGAGCCGCGCATCGCGCGGACGGAAGCCGGTCCAGCGGAAGGGATACCAGAAATCCGACGCGCCCTCCGCCACACTCGATCGCTCGCGCAACGTCTCGCCATCGACGATGACGACCGCCGACTGCCGCGCGGTCGCGATGCCACCGTCGGGCGCGACGAACGGCAGATCGTCGCGCCATGTCGTCGCCGCTGACCCGATGACGCGATTCGTTCCGAGCGCGATCACGAGCACGCTGTCGACACCGTCTGGACGCGCCAGCAGATAGCGGCCGAGTGCGTCGACGCGCAGGTCGCTGGCGTGGCGGCCGATGTCGATCTTGGCGCTGATTTCTTCGCGATAGCGATCGACAACTTCGACCGTGGTGCCGCCCTTGGTGACGACGAAGACGCGATCGCCGCTGGGCGTCGCCTCGAGCAACTCGATCTCGTCTTCGAACTGGATGCTCGTCGTCCGTTCCATGGTGCGCGTGCGGACACCGGTGAGCTCACGCCCCGAGCCGAGGTAGAGGCGATCTCCCACCTGCGTGCGTAACGTGCGACTCACTTTGCCCAGCACCACCGAGTCGACGATCTTCGTCGCGGGTGGACGCACGCGCCACACGACACTGCTGTCGCCGCGCGCCGCCAGCACCAGGAGACTCGCGTCGGACTGGGGGAACACCGCACGTGCAGCCAGCGGCGGCTTCCACTTCCACGGCCCGCTGGGTCCGTATCGTTCCACGGTGCCGGCATTGATGCCATAGATATTCGACCCATCCCACGAGGCGAGCCCCGTGAGCTTGGTCTTCGTGACCGTGCTGGCCACGCCCTGACGGAAGTCGATGCGCGCCGGGTTGCCCTTGGCGTCGACGTACGCGATGCTGCCCGCCTCGTCGTCGAAGGCCAGCACGCGGGCCGGGGCCGGCGCGCCCGGCGCCGTGAACACCACGGTGTCGAGACGCGGATAGCTGAAGACGCGAGCCTCTCCGCCGTCGTGCGGAACGCGCAGCACGAGATGGTCCGGACCGCGCGGCGCGGTGGCGGACGCGGTGGCCTGCGTAGCTGGTGTCTCCTGACGATCGCCGCGGCCGCAGGCCAAAAGCGCGAGCGTCAACGCCAGCAGCGTCGTTCGCACGGTCACAAGAATTCCCTCGGCGGAGGGGCGGTGCAGACTGCCCTCGGTCTCGTCAGTGCGAGACGTCAGCGGTGAGCGGCACGACCTGCGCGTCCGCCCAGAGACGCTCGATCTGGTAGAAGTTGCGCAACGTCGGGTGAAACACGTGCACCACGAAATCGACGTAGTCGAGCAGTACCCAGC
>Ga0193752_1003537_pt1 | contig 10729 bp, 9 predicted proteins | sample H1c1metaG_FD_144924 | JGI IMG/M metagenome (GOLD analysis project Ga0193752, IMG submission 144924) | Soil microbial communities from a riparian zone of the East river system, Colorado, United States - H1c1 | ecosystem: Environmental > Terrestrial > Soil > Riparian zone | place: USA: East River...
CAGGGCGGGGCGCCCGTCGCCGCCGACGAGGCGGGGGGCGACGAAGGCGAGGAGTCGATCTACGAGGTCGTGCCGCAGGAGCGCCGTCGCCAGCCCCGGCCCGGCCTCGACGAGAACGGACTGGACCGGCCGACCGCCCTCCCCTCCCCCCTTCGCCCCCAGCCGGTCGAGGACGGCGCCGAGGTCGAGGTGCCCATCGCGCTCCGCCACCGCCCACACACGCCCCCCCGCCGCCTCCAGCGCCGCTGCGTAGACGGGCCGGGCTCCCTCCCCGACAACGGCGATGGTGCGCTCAGCATCGGCATCCGTAAACAAACGAAGCGTCGGCGGAAGAACGCCGGTGCGGTCGAGAACGACGCGGAGAGGCGGGCGCATCGCGGCCCCTTTGGGCACGTCGCGCACCGTGAGCGCGGGGTCGTCGGCCAGCGCCGTGCCGGCACCGACGAGGACGGCGTCGGACGCGGCGCGGAGGGCGTGGACGCGGGCGCGGGCCTCAGGCCCAGTGATCCATCGGCTGCTCCCGGTCCGCGTGGCGACGCGGCCGTCAAGCGTGAGCGCCAGCTTGAGCGTGACGAGCGGGCGCCCGGTGGCGACGTGCGTCAAAAACGCCTCGTTGAGTCGCCGCGCCTCGCGCTCGCGGACACCGACCGTCACCTCGACACCCGCCGCGCGCAGGCGGGCCAGCCCGCGCCCGGCCACGGCCGGGAAGGGGTCGGGCGTGGCGACGACGACACGTGGGATGCCGCGCTCAATAATCAAATCAGCGCACGGCGGCGTCTTGCCGTGGTGGCTGCACGGCTCCAGCGTGACCACCATCGTCGCCTCGCCCAGCCGGTCCCCGTTCCCGCGCGCCTCGGCATCGCGGACGGCTTCGACCTCGGCGTGCGGTCCCCCCCACGCCCGGTGATACCCCTCCCCCAGCACCTCGCCGCCGGGCCCCACGAGCACGGCGCCCACCATCGGGTTCGGGCTCACGTGCCCCGCCCCCCGCGCCGCCAGCGCGAGCGCACGGTCCATGTGGTCGGAGAGGGGCATGGGTTTCAGAAAGGAAGAGAGGAGGAGGGGAAGAAAGGAAGGACGGGAGAGAGGAGGAGGGGAAGAAAGGAGGAGGGGAAGAGAAATGCGTGGCGCTGGCCTACGGGCAAGACTCACTACGCCCCATCCTCCCACCCGCATTCTCTTCCTTTCCTCCTCTCTTCCCTTCTTCCTCTCTGCCCCCTACACCTCCTCCACGTGCGGCGGGAGGGCGTCGAGCTGCCACTGCTCGAAGTAAAAGAGATGCTCACCGCGGGCGCGGCGGAAGGGGACGAGGAAGCGGCGCGCGGCGGGGGCCGGGTGGCGGGCGAGCGCGGCGGCCAGCGGGGCGTGGAGGGGGCCCGCGGCGAGGATGGTCAGGTCGTGGCCGTCGTGGGCGGGCTCAGGCCAGACGACGGCGTGGGCGCCGGCGGCGAGGAGGGCGACAGCCGCGGCAGCGCGCGTGCGGCCGTCGCCGAGGAGATCCGTGGGAAGCGGCGTGGTGAAAGGGTGTGGGGCGACGACGAGCGCGGGCGACGCGGCCGGGTCGGCCAGCGCGTCGGCGGGGACGACGGACGTGGGGGTGCCGTCAGAGACAACGCGCGTCCACACGAAGGCCCCCCACAAATCAAAAAGCGGGGCCTGCCAGAGGGCGGGGTCAGCGAGCGCCGTCAGCCCCACGCGCAGCGCGTCGTCGGGGCCGTCGGGGAGGTGGGTGCCCGCGAGGTAGCCGCGCGAGAGGGGCACCGCCCCTTCGGCCTCAGCGTCGGGGGTGGCGGCGCCGAGGACGGCGGGCTCTTCGTGGAAGTACTTCAGCACGTCCATAGGACAGGGGCGGCGGCAAGCGTGGCGGGGTGAAGCAAACCGGGAGAACGCCGAACGTAGCTTGCGCGCGTTATGAACGCCCTCCTCTCGGCCCTGACCTGGACGGCCATCGCCGTCCTCCTTCTGGTGTGGCTCCCGCTGGTGGCGGTGGTCCGGGTGTTCGACATGGATAAGGCGCACTACGTGACGGGGCGGCTCTTCCGGCTGGTGGGCTACGCCATGACGAAGGTGAACCCGGCGTGGCGCATCACGCGCTCGGGCACCTTCCCCGCCGACCCGCGCCTTCCCTACGTCGTCGTGAGCAACCACCAGTCGAACGCCGACATCCCCCTCATCTCCACGCTCCCGTGGGACATGAAGTGGGTGGCGAAGGCGGAGCTGTTCCGGGTCCCGGTGGTGGGGTGGATGATGCGGCTGGCCGGCGACATCCCCGTGGACCGCGGCGACCGCCGGAGCCGCGTGCTCGTGCTGCGGCGGGCGCAGCACTACCTCGCGCGGCGGTGCTCGGTGATGTTCATGCCCGAGGGGACGCGCTCGAAGGACGGCCGCGTGCGGCCGTTCCAGGACGGCGCGTTCCGTATCGCCATCGAGGCCGGGGTGCCCGTGCTGCCGCTGGCGATCGACGGGACGCAGCACGCCCTCCCGACGCACGGGTGGCAGTTCAGCGCGGCCGACTGCCGCGTCCACGTGCTCGACCCCATCGAGACGACGGGGCTGGCGCCGACGGACGCGCCCGCGCTGCGGGAGCGGGTGCGGCAGAGCATCATCGCCCAGATCGCCACGTGGCGCGGCGTGGACCCCGCCACGGTGGACGGCGCCGCCGTGCCGCTACCGGAAGCCGTCGCCGCCGACGTACGGCCCGACGCGGCAGCGGGGGCCCCGGAACCGGCGCCGGGGGCGGTCGAAGAACCGTCGAATAGCCCGGCAGGGGGGCCGCTGGAGGAGAAGGACGGTTGACCCCCGTAGCGCAGTACCCCTAGCTTGGCCGTCCTGCCGCGCCCCGGTGCGGCCGTTTGCCCTGTAGCTCAACTGGCAGAGCGCCTGACTCTGGATCAGGAGGTCGGAGGTTCGAACCCTCCCAGGGCAACACACCGCGCCCGCCCCTCTATGCGAGGGGCGGGCGCGTTCGTTTACGCTCTTCACTCCGGTATTCCTACTCGCTGATCTAGTGCTTGCCGACATCCTGAACAGGAAGGTCGGCAGAGCACCACCCGACAGGGCTTTGGCGCTCCTTGGACTAGCGCACTCTACGGTAACTATAAACGTTCTTTACGTTCGCGGCGAAGTAGTGGCCGTGCGACGACGCCGACATCAAGCTCCGGTAGACCGACTCCGGAACGCTGCTGTAGCTGTATAGCGTGCCGCCGTGGAACGCAACCTCGAGGGTCCGAGAGGTTGGGTCATATCCGACCGAAGCGAGGTTGGATGACGAGACAGGCGTGTGAATCATAGGACCGGTTAGAGACTTAGAAGAGAAAAGGACAGGCCGACCGCGTTACGCAGGCGGCCCGTCCGGTTCAGCGGCTGTCGCGGGGCGGCATGGGGTCACCACCGTGGCTGTCGGAGCGCTGGATCTTCCCGTCGTGTCCATGGACGAGGAACTCGCTCCCGGCGCGCTGGCTCACACCACGCCCGTAGCTCTCCGCGGGCGCCTTTGTGTCGAAGTGACGGGACGCGCGCGAAGCGCCGCCCGCCTTTACGTCCCAGCCGCCCCCCGGATTGGGGACGACGTGATGCGTCTTACGTGCCATCGGAGTACCCCTATGGGGCGTTGCTGATGGATGAGGTAGGGTGGTAGCGCTAGGCCGCGCCCCACCCCGCGAGGGTTCACTTCTTAGCCTGAGCGAGCGCGCTGGCCGCTGCGCTCTTCGTGGCCTTCCCGCTGCGGTCGTCGCGGAGCGCCTTCGACGCGGCCGTCGCCACCGCCGCGGAGGTCGTCTTCCGCGGCGCCTTCGTTTGCGAGAGCGCGCTCGCGGCGGCCTTCTTTGAGGTTTTCCCCGTCGAGGGGTTCCGGAGAACCGATGACGCGCTGCTGGCGGCCTTCCGACCAGTGGTCCTGGACTTCGCCATGTTCGTAGGGGCTGGGTGACAGCAACGGTACCTCCGCCGCTCACAGACACAACGGCAAAGCGTGACATCGAATGGCAGGCTTCCGCCTGTCACGCTTCGGCGTTACCCTATTACACCATCAAACTGTCCGACATATCGATGGGAGTTGCGACCGAGCCGCCCCCCGACCTCACGGGGTACGACGACGCCGACCTTCTCGAACTCATCGCCTGCCGCGACGGGGCGGGCGAGGATGAGGTGTGCAGGGCCGCCTTTGTCGTTCTCTACGACCGCCACGCCCCCCGCCTCAACCGGAACCTCGAGCACTTCGACAACCTCTTGGGTGGTCCGAGAGGGCGCGAGGATCTCATTCAAGACGTGTTTCTCAAGGTTCTAGCGGGTGCTGCATCGAAGTTCAAGAAGGTTCCCGGCGATCCTCCCCTTACTATCGAGTTGAAGGTGGCGGCTTGGCTCCACACCATTGCGAAGCGACTCCTGTTGAGCCACAACGCGCATGAACTTTCGGTTGTACCTCTCTCCGAGGAGTTCGTGGCTGTTACCGAGTCGGACGACATCGAGCAATTCCCGACGCCTGTACTCGAACGCTTTCGGCATTGCTTCGATGCCCTTCCCCCAGACCAGCGCGACGCACTCCTCCTCATCTACAACGAGATTGACCCGGCGGCCAAAATGACCCGCTTACCCAACGGGGTAGCTGAGGAAATAGCCCGTACGCTTGGCACGACGAAGGTGGCACTCCGTCAGCGACGGAGCCGTGCCGAACGGGCACTTGAGGAGTGCTGTGGTGGCGCCAACCTCCCCTAACAGCATGGCTAACGACCTTATCCACGGTCCGGGTGACGAACTCGACCGCCGGACCGCTGCGTGCCTTCGAGCCGCTGGCTGGATCCTCCCCACAACCCCGGACGCCATCCGAAGAGCAGACGAGATGCAGGGTGACCCACTCCCTCTCCCACCCCGTCTCGCCGACGGTGGCGCCCTATTCGACCGGTTCGCGTCCGATCCACGCCCCCGAGCCCAGATTCACCGGCTTCCCTCAACGAATCAGCGTGACATTGAGGTAGGGCTAGCCCATGCCGCGCGCGAGGGCGGGGAGATCACGGACGAAGTGCGCGAGCTGATGCGACAGGCTCGAGAGCGACACAAAACGCAGAGCGGGGATGAAACCCGTAGAGAACCATGAGGCGGGCAGAGATCCCGGAGGTGCGGCGACGGTCCATCGCCGAGCTTGCGGAGGCGCTTGCCGACGAGGTCAGCCCTGAAGGTCGCGTGGATCCTATGCCTGCGCTAGAGGCAGAGGGTGTAGCGGTCACGTACGGCGATTTCGGTGATGCCTTCGACGGGCTGATTGAGCCACGCGACCGGAAGTTCTGGGTCTACGTAAATCTTCCGCGTTGCGGCGGACATCCGGATGCCCCCCGAGCCCGCTTCACCCTCGGCCACGAGGCTGGTCACTACTTCCTCGACGACCACCGGAACGCGCTCCTGGCGGGGCAGCCCCCCCACGGCTCCATCACCGACTTCACCTCGTACCTCCGAGTGGAGCACGAGGCTGACCTCTTCGCGACCCACCTCCTCCTCCCGACCGAGCGCTTCGTGAAGGCTGCCCGGCGTTCAGGTAGGGGGCTCAGCGCCGTCCTCCGACTCCGCGACCTGTTCGGCACCTCCATCACTAGCACGGCGATCCGGTACGCGCAGTGCGACCTTACCCCCTGTGCGGTCGTCCGCTGGGGGCCCGACGGCTTCGCGTGGCGGTGGGTCTCGGACTCCCTCCGGGCGCAGGGGCTCCGCCAGACCATTGACGCCGCGGCGGAGATCCCACGTGGCGGGGCGACCCACCTCGTCCGGGCGAGTTCGAACGCAGCGGCTGGTGCGGACCCTGTTACCACGGGTGCTACAGCGGCCTTCTGGTTCAGAGGGGTGGCGCACGGCGGCTCGCGTGACCTCACGCTCGAAGAGCACGCGGTGAGTCTTGGGACACACGGCGCCCTCACTTTCCTCACCGAGTTGTAAAGCTCCCCGCGTATGGAGACTTCCAAGAGTCAGCGTCGAGACTCGACACCGTAGTTAGTCAGAAGGCGAGTATGGCATTCGAGTCCTCGTAGGTCAACACCACGCGCCCGCCCTCTCGGCTTCGAGGGGCGGGCGCGGTCGTTTATGCCGGAGGCCGTGTGCCTCAGCGCGGCGGTCCGGAAAGACAGGGCCGGTTCGCGGCGCGGTCGGCGGCCTGGCGGGCCTGGGTGTTGGCGTTGGCGCTGGGGCGGATGCGGTCGGTCACGCACGCGCCGCTCGAGCTGATGCGCGCCACGGCGAGGTAGGACGTGGCACGGCTGGGGTTCTCGGGGTCCTCGAAGGCGTTGACGCGCACGATGAGGGCGAAGGGAACGTTGCGGCCCCCCTGCCGCCGCACGCGCCACTCGGCGCGCGGGCCGAGGCTGGAGAACGCCGACGTGATGACCTCCGTGTACTGCAGCGGCCACTCCGCGCCGCCGGGCGACACCACGTCGAGGGAGACGCGGGCGTCGGAGTCGTGGGCGATGAGCGCGTAGCCGCCCATGCCGGGGCAGCGCCCGCTGGTGTCGCCCGTCTCCTCATCGACGTAGATGATCTCGCAGGCGTCCGGTTCGAGGTCGGTGTAGACGCTCGTGGCGCTCTGGGCCGCGGCCGGACGCAACCCGGCAACGGCGACGAGCGCGAGGACGGCGAGCAGGCGGGGGATACGCATCGGGAGGGGGTACGGAGGAGGCCGCCACGTCGGACATTGGAGACGATAACGATGCGCCGACGTTCTCCGTGCACGACGCCGTCTAGCCCTCCCCTTGCCCCGGCGCTCCGGGCACGTCCCCCAGCGCCTCCCGGATGCGGGCGCCGGCCTCGTCCAGCGCGCTCCGCTCGGGCGGGGTGAAGTAGCGCTCGGCGAAGCGGAGCCCGAACCCGTCGCCGCGGTAGCGCGGGAAGACGTGGAGGTGGACGTGGAAGACCTCCTGCATCGCCGCGGCGCCGTCGGCGAGGAAGAAGTTGACGCCCTCGCACGGCAGCCCGCTCGCCCGGAGCGCCGCGGCCACGCGCTGGGCCACGCGGAAGAGGTGGGCGCCCGTCTCCGGGTCCAGTTCGGCCAGCGAGGCGACGGGCTCGTTCGGCACGACGAGGACGTGGCCGGGGTTGACCGGCTGGATGTCCATGAACGCCGAGACGCGGTCGTCGCGGTGGACGAACGTTGCGGGGGCCTCGCCGCGGAGGATGCGGGCAAAGACGGTGTCGGCCATGGGGAGGCGGGCGACGGAGGGGGAGAGACGACGGGTGCAGGAGCAACGACGCGACGGGGCGGCGGGTGCCCGGCCGCGCATTCCGTGCCCGCCCGCCGTCGGGAAACGGGGTCCTGCGGCTAGTTTCCCGCCGTATCCGGTCCCCGCACGGCGCCCTCCCCCTCCGACCTATGCGCGTTCCGTACGCTCTGCTCGTCCTCCTCCTCGCCGTCGCCGCGTGCGCGGGCCCCTCGGGCGCGTCGCGCTATGGGGGGATGGACCCCTCGGACCCCCGGTTCGCCGACGTGGTGGACTCGGAGGAGCTGGCCGAGTCGTTCATCGACGACCTCGGCGACCGCCTCCGGCGTGCGGGGAACCCGCTCACGCCCGCCCAGCGCGACGCGCTCTTCCCGCTCCTGCTGGAGGGCTCGGACGACCTGCGGATCGCGCTCAGCATGGACGGGGCCGACGACGGCGGACCGGGCCGGCAGGCCGCGCTCCAGCGCCTGGCGGCGGCCCGGCAGCGGCTCGACCCCCGCATCCACGGCGTCCTGAGCCCGGCGCAGTTCACGATCTACGACCGCCTCCTCGACGAGCGCCTGAGCAACATCTGAGCGGGCCGGTGCGCGCTACAGCAGCGCTTCGTCGTCGGCGCTGTCGAGGGACGTAAGGGTGAGAAGGCCACCACGCTCCCCGACGATGCCCGCAGCCTGAAGGTCGGCCAGCGCGCCCTCGACGGAGACGCGGAGGGCCTCGGTGGTCTGGGCGAACCCGAGGCGGCGGGCGACCTCGGGCGGGAGATCCCCTGCCGCGATCCCGAAGGCGTCCGTGACGGCGGCGACGACGGCGGCCTCCCATTCAATGCCCGCGATGAGGTCCACGGCGCGCGAGGCGGCGGGCAGCGCGCTCCGGTCGCGGACGGGAACGTCGGCGCGGCGCTGGGCGCGGAGGTGCAGGAAGTCGCCGCGCCGTTCCACCTCCGGGTCGGCCGCGGCGAGGGCGAGCGCCCCGTCGAGGGCCTCGCGGATCCTGCTCCCCATGCGCGCCGCACCCGCGGCGTCGAGCAGGCGCCGCGCTACCTCGTCCACGTGGACGGGGCCCTCGACGCGGACCACCGTCAGCACGTCGCCCGCGAGGCGGCGGAGGGGGACTTCGGGGAGTTCGCCCGCGTGGCGCCGGAGCGTGGCGAGGACGTACGGGGTCGTGGATGGGCCGTCGGGCGGGGGCGGCGGGGCCGGGCCGCGGTGGAGAGGCTCGGCCACAGCGGTGGGCGGCAGCGGCGCCCCGGCGGGCGCGGCGCGGGCCTGCGCGACGGCGGCCACGACGCGCTCCCGCTCGCGCGCGGGGTCGCGGAACCAGTCCGTGCTCCAGACGCGGTGGAGCCGCCACCCCAGCCCTTCGAGGACCGTCTGCCGGATGCGGTCGCGGTCGCGGGCGGTGCGGGCGCTGTGGTAGGTGGCGCCGTCGCACACCACGCCGAGGAGGTAGCGGCCGGGTTTGTCCGGGTCCACCACGGCGAGGTCCACGCGGAAGCCCCCGACGCCCACCTGCGGCACCACCTCGTAGCCCGCCGCCACCAGCGCGGCGGCGACGGCCTCCTCGAACGGTGCTGCCGGCGTCCGGCCCCCCGCCAGCGCCGCTTCCAGCACGCCCGTCTCGGCGTAGTGGAGGTAGCGCTTGAAGGAGGCGACGCCGCGGGCCTCCGTGCGCGAGAGGTCGAGGTCGTCCGCGCGGAGGTTCGTGAACACCTCGCAGCGGCGGCGGGCGCGTGAGATGAGCACGTTCAGGCGGCGCTCGCCGCCGTCCTGGTTCAGCGGCCCGAAGTTCATGGAGACGGCGCCGCCCTCGGTGCGGCCGTAGCCGACGCTGATGAACACCACGTCGCGCTCGTCGCCCTGCACGTTCTCCAGGTTCTTCACGTCGAAGGGCTCCAGCCGGTCGGGCGAGAAGAACGCCTCGGTCGAGGGGTCGGCCCGGCGGAGGCGCTCGACCTGGTCCTGCACCTCGCGTTGCTGCGCCTGACTGAAGGTGGCGACGAGCAGCGTGAGTTCGGGGTGCGCGTGCGCGTGGGCCATCACGGCCTCGGCCACGGCGCGGGCCTCGGCGGGGTTCGTGCGGCGACCCCCACGGTCGTAGAAGGCGTCGGGGAGGTGGTGGTAGGCCAGCCCCACCTCCGCGCGGGCGGCGTCGGGGCTGGGGAAGGTGACGAGGCGGCCCTCGTAGAACTCCCGGTTGGAGACGGCGATGAGCGACTCGTGGCGGCTCCGGTAGTGCCACCGCAGCATCCGTTCGGGGGCCTGCTTCGCCTTGAACAGCTCCAGCACGCTCTCCACGTCGGCCGTGGCCGAGCCCTCCTCGTCGTAGCCCTCCCCCTCCCCTTCGCCCATGACGGCGTCGAAGAAGCGCGTAGGCGGAAGCTGCCGGCTGTCGCCCACGACGACGGCCTGCCGCCCGCGGAGGAGCGCCCCGAAGGCGTCCACGGGGCGGACCTGGCTCGCCTCGTCGAACACCACGAGGTCGAACTCGACGGCGCCCGGAGGGAGATAGGCCGCGACCGACATCGGACTCATCATGAACACCGGCTTGACCGCCTGAATGGCGCGTCCGGCGCGCTCCATGAGCGTGCGGATGGGGAGGTGGCGGCGCTTCTTGCTGAACTCGTGGCGGAGCATCCCGAGCCCGCCCGACGCCGCCCCGGCGGTGCCGTGGCGCGGGAGCGCCTGCCAGTGCTCCAGCGCGAGGCGGGCCCGGCTGGCGACGAGCGCGTGGGAATCGCGGTCGGAAAAACGGCGGAGCGCCTCGGCGTGGAGCGCCCCGTTGAACCCGGCCAGCGCCGCCCGGTCGAGGAAGGCGCGGTCGAGGAGCGTGGTGAACCAGACGTGGTCGAAGAGGTCGGTGAGGTGCCGCCCGGCGTTCTCCCAGTGGGCCGCCGCGTCGGCGAAGAGGAGCAGGTCATCCTCCGTCAGCGCCGCCGTCTCGTGGTTGAACGCGACGATCCCCTGCAAGAGGGGGACGTGCGTGGCCCAGCCAATGGCGAGGGCGCGGAGCCGCTCGAAAGGCTGGTCGGTGAGCCGCGCCCCGGTCCCCCACCGCCGCTCGGCGACGAAGGCGACCGTCTCGATGGCTGCTTCCATGCGCACCACAAAATCCCGCAGCGCCCCGTCGGCCGCCGTGTGGAGGGGACGGAGCGGGGCCGGGTCGGGGTGGGCCGTGAGGTAGGCGAGGAGCGCCCCGGGCGCGGCACCCGTGCCGGTCTCCTCGTGGAGCGCCCCGAGCCACGCGGCCAGCACCCGGAGCGCGGTCCAGTCCGACGCCGCCCCCCGCCACGCCGGGCCGAAGCGGTCGGTGGCCGCCGCGTTCTGCCGGTCGAGTTCGGCCTGAAGCCGCTGCGCCTCCATGAGCGCGTCGGCCAGCGCGACACGCGCGACCCCTTCGTCCGGCAGCGGGCCTGTGAGCAGCCCGGCGAGGTGCGCTTTGGCGCGGCGCCAGTCGCCGATGAGGCCGCGGTACCATTTCTCGCCGTGCGCGGCGAGGTGCCCGCGTGTTTCCAATAGGGGGGCACTCCAAGCCTCCGG
>Ga0193752_1003538_pt1 | contig 10728 bp, 7 predicted proteins | sample H1c1metaG_FD_144924 | JGI IMG/M metagenome (GOLD analysis project Ga0193752, IMG submission 144924) | Soil microbial communities from a riparian zone of the East river system, Colorado, United States - H1c1 | ecosystem: Environmental > Terrestrial > Soil > Riparian zone | place: USA: East River...
GGAGCTTTACCGTTCTTGATACGGTGTTTTTTGATCCAAAAAAGGATCTCAAATGTTGATTGTGAATTCATGATGGTGACCTTTTAAATGAAAAATTGGGTTTAAGGCACCTTAGCTTCTTTTTCTATATTCGTAGTGATTTTGCTGGAAGCAGCATCCGTAGCGGATTTCATTACCATTCGGTTACCAAATTTACAGACATTCTCAGGTAACCGAATTGGACACCTGCGAACTGATATTTGATGGTCTATAATCGACAGGCATAAAACAAAAAACCGCTTAGAGATTGAATTCTAAGCGGTTTTAGTGTACTTGTAACATTTAAATGCGGACCGGACGGGACTCGAACCCGCGACCTCTGCCGTGACAGGGCAGCATTCTAACCAACTGAACTACCGATCCTAAAAACTAAAGCTTTATCTGTATAAAGCCACCCCTTTTTTCGGGACGGCAAAGATAGGTTTCTTAAGTTCCCGTTCCAAAACTTTTATAAAAAAATTGTAAGCACTAATTTTACAAACTATCTTACAGTTCCTTAAGATTCAAATAACATTTAATTGTTAATTTAAATTGCAACTAACTACATGATCGAATTAAAAAAACGCCAGTTTCTCGACTTCGAAAAACCCATAAAAGAGCTATACGACCAGATAGAACAGCTAAAGATCACTTCTGAAAAGTCGAAAACCAATATGAGCGGCGCTATTGCCATGCTGGAAGAAAGGATCGTTGAAACAAAAAAGCATATTACAACTAATGTTACCCCCTGGCAAAAGGTTCAGTTGAGCCGCCACCCCGACAGGCCATATACATTAAAGTATATTGAGAATATGTGCACCGATTTTATTGAACTGCACGGCGACAGAAATGTGAAGGACGATAAAGCCATGGTGGGCGGCTTTGCCAAACTGGGTGGAGAAACCGTGATGATACTGGGGCAACAAAAAGGCGCCAATACCAAGACCAGGCAATTGCGCAATTTTGGTATGGCAAATCCTGAAGGATACCGAAAGGCTTTAAGATTGATGAAACTGGCCGAAAAATTCAATAAGCCTGTTATTACATTAATTGATACACCCGGCGCCTTCCCCGGACTGGAAGCTGAAGAAAGAGGACAGGGTGAAGCCATTGCCCGTAATATTTATGAAATGATCAGGCTGAAAGTGCCTGTAATATGCGTGATCATTGGCGAAGGCGCCAGCGGCGGTGCCCTTGGTATTGGCGTGGGCGATAAGGTTTTTATGATGGAGAATACCTGGTACACCGTCATATCTCCCGAAAGCTGCAGCAGCATTTTATGGCGAAGCTGGGATAAAAAAGAAACTGCCGCCGAACAACTGCGCCTTACAGGCAAAGACATGCTGGGCTTTGGCCTGGTAGATGGCGTGATACCTGAACCCCTGGGAGGCACGCACTGGGATTACCAGGAAGCTGCCGATATTTTAAAAGACTATCTCCTGCCCGTATTAAAAGAGTTAAAAACGATCGACCCTGATAAAAGGGTTGAGCAACGCATTGAAAAGTTTGGAAGAATGGGCTTTTGGGAAGAGGCGCCCGTAACAGAGAATTGATTTTCAAAACAAATACTCCGCACACCGGAGAAAGGTAAAATATATTTATGCTGAAAGTAGGAGTAATAGGCGCTGGCCATCTCGGTAAATTTCATTTAAACAACTGGGCCGAAATTGAAGGTGTTCAGTTAACGGGTTTTGTTGATACGGATGATGCCAATTCAGCACAGGTTGCTCAAAAATACCAGATACCACGTTTTGCCAATGCAGAAGAATTAATTGATGCCAGTGATGCGGTAGATATTGTAGCTCCTACTACCAGTCATTTTGAACTTTGCGAACTGGCCATAAAAAAAGGCAAACATGTTTTTGTTGAAAAACCTTTAGCTAACACGATGGAAGAAGCAAAGGCCCTGGTAAAACTTGCCAAGGAAGCCAATATAAAGTTCCAGGTGGGGCATGTTGAAAGGTTTAACCCCGCATTTCTTTCTTTAAAGAACCAGGTGCTGCAACCCATGTTCATTGAGGTACACCGCCTGGCACAATTCAATCCACGTGGTACCGATGTGAGCGTGATACTGGACCTGATGATACATGATATTGATATCATTTTAAGCCTGGTAAAAAGCAATGTGAATTATATCAGCGCCAATGGTGTGGCTGTAATGAGCGATACACCGGATATTGCCAACGTTCGCATTGAGTTTGATAATGGTTGTGTTGCCAATCTTACCAGCAGCCGCATCTCCATGAAAAAAATGCGTAAGATGCGACTCTTTCAAAAGGATGCATATATCGGTATTGATTTTCTGGAAAAGAAAACCGAGATCATCCGTTTAGATACACCCGGTGATTCCAATACATTTACTTTTGATATTGAAACCAACAGCGGCAAAAAAACAGTCGCCATCGCCAATCCGCCGGTACAGGAAGTAAATGCCATTAAAATGGAGCTGGAAGAATTCAGGAATGCCATTTTAAATAATACGGATACACCGGTTAGTGTACTGGATGGATTTCGTGCCATGGAAGTTGCCCACCAGATCCTGGAAAAGATCGGGAATGCAACGCACCATTAATAAATTGAAAATTATTTTACGCTGATCAGAACCTAATCATTGAACCAACCAAGAATACATATCAGCTGGTATGCTTTAGGCGATTGCATAGCAGCCATTCTTTCCTGGGTTGCTTTTTATTTTGTAAGAAAATATATTATAGCGGAAGCTTTTGTGATCGGGCCCAGGTTTTATATCGGCCTTGTACTTTTTCCCATCATCTGGCTGATGGTATACTACATGGTTGGTACCTATCATAATCTATATCATAAATCAAGACTGGTTGAATTTTTCAATACCATCATTTATACATTCTTTGCAAGCATCTGCATTCTCTTTTTATTTTTATTGTATGATGTTACCGGGGATTATACCATTTACTACAAAGAATTCCTTTCGCTCTGGCTTATTCAAACCCTGGCTACTTTTTTCATAAGGTTAGTTTTTTTAAACCTTGCTAAAACACAACTGAATAAAGGAAGGGTGTTTTTTAATACGCTGATCCTCGGCTCCAGTTCCAATGCCGTAAACCTGTACAACTCGATCATCAACAATAAAGAAAAGACCGGCTACCGCATAACCGGTTTTGCCAATACCAATGGCAATCATGGCTCTGCTTTGCCGCAAGGGATCATTAACCTGGGTAAAGCAGATGATGCAACTGCCATCATCAGGGAGCATAAAATTGAGGAAGTGATCATTGCGGTAGAAAAAAAAGAAAGGGATCAGCTGGAAAAAATATTGCAGCAACTGAGCGATACGGAAGTGAACATTAAATTAACCGCCGACACGGTAGACATCATCAGTGGCTCGGTTAAAACAAATAATGTGCTCGGCATTCCACTGATAGAACTGCAATCGGGTTTAATGCCGCAATGGCAACAGCATATAAAAAGATTGCTGGATATTACAGCAAGTGTATTCAGCATCATCATCCTGCTTCCTTTATTTATCTATACAGCCATCCGGGTAAAACTATCTTCAAAAGGAAGGCTCTTTTATTTCCAGGAACGCATTGGCTACAAAGGGCGCCCTTTTACCATGATCAAATTCCGGAGCATGATACCCGATGCAGAAAAGAACGGCCCCGAACTGAGCAGTGACCAGGACCCACGCATTACACCCTGGGGAAGGATCATGCGCAAGTGGAGGCTGGATGAATTGCCGCAGCTTTGGAATATCATCAAAGGTGAAATGAGTTTGGTTGGCCCAAGGCCTGAAAGGAAATTTTATATTGACCAGATAACAGAGAAACACCCTGAATATAATTTTCTGCTGAAAGTAAAGCCCGGACTGAGCAGCTGGGGCATGGTTAAATTTGGTTATGCCGAAACGGTAGAAGAAATGATCGAAAGAATGCCATACGATTTGATGTACATAGAAAATGTTTCGCTGGCGCTGGATTTTAAGATCATGCTGCATACAATCCGTATAATCCTTTCTGGAAAAGGAAAATAAAGTAAAGCCTTAGTTTGAATTGAAACAAGCACTTTGAAAATGCCAGGAGGTAGAATTAAATAAGGGTGTCAGTCTGAGCTTGTCGAAGACCACATAACGAATGAACCCGCCTTCGACAAGCTCAGGCTGACAGCTTTTAAAGTGAGGCGCTATGATCCTTACAACGATTGTTTTGATTGCGCTGATTTTGCTATTTTTGATAAAACAACTTTGTCTTGAGAAAATTCATCGTATTTATTATCCTCCTTTACTGCCAACTGCCAACTGTCAACTGCCAAACTACTTCTTACTGGCAGCAGCAGGTTAATTACAAAATTGATGTAACGCTTCATGATGCTGATAATATGCTTGATGGATTTGTAAAGATGGATTATCACAACAACTCCCCCGATACCCTGCATTTCATCTGGATCCATCTCTGGCCAAATGCCTTTAAAAATGACAAGACCGCTTTTACCGACCAGGACCTGGAGAACGGAAGCACTGATTTTTATTTCAGTAATGCCGATAAACGGGGCTATATAAACCGGCTTGATTTTAAAGTGAATGGAGAGGTAGCTAAAACAACCGATCACCCGCAGCACCAGGATATCATCAAACTTATTTTACCAAAACCAATTGCTCCGAACTCAACTGCAAAAATTGAAACCCCCTTTCATGTAAAACTGCCATACAATTTTTCAAGAGGCGGGCATATTGACCAGGCTTATCATATCACACAATGGTATCCCAAACCTGCTGTGTACGACAGGAAGGGATGGCATCTTATGCCTTATTTAGACCAGGGAGAATTTTATGCAGAGTTTGGTAATTATGAAGTGCAGATAACATTGCCTGATAATTATGTGGTAGCTGCAACCGGTGACCTGCAAAATGAAAGCGAAAAGCAATGGTTGAAGAACAGGAAGCCTTTCACCCGTGACCCAAAAACAAAAAAACCGGCAGGACAAAAGAAGAATGTTATACTAAGCCAGGCTCCCTCTTCTGTAAAAACAAAAACACTGCAGTACAAACAGGACAATGTACATGACTTTGCCTGGTTTGCGGATAAAACCTATTCCATAAAAACCGATACCCTCAAATTACCATCAGGCAAAATAATTACAACAAATGTTTTTTATTACAGTGAACATAGCGAAGTGTGGAAGAACAGTATTGCCATGATCAAGCGTGCCATCCTTACCAAAAGCCAATGGCTGGGTGAATATCCTTACAATGTGGTAAGTGTAGTAGATGGTGGCAATGGCGGCGGTATGGAATATCCTACCATTACTTTACTGGAAGATGGTGGGTCAGAAAAAATGCTGGACTTTGTGATCAATCATGAAGTGGGGCATAACTGGTTCCAGGCAATCCTGGGAACAAATGAACGTACACATCCCTGGATGGATGAAGGCATGAATACCTATTATGATAACCGGTATTCATTGCAACAGTATGGCAATACAAACCTGGAGATCATAGAAACCAAATCGGCCTTTATTAAAAACCGGTTGCCAGATGATATACAGCATACATTGCTGCAAACAGTAATTGATGTAAAAAAAGATCAGCCCATTGAAACAACGTCTGAAAAATTCAATGCTTTCAACTATAATATGATCGCCTATGTAAAAACAGGCGATTGGATGAAGTTGCTTGAAGACGACTTAGGCAAAAATGTATTTGATAATTGCATGCAGGAATATTACAAACGCTGGCAGTTTAAACATCCTTATCCCGAAGATTTTAAAAAAGTGGTAGAAGAAGTAAGCGGTAAAAATGTAGATGTAGTTTTTGCCTTGCTGAATAAAAAAGGCGACCTAAAGAAACCTACTGCAAAAAAAGATATCCGCTTTGCTGCTTTTTTCAGTATGAAGGCAACCGATAAGCACAATTATATTTTTGCATCGCCTGCCATCGGTTATAATTTTTACGATAAATTCATGATCGGTGCATTGGTACACAATTACACGCTGCCGCTGAATAAATTCCAGTTTTTAATTGCACCCCTGTATGCCACTAAGAGCAAGCAACTGAATGGTATTGGAAGGTTAGGCTATACTTTCTATCCCGGAGATAATGGCCAGAAATTTGAGGTCGCTGTTGCAGGTGCAAGTTTCTCCGGCGACAATTATACCGACTCAACCAACACAACACATGCACAGCGCTTTTCAAAAATAGTGCCTTCACTTAAATATGTTTTTGCCAACAAGAACCCACGCAGCAGCATTACCAAATTCATACAATGGAAAACATTCCTGATCAATGAAACCGGCTTATTATTTACAAGAGATACGATAAACCAGGTTGATGTGATCACTTACCCGGCAGAATCACGCTATGTAAACCAGTTAAGGTTTGTAATAGAGAACAACCGGGTGCTATATCCTTATAAAGGTGCTTTACAGATCGAGCAGGGAGAAGGTTTTGCCAGGCTTGCATTTACAGGTAATTATTATTTCAATTACGCCAAAGGTGGCGGAATGGATCTAAGATTATTTGCCGGTAAATTTTTCTACCTGGGCGATAAAACTTTCATCAAACAATTTGAGACGGATCGCTATCATTTAAATATGACCGGTGCCAAAGGTTATGAAGATTATACTTACAGCAATTATTTTATCGGCCGCAATGAGTTTGAAGGATTTTCGAACCAGCAGATCATGATCCGTGATGGTGGCTTTAAAGTACGCACCGATTATTTAAGCAATAAAATAGGCAAAACAGATGATTGGCTGGCCGCTGCAAATTTCACTTCAACCATTCCCAATGTGATAAATCCTTTGGCGGTGTTGCCTTTTAAACTTCCTCTTAGAGTATTTGTTGACATTGGAACCTATGCCGAAGCATGGAAAAAGAATGCAGCAACCGGCAGGTTTATTTATGATGCAGGATTACAACTCTCCTTATTCAAAAACGTTGTAAATATTTATGTGCCGCTTTTGTACAGCAGGGAATACAAGGACTATTTTAAGTCTACCATCACAGAAAAAAGGTTCCGGAGAAATATTTCATTCAGCATCGACCTGCAAAACATCAGCCTGAAAAAACTGGTTCCGCAAATTCCGTTTTGATCGTGGAGATCCGCTACCTCACATATCAGCAGATAGATAAGATCAAATGGGATGCCTGTATAGACAATGCTGATAATGGATTGGTATATGCTTACTCATTTTATTTAGATGCCATGGCAAAGAACTGGGATGCCATGGTTTTAAACGACTATGAAGCCGTGATGCCACTTACCTGGAACAAAAAATACAGCATTCATTATTTATACCAGCCACCATTTACAGCTTGCCTGGGCGTTTTCGGAAATCCTTTAACTGCTGAAATGGTAAATGAATTCTTAAAGGCGATTCCTGCAAAATTCAAATACTGGGATATTTATTTTAACCCGGGTAATCTTTTTAAGCTGCAGGATTTTGACCTGTATGAAAGGATGAATTATGTTTTAAGCCTGAATGACAGTTATGAAAAACTGCATGATACTTTCAGGGAAAATATAAAACGCAATATCAAAAAGAGTGAGCAGCTTTTATTAAACATCAATAAAGATATTGCCATTGCAGAAGTGATCACACTGGCCAGGGAACAGGTTAGTAACGCTGAGCTAACTGATGATGATCTTACCCGTTTTGAAAAACTCTTTCAATTGCTATACGGCAAACAAAAAGCCACCACTTATGGTGTTTATACAAAAGAAGGGCGTTTAATAGCATCGGCTGTATTTTTCTTTTCTCACAAAAGGGCATACTATATTATGGTGGGCAATCATCCCGATGGGAAAACACTGGGGGCTTCACATGCACTCATCGATGCTTTTATAAAAGACCATGCCGGCGAAGATCTTTTACTTGATTTTGAAGGAAGCGATATACCGAGCCTTGCATTTTTTTACAGCAGCTTTGGGGCTACAGAAGAAAAGTACAGCGCCGTTAAAACAAACCGGTTGCCTGCTCTGGTTAAATGGCTGAAGAAATGATCAGGCACCTAAAATTGTTTTAATTTCCTTCCTTATATCTTTTTCTGTGGGCTTACCAATAGCTTTTATATTGATCCATTTTTTTCCTGCATTCAACCTGAACCAGATCAGTGGATTCGATGGCGATAATCCCATCCTTGCAAATCCCATCCGGGGAATACACAATGGATCTGTATTGGAAGAAATATGATCCGGTTCTGTAGAAAAAGCAAGCGTAATATTGTTTTCCTTAAGATAGTTTATCTCTCTTTCTCCAAAATCGAGACCGGGTCTTCCGTTGGGATAAGCAAAATATTTTACCGGGTGACCCAACATTAATTCAAGTTGTTTGATCGAATCCCCGATCTCATACCGGCAGCCTGCGTCGCTTTCATTTTTTAAAACCGGGTGATTGATCGTATGTGCACCGATAGTTACCAAACCAGATGCGGACATTTCCTTTAGCTGCTGTATGTTTATATTTTCAGGGTCTTTAATACCGCAACCGGTTTGCTGTTGATATTGCGCAATTATATCTTTAATTGTTTTTGCAGGCAAACATTTAAAAATAGCCTGGATCGAAAATTTATTGATCTCATTCAATGAAATATTCAGCTGCTGAGACAATATTTTTTTAAATAGCTGTTCGTCATATCCTTCAATTTCCTGGAACCAATAATTACTATTGAAACCGATCATTTCCGGGGAAACAAATAAGGAAACAGGTACCTGATGCTTTTTTAAGATCGGGAAAATAACAGTGTAAAAAGACCTGTACCCGTCGTCAAAGCTGATATGGCAAATATTTTTCAGTTCTTTTTTTTTCAACAATAAGTTCTCCAGTTCTGCTGCCGAAACCAGGCTATATCTTGCCTTTAGGGCAATAACGATCTTTTCGAACAATGGCCCGTCATCTTCCTTATGAAAAACCAGCACTAAACTTTTTGCCATGTTCATTTAATAATATCAAAAAATATCAATTGCCCCCAGCATACAATTAAAATGTTTAAACGCAGGCATGTTTAAATTGAAAAAGATAAACCCATTCATATTGGGTTTCTTCCAGCCTTTCACCAGATCATTAAAAGTATTTGTTTTGCAACTGAAGAATTGTACAAATGAAACTTTATATAAATTAAAAATTTCTGAGACCAAAACTTTCAGGTCTTTTTCATCTGCAAGCTCAACCCCTCCCACATAAAAGACAGTCCAGTTTACCCCATACTTTTTCTTTTGTGCCAGTTTACCCCAAAGCCAGCTATCATTATACTTGACCGTCTTGATATCAGCCGGGTACTGAGCTAATTTATGTTCCATCACCTGCTTTTCATTTATACAACAGGCTTCGTTATTATTTTGTAACTCTTTTTTTGTAAAATAAAACTGCCTGGTAAAGCGGATGTTTGGAATTCTTAAAACCTGTGAAGGTGTCTCAATAAAGCCTAGTTTTTTTGTAATAATAGGGTTTGATTGGTTATTGGCAATGCCGTATATAAAACCGGCCCCTTCGGCTTTCAATATTTTTTTTGCCTCATTTATAAGGCTTGAAAAAATTCCTTTTCCCTGGTGCTTTGGATCGGTTACCGACCAGCAACTCTGGTAACCGACATATCCTTTTCCGTCAAGCATAAAATCATTGGCCATGAAAGCATTGCAGCCAACGATCTTATTATTTTCTTCTGCCACCAGGAAAATACTGGGCCTGGAAGCATTGCTTTGTATGTTGGAGGCCAGGAATTTCTCAGGGAAAAGGTCAACTGAATTATATGCTGCTTTAATTAAGTTACGGATAAGATAATCAACTTCAGGATCACTTATATCTGCTATTTTGGTCGTATAACTCATTATTCTTAAAGTACAATTAAAGTAATCTTCCAAATTTAAAGTAAAATTCGTCCAGGTTCATAAGACACAGTAGCTGCGATTATATTTAGCTAAGCATTCTTAAAAATTGTCAACTATTTACACTTATAACCAATAATGCACATTTACAGTAAAATTATTGCAGATATAAAATTAATATGAATAATAAAATATATTAGTATATATTTATTAACGCCATCTTAATTCATCCTTTTTAAAAATTAAAAACTCAGCAACATGAAAATTTTAGCAACACTTATCACCTTTGCAACTACTATGTGTATGCAGTTACAAACCCAGGCCCAGTTTACCTGGAATTTCACCGCCGCTACTGCCAGTGGAACTGTAACAAATCTTACAGCAGGAAATGTTACACGGGTTAATAATAATACCGGTAACCCTACCTTTTTATCTGCAGGATCTCCTGTATCAACAGGTTATACCGGTGCATCAGGGGGCAATAACGGGAATTACAGTGCGAATATCGGTGCGATCAATACTGCTACAAGTACCTATGCCCAGGTTGTAATAACACCTGCTGCCAATTTCTGGGTTAATATCAGCGCAATTAAATGGGGTAACTATTCTATTTCATCTACAGGGCCGGCCACATTAAGTATTTATACAAACATAGATAACTATACCACCCCGGTTGCAACTGTGGCATCTGGTACTGCCAGTACCTGGAATTTACTTAACCCGGCATTTACACCAATTAACGGAATAACAGGCGCTGCAGTAACCATAAGAATTTATGCTTCGGGTGGCACAGCCGGAACACCGGCAGCAGGCGCTGCAAATTGGCGTATGGATGACCTGGTAATTACTGCTGCTGCACAAAGCGGTACATCCGGGCAAATACCTAAATATACAGGTCCTGCTACTTTTACCA
>Ga0193752_1003539_pt1 | contig 10728 bp, 8 predicted proteins | sample H1c1metaG_FD_144924 | JGI IMG/M metagenome (GOLD analysis project Ga0193752, IMG submission 144924) | Soil microbial communities from a riparian zone of the East river system, Colorado, United States - H1c1 | ecosystem: Environmental > Terrestrial > Soil > Riparian zone | place: USA: East River...
TGCCTATAATTGTTTTTTGAACAACCGAAACAAATACCCCGTAACCACCAGGTTCTACAATGTTAACTTTACTGATCCCGATTATTCGCACCGCTGCAATCCTATTCATCCGGCGACATTGCCAAGCCTGACCAGTGCCATTGAATCGAGTAAGTCGCTCCTGTTAAGCATGAACCGGACCTGGGCAAATAAACAGGGAGATTTTTTTGTGGAATCACCAATTAACCTGCTGGCAGCAGTCATTGGATTTTTAAGAAAATATGAAGGAGGGGAATATTGCACGTTACCACATGCCATTGAGTTAATACACGTACCGTATGAAAAGTTATTTACAGTCTTACAAACCGAAACGGAGATCAGCACCCTGATCAATCCGTTTATCCAGGCATTCATGGATGGGGAAATGGAAACACTCAACAGCCAGATGGCCTCCGTGAAAATACCCCTTGGCCGGATATCTTCCCCGGAGTTTTATTATATTCTTTCAGGCGACGATTTTACCCTTACGATCAATGATCCTGCACATCCAAAAATATTCTGCCTGGGCAATAATCCGCAATACCAGGAAGCCCTCGCTCCCATTATGTCGTTGTATATAGACCGGCTGAATAAGATGATCAACCAGCCCGGTAAATACCGTTGTGCACAGGTGTTGGATGAGTTTGCCAGTGCCCGTGCTGCCACGGTGATGCAAACTATATTTACAGGCAGATCCAATAATATAACGTCTGTAATTGCCGTACAGGATTACAGCCAGTTAAAGCTCATTTATTCAAGAGAAGAAGCAGAAACGATCTTTAACATAACGGGTAATATTATCAGCGGGCAGGTAAGCGGTGAAACCGCAAGGCTGTTAAGTGAAAGGTTTTCAAAAACTTTCCAGGACAGGGAAAGTATCTCTGTGAACAGCAGCGACACTTCCGTTTCCAGGTCAAAACAACTGGAACAATCCGTACCGGCAAGTACGATCTCCAGCTTATCATCCGGTGAATTTGTTGGGATCGTTGCAGATAACCCGGACCAGGTAATTGAACTAAAAGCCTTTCATGCCCGTATTACAAACAATCACGAAGCTCTTAAAAAAGAAAAGGAAAATTTCCAGCCGTTACCTGCTGTACGCAAAGTTGATCCAACAGACATATACAAAAATTACCTGTCGGTGAAACAGGACGCGCAGGATATCGTGGAAGCTGTCATGGATCAGATACTCAATCAACCGGGAATGGAACACCTCATCGTCAAAAGATAAAATGGTTTCAATAAATGTTGAAATAAACAAGAGGGTTTACCCTCAAAAAAATACCGTAGAAAGACGGTATCGTTTTGTTTGCTTAATTTATATTTTTATTCTAATTGGCTTACTATAGTTCAACCGGAATGAATTATCCCTTATACTTCCGACACGACATCGGCTTCAATTCTTAAGACAGTAATTATATATCTACCGCTTTCAAGTCCCTTAGTAATTAAATATTCAATCAGTTCATGATGTAAAACACCTATGAATGACCTCAGATCGCTTATCCCTATCATCTTTGTTCAGTTATCTTCAACGTTTTGAGCAAATTACACCAGAAATGCAGGAATATATACCTGCAATTACTACCACCCAGCAATATTCAGCAAAGAGTTTTTTACTTAAAGCAGGCCAGGTGTGTCACCAGGCGTGGTATCTCCAAAAGGGCTATGTGCGCTGGTTTCGCGAAATAAAAGGAAAGGAAGAAACGCTCTGGATCAGCAGGCCCGACAGCGCGATACTTATCCCCAGGTGTTTTTTTCTTCAGATGACAAGCAATTATTCACTCCAGGCGATGGGGGATTGTGAAACAGTGTACTCCACCTACAATGAAATGTTAGTCATGTATGATAGATTTCCGAATACCAGGAGCATGGTTACAAAGATTGTAGATTTCCATACCTCCGAAATATTCCAGTACGCACAGGAAATGCGATTGGCAAAGGCAGAAGACCGGCTAAGATATTTATACAAAGTTATTGGCAGCGACATATACAGCCTTGATCCCGCAGTCCTGTCGTCCTTTATAAACGTGACCGAAAGCACATTCTTTAAGATCCGAAAGAAAATGGAAGAGTAACTTTTCTCCATCAATATTTTTTCTTAGAAACGTATAAAATATTTAATGCTGACCGTGATGAGAAAAAATAATGTAAACAATTTTTCAATACAAAATACTGGCGCTATGCCAGTATTTTTTGATAAAATCTATATTACTTTCATTTCCGGAATTCAAACTGATATTTTATTGAACGATTGTAACAGTCACTCACGCCAGGTAATATTCGCATAGCTCGTTTCGAGCATAACCTTCAGAACGAAGTTCATAAACTACACCGGACAACAACCTACAGGAATTCTCTTACAAAAAGTTAAGGCAAATTTATTAGACAGGCAGATACCTGTTGAACGGGCATTCTGTTGTTTTTTTCATAACAAAAAGAAGTCACATGAAACGGTCACAATACATTGATCTCATTTGTATGCTGCTCATCCTGCTATTTGGGTATGCAAGTACCAGTAAACTGGTGGAATATGATACTTTCCGATTACAGCTTGGCCAGTCGCCTTTTATCTCATCATTTGCCCCAATCCTTACATGGGCAGTGCCCGCAGTTGAATTGCTGGCTGTGACCCTTTTAATTCCAGCTAGAACACGGTTATCCGGTCTCTACATCTCGTTATTCCTGATGACACTGTTCAGTGCTTACATCTACGCCATGCTTCACTATAGTTTTTACATCCCCTGCAGCTGCGGTGGCATCCTGGAAAAACTGGACTGGAAAGACCACCTGTATCTTAACCTGGGATTCCTGGCTTTGATCTTAACGGGAATATACCTTGACGGCGCCCATTCGCGTGCATCCGAACCCGGCCATGTTAGTCAAAAAACCGCCAGCGCATGAAAAGGAAACTTTTATACAACAGGTGGATGACTTCCATTATTATAATGGGACTGGCAGTAACTGTGGTAGTGGTGCTGGCATTAGTCGCAGCTGGGCCATCAAAGAATGGCTTTACAAGGAAATTTATAACTGCGCCTTTGACTGTTCAGGCATCCATCGAAAAAAATGAGAATATTACCGGTATTGCAGGGTCGAATAAAGAATACTTGTTCTTTGGTACCAACCGGCCAGACAAATTATTTGTTACGGATCACAATCTAGCAAATGGCCACATGATCAATACACCTTTTAAATACAACAAAAAGACTGCATCAAACTTTTCTTTTATCATAGATTCAACGCATATCGAGCTTTTTGCGGGAAATGCACGGACAGTTCTAAGCGGAACGCTTAATAGGTCGGGTTGCGACAGTTTTAATCTAACCGAAAGGATATTTACGCGTGCAGTAAAAATCGATTCAGGATATTATGCAATTCGTAGATACGATCAGACAAGAAACCAGCAATTCATAAAGACATCCCCTCGAAAAGGTGCCGTGATAATAACATCGAGTGTTACGCCGCAATATAACGATGCAGGTATTAGCACAGATGGGATGCTTCATTACGATCCAGTCAATAAGATATTGGTATATATTTCTTATTACAGCAACCGCGTGTATTTAATGGATAATAACCTAATCCCAATAGAGCTTGGACATACTGTAGATACGATTGTCAGCATACCACGTTTTGTTGGCGAAGAAAGCGAAGGAGAGATGAGGACTACGTTAACAAATGTAAAACCTAAAAGAGTGATTAATGCGAATAGCTCGATCAGTAAAGGTATTGTTTATGTCCTGTCAAAATTACAGTCCGATATGGAGAAACCACAGGAATATACAAGCAGTTCGGTAATTGACTGTTATGTTTTACCAACATTCAAATACGTCGGGAGTTTTTATATACCTGATTACCAGGATCAAAAATTAAGACATTTTAAGGTAATGGATAAAAATGTCATTTCAATTTTTAAGAATATGATTGTAAAATATCCTTTTCCTGGTTGACATACTTTCCAAAAAGGGGATGCTGAAAACCTAATAGAGTAAGCAAAATTTAAAACACATTTTTTATGAAAAAGATCAAATTATCCATAGCCGTATTCGCTATGATGTTCGCCCTGACAAGTGGATTTACAACTGTACCGGCCTTCTTGGTTGACGATGGCTATTATGCTGATAAGGATAATGAGCCGTTAACTGAGCAGCCGATTTCCGATCCCAATGAAAGCGAAGTAAATATCGACTTAGAATTAACATCAATATCCTTCACAGCTTGGGGGGAGGCTCACTGTGAACCTGATAATAATCCGCTAAACATCTGTGCGGTTCGTATAGTTGAGGACGAGGTAATGGAACCAAAATTTGGTACATACTTCCCCTAATAAGATCGTTACCTTTTAAATTATAAAATACAAACAACTTTAGATACCGGTTGTTTGTATTTTATTAATGAGTAACTACTTAATTTTGTGTTATGACAATCATTTCTACTTCCCTCTCGCTTTCCTTTAATTTTAATCCATACTTCTCCAACGCTTTACCGACTTCATCGATACTTGACATTTTTGCATCGATCTCTAAATCTATCGATTCCATAAGCCCGGTTTCATTTATTAACGCAAGCTTAGAAAGCTGCCAGTAATAGGAACTTAAATCATTAATAAATGTAGAAATTGGACTGTTTGTTAGCTTATAAAAAAAAGCATTTTTCTCAACAGATGGTTTACCGCCATTTGAAGAAATAGTTGCTCCAGGAATTTTGCTCAAGATGTAACATTTTATTTTGATTGTGTCCATTGTACCGTATATCCCCAAGTGACCAAAATATTCATTAAGATCCCGCTGCATGTATTTTAAACCTTCTGCGCTATGGGCGTCCCTTTCAACAGGTACAATTATTTCATAATTGTAATAATTCTTCTCTTTCCAAACACTGAATTCTTTCATATTTCCCATACTTGTAGGAGTAAATATTGCAGAATCTTTTACTCTTAGGATAACTCTGCTACCGGATAGAAACGCTGGCTTCCTTTTTCCGAATGCAACCATATACAAATTTATGATGGAAACGTTGTTACAAATAATACGATTTTTGTCGTAATACATTCCTCTTGGGATATCCTTATTATATTTCAGGAAAACGGATTTGTATTTGCCTTCCTTTTTGAATAATATATCTTCTTGATTGATTAAAACTTGCGGACTGTCTAAAAATACAGGTTTGTAATAATTTACCTTTGTGAATGCATCTTTTTTTACTGGAAGATTAAAACTGTCATCTTTTATAAATAGGCGAATGTTGTCACTAACTATTTGTTCACCACCTGTAATAGCTTTGACAATACCGCTTTTATCTATCCAAATATAGTGAGGTAATTCATTGTGCGGAAATAGCTTTGATAAGTCTGAATCCTTAATTACTGAAGAAGGTAGCTGAACCTTCGTATCATTCATCTTTTCAAATAATAAGTTGACAATCTTTTCGCCTTCTTTGGTTACCAGGATGATCTGTAGATCATTTGTAAATTCTTTTTGCAGCGAATCCAGTTTAGGAAAAGACCCGACACATGGAGAGCACCACGTTGCCCAGAAATCAAGGATAATTGCTTTGCCCTTGAATTCAGATAAATTTATTCTCTGCTTAGGATAGTTTATCATCGTTAATGCCACGTCCGGAATTTTATCCCCTATATCCAATCCCTTTATTTTTGATGTCTGTGCATTGATGGTAGAAAGGAAAATGGATGTAACTAATAATAATAATAATAATAAGCGCGTCGCAATTTTATTGCACAACCGCTTTTTGTTGATTCTTCCGAAAAAAATTTGTTGCATAGATTGAATGATTTTTTGTGATTAATTCTGAACGAAAAATGGCTCAGTCATAGTAATGTACCGCGAGCGCAAAAAAGGTATTAGTTCAGTCAGAATATTTTTATCTTCCCAACACATCACTCATTTCTATCATGTTTGTTATTAGACGGCAAGGAATGTATCTGCTTTTGATAATGCAGCAATTGGAACTACGCCGACGTCATATTATAGGCGTGAGTAACCGAAAAAACATATTTTCGTTAATTTTTAATTAATTCCATTATCGTGATTGCACAACTCCTATATACCGATAAAGAACTGCTGGAAAAGATAGCTGGCGGAAATGAAAACGCGTTTTCAATGCTGTCGCACAGGTATATGGCTAGGATATATAAGTATGCAATGAATTATACAAAAGGTCAAGTTCAACCGGCAGAAGAAATTACCCAGGACATTTTTTTGGATATATGGATTCATGCAAAAATGTACTCTACAACCGTCAACAAATTTGAAGCATTCCTGTACGTTATGGTGAAACGGTCCTGCTTTAATTATCTGCGCAAATCCCTCAATGAAAACAAAGCAAGACTTGAATGGGCCACGCGAAATGCTGTAACGGAAGTACTAAATGATGACCCTGTTGCTGTTAATGATGTTCAGAAGCAGTTAAACAGCTTTATAGCCAAACTTCCGGCTCGCCAGGGGATAGTCTACCTGATGCACCATCAGGGTTTCAAACTCGATGAAATTGCAGAGGTTATGAATATTTCCAAACTTACCGTTAAGACCCACCTGACTAAAGCAGGCAAGATGGTTCGGGCATTTTTCGCTAACGTGAAGCCCTTTATTCTCCCGGGGCTGCCGTTCTTATCAGATATTTTTTACCAGAACTAATACTTTTTTCTTTCCCGCGGTACATTATACAAGAAGTGACCGCTAAATAGATAGTTCACAACCAAAAGCAATTATGGACACAGCAGAAAGACTTTATTATTTGTTAGACAATTATATCAAGAATCATCTAACGGAAACGGAACAAGCGGAGTTAAAAGATCTGGTGAATGATCCTGGCAACGAAGAAACAATAAAACTGCTGATGGATGCCAGTTGGGAAAACCCGAATATTAAATGGGATTTTACAGAGGGACAAGAGAATCGCATACGGCAGGAAATTCTCCATCATTATCCTTTCCCGAAAAAACAGAAACGCAAAACTAGTCGGTATGTGATATTGGCAGCCGCTGCTATAACCCTGTTGATCATCGGACCCTTATATTTCATTAAGCAAAGACAAATGACGGGCAAAGAGATGGAACAATCACAAATTTCTTTTAATAGCAATGATATCAAGCCGGGAGGTAATAAGGCAATCTTAACACTTGAAAACGGCCAGGTCATAGTGCTGGATAGTGCAAGAAAGGGGAAAATTGCGGATCAGGGAGGTATTGTAGCCCTTAAAGTTGCCGATGGTCAGGTGACTTATGACACTGCTTTTACAAAGCTGGGAGGTATTGTTTATAATACTTTAAGTACTCCCAACGGCGGGCAATATATGATCGAACTACAGGATAAAACGAAGGTATGGCTCAATGCTGCTTCGAGTCTGCATTTCCCTATTGCTTTTAACGGTGATGACCGCCGGGTGGACCTGACGGGTGAAGCCTATTTTGAAGTCGCTCATAATGCCAAAAAGCCATTTTATGTAAGAGTAAATGGCACTACAATTAAGGTGCTGGGTACGCACTTTAATGTTCAGGGATATACAGACGATGAGAATATCACAACATCCCTTCTTGAAGGATCAGTAACCGTAGGCAGCAACAAAGCCGGTGTACCGGAAGAAATCTTACTACCCAATCAGCAAGCTGTTACGACTTCCAACGGCTCAATAGAATTGCTGAAGAACAGTGACATCGAATTGGCAGTGGCATGGAAAAACGGTCAAATGGCCTACAAAAATGAAAGTATCTATAACATCTTGAAGCAGGCAGCACGATGGTATGATGTAGTCATTGAGTATCGGGGAATTTTGAAAGATTCCTACACCATTGATCTGCCCAGGAACACATCTGTTATAGAATTCATGAAAATGCTTGAATCAAATGGTGGCGTTCATTTTGAATTAAAGGGCCGGACGATCATTGTAAAACCTTAACGCTGTAGCTGAAAATTTATCTATTCACCAAAACTTAATAAATATGAGAAAATCCAAACGACGGCGACACAAATGTTTTAATACATGAAAAAGCCGGACGTGTTCGTACCACATCCGGCCGGTCATGAGTCCCAATCAGTTATTAAACTTATCACTACGTCGCGGTGAGCGCTAAAGTGATTAATTGTAAACCCACGCAAATCAAATCTATGCAATCAAATGCAACAGGGCAAATTTTTGCCCGGCTTACACAGCAACCCGCTGTTGTGTACATTAAAAAAATGGCCAAAGAAATGAAAATGATCACGACGATATTATCGGCTGCTTGTCTTCTGCTATCTGCTACAGCACTTTCGCAAACCGTCACACTTTCCGTTAAAAATGCCCAACTAGAAGAAGTATTACACGCCATTAAAAAGCAAACGGGTTATGGCCATAGCCTCAACAATACTGTTGTGAAAAAAGGCAGGCTGATTACGCTTTCCGTTAAGAACATGCCACTGGAAGAAGTACTGAAACAATGCTTCCGTGACCAGCCATTTACATACAGCATCATAAATAAGACCATAGTTATAATTCCAAAAGAAACAGCTGCAGAAATGCCAATCCGATCTGTTACGAAAACGCCCCCCGGTGATGTTTCGGGAAAAATTACTAATGAAAGTGGCCAGCCAGTCAGCGGGGCAACCATTACCATACAGGGAACGGGTAGAATAACACAGACCAATGATAACGGGGAATTTTCATTAAAAGATGTGCCTGATGATACAATGCTTAGTGTAACCCGCGTTGGCTATTATCCCACACAGTTAAAGCCTGGAAAGAATGCACTGGTTAAAATACAACTGAAGCTGAGGCAAATTATTGAAGAGGAAATCAGGGTAGAATCTTTTGCCACAGGTTATGAAGCTATTTCCAAAGACCGGGCGACGGGCTCATTTTATAAAGTAAGTAATGAACTGGTGAACAGGAGTGTAGCCTCCAGCATAATAAGCAGGCTTGAACACATCACCAGCGGCTTGCAATTGTACCAAAATCAACTGAGTGTTCGGGGCCGCAGTACATTGTTTGCAAACCAGGACCCGCTAATAGTGGTAGATAATTTTCCCTATGACGGACGGATTGAAAACCTGAATCCCAACGATATAGAAAGTATTACGGTGTTGAAAGATGCGGCAGCCGCCTCTATTTGGGGCGCTCTATCAGGCAATGGCGTCATCGTAATTACCACCAAGAGTGGCAAATACCGGCAAAGGTTGAAGGTAAACGCGCTGGCCACCATAACCAGTGGCAATAAGCCAGATCTGTTTTATAATCCTGCATTCCTGAAAAGCAGCGATTTTATTGATGTGGAGAATTTTTTATTTGACCGGGGATATTATAATTCGGCACTAAGTAATACGACAAGTTTCCCTGCAGTATCACCCGTGGTTGAGATATTGGCAAAGAAAAGGGCAGGCAGTTTATCAGCTGATGAAGCACTGGCCCAAATGAATTTGTTACGCGGTTTAGACGTTCGCAACGATCTCTCAAAATATCTTTACCACAGAAGTACTACTCGCCAGTATGCGGTAAATATGTCAGGAGGAAGTGATAATGCCAGCTATTATTTTTCTGCCGGGTACGATAACAATGATGCCTTCAATGTAGGCAATGATAACAATCGTTTTAACCTGAACCTTGCTAATAATTTTACACCCACGAAAGGATTAGAAATATCAGGTGCTATCAATTTTGTACAGACACAATCAAATACGAGCAATAACACTATAGGAGCCGCTGCTAAATCAACCCTGTATCCTTATGCACAGCTGGCAGATGCTGCTGGCGACCCCTTGCCAATCATTCAACAGCTAAATACGGCGTATGTGGAATCTGCTGAAAGCAAGGGATTGCTTAACTGGCAATACTTTCCGTTAAACGATATAAACCTGACTACAAATACAACGAAAGGATATGATACCCGAATTAATGCTGGAATTAAATACACTGTTATAAAAGGACTGAGTATTGAGTCGAGGTATCAGTATCTCAAATCAATCAGTAATAACGATGTTTTACAAGATGAAAATTCATTCAGTGTTCGTAACCAGGTAAACCGGTTCTCGGTCATTAATCCAAACGGTACTGTTAAAAGAAACCTTCCAAGCGGGGGCATATATAATACGACCAATACCGATCTTTCTTCTCATTCTGGTAGAGTGCAGATCGGTTATAACAACAATTCCCGAAAACATACTATTTCAGCAATTGCTGGTATTGAGATCAGGCAAGTAGAAACAAATAGAAATAAAAATGGTTTTTATGGGTATGATCAGAATACAGGCACTTATAGTATTATTAATTATGATAGCCTGTACCGCACACTTCCCAATGGAACTGCCCGTATCCCATTGAATGCGGGTATTGGTGGTACACTCAACCGGTTCAGGTCATATTATGGCAACCTAAGCTACACATATAATAAACGTTATACAATCTCTGCAAGCAGCAGGATCGATCAGTCGAATTTTTTCGGGTATAAAGCTAACCAGCGTTCCATACCCTTATGGTCTGCCGGTGCCAAATGGGATGTCGGCAAAGAGAATTTCTACACGTACTCCCAGTTTCCGCAACTTGCTTTACGAGCAACCTATGGTTATAACGGGAACCTAGATAAATCAGCTTCACCCTTGACACTTGCCCAATATTCAACAGGTGACGACTATACAGGCGCTTTATATGGCACTATACTAAGGCCAGGAAACCCGGAACTGACATGGGAGAGAATAGGTATGTTCAACCTGGGAATTG
>Ga0193752_1003540_pt1 | contig 10726 bp, 3 predicted proteins | sample H1c1metaG_FD_144924 | JGI IMG/M metagenome (GOLD analysis project Ga0193752, IMG submission 144924) | Soil microbial communities from a riparian zone of the East river system, Colorado, United States - H1c1 | ecosystem: Environmental > Terrestrial > Soil > Riparian zone | place: USA: East River...
AAGTTAGTCAAGAGTTGTGATTTGCTTTCAAACTTTTGACTAACTTAGTTCTTACACAACTAGTTCGCCGTTGTACATATAAACGTCTAGTTGTGATTTGCTTTCAAACTTTTGACTAACTTAGTTCTTACACAACTATATCACCCCGTCAAATGGAGCCTGTGAGTTGTGATTTGCTTTCAAACTTTTGACTAACTTAGTTCTTACACAACCGTTGAGCAATTTCAGTGTAGATACTAAGAGTTGTGATTTGCTTTCAAACTTTTGACTAACTTAGTTCTTACACAACACCACCGTCACGTGAGTATTAGCCCTGGTGGTTGTGATTTGCTTTCAAACTTTTGACTAACTTAGTTCTTACACAACTCATCCACTTTTCGTTATCAGCGGACAGGAGTTGTGATTTGCTTTCAAACTTTTGACTAACTTAGTTCTTACACAACTCACGCCTCACGTTTCATTGGCCCCAAAGAGTTGTGATTTGCTTTCAAACTTTTGACTAACTTAGTTCTTACACAACTCTGCTGCTATTTCTTCCAGCGCCTTCATTGGTTGTGATTTGCTTTCAAACTTTTGACTAACTTAGTTCTTACACAACGAAGCCATCTTTTATAAAGATGACGGTATTGTTGTGATTTGCTTTCAAACTTTTGACTAACTTAGTTCTTACACAACTCGATGTCCGCTTTGGTAAACAGGCGCAGTGTTGTGATTTGCTTTCAAACTTTGAATAACTTAGTTCTTACACAACTTATTCTTATCTGTGCTTTGCGGGGCATGTTGTGATTTGCTTTCAAACTTTTGACTAACTTAGTTCTTACACAACTTGAGTAGAAATTTAGAAAATACCCGCTCCGTTGTGATTTGCTTTCAAACTTTTGACTAACTTAGTTCTTACACAACCATCAGGCGCATTGGTAATAGCCTCGATAGGTTGTGATTTGCTTTCAAACTTTTGACTAACTTAGTTCTTACACAACTGCGGCCTTGTTGGCTTCAAATACCGGGGTGTTGTGATTTGCTTTCAAACTTTTGACTAACTTAGTTCTTACACAACCTGCCGTTAACCGGTCCCGAATGCCTTGTGGTTGTGATTTGCTTTCAAACTTTTGACTAACTTAGTTCTTACACAACGCACTGGCAGTTGTTACCGGTGCGATCGGAGTTGTGATTTGCTTTCAAACTTTTGACTAACTTAGTTCTTACACAACCAAAAGTCAACATCATGCAACAGCTTCAAAGTTGTGATTTGCTTTCAAACTTTTGACTAACTTAGTTCTTACACAACTTCATTGAATGCTTTCGCCACATCCCTGCTGTTGTGATTTGCTTTCAAACTTTTGACTAACTTAGTTCTTACACAACTTGCGGTGTTGGAATTATCAAACCATTGGTGTTGTGATTTGCTTTCAAACTTTTGACTAACTTAGTTCTTACACAACGCTGACTTTGGCGGCATTGTCGGTCATGCTGTTGTGATTTGCTTTCAAACTTTTGACTAACTTAGTTCTTACACAACCTAGCTGGGAAGTTGACGCATTGCCGCCAGGTTGTGATTTGCTTTCAAACTTTTGACTAACTTAGTTCTTACACAACCGAGATTACTGCAGTAGACACAACCGGCGGGTTGTGATTTGCTTTCAAACTTTTGACTAACTTAGTTCTTACACAACCATATACTTTTTTAGATAGTGCTAGTGTGTGTTGTGATTTGCTTTCAAACTTTTGACTAACTTAGTTCTTACACAACTTTTGTGCTTTTAATAGTGCTACTTGTGCTGGTTGTGATTTGCTTTCAAACTTTTGACTAACTTAGTTCTTACACAACTGGCTTTGTTATCGCCCGAACAGAGGATAGTTGTGATTTGCTTTCAAACTTTTGACTAACTTAGTTCTTACACAACCAATAATTTTTTGCTTCGCTGCATCGGCCAGTTGTGATTTGCTTTCAAACTTTTGACTAACTTAGTTCTTACACAACCAATAGCTTCCCAGCTATTCGGCAGCTGCAGTTGTGATTTGCTTTCAAACTTTTGACTAACTTAGTTCTTACACAACATCTACACAAACCCGCTTTGGACGAAATAGTTGTGATTTGCTTTCAAACTTTTGACTAACTTAGTTCTTACACAACTCGCTTTATCATCATCATCAAAGCTGTCCAGTTGTGATTTGCTTTCAAACTTTTGACTAACTTAGTTCTTACACAACGCGAAAAGAAATTTATCGGCGAAGTAATAGTTGTGATTTGCTTTCAAACTTTTGACTAACTTAGTTCTTACACAACTAATGTAACAGGAGCGATAATGTTATCAGTGTTGTGATTTGCTTTCAAACTTTTGACTAACTTAGTTCTTACACAACTGACAAAGATCGTACCGCAATTACCTGAACGTTGTGATTTGCTTTCAAACTTTTGACTAACTTAGTTCTTACACAACTTTTACTGTACCACCAGGAGATGCATAAGGTTGTGATTTGCTTTCAAACTTTTGACTAACTTAGTTCTTACACAACTTCTTTTTTAAATTCAAGATGAAAACCATAGTTGTGATTTGCTTTCAAACTTTTGACTAACTTAGTTCTTACACAACAACGAACTGATGCCAGTGTAGAAGTTACGGCGTTGTGATTTGCTTTCAAACTTTTGACTAACTTAGTTCTTACACAACGTATCTGTTGTGCAATTGCACGACTGGTTAGTTGTGATTTGCTTTCAAACTTTTGACTAACTTAGTTCTTACACAACTCCTCAGGTCAACCGAATTGTTGATGCACCGTTGTGATTTGCTTTCAAACTTTTGACTAACTTAGTTCTTACACAACTAAATATTGACAGGTTAAATGTTATGAAAGTTGTGATTTGCTTTCAAACTTTTGACTAACTTAGTTCTTACACAACTCCGCTTATTATGCAACGCCAATCCCAATAGTTGTGATTTGCTTTCAAACTTTTGACTAACTTAGTTCTTACACAACTGCTAATAAAGTATTCCAACCGATCTGTAAGTTGTGATTTGCTTTCAAACTTTTGACTAACTTAGTTCTTACACAACCTGGAATTCGAATTCGAATGTCAGCGTCCAGTTGTGATTTGCTTTCAAACTTTTGACTAACTTAGTTCTTACACAACCTTTGCTGGCCCATTGCAATTCCCCCCAGCGTTGTGATTTGCTTTCAAACTTTTGACTAACTTAGTTCTTACACAACCAATAAGTTTTTGTTGCGCATTGCCATTAAGTTGTGATTTGCTTTCAAACTTTTGACTAACTTAGTTCTTACACAACTGGTTGGGTTAAACAATGTACCGGCAACGGTTGTGATTTGCTTTCAAACTTTTGACTAACTTAGTTCTTACACAACTTAAAAAAGAGTTCCCCGGATTGTTTGATGTTGTGATTTGCTTTCAAACTTTTGACTAACTTAGTTCTTACACAACATCAGGCAGTGCACCGGCCTGACCCGATAGTTGTGATTTGCTTTCAAACTTTTGACTAACTTAGTTCTTACACAACCAACTACCTGCTTCCCTCCCCCGTACGCCAGTTGTGATTTGCTTTCAAACTTTTGACTAACTTAGTTCTTACACAACTAAAAGATTCATTAAGCACAAGGGTAACAGGTTGTGATTTGCTTTCAAACTTTTGACTAACTTAGTTCTTACACAACGGTGTGTTGTCCGGCATTTGTTTCTTCAATGTTGTGATTTGCTTTCAAACTTTTGACTAACTTAGTTCTTACACAACTTCAAAAAGTTCCGTTCTGTCCTTTGAGAGTTGTGATTTGCTTTCAAACTTTTGACTAACTTAGTTCTTACACAACTTATTAATCGTTACAAATAAGTTGGTATTGTTGTGATTTGCTTTCAAACTTTTGACTAACTTAGTTCTTACACAACGTATATGCCGCTTAACGTACGGGCTTATTTGTTGTGATTTGCTTTCAAACTTTTGACTAACTTAGTTCTTACACAACTGCTCCTTCAAATTTTAATGATGGCTGTGTGTTGTGATTTGCTTTCAAACTTTTGACTAACTTAGTTCTTACACAACCTGTTTTGGCAAGTATATTCGCTTCTTCAGGTTGTGATTTGCTTTCAAACTTTTGACTAACTTAGTTCTTACACAACTTTTACATAATCTTCGCCCCAAGGTGGCAGGTTGTGATTTGCTTTCAAACTTTTGACTAACTTAGTTCTTACACAACTTAAAGAGGCTCAAACCGGTACTGTAAAAGTTGTGATTTGCTTTCAAACTTTTGACTAACTTAGTTCTTACACAACTACCTTTTAAAAGATACGGGGCAATAGCTGGTTGTGATTTGCTTTCAAACTTTTGACTAACTTAGTTCTTACACAACTAGCAGCACCAAAGGCACCATACTTCGTAAGTTGTGATTTGCTTTCAAACTTTTGACTAACTTAGTTCTTACACAACTTACATGAAAAGGCGAACCGTTATCCAAGGGTTGTGATTTGCTTTCAAACTTTTGACTAACTTAGTTCTTACACAACAGGATTGGCTGAAACCCTTTCCTGTTGTGTATTTAAGTTAGTTTTTAGGATCAAAAATCTGTTTTTTGCCGCATTTTTTAATTCCTGGGTTAGTCATTAAAACATTTCTAACTGCTGTACGGGCGAAATGGTTTCTGTAAGCTTGTGTCCGTGAAATATCTCCATCATCCCAAATTGCTTGTCTGTGATGCACATTATGCCTACATGTCCCTTTTCAGGAAGTATCTTTTTTACCCTTTTTATGTGTACCTCTGCATTTTCTCGGCTGCTGCAATGGCGCATGTAGATAGAAAACTGGAACATCTGAAACCCATCTTTCATAATATTCTTACGGAAAAGGGCATAGATTTTACGCTCCTTTGGAGTTTCAGTAGGAAGATCGAAAAATACGAGTATCCACATAATACGATATGCGTTTAAGCGGTTATTCATTCTTCAGGTTAACTTTCCCTTCTATATAAATTCGGGGTATAAGATCTTTCGTTGGTTACCTTCAAAGCACTTTACCAAAGATGCAGTTGTTTTTTGTACAGCAACCATCAGCGGGCTTTTTTCATTATTGATTTTTACATCCATTGCCGGTATGTTCAATAGGTCTTTTTTCATCGTGGGCGTCAGCTCTAAAAAGTTACCATTGAGATTTACGATATTCAGCACTATTTTATCTACGAAAGGCCGGTAAGGTTCCATAATATCATCTGCAAGACAATAAGCATTATATTGGTTCTTATGAAAAATGCCAAGGGTAGGCAGCAATCCGCTAGCCACCAGGTTACGGGCTACAACAGCCCTTAATATGGCATACCCATAATTCAGTAAATTATTGGGCGGTACACCAAAACGTTCCCTTTTGAATTCAGGAAAAAGAGCAAAGATATTTTTCCAGTAATAAACAGCAGCTATTGCTTCATGATTTTCGCTGTCGCCACTCTTTACTTCGCTGCCCCAGTTACGCATATTTTTTACCGGTATTCTGCAGGTTTCCAATAAAGAAGCTTGGTTATTTATTTTGCAACTGATGGTTTGTTGCCAAAGTTGTTTCTTTAAAGGTACACTGGCTTCTATCTGTGCCTGGAATTTCTGGCTTTGTAGAGTATTACCATCAAGATTTAGGAGCATGCCAATAGGATGGTGACTGTTATCGCACGTAATAAAGGCTACATTATTCGACAACAGTTTGGTAATTAATGCCTGGGAGATAGTTATTTGCTGATGGTCCAAAATTAAAACACCTATATCTTCAATGGGTAAGGTTTTTAACTCGCCAGTTTCTTCACTTTGAAAAACGAGTTGTTCATCTTTTGTTTTAAGATAGGCAGGATTACCGAAGTATAGAGTACGTTTAATCATTGGTTAAAGAAGCCATTTAATTGTTCCATCACTATTTATTTTAAAATCATAATTCTCGACGACACAATTCAATTTATTAATTTTTAACTTAAGCCTTGGTTGATACCGAGTGATATCGAATGCAATTTCTTCTTCGCCAAGTTCAGAATCAGGTCTTGCTTCCAGATGGTTCTGTAGATATAAGTATCCCGTAGTTTGCTCATTAAATTTGTTCACTTTGAATATTCTCGAATTAATTGCAGCATTTGATAACCCTTTCAATTCTTCTTTATGTTGGATGAAGAAAATAACTCTGTCCCCATTTCTAATGATATATTTTAGAGGCAATTCGCTTTTACCCTTTTGAAGAACATTAAATTCTTTTTCCTTGAATAGATCTAAATAAGAAGTCAAATTCAAAAATGATTTTAATGCCGATATTTCAAAAAGGTTAATGATCCTGTCGGCTCGTTCAAGTTTTTTTTCTGTTTGTAATTCGTAGACTAAATAAAGGTAATTAGAATCATTTTGAACTAATACTGATTGTTTATGCAGATGTTTTGATACATGCGAATGTCTACGCAATTCAATCGCCTTTTCTTGTGATAAAAAACCAACGCCAGCTTTTACTCGGCATCGTATATGTCTAATTGATTTATTGTTGAAATCAACTGTTTCATTTATCTTTTTACCGTTTTCAATTTGTTCTTTAATGTGATTTTTTAGTACTTCATCCAGTATAATATCTTTATCAATATTTATTGCTTCAATAGCCTTTCGGACTACTATCCAAACTTCGTCCTGCTCATTCTTTTGTTTTAAAAGATATTTACCATTTTCTTTTATAGCAAATCCGTTTGAATTTCTTTCAGGGACTTTAACAGCGCCAAAAAAGGTTTCTTTATGCAATTGGCCTCGTATGCTATCTCCCTGTGTAACCAAAAATATTTTATTCCCTTCTTCATCCTTAATAAATTCGCCTTTCTCATCTTTTTTGAATACTACCTGACCTCTTTTTCTGACATTCCTTTTTGTTTCTGAAAGTGTTTGATCTTTTGTCACATGATTTATCAGAATAGTGTCTTCAATTTTTAAAACATGGGATATGTCAAAATGTAAATACGGGGTTTCTTGATACTTTCTCCGATTTTCTATAGCTTCGTAATACTTCCTTAAAATGTCTTCCCGTTTAGCTGATCCTGGAATTAGGGTAAGCACAGCAGCATCTTTAGCATGATGGCTGTGTTTGCTCCTGTCTTTTTTTTCGTCACCCATAATACCATAAATTTTTCTAAATTCAGCAGTAATGCTTCCTTTTTGAACGTCTACTTTAGTAAATAAACTTTTTAGATACGCCCTTGCATATTTGGTAATTATTTGGGTATCTACGAGCTGGCTATTTTTCCACCAATTAGGCAATTCAGTTAATGTAAAAGTCTGTACTTTTTTATCCCAATAATCAAAAGCAAACTGATCCAGGTGTCTTTGTTGTACGAGTTCATTCTTTCTTGCAATATCTCCTGAACGAATAGCCCCTTTGGTAGCAAGCTTATTCTTTTCGATCTTTTGTTTCAATGCAACTACTTTATCTTTCCATTTTTTTAAAGTAGGTTCAATTGAAGGATACCCATTTGCTTCTTGCGCATAATTTGCTAATTTCGTCGGCATTTGATTTTTCTTAATTGTCCTATTATATTCCGCATGGCAGATTGTTAGATTGGATAATGAATTGTCGAAAGACTGGCTTAGCGGTAAGGTATGTTCAAAGTCAAACGAGATGCCATCAAAGAGATCGGTAAGGTTTATGGTCTTGCCGGTGTAGATACATTGGCAATCCTGTTCTTTCCAAAGCCGATATTTATCTACATCCTCTTTTAAGGCCTTAATCGTTTTATACACCTCTTCGCCATTGTCTAATTGTTCCCACCAGAGACGAACCTTATCAATATTATCTGCATCGTTTTCATTAATATTGGGGTACTTTTCCTTTGCTACTCCAATAATTGCTTTTGCAAACTCTTTATTTTCATCCTCCCTGTACCGCTGATAAGTCTGTATTGCCCAACGCTTGTTTGCATCATTTAGCTCTCGGGCCATTTCAATTACAATCTTTGTTTCGATAGTTATTTTACCGACTTCCAAAAGATAGTTAATAAGCTTGCGTAATTCATACATCGTACGCATTGCCATAGGGTTTTTCCAACCCTTACTTGGCGGATTAGGATCTTCCAGCCAATTATTTTTTGCTTTGGGGTAAATATCAATATCCGAAGGGTGGTACATTTTCTTTAATCCACTCTCTGTCGCATTAAAGTTCTCGGTCAAAGTTTGTTTAATGGATTCATCCAAGCGAGGCAATTTATAATAGTCAATCTCAGGATTTTTATTTATGCCGGCGGATGCTTTTTCCTCTTTAAGCTGTTTACCAGATAAAAAGGTCAAATATTTATCTAATACAAATTCGGTATACCCATTTCTTTCACCATTAGATTTTTCATTCCAGTTACCTTCTCCAAAATAGTTGATTAATTTATGTATAACTTCAGCTTTGTAAGCATTTATTTCCTCTAAAGTGCCATTAAAGCCTTTTGCTCTATTCGTAGTTGCTTCTGCAAAATACGCCTGGATTAACCCGTTTACAATATTCAATTTCTCTTTTCTTGCATCAATGTTTTTTATTGTACCTGCAATGCTAGCAGTTATTGCAGCTTTGTTATCCTGAAAATATTCTTTTCCCAATACTTTTGAAAGGTTGGCAAATGATACCGCTTCTGAATAGAGAAAACCCTGCTGCAAAAAAGGGATGATTTTATCAATGGCACTTTTGCTTAATGACCCATATCCCTGGCTAATGGCGATATCCGCAAATGCTGCTGTCTTTTCTTCATCCCAACCTAATACTTCTTTACAGAAACTTGCTAACCCACTATCATCATCCTTGGTTTGCAGGTAATCGAAAAGCAAATGCCATATTTCTTCATAGTTTAATTTCTTTACTTTGACGATTGATCCATTGTATGTAATGTTATACGCTAATAACAGCCCTTCCCAATTGATACCAAAGCTGTTTTTATCTATGATAAATTTATCTTTCCATTCTTCATCAAATATGTTCATTAAGCCTGCAATAACCGGGCAAGTTGAAATAGAGGGCTTGTTTTTAAAATTAAATTCCCATTTCCCATTTTCAGAGAACCTATGTATGATCTCTTCAAAGGCCACACTGCCGCTATCATCTACCTTTCCTTTATTTTTTCCTCTTTCATATCTCCTAAAGAATAACTCCTCTAGTATTTGTTTTTTAAGGTGAATAGGAATAGGAGCAAAAGATTTTCTTGTGCCTGCTTCTCTCCATTGAATGTTATTTATAAATGCTAATGCTCTGAATTCTTCGAAAGCTGGGTGGCTTATTGGAATGCGTGTTTTCCCTTTTTCTAAAGTGCATTTCCCCACAAGCCCTTTTTGAGTCCGTAACGGACGGACAAAATAAATAGCATGGTATATTTTCTTTATTATTCCTTCTCCAATATCTTGCTTTTTACAAATGGCTTCAAATTCAGCAATATTCAAATCCCGTTGTATAACAGCATTGTTCCGAATTCTTTCCCTTCGTAATTCAGGATCAGGGTCTTGGCCTGATTGTACGTATAAATATATTTGTGATGGTTTCCAATCTGCTTTATTAGGATGAGTTTCCCGAAACTTTTTGAACAACTCATTATCACCGAAATTACTTTTCCCGTTTTTTCTACTTGTCTTAAACCCACGGCGTTGTGCCAAGTGATAAAAAGCCCTGCCGATTTTGTATGATCTCAACAAATCATCTTCATCTTTGTTTTCCAATAAATCAGAACGCAACGCATAGGTATTTGTGTAAGCCGGTTTGAGTTTTACATCAGCATCGCTCTCTTTTCCTATGTTTTCGAAATCCATAGCTAACCAAGCAATAAAGTCTGGCGAAGTGGGATAGGTCCTCCCTCTATTTTTTCCATCTTGCCAATTACCTATACTCCAAAGACGTAATTCTTCTTCAGTAATGGGGCACATATTATTTTTTGACAATTCTAATAAGGTAGCCCATTTCCGATAACGTTTGGCATTATACAAACGCCGTTTGCTTCTGTTCATTCTTCTTTCTGCCGCCAAAGAGAATTCTCCTGACTTCCCTTCTCCTACACCCTTTTTGAAAACGACAACTCCATAATCAACAATTTGATCATCCTTCTCGCTGTCAATATCTCTAATGGCCCAGCCGATTGAGTTTGTGCCTAAGTCTAATCCTAAAATAGTGGACATATAGATGCTTTATAGAATTTTATTAGTAATATTGTATTGCAAATCACAACAAGGCTATAAGCCGAAGATTTTCTTAAGCACCGCATAAAATGTGGTGCTTTATTTTTTATAGGTATATGGAAAGTGATTATTTATCACAATATAATAATTTTTAATTTAATAACACTTTACTTCTATTAATATTCCGGTAAAAGAGCCCTCAGCCAAAAGAAGCAAGGCCGTGTTGAAAGCTTTCAACACCGTAGCCTGGAGCGAGCCAGCAAAGACACAGGAATGAGGTACGAGTGTATGTGGCTGCGAGTGCCACTGGATGGCGTGTGCAGAGGCAATGACTGTAAGGAATGTGCACACACAGTGCGAGGCTGCCATTAGGCATACCAAAGGTATAGGCGTGGGTTTGTGACGGCAGCCCCAAACGCAGCCAGTGGCCGCCGGCTCGCATAATTATTGGAAACGGGTGGATGAAAAGTGACTGTGACTACACTCCCATACGAAGCGGGGCATGGTGAAGTGAGTATGTATAGCTTGTATGAATCAAGTGGAACGGGTGTGAGTAGGGTTGTGATCAGGAAGGCATTCCCTTGATGA
>Ga0193752_1003541_pt1 | contig 10726 bp, 8 predicted proteins | sample H1c1metaG_FD_144924 | JGI IMG/M metagenome (GOLD analysis project Ga0193752, IMG submission 144924) | Soil microbial communities from a riparian zone of the East river system, Colorado, United States - H1c1 | ecosystem: Environmental > Terrestrial > Soil > Riparian zone | place: USA: East River...
TAAAAACCGCGCTGTTTGAAACCCGCGTAGCGCCACCCGACTCACCTGCGTCCATTGAAACCCTTCAACCCCGTCGCACCGGCAGGAACCGGCTGTTGCGCAGCAGTCCCGCCGAAACCAGCGACACCAGCACGCCGACCGGGAAGATCTCCACGAAGGTCATCGGCAGGCGGAACATCGGGTCCGCGTACTGGACCTTGAACGCCTCCATGTCGGCGCCCAGCTTCGCCAGCGCCTCGGCGCTCGCGCCCTTCGCCTTCTCGCTTGCGATGATCGCCTTCGAATAGGAGGTGGCGAAATCCATGTGCGTCATCGCCTGCACCACTTCCCACGCGACCACGTAGAAGATCCCGGCGATGAAGCTGATTCCCAGCCCGACCCCGAACGCCGGCCAGAATCCGATCACCCCGCCCCGGTCCACGTCCCGGTGCCGCTTGATCCCCACGAACACCGTGCTCAGCGCAATCAGCATGGTCGTATAGCCGATCGCCATGCCGTACTTCAGCGGCGGCATCCCGGAGAACGCGGTGAAGGTAACGACCTCGAATCCGCCGACGACCAGGCCTGCGATCACGCCGTACTTCAGGATGGTCCGCAACATGGTGTGACTCCTCAGTAGTAGGTACGGCCGCCATTGACCGCGATCCGGCGCCGCCCGGCAATCGCCCGAACGGGTGATTTCGGCGTAGTCACCCCGAATACTCCGGCGTCAGGGCACGATCCCCAGCCCGCGTGCCCGGTGGATCGCCTCGGTGCGCCGCCTCGCGCCCAGCTTCTCGAACAGCCGCGCCACATGCGTCTTGACCGTGTTCGGCGAAACGTGGAGGTGCGCGGCGATCTCCTTGTTGGAGCGGCCTGCGGCCAGTTCTTGCAACACCTCCAGTTCGCGCTCGCTCAGGCCCAGCGCCGCCTGCGCCTTCGGGTTGCCGTCGAAGGCGACCGGCGCTGGCGCGGCGAAGACCCGCACGCCGAGGACGATGCCCAGCACCAGGAAGGCCGCCGCGACCAGGAACAGGTAGATGTCGCCCGAATGCATCCGCGCCAGGCGCTGGTAGTCGAGCCACTGCAGGGCCAGCATCCCCGCCGCCAGCAGCGCCCCGTAGCCGACCACCCGCTTCCACATCCCCGCCTCCGCTCGCCCCGCATGTGGTCATCTTAGCGCCGGCCCACAGGCGGCAAGAGGCCGCCCGGTTCGACACCGGGCGGCCTCTCAGGCTGTGTGATGTCACCACTCGCCGCGGGATGGTTCGACACCCAGCGGTACATGCCCATGATGTTCAACTTGTTCATCGTGTCAAAGCCGATCCATTTTTTTCGGCGAAAACCAATACATGGTGCGCCTGACCTTGTCTGGGATTGAGGCACGCCTGGACCCCGATGTATTTGTCAGAATCCACAGGTCGCGCATTATCCGAATCGATGCCGTGAAGGACTTCGAGCTGCTCGAATCTGGACAACTCATGCTGCGGCTAAGCAATAACATGCGAGTCGCAACCGGGCGTAGCTACCGCGATCACCTGCGTGCCGTTCTGGGATTTTCGTGATCCGTCTGTGAATAGGGAGCGAGGCATGGGATTGATGAGTGCGCTGCGAGCGCTGGGTGGGCTGTGCGTGCTGGCCTGCTGCGCATCCGCATCCGCGGCGGCCAAAGCGGCGCCGCACGCCGTAGACACCGCCATTGTTGGCGCACGCATCCTGGTCGCACCGGACGCCCCTGCGATCGAGCGCGGCGTGGTGCTGCTGCGCGGCGGACGCATCGAGGCTGTCGGCGCCGTGGGTACGGTGCGCGTACCGAAACGCGTGCGGGTGATTGACGCGCGCGGGCTGACGCTGGCGGCCGGGTTCTGGAACAGCCACGTGCACCTCATCGATCCGGTGCTGTTGCATGCGGGCACCGGTCCCGCCCCGCAGGCGGAGGCGGGCCTGCGGCAGCTGCTTACGCGCTGGGGCTTCAGCACCGCGTTCGAGCTGGCCGGCGCCCCCGGCAACACGCTCGCGCTGCGCCGGCGGATCGCGAGCGGCGAGCTGGACGGTCCGCTACTGCTGACGGTCGATGCGCCTTTCTATCCAAAGGGCGGAACCCCGGTGTACGTGCGCGACCTGTACGCGGACGGCAAGATTCCGAGTGCGGAAGTCACCGATCCTGTGCAGGCCGCGGACCGCGTCCGGCGCCAACTCGACGCCGGCGCCGACGGGGTCAAGCTGTTCAACGGTGAGATCGTCGGCGCGGTGGTCCCGATGGATCCTGCAGTCGCGCGCGTCTTGGTCGCAGCGGCGCATGCGCGCGGCAAGCGCGCGTTCGCGCATCCAGGCAACCTGCTTGGTTTGCGTATCGCGCGCGATGCCGGGGTCGACGTGCTTGCGCACACCACGCCCGCCGACGGGCCGTGGCCGGACGCACTGGCACACGACCTCGCAGCGCGTGCCATGGCGCTGATTCCGACCCTGAAATTGTTCGAGGTCGAACTGCGCAAGGACGGCGCGCCGGCGGCCGTGATCGAACGCTTCCGCGCGGCGTCCTCACAACAGGTCGCGGCGATGCGCGCGGCCGGCGGCACGATCCTGTTCGGCACCGATGGCGGCTACATCGCCGACACCGACACCACGCGTGAGTTCCAGTTGATGGCGCAGGCCGGCATGGACTGGCGTGCGATCCTCGCTTCTCTCACCACCGCACCGGCCGCGTTCTTCGGCTATGACACGCACAAGGGTCGAATCGCGACCGGAATGGACGCCGACCTGGTGCTGCTGGGCGGCGATCCGGCAAGCGATGTCGCCGCCTTCGCCGACGTGCGCGCGACGCTGCGCGGAGGCCGCATGCTGTACCTGGCCACCGCCGATGCTGGGCGCGTCCGTCCCCGCGAGGCGCCGGCGCCAGGCGGGGCGCAGCGCGCGATTACAGGGCCACGATGTTGTAGCCCGGGTTTCCCGGTTCGCGACCCTGAAGAAGATCGTCGGCTAGGCACTCCAACTGAGGACGCGCGTAAAGCGCGCCTTGGCAAGCGGGCTGAAGCGCTCTCTTCCGAACACGATCTTTCCTCCTGAGCGCGCAGCTTTCGAACAAATTCAATCTCACCAAGTTTGCCTCCTGCTTCGTCAAGCGAAATTTGCAGCGAAGGAACACAGACCGGAAAGCCCATGGTTATGTCGAGAACGATATCTATAAGCAGTTTATGCGCTGGATTGGGCATGCTGGCCCTCGGGCTCACGCTCGCGTGCGGGGTTTCTGCACAACCACGAGGTCGGCACACTCCGTTCGATGCCCTGATGATTTACAACGGCGATTGGGCGGTACGCGCCTTGCATCCCTGGAGTGGAGCCCCGCCCGGAGCCATTGACCGCCTGAAGAGTCAGTGCAGGCGTTTCACGCTGTACTTTGCGTGCCAGCAGACGGTGAATGGCAAGCCGCAAGTGCTGATCGTGTATACGATCAGCACCGGTCCCGGGCGATTCAACACGCGCACAATAGCCCCGAACGGCCTTGCGGGCGGCCGCGGTGATTTGACGATTGACGGCGATCGCTGGACGTACCTGGACAAGCCGTCTTCTGGGCTGACCGGGCCGTGGTCCCGCGTCGAGAACATAATTGTTGATCGGAATCATATTCGGTTCGAAGAATATGAATCGATCGACGAGGGTAAACACTGGACTCTGACAAACAGCGGAACTGAGGAACGGACCGACGCGACGAAGCGGCGATGACTCATCGTCTGTGTCCTTTTGTCAGCACGGCTAGATGCAAATTGACGAAGTGGCAGTGTCGCCACTTGATCTTCGCGTACGCGCTCGCATGAGGACGAGCAAAGTCCTCAGCAACGCTACAAGTGATCGACTTGCATTCGATTAAATTCAACCAGCGATGCCCGCTGTCGGCCAGAGCGGTCATTGCAGAGTGCAAAGGCGAACCGGATCGTCGTGGCAGATGCCGTTACTTTTGCTCCATCGCCCGGTGGCGATTTGTGCCATGGGTAACCCTCCTCATCGAGTTGAATGGCCGCAGTCGAACATTGCAGGTAGGTTCACTACAGGCGACCTTCTTGAATGAGGCGCTTTCTGATCAACAAGATGTTCGTCTCGCCATCGTGAAGCGCGTCCGGCGATGTGTGGACCGAGTAATAGCCGGTGACGAGCTCATGCTTGTGCGGTGCGGCCGAGCCGAGAACGAACTCGGTATCGCGCAGAGCCTCGAATTCTACCGAGTCGTTCGACGGCTCAAAAGCGACGAGATCGCCCTGCCGCAACCCGTCGGGCGCCCACATAAAACCTGACGCCATGGCGACCCACAGGATGGTGTGACCTTCTGGCGGCTCGTAGGTCCAACGTTCGCCGGCCTTTAGGCGCACGGCGAGATAGTTGATCGGCGAAGGGGACTCGATGGCACTAAATGCCGACCCGTAGCTGCCCAAGAGGACGCGCGCCGGGCCATCTTCCTGCACTTCTTCGGGGGCTTGGCAGATGCTTGCCGTCGGGCCCAATTCGAGTTCCGGCGGCAACGCGATCCATAGCTGGAAGCCGCGCGTCCGGCCTGCTTGGCCGATGCCGCCGCCGTGCCACATGCCGCGTCCCGCCTGCATCCATTCGACGCCGCCGGCCGGCAGTGATCCCCTGGCATCGTCCGGGTCGATATAGCTGACCGCGCCTTCAGCGACGTAAGTCAGGGTGGCGATACCCGAGTGTGGATGGAGGGCCCCGTCGAACGGCGGCCCCTCATGGTCGAAAAGATCGAGAAATACGAATGGCTTCAGAATCTCGCCGAAGTCGGATGGACTCATCAAGCGTGTCACGGGGCCATGCGTTCGGCCACGAGTCCGCTGCACGATCGCCCGCGTCTGACTCGGCAGTGGTGATCTGGCCAGGGCAAGGGTCACTGGGAATTCCCCATGGCACGCGCTGTCTTCAGGGCCGCGGTCCACCACAGCAGGTCATCGATCATCGCGCCGGCGGACCCCTCCAGTTCGGCCAGTCCGGCGTCGACGTCGCCGCCTTGGTAGTGAGCCCACAGGGTGGGAACGGGGATGTGGACCGATGAGCGAATCGGGGCGAGCTGAAGCTCGATCGCCGTTTCGCGGAGCTGCTGCACGCTGCGCGCGCCCATCGCGGAGCCATAGCTCACGAAGCCAGCCGCCTTGCGATTCCACTCGGAATAGACCCAGTCGAGTGCGTTCTTGAGCACTGCGGAGGGTCCATAGTTGTATTCGGGGGTGACGAAGACGAAGCCGTCGGACTGCGCGATCGCGGCGGTCCACCGCTGCACCACCTCGTCCTGGTATGGGGGGCGACCTGGCATGGCCGGCGTGAGTGGCTGATCGAAGAACGGCATCGGGAAGTCGCGAAGATCGAGCAGCCGCGCGTCGACGCCATCGCGCTTCTTCAAGTGCTGCAGAATCCAGTGCGCGGGCTTTTCCGAAAAACGACCCTCACGGGTGCTGCCGACGATGACGGAAATGATGGTCATGCTTTAATCCAGTATCAAATTGAGACCTGGACTAAAATAGGTACCGGTACTATGGTCTGCAAGAACGCACAGAACTGATACCAGGGCACACCGGGATGACCATCGAGATACCCGATACCAGCAGTGAGGATTGCCAGGCGCTCAGGTCCATCCTCGGACTGGTTGGCGACAAGTGGACTGTGCTGATCGTTGTCCTGCTCGGCGACGGACCGAAGCGTTTTAACGAGATCAAGCGCCTGGTCAGCGGCATTTCGCAGCGAATGCTCACGTTTACGCTGCGTGGGCTGGAGCGGGACGGGCTGGTGAAGCGGACGGTATTACCGACCAATCCGCCACGCGTGGATTACGAGCTGACGAAGCTCGGCAGCACTTTATGGCAGGCGGTGGAACCGCTCGGTTCGTGGGCGCAGGCACACGTGGGTGAGATCCTCGCATCGCGCAAACAGTTCGACGAGGCCGCTGCAAACTAACGTTCAATGCCCATACCCGGATATCGCATGGCCACGACTTATGTCCTCAATCGCTTAATAGCTATCGCGTTCAATTCGCAGCGATGGTGGTATTGCCAGAGTCCGCTTGACTAGAACGTCTGCTTCGGGTGGAAAGCAGACATTGGTCCGACGCCAACGACAGGCATCGGCCAGCACACTGGCGGCAGTCGATCAGACGACGGATTCCGGATCCTGTCTCGGCACCGTCGTCGGCGCGCGGCGCAGGGCGGCTTCCGTGTCGCGTTGCGCCTGCACGTCGAGTCCGGTGAGGAAAACGACCTGTCCGCCGATCGAAGCCGCGACCGGGATCCCATCGCGGAACACCACGCGCGAGCCGGGTATGCGCGGCACCTTGTCGCCGGGCAGCAGCGTGCCGAGCAGGTTGGCCGGATCGGATGCGGCGATCGCGATGAGGCGTCCATCCAACGGCTGGCGACGGATACGGCGCATCGCGGCGACGGCGTCGGGCAGCGCGAACTGTTCGCCGGGGAGGCCGGCGATGAAACGGCCACCACGGATCTCGCCGCGCGCTTCAAGGCGGTGATACACGCGGATCAGGTCGCGCCACGGCGGCAACCAAGCGGCTTCACGCTCGAGCAGGCGCCAGCAGACCACGCCGTAACGGCGCAGCAGCACGCGGGCGACGTGTTCGATGTCGTCGGGCGAACGCAATGCGCTGGACGCGGATGGCGATCGCACCAGGACCCAGCGGCCGGCGTCCTGGATGCCGAACAGCGCGACGCGGCGGCGGTGGCGCGACGCCGACTGGCTGCGCTTCGAAGCGGGCACCAGCAACGCGCGCAGGCCACCGAAGCTGTCGCAGTGGACACGGCCGCGCGTCACCAGTTCGGCCAGCGCGTCCTCGAGTTCGGTGCGCAGCAGGTGCACGCCATCGACGATCTCGTCGAAGAACGAGGCGCCATGGTCGGTGAGATGGTCGACCACGCGTTGTGCACGCGAGCCCAGCGTGGCGTCCTCTTCGGGCGTGGGCGCGAGCCGCGTCCACAGCGGCGCGGTGCGGCGCGGCAGTAGCAGGATCGGGGTCGAACGCAACGAGCCGGCGCGGCCGCCGCCATCGGTCGCATTGGGACGCAGGCGCGTCCACAGCACGCGGCCGGCGGTGCACAGATCGTCGAGCCAGGAGATCGCGTAGTCGCGCACGCGCGCCGACAGCAGTTCGGCCTCCCAGGTCGCGGCCGGTGCCTCGAAGCCCTCGAACTGCTGCAGCACGCCGGCGAGCGCTTCGGGACCACTGACGCGTGCGCCTTCGCTGAGGTGCTGCCATTCGAACAGGAAGCGCGCGAAGTCGCGCACCGGCACCGGCTCGATCTCGCGCCGCAGTTGCCCGAGCGTGTAACGATGGATGCGCGCGAGCAGGTGGCGTTCGCACCATTCGTCGTCGGCAGTGCCGGGGGTGAAGCGGCCCTGCATGACGTAGCCCTCGCCCTGCAGCGCGATGAGCGCCGTCTCGACCTCGCGCACGTCGAGCGCGAGTGCAGCGGCGAGCGTCGTCGCGGGCGTCGGGCCGAGCGCGGTCAGGCGTGAGCGCAGCAGTTCGCGCAGCGCGGATTCATGGGTCCATTCGACGCGCGCGTACTCGGCAGGTGCGGTGATCGCCGGTTCGCGTTTCGCTTCGGGATAAAGCGCCTGTAGTTGCGGCAGGGATTCGGCGGCGATCCACAACTGCGCAGTGGTCGCGTCGTGCGTGACGGACAACCGCGTCGCGCGGCCGTCGGCGGCCAGCACCTGCAGCCACGCATCCCAGCCTGCATTGCGCGTCGCTTCCGACGCGTCGAGCGCGCCGATCCCGGTCAATGCCTCGTGCATCTCGTCGGCGTTGCGCGCTTCCGGCCATGCCTCCTCGCGCACGGACTCGATCGCCGCAGGATCGAGTCGGCCCATGTCCTGCGGCGACTCGGGATCGGCATAGCGCCGCGACTGCACCGCCTGGGTGCGGCGTTCCTCGAGCGGCGCATCGTCGAGGAAGGAATACGGGCGCGCATTGAGCGCCTCGGCGGCGAGCGGCGACGGCGACGGCAGGTCGCGCGCGACGACCTCGATCGCACCCGATTCCAGCCCGCGCAGCACGGCCAGCCAGCCATCGGTGTCCATCGCCTCGTGCAGGCAGTCGTCGAGGGTCTGCGCGACCAGCGGATGGTCGGGGATCTCGCGTTCGCCGACGATGTTCTCCAGGCACGCGACCTGGTCGGGGAACACCGTCGCCAGCAGGTCCTCGGATTTCATCCGCTGCAGTTGCGGCGGCACCTTCTTGCCGCCGACGAAGCGCGGCAGCGCCAGCGCGGTGGTCGCGTTCCAGCGCCAGCGCACGCCGAACAGCGGCGCATCGAGCAACGCCTGCACCAGCACGTCCTGCGCCGACGACGAATGCAGGTAGCGCGAAACTTCTTCCAGCGGAAAGCTGTGGCTGGTCGACAGCGACAGCACGATCGCGTCCTCGGTCGCCGCTGCCTGCAGTTCGAAGTTGAACTTGCGGCAGAAGCGCTTGCGCAGCGCCAGGCCCCAGGCGCGGTTGAGGCGGCTGCCGTACGGCGTGTGGATGACCAGCTGGGTGCCGCCGGATTCGTCGAAGAAGCGCTCGAGCACGATGCGCGACTGGGTCGGCTGCGCGCCGAGCGCGGCCTGCGTGCGCGCGACGTAGTCGACGATCTGTTGCGCGGCTTCGGGGGCGATGCCGACGTCTTCGACCAGCCATGTCACGGCGTCGGCGTGCGCCGTTGATGGGAGCGGCGGAAGCCGCGATTGCGACATCGCCGCGTCGCGGCTTCCGCCGCTCCTACAAACAGCGGGGTCCAGGCGCGCGGCGACTTCCTCGCGCAGGCGCGAGACGCCGCGCGACAGTTCGTCGGTGCGCCCCGGCGCCTCGCCGAGCCAGAACGGAATGTTCGGCGGCTGGCCCTTCGCGTCTTCCACGCGCACGCGGCCCGGTTCCACGCGCAGGATGCGGTAGCTGGCGTTGCCGAGCTGGAACACGTCGCCGGACAGGCTTTCGACCGCGAAGTCCTCGTTGACCGTGCCGATGTTGTGCGACTCCGGCTCGAGGACCACCGCGTAGTCGCCGGTGTCGGGAATCGTGCCGCCCGACATCAATGCGGTCATGCGCGCGCCGCGGCGTTCGCGCAGGCGATGATGCACGGCGTCGCGATGCACGTAGCCGGCGCGCGGGCCGCGCCTCGTGGTGAACCCCTCGGCGAGCATCTTCACGATGGCGTCGAAATCGTCGCGCGACAGCCGTGCGTAGGGCCATGCACGGCGCACCAGCGCGAACAATCCATCCTCGTCCCACTCGCGGCTGGCGGTCTCGGCGACCAGCTGCTGTGCGAGCACGTCGAGTGGCGCTTCGGGAATCCGCAGCGCATCGAGTTCGCCGCGACGCACGCAATCGAGCAGCGCCGCGCATTCGACCAGTTCGTCGCGGCTCTGCGGGAACAGCCGCGCCTTCGGCACGCCGCCGACGGCATGCCCGGAACGACCGGCCCGCTGCAGGAAGGTCGCGATCGAACGCGGCGAACCGAGCTGCACGACCAGGTCGACGTCGCCGATGTCCAGCCCCAGTTCCAGCGACGCGGTCGCGACCAGCACCTTCAGCTCGCCGCGTTTCAGGCGCTGTTCCGCATCCAGCCGCAGCTCGCGCGCGAGGCTGCCGTGGTGCGCGGCGACGACGTCCTTGCCGAGGCGCTCGCCGAGGTGGCGCGCGGCGCGTTCGGCCATGCGCCGGGTGTTGGTGAACACCAGCGTGGTGCGGTGCATGCGCACCAGTTCGGCGACGCGTTCGTAGACCTGTTCCCACTGGTCGTTGGACATCACCGCGCTGAGCGGCGTGGGCGGAACGTCCAGTGCGAGGTCGCGCTGCTTGCCGTAGCCGATGTCCACGATCTCGCAATCGGCCACGTCGTCGACGGTGCCGCTGGCGCCGACGAGGAAACGCGCGACATCCTCGATCGGCTTCTGCGTCGCCGACAACCCGATGCGCGTGAGCTTCGCCGGCACCAATGCCTGCAATCGTTCCAGCGACAGCGCCAGGTGGCTGCCGCGCTTGCTGCCGGCGACGGCGTGGATCTCGTCGACGATCACGGTGCGCACCGTCGACAACATGTTGCGGCCGGAGGCCGAACCCAGCAGCACGTACAGCGATTCGGGCGTGGTCACCAGCACGTGCGGCGGCTTGCGCAAGGCCTGCTGGCGCTCCTTCGCCGGCGTGTCGCCGGTGCGCACGGCGGTGCGGATGTCCACGTCCGGCAGGCCCATCGCTTCGAGCTGCGCACGGATGCCGGCCAGCGGCGCCTCGAGGTTCAGGTGGATGTCGTTCGACAATGCCTTGAGCGGCGAGACATAGACCAAGACGGTTTCGTCGGGCAGGCCTTCCGGCTGCAGTCCCTGTCGCACCAGTGCGTCCAGTGCGGCGAGGAACGCCGTCAGTGTCTTGCCCGATCCGGTCGGCGCCGCTACCAGCGTGTCGCGGCCGGCACGGATCGCCGGCCACGCGGCGCGTTGCGCCGGGGTGGCCTCGGCGAAGGTCTGCCGGAACCAGCCGGCGACGGCAGGATGGAAATCTTGCAGCGGCATGGTGGGGACGTTAGCGGATGCGATGGAAAGAAGACGCTAAACGGCGGCGTCCTATCAATCTGGGGGCGCGCGTCGGGAAAGCCATGGATCGCACATGAATGCCCCACTGATGTGGGAGCGACGGCAGTCGCGACAGCCTACCAAGGCTGCAGGAAGTCGCGACTCCCGTCGCTCCCACAAGGGCAGCCGTCTCGAG
>Ga0193752_1003542_pt1 | contig 10720 bp, 8 predicted proteins | sample H1c1metaG_FD_144924 | JGI IMG/M metagenome (GOLD analysis project Ga0193752, IMG submission 144924) | Soil microbial communities from a riparian zone of the East river system, Colorado, United States - H1c1 | ecosystem: Environmental > Terrestrial > Soil > Riparian zone | place: USA: East River...
TCCTCTGCGAAGCGCGGGCCCACGGTGTCCGAGAGGAGCACGCGCGCGTTGGCCTCGGGGAACGACTCGTTGATCTGCGTGACGACGCGGTTGCTGAGCTCGGTCACGTCGCCCGTGTCGGCCGTCCGCATGAGGAGCTGCGTCGGGGCGCCGAACTGCTTGACCTCCGGCGCGTCCTCGAGCACGGGCTCGAGAGCCGATCGGAAGTCGACGGTGCTGATGGGCTGCGCCGTCTCGATCACGAACTCGGTGCCGCCGCGAAAGTCGATGCCCGTCGCCACGCCCCGGAAGAGGAGCGAGACGAGGCCGAGCACGAGGATGATGGTGGAGAACCAGAAGGCGTACTTCTGGGCGCCGACGATGTCGTAGTTGGCGTTGGGAAAAATCCGCATGGTAGGGTATGGCTACCGGCTTGAACGGGGCGCCCCGAGACGGGGCCGCCCGCTCAACCGAAGGCGATGGAGCGGTTGCGGCCGACGCCGAGGAGACTGAGAAGCGTGCGCGTGACGATGATGCCCGAGAAGAGCGACGCCACGATGCCCGCCATGAGCGTGACCGCGAAGCCCTGGATGGGGCCCACGCCGAACGAGTACATGATCACGCCGATGAGGAACGTGGTGATGTTGCCGTCGGCGATGGCGCTGAACGCCTTGGAGAACCCGCCCTCGATGGCCGAGGCGAGCGTCTTCCCGGAGTCCAGCTCCTCGCGGATGCGCTCGTAAATCAGCACGTTCGCGTCGACGCCCATGCCGATGGAGAGCACGAGACCGGCGATGCCGGGCAGCGTGAGCACGGCGCCGAAGGCGGCGAGGATGCCGAGGATGAACACCACGGCGAGCGCGAGCGACACGCACGCGATGACGCCGGCCGTCCGGTAGATCACCACCATCATCCCGCCCACGAGCAGGTACGCGATCAGCAGCGCCAGCGCGCCCGAGCGGATCGACTCCGCGCCGAGGCTCGGGCCGACCGTCCGCTCCTGCACGATGTTGACCGGGGCCGGGAGCGCGCCCGACTTCAGCACCGTCACGATGTCCTCCTGCTCCTCGCGCGAGACGCCCGTGATGGACGTGCGCCCGCCCGAGATCCGCTCCGTGATCGTCGGCCACGTGTAGACCACGTTGTCGAGCACGACGGCGACCTGCTTGTTCACGTTCGCGCCTGTGCCCAGCGCTGACCGCCCTCGGCGTTCATCGTGAGCGAGACCTCCGGGGAGTTGTCGTAGGGGTCGAAGTTGGGCGCGGCGTCCGTCAGCACGTCACCCCCCAGCTCCGTCCGGCTGTTCACCCCGAGGAGGTAGTACACCGGCTCCTCGCTCCCGCTCGCGGCGGCCGACGCCCGCGCCGTGTAGAGCAGCACGAGGTCCGGCGGGATCATCCCGCGCACGGCCGGCTGGGCGAGCATCCGGCGCACGGCCGACGTGTCGCGCTCCTGCACCATCGCGAAGATCACGCCCTCGCCGCGCTGCGCCATCTCGGTGAAGTCGCGGCCCTCAGCCGCCGCCGGGGTGGCGGCGGGCCGCTCCGGCGCCGCGAGGTCGCGCACGCCCGAAGCGGCCGAGTCGCCGCCCGAGGCCGCCGAGTCGGTGCCCGTGCCCGCGGCCGAGTCGCCGGCCGCCGCGGTGGTGTCCTCCCGCTCGGCCGCGCTGTCGGCGGGCGCCTCCTGCCCGGCGAAGTAGGCGAACACGCGCTCCGCCGACGCCTGGAGCGCGACGGGCTCCGCCATCAGGCGGAACTCCAGCCGCGCCGTGCCGCGGAGCAGGTCGCGCACGCGCTGCGGGTCGTCCACGCCCGGCAGCTCGACCGAGAGCCGGCTGGAGCCCTGCTTCTGGATCAGCGGCTCAGAGACGCCGAAGCGGTCGATGCGCTTCCGGATGATCTCGACGGCGCGGTCGAGCGCCTCCTGCTCCTGCGTCTGGAGGTAGTCGCGCACCTCGTTGTTGCTGCTGCGGACGGTGATGCCCGCGTCGCGGTTGCGGAAGTAGCGCGAGAGCCGCGTGCCCGGCTGCTCGGCCTCCATAGCCGCCACGAAGAGGTCCACGAAGCCCCGACGGCTCGTGCGCGCCTCCTGGCGGGCGCTGGCGATGGCGCTGTCGAACACCTCGTCGGTGCGACCCTCGGCGAGTTCACGGAGGAGGGCGTCCACGCCCACCTCGATCGTGACGTGCATGCCGCCCTGAAGGTCGAGCCCGAGGTTGAGGGCGCGCGCGCGCGTGTCGACCACCTCCTCGTAGTGCTCGTCGAGGTAGGCCTGCCGCGCCTCCGGGGTCATGGCCGTGAGCTGCTGCTGCTGCCGGTAGGCCTTGACCGTCGGGAAGAGGTAGTAGAGGGAGATCCCCAGGAACGCCACGATGGCGAAGATCTTAAGCCTGTTGCCTGACATGGAAAGGGGGGTTCGGTAACTGTACAGAGTGCCCCGGGCGGTCCCGACCGGCACACCGCGCCGGAAGGACCGCGTATGGCGCGGCAGACGCCGGCCGTCACGGGGACAGGAGGGCTCGCCGACCGGCGAGCAGACGATGAGGGCGCCGGGGCGCCGGGGCCATGCCCTGCAGGCAGGCCCGTGAACCGCTAGGGCCCGAGCGGCTGGACGCCCGGCCACACCACGCGCGGCGGGCGCGCGGCCGGGGGCGCGTCGGGCCGCACGGCCCCGACGACCCGGAGGCCGGAGGCCGCCGCCAGGGCGGGCGCGAGGCTCGCCGCGGCCGGGGGGCCGAGGTGCGGCACCGGCGACGTGGCGACGAGCACCGCCGTCGTGCCGTGCTCCAGGCGGAGCGCCTGGAAGAGCCGACCGAACAGCGTCTCTAGGAGCGCGTCGCGGGCGGGCGACCGGGTGCCGTCCACCAGCAGCCGCGTCACCTCCCGGGCGAAGTCGTCGGCCGTGGAGGTCTGGGCCGCCGCCGTGCGGAGGGCCCGCTCGACGCGCGCGGCGTCGGCGTCGGCCAGCAGCGCCGCGAGGCGGGCCTCGTCGTCTACCCGCGCCTGCGCCGCGCGCACCGGGCCCGCCACGCCCAGCGCCAGCCCCAGCAGGAGGGCCGGGGCGACGAGACGGGAGGTCAGGGAGCGACGGAGGAGGCCGAGCACGCGGGGGCCGCAGGACGGAATGCGAGACGTGGAAGCTACGGGGATTCCCCGAGGGTCGGCAATGCTCCATTCGCTCCACTCGGTCGACTTGGCCGGAACTCCCCCCCGCGTTCACACTCGGCGCCCCCGTCGGCGGCCCCGTCCCCCCACCCTGCAACCCCCGCCCGCCCGCCGACGTGCCAGCGCCCTAGCCTCTCCTCCCCTCTCGCCCATGCGCGCCCTCTCCCTCCTCCTCGCCCTCACCGTCGCCGCCTGCTCCAATGGCGGTCAGGCGCAGCGGGAGCGCGGCGACGCCACGCCGCCCCCGATGACAACCGCTCAGATGGCGGCGGCCCTCGACACCGACGGCGAGGTGCTGCACGCCTTCATCACCGGCAGCGGCGGCGAGATCCACACCAGCGAGCCCTTCGTGGGCCGCTTCCAGCGCGCCGAGGTCCGCGAGTTCGCGCAGGAGATGGTCACGGTCCACGTCGCCACCATCGAGCGCGCGCTGGAGCTGGGCGTGGAGCCCGAGAACAACCCCGTCAGCGTCCGCATGGAGGACACGGCCGCGATGGAAGCGGAGCGCCTGGACGTCCTGTCGGGCGCCGCCCTCGACGCCGCCTACCTCGCCTCGCAGGTGCAGATGCACACCGAGATGCTGAGCCTGCTCGACAACGTGCTCATCCCCAACGCCGACGCCGCCCGCCTCCGCTCGATGCTTCAGGAGTCGCGCCTCGCCGTCGCCGCGCACCTGGAGCACGCCCAGCACTTGATGAGGTAGGGCTTGGGTCTTGGGTCTTTGGACTTTGGGAAAGCCTCTAGGAACCGGATGTATTTACAAAGTCCGAAGCCCTACTGCTGCACCTCAAACACCAGCGTCGGCACGTAGAGTCGTGACTCGTGCCCGATGAGCCGGAGGAGCGACGGGTAGGCCGACGCCTCGGCCGTCACGCGGCGGAGGAGCACCTCCTGCTCGACCGTCAGCCGGCCGGGCTCGGCTGTGTACGTGCCCGTCACCTCGCCGAACCGGTTCCGCTCCTGGATGTTCTCGGGCGTCGTCGTGAGCGTCCAGCCTTCCGGGTAGCGGAGCGTGATCCGCTTGTGGCGCACCTCGTCGTTGTAGATGCGGATGGGGCTCCGCCGCTCCGCCGGGTCCTCCTCGAACGCGCTCATCGCCGCGGGCGAGAGGAGGCCGCCGGTCTGGAAGATCACCTCCTCCGGCGTCACCGTCACGAGGTGGTCGATGGTGTAGGTGAGCCGGATCACGAGCGGCTGCGCGCTGTCCAGCTCATGCTCGACCGCGTACGTGAAGCCCTGCACGTCGCCCTCGCTGTAGGTGAGCAGGTCGCGGAACGCCTCCTCGCGCTCCTCCTCGCTCGCGTCGCGGAGCGACTGCCGCACCGACCACGCCGCACCGCCGTGCAGCACGCGCTCTTCCTCGACGTGCAGCACGCCGTCCTCGTCGATCTCGATGTCGTAGGCGTCCTCAACGTTGGAGACGGCCTGCGCCGGGCGCGGGAGTTGGACGAAGCCCTGGAACCCGTCGGCGTTGACGCGGAGCGCCGTGCCGCCGCCGAACTCCTCCGGGAAGTAGTCCACCGGGAGCCCGCGGAGGTACGGGAAGACCACCCGGAGTTCGCCGTCCATCCGCACGCCGACGGCCGGGATGGGGAGCTGCGCGCCGGTGACGAACGCACGGTCGAAGTACCCCTCCGTGGCGGGGTGGATCATCAGGTACTCGGCGTCGAGCCCGCTGCTGACGAGCATCGCCTGCGTAAGCCCGGTGATGAACAGCGGGTCGCCGCGCCGGGCGTCGAGCACCTCGGCGAAGCTGTCGCCGCCCTCCCCCATCTCGATGTTCTCCTGCACCCACGTCACGATGGCCGCGAGGCGCGTGGAGTCGGGCGCGCTCTCCTCGATGATGCGCCCGGCCTGCCGCGCGGCCGGGTCGCCGAAGATGGAGCCGCGCCGGAAGGCGTAGCGCGCGAACCCCTGCCCCAGCTCCTCCCACGACGTGGGCGCGTGGTACTCCACGCCGCTGGTCTCGACGCCCGTCACCAGGATCTCCAGGTAGCGGCCCTGCTCCTTGAAGTGCGGGGCGTACGCCTCGTCGGGCACCGGCGAGACGTTGGTGAGGTCCACCTGCACGAGGAGGTTGCCCGGCAGCGTCGTTCGGTCCACGAGGTAGGGCGGGAAGACCCCCTGCCCGATCGCCTTCACCTGCAGCCCCCACCCCTCCGGGTAGACGAGCCGCACGAGCAGGGAGTCGACGGGGTAGGTGCGCTGGAGGGGGATGTCCTCGTAGAGCGGCGGGGTGTCGTTGTCCGTCGCCCGCATGCGCGTGCGGAAGCGCTCCTCGATGAGGCTGCCGCGCTCGATGCCGGGGTAGGCGATGCGGTACTCCCACCCGCCGTCCTCGTCGCGCTCCCGGACGAAGTCCTGCACGCCGAACGTCCGCACCGTCCCGTCGGGCGAGGTGACGCGCGAGAACACGCCCTCCAGCGTGCCCCCCTGCTCCACGCCGAAGGTGAGCGTCGACACCCACTCCTCCTCGGGGTCAAGCACGACGTACTGGTGGAACCGGTCGCGCACGTATTCCCACCGGTCCAGCCGGGGCTCGAATACGTGCTCGCGGGTGTCCTGAAGCCGGATGAACACCGCGTCGGCGTCCGGGTAGCGCGCGTCGTACTGGTCGAGGGTGGCGGGCCGGACGGGCGGCAGCGACTCGACGGGATCGGCCGTGAGCGCCGAGCGGTTATAGTGGGCGGTCGCACACCCGCCGAGCACCAGCACGGCGAGCAGAGGGAGAGCACGAAGCAGGGTACCGGAGGGCATGGATCGGGTCGGTGTCGGTCAGGAGTCGGGGCAGCGGTCGGCGGTCCGCCGTCGGCGGTCAGTTATCGGTGGCGACGCGGAAGACGAACATGTCGCGCCGCGCGCCGAGGTAGGCGCGGGCGAAGGCGAGGTAGGCGTCGCGGTCCGCCCCGGCGAAGTGGCGCCCGCGCTGGCCGAGCCGGTAGTCCAGCCGCACCCGCCCGTCCTCGGACATCGCCGCGGCGGCCGTGAACCGGGCGGGGTCCCCCTCCGCGCCGTGGGCGACGGCCGCGGGCTCGAACGTGAACCCGCCCGCGTCGAGGTCGAGCGCCAGGCGCGCGTTGGGCCTGTCGTCCGTCCAGATCGGCAGCGTGTCCTCCGCCCGCTCCGCCGCCTCGGCGGGCACGCCGCGGAAGGGGGTGTGGGGGAGGTAGCGCCGCGTCGGCGAGGCGACGACGAACTCGGAGAGGTCGGCCGTGGCCGTGAACGTCGCCGCCCGGCCGCTGTCGGCCACGAGCGCGAAGTCGTCCAGCGCGATCCGGTAGAGCGCCGCGTTGGCGACGGCGGCGAGGGCGTTGCGGACGTCCGTCACGCTGCCGCGGGCCTGCGCCGCCCGGTAGGCCGCCAGCGAACTGCCGCGCAGCGTCAGCGTGGCCGTGCCGTCGGCCGGCTGGGCCAGCGCCGCACGCACGTGGAGGTCGAACTCGGGCGCCGCCGCCGGGTCGGGCAGGCGCAGGGGCTCCGCCCCGTCCTCCCCGAGCCGGAGCGCCACGGACGACACGTCCCCTGTCGGCAGGTCGCCGAAGGGCATGTAGCGGTGCGTGGGGTCGAAGTACGTGCGGCTCCCGTCGGCGTCGGTGAAGGCGCAGATCGCGTGGTCGAACAGCGTCACCTGCGGGCCGTCGAACTCCGGCGCGGGCCGTGTGCTCACGAGCACCACGTCCACCCGAAGCCCGAGCGAGCGCGCCAGCGCCGCGACGAGGAACGCGCGGTCCTTGCAGTCGCCGTAGTGGCGGTCCAGCACGATGGCCGGGGCGCGCGGCACGAACGCCCCCTCGGCCCGCTCGTCGGCGATGTAGCGGACGTTCCCGCGGACGTAGTCGTGCAGGGCCGCCACGGTGGCCGCGGGGGTCTCGCCCTGGAGCGACGCCGCCAGCGCGGCCACTTCCGGCACGCCCTCCCCCGCCAACCCCCGCGTGATCCCGCGGTACCACGCCGCGAAACTGTCCGCGTCCGACAGCGTGATGCCGCCGCCGAGGCCGTCGATCCGCAGCCGCACGGCCGCGTGCATCCCGTTGTAGGGGAACAGCGGCAGCGACGGCGCCTCGTCCCGCGCCCCGATGGTGAGCCCCGACCGCCCAGCCCGCTCGTGTGTCTCGACGGCACCGACCGGCCCGCGCGGCTCGAACAGCTCGAACCCGACGGCCACATCGCCCGGATGCTCCACCCGCACCTCGTAGCCCCCCAGCCGCCCGCGCGCCTCGACGTAGAGCACGGGGGCGTAGGCCACGTCGATGAACCGGCGGCTGTAGCGGTACTCGATGACGCTGCCGGGCGAGGGCACCGTCGGCAGTTCGGCCACCTGGTAGCGGACGCCGGAGAGGAAGATGTCTTCAAACTCGGCCCGCTCCGTGCGGATGGCATCGCCGGGGAAGGCGCGCCCGTCGATCCGCGCCGTGAACCCTTCCAGCGGCGCGTAGAACGGCATCGACACCACGAACACCCCGGCCCGCTCCGGCTGCTCGGTGCCGACCGTCACGCGCACGACCACCTCCTCCGAGAGCGCGTAGCGCGCCCCCGACCGGGAGAGGTGGAACGTGTGCTGTTCCGTCCAGACGTTCGGCGTCGCCTGGGCGACGGCTCCGAACAGGGCACACCACAGGGCGACAGCGGCGGCTCGCACCGCGCCTCGGGATACGTACGGCATCAGTAACGGGGGCTGGTGCCGCACCCGCAGCGGCACCGGAAGCTAGGGCAGCCTCCCGTTCCTTTTTTCCTTACACACTCCGATTTGACACTTTGCACACATCGGGAAGCGCCCGAGGGTCTTGGATCTTTGGACTTTGATCTTTGGAAATACAGAAACCGTGTGGCGAAGCACCAGCCGTCCCCGTCTTGTCATCCTGAGCGGAGGGCGGCGAAGCCGACCGGAGTCGAAGAACCGTAGGTCCGCTTGCGGAATCTCCGGCTTGCGAGGCGCTGGAAGCATCCTGAGATCCTTCGACTACGCCTTCGACTACGCCTTCGACTACGCCTTCGGCTCCGCTCAGGATGACAACCTGAAGGGGATTCGACTTCCCCAAACGGGCTCACTATGGCCCCCGTCTCGTGCAGGGCGCCACTCCGCATTCCCAAAGTCCCAAGATCCAAGATCCAAGCCCTGCCTTCGCATTCCCAAATTCCAAAGACCCAAGCCCGAAGACCCTCAGTACGTCTGGTGGTCCGGCTTCTCGACGAAGGCGCGGAACTGTGCCTGCGCTTCCTCGGCCATGAACCCGCCCTCCACCTCCAGCGTCGCCCCGCCCAGCCGCTTCATCGTGTCGTTCGAGATCGACAGCTCGCGGAAGCCCGCGCCGTCGGCGTCGGCGATGGCGGCGCCGTAGACGATGCGGTCGCAGTGGGCCCAGTGGATCGCCGCGAAGCACATGGGGCACGGCTCCGTGGTGGAGTAGATGGTGCACCCCGCGAGGTCGTGCGTGCCGAGCGCCTTCGCCGCGGCGCGCAGCGCCGTCACCTCGGCATGCGCCGTCGGGTCGCACGTCTGGAGTACGACGTTGTGCTCGGCCGCGACGACCGCGCCGTCCTTCACGACGACGGCGCCGAAGGGGCTGCCGCCGCCGTCCATCCCCTCCTGCGCCTTCTCCAGCGCGAGGCGCATGTAGCGCGCGTCGGCCGCGCGATCCGTCCCGTGGTCGATCCCCTCCATCAGTTCTCCAGGCTGAACGTGACGACGACGGCGGCGCGGACCTCGCTGGTCCCGGCCGAGTAGGCGCCGGGCATGGGCGGGCTCATCGACATCTCCGCGCGGGTGTACATGGCCGGAACGGGAGGCGTCGTGCCCTGCTCGTGGACCTCCACGACGCCGCCGAGGCGCCCACCGGCCGCCGTGGCGAGTTGCTGGGCCTTCTCGCGGGCGCGGTCGAAGGCCTCCTCCAGCGCCTGGTCCTCGTAGCGGTCGGGGTCCTGGAGCGTGTACATGAGCCCGTCGAGCCGGTTCGCGCCTTCGGCGACGGCCGTGGCGACCAGTTGCGGCACGAGGCGGAGGTCGTCCACCGTCACCGCCACGATGCGGGTCGCGGTGTACCCGTCGCGGCGGCCCCCCTCCACCCAGCGCTCGCCGAGGCTGAGCGCCTCGATCTCGATCTGACGGTCGGCAATGCCGAGCCGGCGGACGGCCGTGAGCACCCGCTGCACGTCCTCCTCGTGGGCGCCCAGCGTCCCTTCGGCGGTGGGCTCGTCGGTCTGGACGCCGATCCGCACGACGGCGCGGTCCGGCGCGGCCTCAACGAGGGCGTCACCCGAGACGGTGATCGTGCGCGGAGCCTGGGGCGGGGACTGCGCCAGCGCGGCGGGTGCGAGCGCGAGGGCCGTAAGTAAAAGAAGGAAGCGCATGGGGAGGGTTAGGGATGCAGGCGGCCGATGAGACGGGGGAACGGCGCAGTCTCGCGAATATGCGGGAGGCCGCACACCCACGCGACCGTGCGCTCCAGCCCCAGCCCGAACCCGCTGTGCGGCACGGAGCCGAACCGGCGGAGGTCGAGGTACCACTCGAACACCGACTCGGGCAGTTCGTGCTTCGCGATCTGGCTCCTGAGGAACTCCAGATCGGTGGCGCGCTCGCCGCCCCCGATGATCTCGCCGTAGCCCTCCGGCGCCAGCACGTCGATCCCGAGCGCGAGCCGGTCGTCCTCGGGGTCGCGCTTCATGTAGAACGCCTTCACCTCGTGGGGGTAGCGGTGGACGATGATGGGGGTGTCGAAGTGCTTCGTCAGCACCGTCTCGTCCGAGCCCCCGAAGTCGCCGCCCCACTCGAAGCTCTCGGCCGAGGCGCGCCACTGCGGGAGGTTGCGCAGCCCCTCCTCGATCCGCTCCAGATGCCCGCCGATCTCGATCTCGCGGGCGTCGATCCGCCGCTTCTCGCCTTTTTTGGCTTGCCCGTAGGCCGCTTTGTTGGTTTCACGTTCGCCCTCGAGCGCCGCCTGCTCCTCCTTCAGCCGCGCCTCCTCCTCGTCCAGCATCCGCAGGCTCTTCTCGCTCTTGAGCAGTTCGACGGCCTCCGTGTAGGAGACGCGCGGGAACGGCCCCTTCACGCGCTCCAGCGCCGCCACATCGCGGCCCATCGCCTCCAGTTCGACGCGGCACTCGCGCAGCACGTCCTCCACGATGCGCAGGAGCAGCCCTTCGGCGACCTCCATGTTCATGTCGAGGTCGTAGAACGCCATCTCCGGCTCGATCATCCAGAACTCCGTGAGGTGGCGGCGGGTCTTGCTCTGCTCGGCGCGGAACGTCGGGCCGAAGGTGTAGATCTTCCCGAACGCCATCGCCATCGCCTCGCCGTGGAGCTGGCCGCTCTGCGTGAGGTAGGCCTTCTTGTCGAAGTAGTCCAGCTCGAACAGCGTGCTCGTGCCCTCAACGGCGTTGCCGGTGAGGATGGGGGCGTCCATCTGGAGGAAGCCGCGCTCCTGGAAGAAGCTGTGGATGCTCCAGATGATCCGGTTGCGCACGCGCAGGATGGCCCACTGCCGCCGGCTGCGGAGCCAGAGGTGCCGGTGGTCCATCAGGAACTCCACGCCGTGAGACTTGGGCGTGATGGGGTACGGCTCGGCGAGCGAGATCAGCAC
>Ga0193752_1003543_pt1 | contig 10718 bp, 9 predicted proteins | sample H1c1metaG_FD_144924 | JGI IMG/M metagenome (GOLD analysis project Ga0193752, IMG submission 144924) | Soil microbial communities from a riparian zone of the East river system, Colorado, United States - H1c1 | ecosystem: Environmental > Terrestrial > Soil > Riparian zone | place: USA: East River...
TCGAAGCCGACGAATACATGTTGCAAATCCATACGTTACTCGCCGAAGTTCTACCCGCTCTAGAGCGGTCGCTGGCCGCTGCGGCAGCGAAGGGCGTACCCCCACTCGACAAGGCCGCGGAGCAACTCGTCCTCGCGGGCGGCAAGCGCGTCCGGCCTCTGACGACGTTACTGGTGACGCGCGCCTGCGGCGGTGACGCAGCTCGAGCGATACCTCTCGCGGCATCCGTCGAGCTGATTCACTCCGCGACACTCCTCCACGACGACGTGATCGACGAAGGCGAGGAACGCCGCGGTCGGCCCGCAAGTCGCGTGTTGTGGGGAAACTTGGTGTCCGTGCTGTCGGGCGATCTGCTGCTCACCTCCGCGCTCGAGCTCGTGCACGAAAGCGGAGTGCCTGGTGCATTGGCCGATACGCTCGCGACGATGCAGCGCCTGATCGCGGGCGAAGTCGCGCAGCTCAAGGCTCGTGGCCGACTCGATCTGGGGATCGACGGCTATCTCGAAATCGTACGGGGCAAGACTGCATCGCTGTTTGCCAACGCATGTCGCGCCGGCGCTCGCACTGCCGGCGCAGATCTGGAAGTCATCGATGGGCTGGGGCGCTTTGGTGAGCGCGTCGGCATCGCGTTTCAAATCGTAGACGACGTGCTCGATCTCGAGGGCATCCCGCACGAAGTCGGCAAGCGTCTCGGACATGACCTGGCCGAGGGAAAGACGACGCTGCCACTCGCACTCGCGCTGGAACACGATGCGGCGACTTTGCGCCCGCTGCTGATCACCGCACGAGCGGGGGATACAATGTCGGCAGCACGCGTCTCGCAAGCGCCGTCGGTGCGGCGCGCGTGCGGCGAAGCACGCGACTTCGCGTTACGTGAAACCGAGCTTGGTTTGAAGGAGCTGTTCGTGTTGCCGCCGACCGTCGAACGAGAGCTGCTGACCCAACTGGTTCGAGGTTTGATCCAGCGCCGCGCTTAGTAGCAGGCCGCCGCTCTGAGCGGCGAGACACCCAGGGATGTGCATGTCCGAACGCGAGCCGGAATCGGATGACCCCAGCGAGCTCGAAACTCCGGGCGGCGAGCTCTGGCAAAGTGAGCGCATCGTCAGCGACGCGATCGGCCGGCTCATGGTCCTGTGGGGTTTCAAGCGCAACATGGGCCGGGTTTGGACGCTCTTGTACTTGAGCGACGAACCGCTCACTGCGCACGTGCTGCGCGAGCGCTTACAACTTTCGGCCGGCGCGATCTCGATGACGTTGAGCGAGTTGGCGCGCTGGGGCGTCGTGCGGAAGGTGTTTCAGCAGGGCGATCGGCACGACTACTTCGAAGCCGAGAGCAGCTTGTGGAAGATGATCTCGCGCGTGCTCCGGGAGCGGGAACGCGCGGAAGTGGTGCTCGCGATCGAAGCACTCGAGGACGCGTTGTCCGCGTTGAAGCGGCGCGACGACGACCCACAGTTGCCGCGTGCTCAAGTGCAGAGCGACCGCATCACGCAGCTCCTCGAGCTCGCCAAGCTCGGTCGCAGCATGCTCGACGCGGTGATCGACAACGCACGCCTCGACGCGAGCTGGCTACCGCGCTTCCGGCTCGGCCGCCGTCCTTAGAGACAGACGCCGCCAAAACACGACTCACCTGCTTCGCAGACGCGGCCACACCGACCGCAATGCTGCTTGTTGGTCGTCACGTTGACGCACGTGCCGGCGCAATAGGTCGTGTTGTTGTTTGTCATGCCCTGGCACATGTAACGATCTTGCATCATCGCGATCGTTGCACAGGTTGCGCGTCCCATGAGCTGGTCTAGCAACAGCTGGCTGACGCACTGATCTTCGCATGCGACGAAACCCGCATCGCACTCGGGCTTGCAGCTGGCGGCTGCACAGACCGGATGGCTTCGCGAGGCCGTCGGCGGACAGGTCGTACCACACGTCCCGCAGTTCATCCGGTCGGTTTGCAGATCGACGCATGCGCTGCCGCAAGCAGAGAGCCCGGGGTTGCACTGCGTCGCGCACGCGCCGGCAGCACAAACCGGTGACGCGTTCGTCGCGGCAGGACACGCGTTGCCGCACATTCCACAGTTCATCACATCGGTCTTGGGATCGACGCAGCTGTGACTGCACTCGATCGAACCCGCAGGACACAGCTTCAGACACGTTCCACCGGCGCACTGCTCATCGGCTGGGCACGCGACACCACACGCGCCGCAGTGCCGCGCGTCGGTCGCGGTGCGCACGCACGCGCCACTGCAGTCTGCGAAACCCGCATTGCACGTCGAGCTGCAGATTCCTTCCGCACACGTGACATCGCCGTTTTGTGCGGCCGGGCAGCTGAACGTGCAGCTTCCGCAGTGTTGAGGATCGTCGTTCAACCGATAGCAGCCGTCGCCGCAGCGGGTGTAGCCCACGTCGCAGACGATTTCGCACGCGCCGGCGGTACAGACCGCACGGCCGTTGTCGTTTCCGGTACAGCGCTGGCCGCACGCGCCGCAGTTGTCCGCGTCTTTCGTGACGTCGACGCAGGCTCCGTTGCAAGCCATGCCCTCACTACAGCTCGCCGGTGAGGTCGGCGTCGGAAGTGTGATGCCCCCGCCCGCCTCGGGGCTTCCTGCGTCCGGGGCCGGTTCCTGCGGGTCGTCGCGCGACGATGCTCGCACGCAGACTTGGTCTTCCGAGCACACCCACCCCGGCAAACATTCACCGTTCCTCGTGCACTCTTTCCGCTCGAGGCTCGCGTCGACTGAGGAGTCACAGGCGAGAGCGAACACACTCGCGAACACCCACCAAGCCGCAATTCGCATCACGGACGTGGGTGCAGGCATCAAAACCGCCCCTGATAGACGGCGCTACAACCGGTCGGTGCACATGCGACCGTCGCGCCTTCAGGGTTCGGTTCACTTCGTTCGCGCTGCGCCGCGAGCACGAGGAGTACGCCGCCCGCAGCTGCAAGCACGCCGGCGGTGACCGCGAACACGCGTGCGACCGTCTGCTGCGTGTGCATCGTGTCGAGCGTGTCTTTGAATGCGATTTGCTGGCGCTGCTGGCGAGCTCGACTCTCGCTCTGGCTGCGCATCAGCTCGAAAGCGACCGCCGTGCCGAGCGTGAGAACACTGCCGCCGAGCGCGCCAAACCCGACCGACCGCATGATGGTCGTCACGTCGTCGTGCTTCTTGAGCGGGGCTTCGGCGCTTGCGAGCGCAGCCGGATCTGCAGTTGGAGCTGCGGCCGTTTCGGCCGGTGGTTCGGTCGCGGGCTGCGGCGCGGCGGGGGCAGGTGTTGGAGCGGGTGCCGCGGCCGGCGCGGGAGTGGCGCTTGCGACCGCACCCGGACGCAAGGGTACCAAGGTCGTCATTACGTTCAGCGGCTGCTGCGGCGACAGTTCGAAGTCCAAGCCAGCTGATTCGTAGCCGTCCCGATGAAATTCCAGATGATGCGGACCCGGCGATAGATCGACGTAGATCGGCGTCGTGCCGAGCGCCTTCGTGTCGATTATCACCGTGGCGCCGGCGGGTACGGAGCTGACGCTGATCTGTTGCACGCCTCTTTCAGCGAGCTGCGTCGCAAGCACCGCGACGCGTGCCTGCACCTGTGCGCGGTCCGGGGCCCGCGGTGCGCGCACGAAGTACTCGCGGTAGGACGCGAGCGCGCGGGACGAGTCGTTCAACTGTTCATACGTCTTGCCGAGCGCGAGCTGCAGCGCCGGCGTCGGCTGCAGCCGATCGGCGGCGAGGAAACTCTGCACCGCATCGGCGTAACGGCCTTCTGAGTAGGCGCGGTCTGCCTTGTCGAGGTGTCCGCGGACCGTTTGCGGTTCGTTGGCTGCGCTAGTCGGCGCGGGCCGCTGCTGCGCACTGGCGGTGACGCTGAATAGCGCGACGCTCAGCGCGGCGCCGATACAGAGGTTGCGTAGATGCATGAGAACCTCATCAAGCTAAGTTCACGACGTACCCCGTCGGGGTTCCTCGTGCACGCGACGCGTGACCGTTCGCGCCGGGGTGGCGGAACCGCCCGTCGAACACGGATTGCTGTCGCCCGAGTGACAGTGAATCCATGCCGCGCAAGCGCGGCTCCGTTGCAATGACACGCTCGAAAGTGACGACTTTGACCCGAATCGCCGTCGTCAATCCGCTTATGCAAGATCACGCACCACCGGTCAACTCACCGGGTTCGGGCGCTGCGCACTCGGCGTTCGCAGCCGTGGCGAACTGCAGACAGCGCGGTTTGTGACCGCCTTTTCGCTTTCACCGCGCACGTCACGCGCGACGTCGTAGTCGGCCGTGCCGCTGAGTTCGACAGGCGGTTTGCCGCTAACGGCTGCGCTCCCCAATGAGGGGTGGAGCCGTGCTGAAGCTACGAGCGGCGTCTGTAAAAACGACGCAAAATTCAGAAAGATGTGGGTGGGCCGGCGTCTCAAGTCTGGGTAATGTTTGTGGTTTCTGGCCGGACCCCGGCGACCGCGATGTCCACGGCTTGCGACGGGACATTCCTTCCTTATATTGGACAGACCATGATTGAACGCATCACCCCAGAACAAGCTCAGCAGCTCATCGGGACGGGCGCCGTCGATGTGGTCGATGTGCGCGATCTCCCCGAGTGGATGTCTGGGCACATTCCAGCCGCGCGGCACGTCTCACTCACGCGTCTGCGGACAGGCGTCAAAGCGCTTTTGCCGCGCGACAACGTGATCTTCGTCTGTGCGGCCGGCAATCGCAGCAACATGGCGGCCCAACTCGCGATCGCCGCAGGTTTGACGAAGGTCTACAACTTGGATGGCGGCACGAAGGCCTGGAAAAAGGCCGGTTTCGAGCTGGTACGGCCGGCGCAAAACCAACAGCGCGCGAGCTAAACAGCCCCTATGGAAACGGGGGAGGCGCGATCGCTTCCGGCGTCGAGCCGTCCAGCCCTATGCCCCCGTCGATCGGCGCCTTGTAGCCGACCAACGTTTGGGTCGCGTCGGGCTTTGTCAGCCTCACGACGATCCGCGTGTCCGCAAACGTGTGGGCTCTCGTCTGCACAGGCAAATAGCCCATCGCCTTTACGACGACGTCGAGCGGACCACTGTCACGCGGACGCACGATGACTAACGGCGCCTTCGGCGTGATCACACCCAGCCGCGTCTTGCCCCAACTCACCGTCGCGTTCGTGGACGGGTTGGTCGTAAACGTAATCTGCGCCGTGGTCTTCGGCGGCTCGGGTGGCGGCGTCGCCGGAGGGGCCGCAGCTGTCGCGGTGCCTTCCGGCGGAGTCCCTGCAGCTGCCGGCGGCGCCTGAGTCGTGGGCGGCGTTGCCGGCGGCAACGCCGACGCGTGCAAGAACCAACCGAGCAACGCGAGCAGCACGCCGACGCCGACAACTCCGCCGACCTGAACCCTCGGATTCGCGATCAAGCTCCTCCAATCCGGCATGTTCACATCCCACCTGCCTTCGCTTCGGGGCTGTTCGGTGCAGGCGGCGGCGGCCCTGGGTACAACTCGTTCGGCTTCGGGATGTAACCGATGATCGGCTTCTTCTGCGGGCCCTTGATGTCGCCTTCGAGAACGTTCACTGGCAGCGGCGGATCCAAGTAATACGCGTATCCGCGCGACGGCAGGCGAATGTCGTAGACCTTGTCCTTCTGCAAGAACTGCCGCGTGAAGTTGAGCGGCTGATCGCCCGCGACCGACTTCGTGCGATGCGCGAGGATGAACGAATACAAACGAATCGCGATGTGATTCGGCAGCCGGTGGCAGCCGTGTGAGAAGCCATTGGCGCTGTAGATCGAGAGGTAGTCCGACGACCCGTGCGCGCGAACGCCGTTGTCCCAGTCCGGCCGCCCGTTCTGACCCGGCGTCACGAAATACCCCGCGACCAAACCGTACGCGGATAAGTAACCCGGGCCGAGCTCGTCGTAGTTGACGAGCTTCATGAAGCTACCGTTGACCGTCTTGCCTTTCACGAGGCTTCGAACCGGAGTCGACGTCGGCGCGATCCAAACCGGCCCCGACACGATCTGCCGGATCACGCGCGGCCCGACATCCGACATCTTGTAGCGGTAGTACTCGTACCCATCCGACGCTTGTTCGGCACGCCAACCGCCGATCGTCGTGCGCCAGCGCGCGAGCGCGAACCGCTGGCCGTTGTAGTTCGCGAACAGCGTCAGGCTCGGATAACGCTTGCGCCCGTGCTGCTCGAAGTTGCCGTTGCTGTCGAACGGCAAGTCGTACCAGACATCCCCGCGATCGACGACGATCGAGAGATCCATCATGTCCGCGTAGTACTCCGGCAGCGCCGGCAGCTTCACTGCCGCTCGCAGCGTCTTGAAGTCTTCCGCCGGATGCTTCTTGAAGAATGCGACTGCGGCCGCTGTGTCGGTCAGCCCGAGCTGCTTGATCGCCTCTTGCCCGTATTCGTCGACCAAGTTGCGGACGGGGAACTTCGACTGCGCGCTCACGGTGCCGTCTTCGATCACACCTGCCGCCGACACGATGCGTTCGCGCAACGCGCGCACCAAGCCGTCGTAGTCGTTGTCGAGCAGCGGCCGCGCGAGCGCATCCACGGTCTTACGCCGTAGATAGTTCGCCTCGTAGATCATGTGCTTCTGCTGGAAGCTGCGGACTGCGAGCCGCATCGGGTCGTCGTACACGCCCTTCGCGTGTTTGCTCGTCGGCTTGAGCAGGCCTTCACAGGCGAGCCGCTTTTCGACCGCCGAGATCGCGAGCTTCTCTTTCGCGCGCTTGTCGATCAGCCCGAGCTTCGCCGCGTATTGCGAGTCGACCGTCGCGAGGTCTTGAATCGTCGCGAGCTTGCGCTTCTTCCGCTCGGTCTCGAGCTCTTTCGCGAAGCGCGACAGCTTCAGCTCGTCGCGCTTCATGTCCTGCGGCGCGACGTACGACACCGTCTCGACCGATTCGAGTTGCTCGACGCTGTCCTGGTCGTGACACGGCTGCGATTCGTCTTGAACGAAACGTTCGCGCAACACCGACAGCGAAGGAAACACGCCGTACAGCTCGAGATAGTTCTTCTCGTGCGGCTCGAGTGGCTCACCGTCGTTGTCGAGCTGGTCATTCGCGAGACCGACGAACACGCGGCGATAGCGATTCGGTAAGAGCACGCCGTCCGGCCCGTGCTCTTCCTTGAAGATGGTCGGCGTCCAGTCGTCGCGCAGATCGACGATCGTGTAGCCGACCGACTCGACCGCCTTCGCATCCACCCAGCGCTCCGCGCCGTTCACCATCAACAGCGCGCGGCTCTCCGGCGCCAGATCGTTTCGCGCGCGCGTGGCCTCCGCCTCGCTCATCGCCGGGACCGGCTTCGGATGCGCACCTGGTGTGCTCTTGCCACCCGGGGTCACCGCCTCGGGATGCGTTGGTGTGGCACCCGTCGGCAAGCTTTCCGAGCGATGGCAGCCGCCAGCGACGGCCAGAGCTAGGCAGCAGAGCGCGCGCGCGGCGCTTGTGTAAGACGACGTCATAAGAACTCGAAATGCACTGTCCCGGTCGCCCCCGCGACCTGTCAACGTCTTTCGTGGCACGCTTCCCGGGCAGGGCGCATGGCACTCAAGTACGGACATTATCTTCAGCTCGGGCCACTTCTCAATGCGCAACGGCCACTCTCGGAAGGGCCGGAGCACGATGAGCTGCTGTTCATCGTCATTCATCAGGTCTACGAGCTCTGGTTCAAGCAGATCCTGCACGAGACAGCGCGGCTCCAGGCGTTGCTCGAGGCCGGCGAAACGCACCACGCGCTCGCGACTTTGAAGCGAATTTTGACCATCTTGAAGACGCTCGTCGCGCAGGTGGACATCCTCGAGACGATGACGCCGATGTCGTTCAACTCGTTTCGCAGCCGGCTCGATACGGCGAGCGGATTCGAGTCGGTGCAGTTCCGCCAAGTGGAGTTCGCATTGGGCCATAAGCGCGAATCGGCGCTCCACCACTATCCGGACGGCTCGGCGGAGCGCGCGACGCTCGCGGCGGCACTCGAGGCGCGCACGGTTTGGGATTCGTTTGCACGATACCTCGAAGGCCACGGATTTGCGGTGCCGGACGAGGTGTCGAAGCGAGACGTTCGGGAGTCGATCGCAGCGTCGGAGGCGATGCAAGACGTGCTGCTCTCGGTGTATCGGCAAGACGCGCTGATCAGCCAGTTGTGCGAGCGATTGGTCGATCTCGACGAAGGCATTCAGGAGTGGCGCTATCGGCACGTGAAGATGGTCGAGCGCGTGATCGGCACGAAGACCGGATCGGGAGGCTCGAGCGGCGCTGAATATCTCCGCAGCACGTTGTTCCGCCCGCTGTTTCCTGACTTGTGGGCGATCCGGGTGAAGCTCTGATGATCCGCAGTGCGGCCGAGCTCGCGCAAACGCCGAACCCGCTCGCGGCGCACTACACGCGGTTTCGAGTGAGCGAGCGGTTGCTTCTGACCGGGCATTCGCATCAAGCGTGGCCCGACTGCGCCGAGCGGGGCCAACAACGCGCCTTCGAGGACGCGGCAGAGCTCGTCGATGCGAAGTGGGAGCGCGCGGCCGAACGTGCGGATCGGGTGCGGGCCGGGTTTGCACGGTTGCTCGATACGTCTCCAGACCTCGTCTCGCTCGGTTCGAACACGCACGAGCTCGTCGTGCGCTGGCTGTCGGCGCTCCCGCTGCGGGCGCGGCCGTGTGTCGTGACGAGCGATGCGGAGTTTCACAGCGCGCGACGCCAGCTGCAGCGGCTCGAAGAGGAGGGCGTTCGAGTCGTGCGTGTCGCGGCGCATCCAGCAGCGACCGTGGGTGAGCGCATGGCCGAGGTCGTCGACGACTGCGTCGCCGCCGTGATCGTGTCGACCGTGTTCTTCGACTCGGGCCAACGCGCCGGCGGGCTGCGCGAGCTCGCCCGCAGCTGCGAGCGGCATGGCACGGCGCTGCTCTTGGATGTGTATCATCAGCTCAGCGTCGTTCCGTTTTCGTTGCAGGCCGAAGGGCTCGAGTCCGCCTTCGTGACCGGCGGTGGCTACAAGTACTGCCAGCTCGGCGAAGGAAACTGCTTTCTCGCTTCGCCTCGCGCCTGTGAGCTGCGGCCGGTGATCACGGGTTGGTTTGCCGAGTTCGAGGCACTCGAAGCGGAACGCGCCGGTGGCGTGACGTACGGTCCGCTGAATGTGCGCTTCGCCGGCGCGACGTACGATCCGGCGAGCCACTATCGCGCTGCCGAGGTCTTCGACTTTTTCGCACGGATCGGCCTCACGCCCGAGCTGCTGCGCGAAGTTAGTCAGCACCAGGTCGGTTTGCTCCGCGACGCGATCGATGCGCTCGGTTTGCCTGCCAGCGTGTTGACGCGGGCAGATGTGCCTCTGCCGCAGCTCGCAGGCTTTCTGGCGCTGACCTCGCCGCGCGCGGGAGACATTCAGCGCGAGCTCGGACGCCGCGGTGTGTTAACGGACGTGCGCGGCCAAGTGCTGCGGCTCGGCCCAGCGCCGTACCTCAGCGATGCGCAGCTGCGTGAATCAGTCGCGATCCTCGGGGAAATCGTGCGCTCGCTCGGCTGAGTCGTTTTCAGCGCGCGATCGCCATCGCTTGATCGGCGGCCTCTTGCTTGCGCTCTAAGCGAGTCGCTGTTTACTGCGTAGGCCCGTACACGCGGTCGCGGATTTGCTCGGCAGCTTCCAGCATGCCGAGGCCGGGATCTTCCATCGATAGACCCGGCAATCCGACCACCGCACCCGGCGTCTTGCATGCACGCAGCTGATCGAGCCCGCTCGTGCGACACAGGATCTCGACCGACGCATCGGTCGTCACGACCACCTCTGGATCGAGCGCAAAGACTTGCTCTGGATCGTAGTGCGGCCAATCGCTGAAGCTCTCGGCGGCGACGTCGATCAAGCCCGCGGCCGTGAGCACGTCGTGATAACTCGTGCGTGCAGCACCCCCGAAGAGCTGGCCGCCGTACGCGCTCACGTAAAGCGCGCGCTTGCGGCGCTGGCGTGGCACGTCCGCGGCGACGGCGCGCATGCGACGCTGAAAGTTCTCCGCGAGCCGTAGGCCGCGCGCGCGATCACCGAGCAGAAGCGCGACGGTTTCGAGATTCGGCACTAGAGTCGCGATCCCGCGCATTTCTCCGAGGTTGAAGACCTCGATGCCCGCGTCGCGCAATCGAGCGAGCTCGGCGGGCGCGCCGAAATGGTTCAGGATCAGGAGATCGACGCGATGTTTGCGAAGGAGCTCGACGTCGGCGGCACTCTGAATCTCGAGCCGAGCGCCGTACTCGAACCCGCGGTCGACATTTTCTCGGCCGTAGTGCGTCAACGCGACGACGCGCTCCGGTTCGGCGAGTGCCAAAAGGATCTCGTCGGCGACGATGCTTCCGGATGCGATGCGGCGGTAGTCGCGCAACAAAACGACGTGCCCACCTGCATCGGCGACGCCGCGTTGCCCGTTCGGAAGTGAGATGACACGGACGGTTTCTCCGGCCCCGAGCATGCCCGCGGCAGCCATGGGCGGCGCAGGCTCACGACCCACAATCGCGACGAGCACGACGCCCGTGAGCACGATCGCGAGCCACGCAACTTTTGCGAGCGTGGCTTCGGTCATCGCGGCTCTCCGTCGAGCGCGTAGCCGAGGCCTGCACGCTCGAACATCCGCACGCCGTAGACCCGCGCGATGTGCTCGGCGGACAAGACCTCCGAGACCGGTCCAAAACTCACGCTTTTGCCCTCTGAAAGCAGGAGCGCTGCGTCGGCGTGGCGGAGCGCGTCGTCCAGGCCGTGCAACA
>Ga0193752_1003544_pt1 | contig 10717 bp, 8 predicted proteins | sample H1c1metaG_FD_144924 | JGI IMG/M metagenome (GOLD analysis project Ga0193752, IMG submission 144924) | Soil microbial communities from a riparian zone of the East river system, Colorado, United States - H1c1 | ecosystem: Environmental > Terrestrial > Soil > Riparian zone | place: USA: East River...
CCGGCCACGCCGCCCGCCGCGCAGCCTGCACCCGCCGCTCCTCCGGCCGCCGCGCCCACGGCGCCTGCTGAGCCCGCACCGGCACCCGCGCCGCCGCCGCCGTCCTACGCGCCGCCGCCGAATCAGCCCGAGCAGCCGCCGCCTCCGCCGCCGCAATACGCGCCGCTCGGCACCCCGGAGCCGGAGATTCAGAAGGGCGATTGGGATCCGTGGGCGCACGTTCGCCAGCGCCGCCACGATGGCTTCTTTCTACGCCTCGCGATCGGCGTGGGCGGCGGCGTCGTCGGCGGCGACGATCACATTACCGACGGTACCGAGACCAGCGTGTCCGGCTTAGGCCTCGCGACCGACATCGCGATCGGTGGTGCGATCGTCGAGAACCTGATCCTGCACGCCGACATCTACCAAGTGACGCTGTTCAACCCGACGGTGCACGTCGACGACGAGGAGATCGGCGATGCCGACGAGGTCGGCGATCTGCAGGGCGTCGGTCAAGACGTGCGCGTCGCCGGTCTCGGCATCGGCGTGACGTACTTCTTCATGCCGATAAACCTCTACCTCTCGGGCTCGATCGGCCTAGGCCAAGCGGTGTTCGAAGGCGATCACGGCGATACCGAAGGCAGTGATCTCGGCCTCGGCTTCAACGCGATGATCGGCAAAGAGTGGTGGGTCGGCGCGGACTGGGGCATCGGCGTGGCCGGCCAGCTGGTCGTGATCAGCGCTGAGGACGAGGTCCTCGGCAACATCAACGGCCTCACCGCCGGCCTCTTGTTCAGCGCGACCTACAACTAGAACGCATTCCAAGCTCAAGCGTGAGCGAAGCGAACCTCGTGAAGGGGTGGGGCCCCGACGGCTTCGCCGGCGGGGCGGGGGAACGGCGACGTTCCTTCGGTAACAGCAGATTCGCCCCACAAGGTTGCCGCTTGCAAAAGTGGGCGGCGTGAATTGGTATGCGGGGGCCTTATGCCTCCCAAAGCACCTGCTTACGTCCTGCTCGCCGCCGCGCTGATCGGGCTGTGGTTCTCGTCGGTCTCGACGTACGACTTCGCCGCGCACCTCGATCGGCAGGTGCACGGCATCCACTGCTCCTTCTTGCCCGGCATCAGCGCCCCTGAGGTCGGCGGCAGCGGCTGCCAGGTCACGCTGATGAGCCCGTACTCGTCGGTCGCACGCCAGAGCGTGTGGGGCGGCATTCCGATCTCGTTGCCGGCGATGAGCGTGTTCGCCTTCCTGGCGTTTTGGGCGGTCTCGCTGCTCGCGCGCGATCGCGTCTCGGATCCCCGCGCCGCCGGCTTCACGCTGCTCGCGACGTCGCTGCCGCTGATCGCTTCGCTGGTGATGGGCTACGTGTCGATCGTCTCGCTCGACACGTTCTGCAAGCAGTGCATCGGGATCTATACCGCCAGCATCCTGGCCTTCGGCGCAGCGCTGGTGATGTTCCTGCGTGCGCGCAATGAGCCGCGACCGGACAGCGAGCTGATGGCGTGGCCGGCGCTCGGAATCGCGTTCATCGTCGGCGTTCTCGCGGTGGCCGTGCCGCTCGTCGCGTACGCGTCGGGCGCACCGGAATTCGACAAGTACGTGGGCACGTGCGGTCAGCTCGTGTCGCCCGCCGATCCGAACAACGTGCTCGTGCCGCTCGGCGCGCCGGCTGGTTCGAACGGAACGGCCGCTACTACGATGATCGAGGTGCTCGATCCGCTGTGCCCGTCATGCCGCGGCTTCGAGGAGCGGTTCGCGAAGATCGACGCGGCGGAAGAGATCACGCGCAAGGCGCTGCTCTTCCCGCTCGACAACGCCTGCAACTGGATGGTGAACGAAGCGATCCATCCGGGCGCGTGCGCAGTCAGCGAAGCCGTGATGTGCGCCGGTGGCGAAGCCGAGACCGTGCTGCATTGGGCGTTCGAGCACCAAGAGGAGATCACCACCGCCGAGCGCGCCAAGGCGGGCGCGGCTGCCAGCATGGTCGGCCAAGCGTTCCCCGCCGTCGCGCGCTGCGTGGGCAGCCCGGCAGCGCGCGCGCGGCTCAACGCGGCGCTGCGCTACGCGGTCAAGAACAAGCTCAACGTGCTCACGCCGCAGGTCTTCGTGCAGGGCCTGCGGCTGTGCGACGAGGACACCGACCTCGGCCTCGAGTACGCGCTGCCGCGCTTGATCGCGCGTGCGAGCACGATGCCGCCGCCGGTCGTCGTGCCCGAGCCGACTCCGGTGCCGCCGATCCCCGCACCGCGCGCCGCCGCCGCGCCGCGCCCGGCCGTACCACCGACCGCCGCACCTGCAGCAGCCGAGCCCGCGCCTGCTGAAGCACCCGCACCGGTCGAAGCAGCACCTGTTGAAGCACCGCCTGCCGAACCCGAAGCAGCGCCCGCCGAAGCCGCGCCTGCCGAAGCGCCACCACCACCGCCGGAGCCTGCCGAGCCGGGAGAAGCACCATGATTCAACGCGTCGTCATCATCGCTGTCGGAGCGCTCGCGCTCCTGTTGCCAGCCGTGCTCGTGCGCGGCTGGATGGGCAACGCTTCCGAGCGCTTGGTCCAAGCCGAAGCCACCGTCGTCGAGCAGAAGGTGGCCGTCGCCGCCGAGGCCAACGAGGCGTACTGCACGCCGGAGCTCAAGAAGATCTTGCGCCGCGTGCTGCAGAGCTGCGGCTTGATCCAAGCCACCGGCGGCCGCGGCTGCGAGCCGGTCGACGCCAAGCACGTCGCCACGATGAGCGGCGACGACTTCAACGCGCTGTTCGTGCCGATGCAGAAGCGCGGCGGCATCGTGCAATACGACAAGTCCGGAGCGCTGCTCGACCCGGGCGACCTGGCTCTGGTCGAGAAGGTGTTCGCGGATCGCGCGGGCGCGAGCTACTTCTTCGTCGTCTCGCGCGCCTCGCCGGACGGCCCCGAGGCCAAGAACCGCGAGCTGTCGCGCGCGCGCGCCGAAGCCGTGCTCGCCCACCTCAAGACCACGTTCAACGACCCCGAGATCGATCGCCAAGTCGGCCTGCTGTGGCTGGGCGAAGAGTTCGCGCAGCTCGACCCGAGCTTCTGCAACTGGCAGCGCAGCGGCGAGCAAACGCAGTGCCTGCCGGAAGAGCTCAACCGAAGCGCGTTCGTCACGTGGATCGACTGCACGCTATGAAAACCATCGCTCCGTTCGTCGTGCTCGCGCTCGCCGGCTGCAATGAGTCCGCGAAGAGCGCGCCGCCGCCCGCGTCGCGCTTCGAGGCCGTGTCGGCGAAAGCGCCGGCTGCCGATCCGCTCGCAGAGCTGTGCGACGTGAAGTTCGAGGCAGGGCAGGGCCCCGTGCTCGCGCTGCCCGCGCTCGACTCCGCGGCGCCCGAGGTCGGCGGCTCGCAGTGGCTCAATCTCTGGGCGACCTGGTGCAAGCCATGTGTCGAAGAGATGCCGATGATCGAGAAGTTCCGTACCGAGCTCGCGACCAAGGGCACGACGCTGCGCGTGCACTTCGTTTCGGTCGACGCGACGCCTGAGTTGGTCGCCGGCTTTCGCACCCAGCACCCGGGCTTGCCCGCCACCTCGCGCGTCGCCGACCCGGCCGCGGTCGCGCCGTACATCCAGGCCCTCGGCCTCGACGCCGGTGCCGGCCTGCCCGTGCACGCCTTTTCCGGCTCCGACGGCAAGGTCCGCTGCGTACGCTCGGGCGCAGTCGCCGAAACCGACCTCGAAGCGATCGCCACCCTGGTGAAGTAATGCCGATCTCCCGCCCCCTGATCCTCTCGTTCGCTCTCGCCCTCGGCGCCGCCGGTTGCTCTGACAAGAGCGGCAGCGCGATCGGTCCGGACACCGCTTCCGCGCAGACGACCAAGCCTGCGCCCGAGCCGGCGCCGCTGCCGGCGGACGCCAGCGCCGAAGCCAAGCTCGCCGACGCCTACCTCCGGCTCAGCCTGCGCCTATCGAGCGATGACGCTGCCGGCGCGAAGGCCGCGGCCGCCAAGCTTGGCGAAGCCGCAGGCGCCGCGGCCGGCCAACAGGCGGCGCAGATCAAGGCCGCCGCGGGGGAGGTCGCGGCCGCCGCCGACCTCACCGCCCAGCGCTCCGCCTTCGAGCGCGCCAGCAACGCGTTGATCGCGATGGTCGAGGCCTCCGGGAATCCGCTGCCCCGGATCGTCTACGTCGTGCGCTGCCCTATGGCTTTCGACAACCGGGGCGCGCGCTGGCTGCAAGACGGCTCCGCGATCCGCAATCCGTACTTCGGCGCCAGCATGCTGACCTGCGGATCGGTCGAGACCCAGTACGCGGCGGGCGCTCGCAAGCCGTGAAGGTCAAATGAAGGCGAAGGTATGACCTCCGCCACGCCGGCCGCTTGATCGCTCGAGACAGCGTCGTGTGTCTTGTGCGCTCCATGCGGCTGCGTTAGTCAGCTCGGTCATGCTGGCTTTCAAGGTTCCTACTGTTCCTCGCTCGCTCGCTTCTTTAACCGTTTGCCTCTTCGCGCTGCTTGCGACCGCCGATGGCGCTTCCGCGCAGTCCGGCGGCAATCGCGCGTCGGCTGAGGCCCTCTTCGAAGAAGGCCGCCGCCTGATGGCGGAGAACAACCTCGAAGAAGCCTGCCGCAAGTTCGAGTCGAGCCAACGGCTCGATCCCGGCGTCGGCACGTTGCTCAACCTCGCTGACTGCTACGCCAAGGCTGGCCGCACGGCGAGCGCGTGGGCTGCCTTCCGCGAGGCCGGCTCGGCCGCCCGCGCACAAGGCTCGGCGGAACGCGAAGCCGTCGCGCGCGAGCGTGCGACCGCGCTCGAGCCGCAGCTCTCGTACCTGACGATCGTGCAGTGGAAAGGCCAGAGCGTTGCGATCACGCGCAACGGCGATCCGGTCGATCCCGCGATGCTCGACACGCCGATCCCGGTCGATCCCGGCGAGCACGTCGTCGTCGCTGCCTCACCGGGCAAACGCGAATGGTCGACCAAGGTCAACGTCGGCCCGAACGGCCAGCGCGCGTCGGTCACGATCCCGATCCTGCCGGACGAGCCGATCGTCATGCAGGAAGCGCCGCCTTCCGGCAAGGCAGCGGACGCGGGCGCGACCAGCTCATCGCCCGGCAAGACCCAGCGCATCCTCGCGGTCGTCGCCGGTGGCGTCGGCGTGGTGGGCATCGTCGTCGGCACGATCTTCGGCTTGAACGCCAGCTCGAAATGGGACGACGCGCAGAAGTGCGACAAGGACCTGACCTGCCCGAATGCCGGCTCGCTCAGCGATGACGCCAGCTCGGCTGCAACCATCTCGACCGTCGGCTTCATCGTCGGCGGCCTCGGCCTCGCCGGCGGCGCGGTCCTCTGGATCACCGCGCCTTCGGCTGAGAGCGCAAACGACCCCGATCGCGCCAGCGTGTCGATCGGTCTTGGACTTCAGGGCTTAACCGTTCGCGGGAGCATGTGAGATGAGGCTCGTAAGCAGCTTTTGGTTCGTCCTTATCGCGCTGTGCGCCTGCCTCCTGGGCGCGTGCAGCGCCGTCCTCGGCATCGAAGAGCTCGACGACGACCCCAGCAGAGCCGGCAACGGCGGTGACGGTGACGGTGACGGTGACGGTGATGGCGACGGCGACGGCGACGGCGATGGAGACGGCGACGGCGACGGTGATGGAGACGGCGACGGCGACGGCGACGGCGACGGCGACGGCGACGGCGACGGTGATGGCGACGGCGACGGCGACGGTGATGGAGACGGTGATGGCGATGGCGACGGCGACGGTGATGGCGACGGCGACGGCGACGGCGACGGCGATGGCGATACCATCGACGTGTCCGGCGTTGTCGTGGACTTCTGGAACGTCCCTGTGCCCGACGCGATCGTGGGCGTCGGCAGCGAATCGGTAATCACCGGTGCCGACGGCACGTTCGAGATCGCAGATGTCCCAACGCGGTACGACCTCGCGGTTACGGTCGCCGACTCGACGCGCTACGAGGTCCCCTCGACCGTCGCGTGGATCTTCGTCGGTCTGACGCGTGCAGATCCGACGTTGCAGATTTATCGCGGCCGGTCGAGCTACTACGAGTGGGCCGACACGACGGTGACGGTTGCCACCGATCCCGACTTTGCGACGCGCTCGATGTACCTCGCCTACGGGGCGCACACGTCTAGCAACCTCATTAAGCAAGTGGACACCGCCGAAAATTTGCGGTTCGAGTGGGATGGCGAGCCGACCGTGACGGCCGACATGCATGCGCTTCTGTGGTCGATAGATGCGGCTGGCTTGCCGACCGCATACAACGCGCACGAGTCGAAAGAAGTCGAGCTCGAGGACGAACCTGCGGCCACCCCCGCGATCAGCTTCGCCCTGAATCCAGCAGGCACGATCACCTCGGCGAACGTCTCGGGCACCGCGACCTATACGGGCTCGAGCGCAAGCACGCGCGCCAACGGGATGTATCTACGCTTCCTCGACGGCGCCACGATTCCGCTGCTTCCGCGTGGCGACGGCGCCTATCCTTACATGACTGAGGCAGAGCCGCCCACGGGCGACGCTCTCAGTTACTTGGCGCCGATGATCCCCGATACGACCATCACCCTGGCCGCGACCGTTGGTGATTGGGACACCGGCCCATACTCGGTCGCGTACCAGCAAGGTCTCGCCCCTGGTGCCACGGGCGTTGCTCTCGCACCGCCGCCGTACCCCACGTTGGTTCTTCCCAGCGTCGGCGCGACGATGGTCACGGGGACCACGGAGCTGCGGTACAACCCCGGCGAAGGCCAGGATGGCAAGGTTCACGTATTCGTAATCGAGTCGACGGAGTTTTGGCGGCAGCTCTACATCGTCACGACGGAGACGGAGATCACGGTACCCGTCGTGCCTGGCAGCGACTACGTGCTGCCCGTGCCCGAGGCCGAGGACGACGACCTGTTCTACCTCTGGTGGGTTGAAACCCACGGCTCTTACGGCAGCGTGGACGACGCCACCGGAACGGCTGGTTTCCTCGATTCCTGCGCACCCGACACGTACTTCGAAAGTTGGCCGTATCCGCGCGGACCACGCACTTCGGGAAGCTACACCTCCTCGGCGCGGCGCAGCATCGTGACCAAGGCTCCGTAAGGAGTGGCCGCGGCTGATGTCCTGTCACTGACAGGCGCTGCGCTCATCGTAACAGCCCCGCGCTGGAATCCTCCGGCGTGTGGTCTGAACGCGAGCTCGCTTGGACGGCCGCGCTCCTCGTGATTGAGGCAGCGGCCACACGTTCCGAACCGTGCAGCCATATTACTGGTGGGCCGAGCGACGCGGCTCGTATGAGTGCGTGGACACACTGCGAACGAGAGCGGCTTCCTCGACTCGTACAGGGTGTTCGGGTGCACCTGCCGGTCGCCGCGCTGCCGAGGAACAGCGGCGGTACGCCGCGCTGTACACGAGCGATTTTATGACGCCTTTTAAGGCCAGCGATCAGGTGCCTCGAATTGCATCGGTGCATCAATCGCAAAAAAAGATCGAAAAAAGCGCATCCGCTGACGATCGCTACGTTCGCCTGATCGTGTCCGCATAAGTCAGCCACGCTCGCGCGCACTCGTTAGCAAGTTGCCCGACGTCCGACTTAGGCAGAAGCGTTCGTCGCTCGCCTCGTCGTGTCGTCGAGCTGGCGTCGCGCCACGTGTGGTTTGCGTCACAGCTCGAGCAGAACGAAGCGTATTCCCTGCTGCGCCTAACGCTAACGGTCTCGGACCGATGGGGGGCTAAACATGAGAACGCGCAGCAGCTCATTTCACGGATCGATCGCTTCTCTCTTTGCACTTTCATTAGGATTGCTCGGATGCACGGCGGAACAGAGGCGTCGCCCAGACGATCTCTCCCTCCAGCCAGCGAGCAGCAACGACGACAGTACGCGCGCGCTTGAACCGTTGGATCGCGACGCCTCCGTCGTAAGGACCACGGAAGCGCGGATCGAGCAGGCTGTTGGCAGGAAAGAACAGCTCGATCCCGCGGTGCGCGCAGTCTACGTGCGGAGCGCTCAGCGCGAGGGAGGGCAGCAGTTTCATGTGCAGCGGCGTGCCGAGTCGATCGCCGCAACGAATGAAGCGCATGGGCTGGAGCTGAAGTTCGAGCGAACGCGGGTCGTGCTCGCGCATCGGCAAGAGAACTCTAAATCCGAAGCGACTGTGGAGCTCGATGGCATCGGTCGCGAAGGAATAGCTGCGCGCGAACGGTTCGCCGTTCGCGAGATCAGGAGCGAAGGTGCACGCGTCGAGCTCGATCGCGGCGCCGTGCTCGAGTGGTACGTCAACGGTCCGCTCGGCCTCGAGCAAGGTTTCGTCCTGCACGACCGGCCGGCCGGCGATGGTCGAGTGGAGATTGTGCTCGACGTCCAAGGCGACCTGCTCCCTGAGTCGTCCAGTGATGGGCAGTCGATCGAGCTTCACGACGAGCGCGGTGCGAGACTCATGGTCAGCGAGCTGCATGTAAGTGATCGCGACGGCAACACTCTGAGCTCGAGCTTGGTCGTGCGCGATGGCCAGATCGTGCTCGCATTCGAGGATGCAAAAGCGGTCTATCCCGTTGATGTGGATCCCCTCTATGCCGCCATCAATGAGGAGAAGGGTCCGAGCGACGCGCAGAGCTACGCCGAATTCGGCGCGAGCATGGCGTTCGACGGTACGCGCGTTGTGGTCGGCGCGCCCAATCACGGCCGAACCGCTGCAGGCACTACTGATGGTTTCGGCGCCGCATACGTTTTTGAGAAAACGGGCAACACGTGGCAGCAAGTTGCCAAGCTAGGTCCCGGTCCCGTGGCAGATCTGCGGTCCAGTCGCTTTGGCGAGAGCGTTGCAATAAGCGGAAATTTGATCGCCGTCGGAGCCCCCGCATGGAATGGCTCCGCCGGCAGGGTCTTTGTTTTCTTGCGCAATGCTGCGGGCCAATGGGTTCTCGATATCGACCTTCCGAGTCGACCAGAACCTGCACGTTTCGGAGCAAGCGTAGCGCTCAACAGGAATCGCCTGATCGCTGGGGGCCCTGCGTATGCAATCTCAGGTGTGAAGCGCGGTTTGATTAGGTCCTTTTACAGAGGCTCGAACGGCTGGACGCTTACTGATGAGCTTTTTGGGCCGCCCGGCGCTCTGGCATATGGAGCCAGCGTCGCAGCTGCTGGCTCTCACGTCGCAGTCGGCGCTCCTTTATCAACGGTGGACGCGCAGCCGGAACAAGGGCTCGTGTATACGTTGCAAGCAAATAGTGCTGGTGGTGGCCTGCAGCTCGGAAAAACGTTGAGTTGCGGTGGTGGACGCGGAGGCAATTGCGGCGTGCGCGTTGCGATGGGCACGGATTCGAGCGGTCACGAGATTATCGTCGCGGGTGAGCCGGGTTGGTCAGGGAAGTGCGATCGGTGCGGCGCCGTCACCATTTTTACGGTCAACGATGACCGGCTCACGTGGGCGGCGAGAAGGTTTCCGATTCCAGCACCCAATCTTTCCAAGTACGGCACTGTTGCGTTTTCCGGGCGAGGGGTTGGAGGCGAAGCACGCGCTCAAATCGCGGTGGGTTCGCTTGACCCATCGCGTCGGTTGGCCGTGCAAGTCCTTGAGCGGATAGACGGCACTTGGAATACCCCGTTCCTCGCTTCTCAACCCATAGCAACACCGCAAAATGGCTTTGGAAGCAGTCTGGCAATTGGCTTCGGTCAGCTCTTCGTCGGCAGCCCTTCTGACGCGGCGCTAGGCGGCACGCAGGCCGGCAAGCTGTATGTCTACAATATCGGGCTAACGAACGGCGAGGCCTGCACAGCCGCTACGCAGTGCGGGAGCAGACAATGCATCGACGGAGTTTGCTGCGCTACCAGCTGCGGCGGTGGCGCGACCAACGACTGTCAAGCGTGCAGCACCAGTCGAGGCGGCACGCAAGATGGCACGTGCACGGCGCTCAACGCGACCACGGCGCCGAGCATCACGTGCGGCAGCGCATCCGGTGTTTGTGACGTCGCCGACAAATGCGTCGCCGGCAACATGACTTGTCCCAACACGCTGGCAGCTAGCACGGTCACGTGCCGCGCAGCGGCGGCCGGCGGATGCGATGTCGCCGAGCGTTGCACCGGAACGTCTGCCGCATGTCCTGCCGACGTATTTGCGAACAACGCGACCATCTGCCGCGCGGCGGCGGGCGCATGTGATGCTGTGGAGCGCTGCACGGGCAGCACCCTGACGTGCCCTGCGAACGCGCTCGCCACAAGCGGAACCACGTGTCGTCCGGTCGCCGGCGCGTGCGATGTGGCGGAAACGTGTAGCGGCAGCTCGGCGGCTTGTCCCACCGATGCATTCGTTCCGCGGGATGGTCTCGTCTGCAGAGATTCACTCGACCTTTGCGACTTCGCCGAGCTGTGCTCGGGCACCTCGGCGAGTTGCCCCTCGCAGCTGCCTCCGCCGCCATGGTGTCTGTAGGTCGGCTGGTGATGTCCTGTCACTGAGACATCACCGCGCTGCGATCCTCGCGTAACAGGCCCGCGCTGGAATCTCCCAGCGTGTGGTCTGAACGCGAGCTCGCTTGGTCGGCCGCGCTCCTCGTGGGCGCGACGGGCCTCGCATTCACAACGCTGGCCCAGCTGCTTACCCATCGAAAGCTGCTGTGCGCCCGCGCACGGCGGGCGTTGGCGCTGCAGAGCGGGCTGCCGCCGATCACGGTGCTCAAGCCGCTCAAGGGCCTGGACGAGGGGCTGTACGAGAACCTCGCTTCGATCGCGCGCCAGGACTATCCGGCGTTCGAGATCGTGTTCGGCGTCGATGATCCGTCGGACCCAG
>Ga0193752_1003545_pt1 | contig 10716 bp, 9 predicted proteins | sample H1c1metaG_FD_144924 | JGI IMG/M metagenome (GOLD analysis project Ga0193752, IMG submission 144924) | Soil microbial communities from a riparian zone of the East river system, Colorado, United States - H1c1 | ecosystem: Environmental > Terrestrial > Soil > Riparian zone | place: USA: East River...
AACTCGCGCATGGTGAAAGCGCTGCCGGCGGAATTCAAACTGGGCACGCGCTATGTCGGTTTTGAAAACCTGCCCGCGCCGCGTGAGGCGGGCCGTCCCATCGGCCACATGGACGCGATCAATCCGATTACCGGCAAGCACGCATGGCGCATCCCGGTGCAGGATACGCCGAGCTACAGTTCGATGCTGGCGACCAAGGGCGGCTTGCTGTTTACCGGAAAAGCGACGGGTGAATTTACTGCGGTCGATATGGATAACGGGAAAACGCTGTGGCAGTTTAAAACGCCGTCGGCCATTAACGCGCAGCCGATTACGTTTACGCATAAAGGCAAGCAGTATGTGACGGTGCAATCAGGGCTTGGCGGTACCGGTGCGCTGCGCATGGGCGATTTCTTTCGAGAGCAACCGCGCAATGGTTCGGTGTGGACGTTTGCGTTACCGGACAATTGATTGCAGTCTTAAGGAGTAAAATATGAATAAAATCAAATACTTAACTATTTTTCTCGCATTGGCATTGGCGGCGGGTTGTGCCACCGATTCGATGGGGCCGGTGCCCGAGGCTACCAAAACCGGGGTGGGGCCTACCGACGCTGAGTTGATCGGTGATCAGGCCAGTACGGACAACGTGCTGACTTACGGTATGGGCTACAACCAGAATCGTTACAGTCCTTTGCGTCAAATCAACAAGAGCAACATCAAACGTCTGACACCGGTATGGACAGCCGGCCTCGACAACGATTTCGGCGAGCAGGCGCAGCCGATGATCTACGACGGCGTGATGTATGTGAGCAACGCCAAGTGGACCGTCGCTATCGATGCGCTCACCGGCAAACAAATCTGGCGCACGCCGACGAATTTTGTGCCGGATACACCACGCGTGGTGTGCTGCGGCGTATCGAACAAAGGCGTGGCGCTCTACAAGGGAAAAGTATTCCGCACCACGCTGGATGCGCATGTGGTCGCGCTCGACCAGAAAACCGGCAAACAAATCTGGCGGCAGAAGGCCGCCGAGTGGACCGAAGGTTATTCGCAGACGGTGGCGCCGCAAATTGCCAATGGCGTGCTGATTACCGGCATTTCCGGCGCGGAATTTGGCATACGCGGATTCCTCGACGGCTGGGATCCCGACACCGGCAAAAAACTGTGGCGCCGTTACACCACGGCCGGCCCCGGCGAGAAAGGTCATGACACGTGGCAACCGCCGGCGTCGCACCTGAACGGCGGCGCCAGTACCTGGATCACCGGTTCGTACGATCCTGAACTCGATCTCGTCTATTGGGGCACCGGCAATGCCGGCGCATGGAATCCGGTGAATCGCAAGGGCGACAACCTGTATGCGGCTTCGGTGATCGCCATACGGCCCAAAACCGGCGAAATCGTTTGGCACTATCAGTTCGTGCCTAACGATGTGTTCGATTGGGATTCGCTGTGGGAACTGATACTCGCGGACATAAACGTTGAAGGCCCGAAGCGCAAAGTCGTGATGCAAATGAATCGCAATGGTTTTTTGTATGTGATCGATCGCACCAACGGCAAACTCATTTCCGCCAAGTCTTTTGGCCGGGTGAATTGGGCCACGCATGTGGATATGGCGACGGGACGCCCGGTGGAATCGGCGGAATCCAAAAAATTGCGTGCCGGGGAAACGATTGAGATGTGGCCGAGCGTGCGCGGTGCGAAGAACTGGCCGCACGCGGCGTACAATCCGAACACGGGTCTGCTCTATGCCAACACCAATCATCAGGCCTCGATCTACCGCTTCTCGGAACTGGCGCCGTTCAAGCCGGGCGCGCGCTATCAAGGTGTCGAAAACCGCTATCCGCCGATCAATCCCGGCGATGTGATGGGGCATGTAGAAGCTATCGACCCGCTCACCGCCAAAACTAAGTGGCGCGTACCGCTTAAAGATCATCAGAACTGGTCGGCGCTGCTGGCCACTGGGGGCGGATTGTTGTTCAACGGCAAACACACTGGCGAGTTTTATGCGATGGATGCGGATACCGGCGAGACGCTGTGGGAATTCCAAACCACTTCCGGTGTGAACTCGCAGCCGATCACCTGGACCCATCAGGGCAAGCAGTATGTCACGGTGTTGTCGGGCCTCGGCGGCCTATACGGTCAAGCCACACGCGCACGATTGCCCAATGTGCCGCTGGGTGGGTCGGTGTGGACGTTTGCATTGAGAGATTGATCGGCGTGTTATTTCATTACAAGGGAGAAAGACCATGAGGAAGTTCGCACTGGCTTTGGCTCTGTTAATGGGTGTCAGCGGCAACGCCGCTGCGCAATCGGAGCGCGATTTGCGCGCCGATGGCAAAGGCGGCAGTACCGACAACGTATTAACTTACGGTATGGGCTATCACCAGAATCGCTACAGCCCGCTGGATCAAATCAACAAAAGCAACGTCAAGAAAATGGTGCCGGTATGGAACCTGTCACTGGACAATGATCTGGGAGAACAGGCGCAGCCGCTGATTTACGAAGGCGTGATGTACGTCTCCAACGCGCGCTGGACTTACGCCATCGATGCGGTAAGCGGGAAAATGATCTGGCGCACGGCGGTGAATTTTGCACCGGAAACGCCGCGCGTGGTGTGTTGCGGCAACTCCAACAAAGGCGTTGCGCTGTATGACGGCAAAGTGTTCCGCACCACGCTCGACGCGCATGTGGTGGCGCTGGATCAGAAAACCGGAAAAGAAATCTGGAAACAAAAGGTCGCGGAATGGAAAGAAGGCTATTCGCTCACCGTGGCGCCGCTGGTGGCCAACGGTGTGGTGATGACCGGCTGCTCCGGCGCTGAATTTGGTGCACGTTGCTTTATCGACGGCTGGGATCCGGCCACCGGCAAAAAGTTATGGCGGCGCTACACCACCGCAGGCCCCGGTGAAAAGGGCCATGACACATGGGAACCGCCGGAGACGTACCAGCATGGCGGCGCCAGCACCTGGATATCCGGCTCGTATGATCCGGAACTGGACCTTGCCTATTGGGGCACCGGCAACGCCGGCCCGTGGACCTCTGAAAAGCGTAAAGGTGACAATCTGTACGTCGCTTCGATTCTGGCGATCAAGCCCAAGACAGGCGAGATCGCGTGGCACTATCAGATTGCGCCTAATGATGTATGGGATTGGGACACCTGGGAGACCATACTGGGTGAAATTCGTGTCAACGGCCAGATGCGGAAAGTGGGCATGCACATGAGCCGTAACGGATTTTTGTACGTGCTGGATCGCGCGACCGGCCAGCTGCTTTCGGCGCAGCCCTATGCCAAGATCAATTGGGCGACGCACGTTGATATGAAGACCGGCCGCCCCGTAGAGTCTGAGGAATCCAAAGCGCTGCGCGCCGGTAAAACCATCGAGATGTGGCCGAGCATACGCGGCGCCAAGAACTGGCCGCATGCGGCATTCAATCCGAATAACGGGCTGCTGTATGCCAACACCAATCACGGTTACTCGACCTACAGGTTTATACCGCTGGCCGAATTCAAGCCGGGGTCGCGCTATCAGGGTGTTGAAAACATCATCTCTCCCGTCAAAACCGATACGCTCGCAGGCCATATCGAAGCCATCGATCCGATGACGGGCAAGGCCAAGTGGCGCACACCGTTGCATGGCCAGATGATCGCGTCGGCTATGCTGGCGACCAAAGGCGGCTTGTTGTTCACCGGCAAACACACCGGCGAAGTGATTGCGCTGGATGCCGATAACGGCAGCACGCTGTGGTCGTTCAAGACGGGTTCCGGCGTCAACGCGCAGCCGATTACCTGGACCAAAAACGGCAAACAGTATGTGACCATTCTTTCCGGCCTGGGCGGATCGGGGTCTGGGCGCCGCGGTTTGCCGGATATTCCGTTGGGCGGTTCGGTGTGGACGTTTGCGTTATTTGATCAGTGATATAGGAATTCATGGATAGAGCAACATTGTTTACGGCGGGCATTGCATGCGCATTGCTCGCCGTTGTTTTGCAACCCGCACGCGCTGATGGCGAGAATGTGTCACCGGAGCAGATCAAAAAGGGAGCGGCCACGTATTCGCAGAATTGCTCGCCTTGCCATGGCCCGCGCATGCTGGACCCGCAGGGCGCCTTCGATTTGAAGACGTTTCCGCGCGACCAGAAAGAGCGGTTTCTGCTTTCAGTCAGCAAAGGCAAAAACCAGATGCCGCCCTGGGGTGGTTTGTTGAGCGCAGAGGATATCGAATCGCTGTGGGCCTATACCATCGCGGGGGAAAAGTAGTGAGGCTGGCGATATTGAGGGCCAGACGAACATGACTCATGCCGAACGCTACACCCGAGTAGCGATCATTCTGCACTGGCTGATCGCGTTGGGCGTGCTCGCCCAAATCGCGTTTGGCTGGTGGATGTTAGAAATACCCAAAAGCCCACCGGGCATGCGTGCTTACTGGTTCAATATCCACAAATCCATCGGCTTGACGCTGGGCATGCTGATCCTGCTGCGTGTGGTGTGGCGTTTCACGCATGGCGCACCGCCGTTGCCCGATCACATTCCGGGGTGGCAGCGCATAGCCGCGAAGGCGAGCCATTTCCTGATGTATGCCTGCATGATTATCATGCCGGTGTCGGGCTATCTCGGTTCATCATTCACCAAATATCCGATCAAGTATTTTGGATACACACTGCCGCACTGGGGCTGGGAGTCGGCCGCGTACAAAGAAATTTGCAGCCAGGTGCATTACATTACCGTGATCGTGTTCATGGCGCTGATCGCGATTCACTTCGCGGCGGCGGTGAAGCATATGATGGCGCGTGATGGCGTGATCCGGCGCATGTGGCGGTAGCTAGGCGTTACCGTGCGGGCACGATCATCGCTCGCTAAATCGTTTTAACGTTCTGCGTTCCGGCGGCGTTGCAGGCTCACGCCTGTCTTCCACGAGGAAAATTTCATGCGTACGCAACTTATTACCATTGAAACCGACGGCATTCCCCTCGACGGCGCACTTCACGAACCTGACGGTGCCACCAAAGGCGCCGCGCTCTATTTCCACGGCAACACCATGAATTTTTACACCGGCGCGGCGCGTTTTCTGCCGCCGGTGCTCACCCAACTGGGGCTTGCGGTGCTGGCTTTTAACCGTCGCGGGCATGACATCCTGACCACGCGCGCAAGCCGAGCGGCCGAGGGTGGCGCATTTCAGACTACGGCGCAGGCGATTGCCGATAACCGTTATGCGGCGCAGTGGCTTGCGGCGCGTGGATTTCCGCATCCCGTAGTGATGGGGCACAGTAATGGCGGCATGCTCTCCACGCGCCATGTTGCCGATCATCCGAATACGCCGGCACTGGTGTTGTTGTCTGCCGGTCGGGGCGGCACGCGGCAAGATACGTCGGGCGGCAACGAAAAACTGTTTGCGGTGGGCAAGCTCGATGAGCTGACGCAGCAGGCGCATGATCTTGTTGCTGCAGGACGCGGCGGCGAACTCATGTTCATGCCCGGTTGGTGGTATGTGATCAGCGCCGAAAGTTTTCTGGATCGCGTCGTCTCCGTGCCCGATACCATTGCGCTTGCGCCGCACATCAAATGTCCGGTGCTGGCGATACGCGGCGACAAGGAAGACCGCGATCGTTACCCCGCGGAAGCATTTCAGGCCGCCTGCGGCGGGCCGTGCGAGGTGAGTATCGTTGCCAACTGCGATCACTTTTACAATGATCGAGAGGATCACGTCGCAGGCCTTGTTTCACAGTGGTTGACGAAAACACTGCGATTATAAATAGTTGTTTAAAAACAAATACTTACATTTACATCACGCAGCGGCCCTTGTGGTTGCAGTGGCGTGTTCGTCGTTCGCGTTTGCGGCGTATCCAGAGCGCCCGATACGCATGATCGTGCCTTCAACGCCGGGCGGCGGTACTGATCTCGCCGCGCGCATGGTGATGCCCAAACTGTCGGCGTTTCTCGGGCAGCAAATCGTGATCGACAATCGCGGCGGCGCCAGCGGCAATATAGGCGCCGAACTCGGCGCGCGAGCCGCACCCGACGGTTACACGCTGACGGCGGCCGTCGCCTCGCTTACCAGCAATGCATCGCTGCTGAAAAAGGTGCCGTTCGATATCGAGCGTGACTTCGCGCCGATTGCAATGACAGTGATCGTGCCCAACCTGCTGGTATCGAATCCGGCGTTGCCGGCGAGCAACGTCAAAGAATTGATCGCGCATATCAAGTCACGTCCCGGCCAGATGCAGTTCGCGTCGGCGGGTGTGGGCAGCATGCCGCATTTGATGATGGAATTTTTTGTCAGCACGGCAGGCCTCAAGATGATCCATGTGCCGTATAAAGGCGCGGGCCCGGCGTTGGTGGACATCATCGCGGGCCATGTGCCGCTAATGGCTGCCAACATACTGTCGAGCCTGCCGCAGGTCAAGGCGGGCAAGCTGCGTGTCTACGGCGTGACCAGCGCCAAACGTTCGCCAGGCGCACCGGACGTACCCACCATCGCCGAAGCAGGTTTGCCAGGTTACGACGCCGTGACGTGGTTCGGCGTGCTCGCGCCGGCAGGCACGCCGCGCGCCATCGTCATGCAGTTGCATAGGAACGTGGTGCGCGCGGTGAACGACCCCGGCATACGCAAGCGTTTTATCGACGATGGCGCCGACCCGTCGCCAAGCGCATCGCCTGAAGCGTTTACCGCATTGATAAGCAGCGAAGTTCGCAAGTGGGCGAAGGTGATCAAAGACGCGCGCATACAGCCGGAGTAGCGGTACTGACTTGTGCGCACTACGCTACGCAACTCAACCGGGAGATCGCGATGAACAAGCAAACCATGGCCGCTTTTGCAGGCGTCGTATTTGCAGTCGCGGCAGGCGCGGTAGCGGCGCAGGGCTGGCGTCCGCCGGCGGAGAACCAGCGTTGTCCGTCGAAGTGGGGTGCGGGTGACGAGCGCGGCGCGGCCAATCATATGAAGCCGGAAACGGTTCTGCGTGCGACCAAACTCATCCGCACCGGTGAAGTGATCGAACTCGGACATGTCCTCGGCACGGGCATGGCCAATAATCCCGCACGAGTGTTTAGCATGATCACCAAGCGCTCAGCGCAGGCGCCCGGCGTGAACCAGCGCGGCGGCAACGAAGAGATCGTAACCACCGAGCTAGGACAAGTGGGCACGCAGTTCGATGCGTTCCCGCATCAAATGATCGCCAATCGCATGTACAACTGCCTCAAGCTGGAAGACGTTGAAACGCGCAGCGGTTTTAGCAAGCTCGGCGTGGAGAAAGTCGGCATGATTTTTACGCGCGGCGTGCTGATTGATATCGCCGCATTCAAAGGCGTGGAGATGCTCGACGCGACTTACGAAATCACGCCAACCGATCTGCAACAGGCACTTGCCAAGCAGAATCTCAGCCTGCAGCCGGGCGACGCACTCATCATCAACACCGGTTGGGGCAAGCTGTGGGGCAAAGATAACGCACGCTACATGAAAGCGATGCCGGGTATCGGTATCGCCGCCGCCGAGTGGCTGGCAAAACAGGATCCCATCCTGGTCGGATCGGATACCGCACCGGTGGAAATATCGCCGAATCCGGATCCACAGCTTTCACTGCCGGTGCATCAGATCATGCTCGTCGTACACGGCATTCATCTGCTCGAAAATATGAAGCTCGATGAACTTGCGGCGAAGCGCGTTCACGAATTCGCGCTGACCATGCAGCCATTGAAAATTCGCGGCGGCACCGGCTCGACGGTAGCGCCGGCAGCGATTCGGTAACCGAGCGCTGACCGGAGCTAATCCACCCGCGCGCCCGACTCTTTCACGGCTTTACCGAATCGCGCGGTTTCCGCCTTGATATGCCGGCCGAACGATTCGGGCGTGCTTTGCACCGGATCGAAACCCTGCTGCGTGAGTTTTTCAATCACGTCTGGTAGTTTCAGAATGCGGTTGATTTCTGTGGAGAGTTTGTTGATTGCGGCTTTGGGCGTACCGGTAGCGGCGACGATGCCCACCCAGTTGCCCATCACGAACTCCTTGTGGCCTTGCTCAGGCAGCGTTGGTACATCAGGCAAAAAGGGATGCCGCTTTTCCGCCATAACGCCGATGCAGCGCAGGCGGCCTGATTTCACTGCGGGAAACAATTCGGGTACGGCATTGATCATCATTTGCACCTGACCGCCGATAAGATCTGCGACACCGGGACCTGCGCCTTTGTACGGCACGTGGGTCATGTCAAAGCCGAGCGCGCGTTTTAGCATTTCACCGGAGAGGTGGCTGATGGTACCGACGCCGCCGGAGGCATAACTCAGTGGCTTTTGCTTCGATGCATTGGCAAATTCTGTCACGTTGCGCACGGCCGCGCCCGGATGGATCGCGATCATCAGCGGTGAGCTGCCGAGGAGGGCCACGGGCGCGAGATCGCGCTCCAGGCTGTAACCCAGTTTGCTGTAGAGCGTGGCTGAGATGGCTTGTGCGGTACTAATATTGAGCACGGTGTAACCATCGGGACTCGATTTGGCGACCAGCTCGGTGCCCAGGTTGCCGCCCGCGCCGGGACGGTTATCGACGATTACCGATTGTCCCAACGCTTCCGACATTTTTTGTCCGACGATGCGCGCGAGGATGTCGTTAAGGCCGCCCGGTGCGAAGGCGACGACGTAACGTATCGGGCGCGTGGGATAGGCTTGCCCAGAGTCTGTCGAAGCGGCTTGCGCCTGGGCGCTTGCGCAGGTGACCAGGGTCAGAAGGAAAATGGCTGCTCGAAAATCAGCACAGCGGTCATTTAAATGCATCGCGTAACTCCTGTTTAGTAGTTGGGTGCCGCGCCCGAATGGTAACGCTTGAACCGGTCGTTTGGTGCATATGAACTGCGGATTATGACGCGGCGCGGTAGGGGTCAAGACCGGTCCGCGGGCTCATGCAGATGGCTGCCGGGCGGCGAAAAGCGCTAGAATTCCTGCGCACATAATCGAGGAGGCTTTATGAAGCAATGGTTGATGGGCGGCATGTTGCTTTTGTACTGTGTGGTGGCACCGGCGCAGACGCTGAATGATTTGAAGAACGACGGGAAGAACCCCGAGCATGTGCTGACCTACGGCATGGGTTATCACCAGCAGCGTTACAGCACGTTAAACCAGATCAACAAGCGTAACGTACGGCGGTTGGTGCCGATCTGGAATATGTCGCTCAACAATGATTTCGGCGAACAGGCGCAGCCGTTTGTCTACGACGGCGTGATGTACGTCACTAACGTCAAACGCACCGTGGCCATCGACATTGCCACCGGGCGGCAGTTGTGGCAATCCGAATCGAGTTGGGACCCGGCTACCGCGAGAGTGGTGTGCTGCGGGCTTTCAACGCGCGGCGTGGCGGTCTACAACGGCAAGGTATTTGTCGGTACCATCGATGCGCATTTGAAAGCGCTCGATGCAAAAACCGGCAAAGAAATCTGGAAGGTCAAGCTGGCTGAGTGGAAGGAGGGCTACTCGATTACATCGGCGCCCACGGTCGCTAATGGCGTTTTGATGCAGGGCATGGCGGGCGGCGAGTACGGCGTGCGCGGTTTTGTCGATGGCTACGATCCGGATACCGGCAAGCGCCTGTACCGCCGTCACACGACGCCCGATCCCGGCGAGAAAGGTAGCGAAACCTGGCCGGCGGGCGACGCGTATCTTAAAGGCGGCGCATCGACATGGATGACCGGCTCGCACGATCCCGAACTTGATCTCGTGTATTGGGGCACCGGCAATGGTGGCCCGTGGGACCCGAACGCGCGCAGTCCCGGCGACAATCTGTGGATGGGCGCGGTGATCGCCATGCGTCCGAGAACTGGCGAAATTGTCTGGCATTACCAGTGGACGCCCTCCGAGCCGTTCGACTACGACGGCATCAATGAAAACGTGCTCGCCGATATCCGTATCGATGGTGTGATGCGCAAGGTATTAATGCATGCGGACCGCAACGGCTTTTTGTATGTGCTGGATCGCGCCAACGGCAAACTCCTTGCCGCTAACGCGTTCGTCAAGCAGAACTGGGCCGAGCGCATTGATCTTGCGACGGGTCGTCCGGTGTTCTCTGAAGTCTCGAAGCGTCTGCGCGCTGGTGAAAAAGTGGAGTTGTGGCCGCGCACCACCGGTGGCAAGAACTGGCCGCCGATGGCGTTCAACCCGCGTACCGGTCTGCTTTATTTCACACGGCTCGATGAAGGCATGATGATCCAGTACAACCCCAAGCTGCTCGACTACAAACCGGGCCTGCGTTACACGGGTGCGGAAACCGCGCGCGTGCCGCTGAAGCCGGGCGAACCATTCGGCTATTACAACGCGATTGACCCCTTGACCGGCAAGCCGAAATGGCAAGTGCCATTGCACGACGCCGACATCGGCATGTGGGCCGGCACGTTATCGACCGCGGGCGGACTATTGTTCACTGGCAAACAAACCGGCGAGTTCATCGCAATGGATGAAGACGGCGGCAAGGTGTTGTGGAAATTTCAGACCGGCTCCGCTGTTAACGCGCAGCCGGTGACCTATACGCATAAAGGTGTGCAGTATGTCTCGGTGTTGTCGGGGATTGCCGGTGGCACATCGGTGCGGCTTAGAGCCGAAAACATTCAGCGCGGCGGATCGGTGTGGACGTTTGCGTTGATGCCGGATTAGTGCCAGTATAAAAATACTAGAAGTCATTTCATAAATACCGGCGGATGAGAATCATGGAACAGGCAAGATGAACAAAGGCGGTGAAATGATCGATGAGTCGATCCCAGCGAGTG